>SMVB01175629.1_pt1 | contig 15165 bp, 14 predicted proteins | sample 2456461 | NCBI WGS metagenome assembly SMVB01 (sample SAMN11095934, study PRJNA526329) | marine sediment metagenome | biome: Marine sediment; feature: Surficial sediment; material: Deep marine sediment; isolation source: Hadal surficial sediment | place: Pacific Ocean | collected 2014-05 | depth... | reverse complement strand
ATCACCAAAGAGTTGAAGACGGGTCTGATCGCGGATTTCCGCACGCACGAGTCCGATACCGGTTCCCCGGACGTCCAGATCGCGATCTTGACACGCCGCATCGAGCATCTCACCGAGCATTTCAAGATACACGCCAAGGACCACCACTCCCGCCAGGGTTTGTTGAAGATGGTCGGCAAGCGTCGCCGCTTGCTGGACTATCTGAAACGCCAAGACTTCGCGCGGTATCAGGGCATCCTCGGCCGGCTCGGCCTCAGAAAGTAGTCATCGCCCCACAACCCGGCGCCCAGGATTCGTGAAGCTTTCCCGGGAAGGCTCCGCGGCCGGCCCGCACTCCCGCAACGCGGCTTTCTGCCGTAGCCGAACGATCGGCAACTCGCGGAGTGTGTGCATCCGGCGGCTCCGGACTTAGGTGGGTACCACGTACCCCTGGAGGTCCCAGAAAGTGACGAGAAAAGAAATACAGATCGGCGGTAAGACGCTGAGCCTCGAGACCGGCCATCTCGCCAAACAGGCCGACGGGGCGGTCGTCATTCAATACGGCGACACCGTCGTGCTGATCACCGCCGTCGCGGCGAAAACGCCCCGTATCGGTGTCAGCTTCCTCCCGCTCACCATCGACTACCGCGAAAACACGTTCGCCGGGGGCAAGATCCCCGGTGGATTCTTCCGTCGCGAAGGACGGCCCAACGAGAAAGAGGTCCTGACCTCGCGGATGATCGACCGCCCGCTGCGGCCGATGTTTCCGGACGGATGGGCCTTTGAAACCCAGATCATCGGTCAGTTGTGGTCGTCGGACAAGGAAAACAACTCCGACGTGCTCGCGATCACCGGCGCTTCGGCGGCGCTGGGGATTTCCGACATCCCATTCCCCGAGCCGATCGCCGCGGTGCGCGTCGGCCTGACGCCGGAGGGCGAGTACGCGTTCAACCCGACGTTCCAGGAGTTGGAGAATTCGAATCTCGACCTGATCGTCGTCGGGACGAACGACGCCATTGTGATGGTCGAGGCGGCGTCCGACGAGATCGGCGAGGAAGTGATCCTCGAAGGCATTTATCGTGGACATGAGGAGATCAAACGACTGGTCGCCTGGCAGCAGGAACTCATCGACGAGATCGGCAAGCCCAAACGAGACGTCCCCGTCCGCGACGAGCCCGAGGGGTTGCGCACGAAACTCGTCGACGAATGGAAAGAAAAGCTTGCTCAGACGATGCGTATCAGGGGCAAGCTCGACAGCTACGCCGCGGCCGACGCGCTCAAGGCCGAAATGATGGAAACATTCGGCGAGGACGAGGAAGAATCGAAAGGATTTGCGGGCCACGCCTGGCACGACATGCAGGATGAGATCCTTCACGAGGAGGTTCTCGAACGGGGTGTCCGCATGGACGGGCGCCGCTTCGACGAGATCCGTGAACTCACCTGTGAAGTCGGGGTGTTGCCACGCACGCACGGCTCGGCGGTGTTCACCCGCGGCGAGACCCAGGCGCTGGTCACCGTCACGCTGGGCACCTCGCAAGACGCCCAGCGCCTCGATTTCGTCGAGGGTGAGGAGATTCGGCGTTTCATGCTGCACTACAACTTCCCGCCGTTCTCGGTCGGCGAGGCGCGTTTCCTGCGCGGACCCGGCCGCCGCGAGATCGGCCACGGCGCGCTCGGTGAGCGGTCGCTCTCGGTGACCATGCCGGGCGAGGAAGATTGGCCCTACACGGTCCGCGTGGTTTCCGACATCCTCGAATCAAACGGCTCGTCGTCGATGGCGACGGTCTGCGGCGGATCGCTGGCGTTGATGGATGCCGGCGTCCCGATCAAGGCCCCGGTCGCGGGGATCGCGATGGGCTTGATCAAGAGCGGCGACAAGTTCGAGGTCCTCACCGATATCGCGGGTGCCGAGGATCACCACGGCGACATGGACTTCAAAGTCGCGGGCACACGCAAGGGCATCAACGCACTGCAGATGGACATCAAGATCGGCGGGATCACCAAGGAGATCATGGCCAAGGCGCTCGAGCAAGCGCGCACGGCCCGGCTCGAGATCCTCGACGCCATGCACAAGTCGATCGAGGCGCCGCGTGAGAGCATCTCGCGCTACGCGCCGCGCATCCTGACGGTGACGATCAACAAGGACAAGATCCGCGACATCATCGGGCCCGGAGGCAAGACGATCCGTTCGATCGTCGAGCGCACCGGATGCAAGATCGAGGTGCACGACGACGGCCGGGTGGACATTGCATCGGTCGACGAGGAGAGCACGCAGAAAGCGCTCGAGATCATCAAACAACTCACCGCCGAGGCCGAACTGAGCAAGACCTACGTCGGCAAGGTCGTGAGGGTGGTCAACTTCGGCGCCTTCATCGAGATCCTGCCCGGGGTCGAGGGTCTGTGCCACATCTCGGAGATCGAGAACCACCGCATCAACGAGGTCACCGACGTGTTGAACGAGGGGGACGAGACGACCGTCAAAGTGATCGACATCGACGCCACCGGCCGCGTGCGGCTCTCGCGCCGTGTCCTGCTCAAGGACGATGGCGGCGGTGAGCGACGGGACCGTCGCGGTCCGCGTGGTGGCGGCCCGGGGGGCGATCGCGGCGGCGGGGGCGGCCGGGACCGCGGTCCGCGGCGCGACGACCGCAGCAGCAACGAACCGGTCGCCGCAAGCGCCGGTGAGAAGCGGAACGACGACCACTGACGGTTATTTGAAACGCCGACTCGAAAGGGGCCCGTAGAGGGCCCCTTTTTCTTACCTTCGGGCTTTCGTGGGAGCTATTGAACCTCGACGCGATCACCGACCATCGTCTCGCCGGAGTTGGCGGTCAGCTTGACCGTCGACGTGGTTCCCTCCACGGTCAGCACGATCGCCTGGGCCACCACGGTGCGAGGCAGCTCCGCGACTTCGCGGTAGACGGTCAGCATGTCGCCCGGGTTGACGCCGCTGGCAACACCGAGATCGATGTGGACGATGTGTCCCTGGGCCACGGACATGCGGTTGTCTGCGACGTGGACGACGTGACCGGTGGCTCCGCCCGAAGGCTCGGAATCGTAGCGATCGAACTCCGGCATCTCCCGACGCATCGGGACCGGGATCTCGTACCACGGGACCAACTCGTCGCTGGCGCGGACGTCCTCGCACGACATCTCGATCACCGCGGTCGACGTGTTTTCCTGCGTCAGCATCACCCGCACCTTGCCCAGGCGGCGAACAAACGTGCCGACGACGTCCCCGGTGGCGGGGTGGTTCACGTCACCGGCCACGCGATGCACGGCGAACGTGTCACCGGGATGGAGTCCCTGGTTGCGGCCCTGGCTGAGGAAGATCACGTCGCCTTCGGCGAGCGCCAGCCGTTCGTCGGCGTACTCGTTCCCCGCGATCCAGAGGTCGGAGAACTCGTGTTCGGGATCGATGAAACCGGAGCAGTAGATGTCCCCAGCGTCCGCGACCGGCACGAGCGGTGCGATCATCGGAACGGACTCGGGCTCCTGAGGCCTGGTGTCCTGGTAAGGCAGGTCGGGCTCGGGCGGCTCGTCGCTGGCGGGCGGCTCATCGCTACTGGGGGGCGGGCCACCGTCCGGGACGAGTTGCGGGCGGCCCGGGATGCCCAGCGGGTCGCCGGGGTAGATCCAGTGGCTGTCCATGATGTAACGGTTCTCGTCCCAGATCTGGGGCCACAGGTACGGATCGCCGAGCCATTCGGCAGCCAGATCCCAAAGGGTGTCCCCTTTTTGGATGATGTAGGCGCCCTCCCCGGCCTCCGGGGGGTCCCAGGGGGTCCAGTGGTCGTTGACGAACTTGAGGTCCTTGGGAGGCGGGCCCGAGCCCTCGTGGGCCATGGCCGTGCCGACGGACAACAAGACCGCTAACAGCACCCCGAGGGCCGTTGTCGCAGCTGACTGACTCATCCGCATTCTCCCGCCCCGCACGTTTAATGACCGGCGCTCATCTTCCTGGGGCCGGAGAAGTAAGTCAAGGAATTCCGGCAACTTGAAGATGCCCCCCCGAAACGGATCGACAGGACCGGTCCGAGAGGATTCCGGCGCAAAATAATAGTGCGTCGCGGACAAATATAATCAAGAAAACCCGGATTTCAACCCATGTCGAGAGCTTCGTAGAAGTTCAGTGCGGTGCCCCCGTAGACGGCCCGGCGAAAGTGGGCGAAACCGGGTGGATCGGGGTCGGCTGTTTGATTTTTCCGGGTTTCGTCTTCGAGGATCAAGAGTCCACCGGGGACGACCGGCCGGTGGCGTCCCAGGGCCTCCAGGAAGCGGCCATGCTCACCGGTTCCGTAGGGCGGATCGGCCAGCACCAGGTCGAAGGGGCCGGCCAGGGCACCGTGGTGGAGCAGCCGGACCACATCGCCCTCGACGACCCGGGAACGATCCCGGCAACCCAGATCGGCTTGGCCCCGCTGCAACGCCCGGACGGCGGATCTCGACGAATCGACGAAGATGACGTGGCGAGCGCCGCGGCTGAGTGCTTCGAACCCGAGCGCTCCACTGCCGGCGTAGGCATCCAGCACACGGGCCCCGGTGGGCCGGTCCGCGAGAATGCTGAACAGGGCTTCGCGAACGCGTTCGGGGGTCGGGCGCAGGCCCGGCCCGTCGACGACCTCCAGCCGCCGCCCCTTGAGTTCACCTGCGATGATACGCAAACGCCCCATCGGAATCGGCGGCTATTCGGCGTCGTCCCTGCGGGCGGCGATCGTCAGCCCGGTCGCGCCCGCCTTGCGGGCCAGATCCATGATTCGGACCACCGTTCCGTGGGGCGTCTCCGCGTCGGCGCGCAGGAGTACGAGCTTTTCATCTCTGGCGGCGAGCCGGACGCGCAATTCGGTGGCCAGCCGATCCTCCGGCATCCGGAGACCTTCCAGATAGAGGAGCCCGTCCCTCGACACCGCGATCGTGATTTCCTGCGGCGAACCCTGCGCCGACGAGGACGAGGCCGGCAGCGTCAACTCCAGACCGGCGGTTTCCAGGAACGTCGTCGATACGGCGAAGAAGATCAACAGCAAGAAAACGACATCGACCAACGGTGCGATGTTGATCGTCACCGGCGGAGTACTGGTTGGGCGAAACTGCACTACTCCGTGCCCTCGACGACCGGCGTCATGGAGGCGTCGGTCTGAACGGGGTACAGACCATAAAGCGCACGGAGCGACACACGCTCGAGTTCCGTGACGATCCTCTCAACTTTTTCTTGGAAAAAGTTGTGCGCGATCAAGGCGGGGATGGCCACGGACAGACCCGTGGCGGTGGTGATCAGCGCTTGAAAGATACCCGTCGAAAGCGCCGCAGCCTGACCACCGCCCGTCTCGGCGATGGTGCGAAAGACCAGGATCATCCCCGTCACCGTCCCGAGCAGTCCGACCAGTGGCGCGACTGCGGCGATCGTTCCCAGAGCGTTCAAATAGCGTTTGAGTTTGACCGTCTCGTGGCGTCCCGCGTCCTCGATTGCTTCCTTCGCCCGCATTTCGCCTTTGCCCGAGATCTCCAGTCCGGCAATCACGATGTTCGTGAAGATGCACGGATGGGTACGACAGGCGAGGATCGCGCGCTCCGGCCGCCCGGTATCGACGAGGTCCGTGACACGATCGACGATGCTCTGGTTCAGAACGCGGGATTCGCGCAGGTTCAGCGCGCGTTCGATGATGAGCGCAGCGGTAAGAAGATACGCCCCCAGCAACGGGTACATCAGGAGACCGCCGGCCAGAAAAATCTCGATTAACGACATAGGAGCATCCTATTCGGGGCGCCGGACCCGCGCAAACGACTGCTAACGCCCGCCGCCGTTGCCGCGCTGCCGGGTTCGTCCATCCCGCCGTGCGGATCCCCCGCGGCGGCCGCCCGGGCGGCGGCGGCCAGCCCCGGCGGAACCTACGGAATCTTCGACCGGCCATTTGCGATAGTCGAAGCGGTCCAGTTTGATCCGGCGAATCGATTCGCCGAGTAATTTCTCGATCTCGCGGATGCGGCGTCCGTCCAGCTCGCACACGAGCGTGATCGCCTTGCCGCTGCGTTCCGCCCGGCCCGTCCGGCCAATTCGGTGCACGTAGTCTTCCGCGTGCATCGGGACGTCGAAGTTGACGACCAGATCGATGTCCAGGATATCGATCCCGCGCGCGGCGACGTCGGTCGCCACGAGAATCTGGCACTCCCCGTTCCTGAACGCGGAGAGCGCGCGTTCGCGGTTGGCCTGCGAGAGCAGGCTCGACAGCGAGATCACGTCGTACCGCCGCCGCCGGAGCGCGGTGCCGAGTTCGGCTGTCGCCTCGCGAGTCGCCATGAAGATCAGCGTTTTCTTCGGTTTTTCGCGGCGCAGGAGTTCGATGAGCAGTGCTTCCTTCTCGTTCTTGGACACCGGGTAGAACGCGTGATCCACGGTTTGGGTCACGCGCGTTCGCCGGTGAGTCTGAACCTTCTCGGGGTGCAGCAGATAGCGCTCGGCCAACTCGGCGATCTCGTCGGGGATCGTTGCGGAAAACAGCATCGTCTGCCGGCTCATCGGCGTTTTTCTGAGGATCGCGTCAACGTCCTTGATGAAACCCATGTCGAGCATGCGGTCGGCCTCGTCCAGCACGAGATACTTCAACTTGCGCAGCGACAGCCATGCCGACTGCACGAAATCGAGCAACCGGCCCGGCGTGCCGACGACGATGTCGCAACCTTCCTTCAGATCGGCTTTTTGCTGCCCCGAGGACGTTCCCCCGTAGGTCAGCACCGTGCGCGCGCCGATCGACGTACCGAAGCGTCGGCACTCGCCGGCAACCTGGATCGCGAGTTCACGGGTCGGACAGATCACCAGCGCCTGCGGGTCGATCCCGCCGGGCTTCATGCCGTTCAGGATCGGCAGCAGGAACGCCGCGGTTTTCCCCGTCCCCGTCTCGGCCACACCGATCAGGTCGCCGCCACGAAGCAGCACCGGGATGGCCTGCACCTGGATCGGCGTGGGTTCTGTGAAGCCGGCCTCCTTGAGCACCGCCATCAATTCCGCGCGCAGCCCGAAGGCGGCGAACCCGAACTGATCGGATGAAGCGGACTCGCTCAAACCTCCGCCGCCTCAGCGAGCAGATCCCTGATCTCGCCGTCCTTCAATAGTCGGTTGGATTTCTTCGCGGCCGCAAAGACGCGCTCGACGCGCTCCTCGGTCGGCTTGATCCCGTGTTCCTCGATCCAGAAGATCACGTTGGAGCGGCCGCTCATCGGACCGATGCGGATGTTCTGCCGGAACCCGAAATCCGAGGCGACCACACCGGAATAGACCGCGTCGGCGAGCCAGGTGTCGCCCTTGCGGTAGGCCTTGATCACGGCCGCGGCATGCACGCCGGTCGCCGTTTCGAACGCGTCGCTCCCGACCACCGGATAGTTGTTCGGAATCGGCACACCGGTCGCTTCGGAAACCGCCTTGCAGTACTCACCGAGTTTGGACAGATCGCGGTCGATCCAGCCGAGCAACTTCAGGTTGACGAGGAGCAGATCGATCTCGGCGTTACCGCAACGCTCGCCGATGCCCAGACCGCAGCCGTGGACGCGGGTCGCACCGGCGCGGAACGCCGCGAGACAGTTGGCCAGTCCCAGCCCGCGGTCGCGATGCCCATGCCAGTCGAGGCCGACATCGCCGCCGCCGGCGTCGTCGACGACCTTGCGGATGAAGCGAATCAAACGCGCCGCGCCCGACGGCATCGCATGCCCGACCGTGTCGGTGACGCACACCCGTTGCGCCCCGCAATGCACGGCCTCGGTGTAGAGCCTGCGCACCGTATCCGGATGGGCCCGGCTGGTGTCCTCGGTGACGTACATGACGGTCAGACCGTTGTCGCGCGCGAAACGGATCGCCTCGGTCGTTTGCTTGAGCAGGAAGGCTTCGTCCCAGCCCTCCGCGTACTGGCGAATCGGCGAGGAGCCGATAAACAGGCAGGCTTCGATCGACACCCCCGTTTTCTGTGAAATATCAACGATCGGCTCGATGTCGCAGATCATCGTGCGCGCGGCGCAATTGGGCCGGATGGCGAGCTTGTGCTCGGCGATCTCGCGACACAACGCCTCGACGTCGGCAACCGCTCGCGGCCCGGCGCCCGGCAAACCGATGTTCGTCGTCTCGATCCCAAGATCGTTCTGCAGATGTAGAATTTTTCGCTTGAGCTCGATCGCCGGATCGGTGACCGACGGCGATTGGAGTCCGTCGCGCAGGGTCTCGTCGTCGAGCATCACCTGCGCCGGTGCGGGACCGACGTCGTCGCCCTCGACGTTCCAGTCGTAGATCAGCTTCTTACGGTCCATCGCGGCAGTCTCCCCGCGGGCATCCTACTCAGCACGCACCTGAGCCGTCAAACCGGGGTCCATCGGGGCCCTGGCGGCGGCCCGCTAGAACCAACCAGCGGTCCTGTATGCCCGCAGGCTGCGCCGCATACCGGCGATCGGGCCGTGGCCGACGAACTGCGCGTGTACGATCTCGCTGTCGCGAGGGAAGTCGTCGGGCAGCGGCGGCAGGACCGACTCTTCCAGCCCCTCGACCGCCGTAAGGTCGAGCGGTACCGACCCGGACTCCGTCTCCAGCACGATGCTGCTGATCCCGCCGTTGCTCTCGATGGTGAATCGCACCGCGTTGATGTGATCGAGGAACCACGTCTCGTTCTCCTGGGCCCATTTTTCAAAGTCATCGACCCGCGCGAGCAACCGGCTGTGCCAGGCCCGCCAGATGATCCAGTAGATCTGCCGCTGATACTCCGTCCAGTCATAGTCCCCGCTCTCGAACACCATGTTCCCCAGCGCCTGGCCCGTGGACGGCAGGCTCGACCAGTTGGGCTCGAACACATTACGCGGCGCCTGCGCCGGTTGAGGCGGAACGGTCTCGCGGAGTCGCCGGGCGGCGCGGCCGAAGTCCGAAATGCGTTCATCGATGGATGGCCCGAAGGGACGCCCCAGCGCCGGTTCCGCCGGACTCTGAGCGCCGGGCGCCTCCGCCCTCGCGAAACCTCCGTCGTCGGTTTCGGGTCGGACGAGTTCCGTTTCGATGCGGTCATCGCCGGGGGACAAGGTGTCCGCGGTGATGTCCCCTTGCTCGACGCCCTCGAGTTGGCCGTCGGACGGAGGCTCGTCCGAATCCGCCTCGGTTTCGGGTTGAACGGCGGGGAAGATCGGTGCCACCGAACGCCCTGATTGGGGGACGACCCGCGGCTGCGGCTCGTCGAGACTCGCCCGTGCGTCCGGGTCGGGCGACGCGGTATCGGGTTCGTTGTCCGGGAGCGACTCGGAGCGTAACGCTTCCGCGAGGTCGAACGGCAAAGATTCCTCGGACTCCCGTTGTTCCTGTGCCGGGTCGGGCGCGATGGTGAAACGCACCTCGAGGTCGGGACCGGGGTTCCGTTGGACAGGTCGCTCGGACAGCATCGAGAGTAGACCCAGGAGGAAGAGGATCAAGAGAATCGCAGCGTGGCTCACCAGCGAGAGCAGGAACGCCTTGAACAGGCTCAAGGGCCGCTCGAGGATGATCGCGTTGGCCTGCGGAACCGACATAAGTAAAAGTGGTCTTCCCTCCGGTCGACCATTGTAGTTTGGCGGGGACTTCCGGACCACAATCTGGGGGCACGTTGGGGCTCTTCAGCGGCCTAGGGTCAGGGCTCGGGCCGCCCGATGGAAACCGAGCCGGACGGCTTGAAAATCCTCGCCGTCCACGACCGGGTGCACCCGGTTGGTCAACAGGACGTAGACGAACCCACGGTCCGGTTCGAGCCACAGCGAGCACCCGCTGAAGCCGACCTGACCGGGAGCGTCGGCGGCGAACACGCCGCGCGCCGCGTCGGACGCGGCCGCCTGAACGAAACCAACCGTGCGGCCGCTAGCGGGCAGCGCTTCCGTGAACAACCTCTCGCGCGCACGCGCACCGAGTGTCAACACCCGTGGCCGGATGAGCTCGGAGGCGAGCGTAACGACATCACCTAGCGCGCCGAACAGACCTGCATGTCCGGCGACGCCTCCCAATGCGTGCGCGTTGCCGTCATGCACCTCGCCGCGAATCATCGACCGGCGCCATGCATGCTGGGCGCCCGCCTCCCCTGCCAGCGAGCGCTCGTAAACGTTGCCGCGCTCCGTCGGCGCCGCGGCCGAGCAATCGATCCGCGTCGCGAACCCGAGGCGCTTCAGTCCGAGCACGGTGGCGACCGATTCCGCAAACCAAACGTCGAGCGATCGTCCCACGATGCGCTCGATCGCGATCCCCAGACAAACGTATCCCAGATCCGAATAGACCGTCTTGCCGGGCTCGCCGGCGGGCTCCGCTGCGATCGTCGCGAGGAACGCCCCAGCGTCGCAACAGGCGAGGTAGAGCGGCCTCCACTTGGGGAGCCCGGCGCTGTGGGCCGCGAAGCGAAGCAACGAAACGTCTGCGTACGCGGAACCTTCGAGTTCGGGTAGCCACTCGACGGCCGGAGCGTCCAACGAGCAGAGACCCTGCTCCTCGAGGACCACCAGGGCCAGCCCCGTACACAATGGCTTGGTCAACGAAGCGAGATCATAAAGCGTGCCGGTTCCGGCCTCGACCCGTTCGGGTTCAAGCGCGGCATGACCCAGCACCCGCTTGGACACGATCCCGGAAGGACCACTAACGGCCCATACGGCGCCGGGCATCCGTCCCGCATCGATCCGCGCCTGGAGGTAGCGACTGACCGAATCCATCACGAATCGGAACGTACGATCGAGTCGCGTTCGGCCGCAATCGCCGCGTGAACCCTGTGCGCCAACTCCAACGCGCGTTGCCCCTGCCGGCCGTCGATCACCGGCTGTTCGCCGCCGCGAACCGCCTCGACGAACGCCGTCAACTCGGCGGCCAGCGGCTCGATTTTTTCGACGGGCAACAGATCGTGGATAATCCTGGCCGAACCGTCTTCCTGCGGCACCAACCGGTAGCGATCGACGGTTCGTCGGCCCGTGTCGCAGGACAGGTAGGTCCGGGCCTGAAACACACGGAAGCGCCGTACGGGCTCGGGGGAAATGCGGCTCGCGGTCAGGTTGGCGACGCAGCCGGACCGGAAACGGATTCGCGCGTTGGCGATGTCGATCCTGTCGGTCAACGCCGCGATGCCCACTGCATCGACCGACACCGGCTCGCTACCGTCCAGCGCGAGCAACAGGTCCAGGTCGTGGATCATCAAGTCGAGCACCACGTCGATGTCGGTGCTACGCGCGCTGAAGGCAGCGAGGCGATGGATCTCGAAGAACCGCGGCCGGCTAACCGCGGTGGCCAGCGCACGGACCGCCGGGTTGAACCGTTCGGTATGACCGACCATCACGATCCGGTCCCGCTCCTCGGCGACCCTGTTGATCCGCTCGGCCTCCTCGATCGAACGGGCGAGCGGCTTCTCGACCAGCACGTGCACCCCGGCCTCGAGCAACTTGACGGCAACGTCGCAATGGGACTCTGTCGGGACGGCAACGCTGACCGCCGTCGTGCTGGCCGCCAGGTCGCTTTCGTCGTCGAACACACGGCAGTCGTATTCGAACGCGATCGCCTCCGCGCGCTGCCGGTCGCGATCCACGACGCCGACCAGTCGGGCGCCCTCGGTTTGCGTATAGAGCCGGGCGTGGTGCTTGCCCAGGTGCCCGACCCCAACCACCCCGACGTCGATCGGCTCCGTCATCGGGTCACTCCGCGCTCGCTGTTGCGCACGAACTCGAGGAAATAGCGCACCTCTTCGAACTCGCCCGCGTCGGCCTCGAGCGCCTCGAGCGCTTCGCTCAATCTCAACTTGCTGCGGAACAACGTCGTGTAGGCACGTTTGAGCGCCTGGATCGTTTCTTTCGGGTAGCCGCGACGGCGCAGACCGATCAGGTTGAGGCCGTACGCCTTGGCTCGGTTCCCGACGGTAGTGACCCACGGCAGCGCATCCTGCGTGAGAACGGTGAAACCGCCGATGAACGCGAAGTCAGCGACCCGACAGAACTGATGTATGCCGCAGTACGCCCCGACCGTCGCGTGATTGCCAACCTCGACATGGCCAGCTAACGTGGAACCGTTGGCCAGGATGTTGTCGTCGCCGATCCGGCAATCGTGACCGACGTGAGTGTAGGCCATCATCAGGTTGCCGTCACCGACGCGAGTCACGCCTCCGCCGTCGGCCGTCCCGCGATTCAGCGTAGCGCTCTCGCGGATCGTGTTGCGCGCACCGATCACCAGGCGGGTTTGCTCGCCGCCGTATCTCAGGTCCTGGGGAGCGCCGCCGATGGAGGCGAACGGTGAGATCACTGTCTCGGGGCCGATCTCCGTGAGACCTTCCACGACGACGTGGGACAGCAACCGGCAACCGTCACCCAACGTGACGTCCGGCCCGATGACGCAGAACGGCCCGATCTCGACGTTCGCGCCTACGTTCGCGCGTTCATCAACGAGCGCCTGGGAATGAATGCCGGACACTGTTCGGTCAGCCCGCAGCGCGATCGGCGAGCGCCGACATGATGTCGGCCTCGGCAACCTTACGACCGTCCACCTCGGCGATCCCGCGCAGTTTACATACAGTGGAACGGGATTTCAGGACTTCGACGGTCAGCCGGAGTTGATCGCCTGGAACGACCGTCCGGCGAAAACGGGCCTTGTCGATCCCGGTGAAGAACACGAGCTTCTCGTCGCGGCCGGGCATGTCGTGGAGCAGCAGCACCGCCCCGGCCTGGGCCATTGCCTCGACGATCAAGACACCCGGCATGATCGGCTCGCCGGGAAAGTGCCCGCCGAAAAACGGCTCGTTGTACGTGACGTTCTTGAGCGCGACCACACGTTTACCGGGGTCGATCTCTAGGATGCGATCGAGCAGCAAAAACGGGTAGCGATGCGGGATACTCTGAATGATTCCGCGAATGTCGATCACGATCGGTCCTCCACCTCCTCGAGGCGGCGCTCGAGGTCGGCGAGCCGGCGACGTAGATCGCCGACTTCTTTTCTTAGTTCGGGCAGCTTCCGAAACGATACCTGGGCACGTTTCCATTGCCCGAGATTGACGGCGGGGATCCCCGCCACGATCGCGCCCGCGGGTAAATCGGATAGCGCCACCGACTTGGCCGCGACCACCGTCTTGTCGCCGAGCATAAGGTGACCGGCGGCGCCGGATTGACCGGCGAAGGTACTGAACTCGCCGATCCGCGTGCTGCCCGCGATCCCGGTCTGCGCGGCGAGCAACGCGCCGCGCCCCAGTCGCACACCGTGCGCCACCATCACCAGGTCGTCGATCTTACTACCCGTGCCGATCACGGTGTCTTCCATCGCGCCGCGATCGATCGCGGTATTCGCTCCGATTTCGACGTCGTCTTCGATCACGACACGGCCGACCTGCGGGATCTTGTGGTGCGTGCCGCCGGAGGTGAAGAAGCCGAAACCGTCAGCACCAAGAACGGCGCCGGAGTGGATCAGGCAGCGCTTGCCGATTTGCGTGTCAGGGTACAGCACGACGTTCGCCCGCAGTTCGCTGCGCTCGCCGATCATCGACCCCTGACCGACCACGCAACCGGCTCCGATGATTGCGCCCGCTTCGAGCACGACACCCGTCTCGATCACCGCTTGCGGTCCAATCGCAACGTCCTTCGCCAGACTCGCGCCGGGGGCCACGCTCGCCGTCGAGTCGATCCCACTCGGCCGCGGCGGGGCCGGGTGGTACAACTCCAGCAGTCGCGCCAACGCGAGGTAGGGTTCGCGGTGAACCAGCAGGATCCGTCCGGGGAGGTCGACGCCCTCGGGGACCAGCAAGGCCGCGGCTTCGCTGTCCCCCGCCTGGCGTCGATACTTTGGGTTGGCCAGGAAGCTCAGCTGCCGCGAACCGGCGCGATCCAACGGGGCCACCCCGTCGATCTCGGGATCCCCTCCCCCGTGTATCTCCCCGGAAACGCGTTGAGCCAGGTCTGAAAGGCGGTAACTCGGCAACGCCCTCTCCTTCGCTGAGGATTATGCAACAAAAACGGAAATCCCAGGACGATGGACGTACTTGTCCGTTCTAGTTCGACGAACCCGGCGTCGCGACGTCGGACGCCGCAACAGGGAACATCCGGTTGTACTGGACGACGATCGGTGTCGTGACGTCGACCGCCGTCGAGGCCCAGGCGACGGTGTTCGCGTCGAGGATCAACGCGAAGCCCTGGTCGCGACCGTACTGCCCGACCACGGTGCGCAACTTGTCGTTGAAACGTGCTTCGGCGGCTGCAAACTCAAGCTGGAGTTTCTGGTTGGCGACTTCCTTCATCGAGTTCACCTCGATGAGCTTGCGTTGGATCTCGACTTCCATCGAGGTTCGTTTGTCCGGTGAGAGGGACAACGCCTGCTGCTGGAGCCTCTGACGTAAATTGTTGAGGATCTGTTCCTCGGCGCCGATTTCGGATTGCTTCTGCTCGCGCATCTTGACAAGGCTTTCTTGAAGCTGTCGGACGTCGGCAACCTCTTCGGAGACCCGCGTCGGATCGAAGACCCCAATCTTGACCGATTGAGCCTGCGAGGAAACGGTCAACCCTGCCAGCAGGGCCACTGCAAAGGCCGTGATGGTGGTTCGGAATATCGTATGCATCGGATCTCTCCTGAAAAAACGGACGACGCCGAGCAGCACCCACGACACTAGAAGCTGCGCCCGATCGAAAAACTAAAACTATTGGTCCGGTCCGACTCCAACTTTCGAACCGGAAAACCGTAGATCAGCCGTAAGGGTACCGGAAAAACGGGGAGGTGGAACCGAACTTCGAGTCCTGCGGACATCCTCGCCGTCTCTAAATTGAGCGACTGATCCTCGAACAACGAATCGCCGACATCGAAGAATAGCGCGATTTCGGCCTGTTCGCCCAGCGGGACGACAAACTCCGACTGCAACAGATAATAGCGGTCACCGCCAGATTCAATCAGCACCGGCACACCGCCGCTGTTGAAGAAATTGCTGAGCGGTTGCCCGGTCGGGTCGGCGATCACGTCGACGATGTTGTTGTTTGCGTCAACGATCCAGTAGCGGCGGGGCGTGATCGAGCGCGTCTGGAAGATGCGGGGACCCTGAATGTCGCCGCCGCGCCAGAAACGCTGCGCGCGCGGAATGCCGAGGATATTCGACGGTGAGATCCCGCTGCCACCACGCCACGCGCGGATCATCCCGGCCTCCACGTGAAGCGCCAGGACGTTGCGCGCCCAGGCGCGCCGGTAGTGTGTGAAGCGGAAGATGGGTT
>SMVB01113894.1_pt1 | contig 15165 bp, 16 predicted proteins | sample 2456461 | NCBI WGS metagenome assembly SMVB01 (sample SAMN11095934, study PRJNA526329) | marine sediment metagenome | biome: Marine sediment; feature: Surficial sediment; material: Deep marine sediment; isolation source: Hadal surficial sediment | place: Pacific Ocean | collected 2014-05 | depth... | reverse complement strand
GTGCGATCGAATCAAATCCTCCAAAATGTCTTCGTTTACTTTGCAGGTGCCAAAGGTTTCGATGCAAATCGATACGGGGTCCGCGATGCCAATGGCATAGGCCAATTGCACTTCACAGCGATCGGCGATTTTTGCGGTCACCAAATTTTTAGCGATATAACGCGCCATATAAGCGGCGGAGCGGTCTACTTTGGAAGGGTCTTTTCCAGAGAAAGCACCGCCACCATGACGGGAAAATCCGCCGTAGGTGTCAACGATGATCTTTCTGCCGGTCAATCCGCAATCGCCATGCGGTCCGCCAACTACGAAACGCCCGGTTGGATTGATATGGATTTTCATTTTTTTGGCGCGAAGCCTTTCCGGAATTACTTTGTTGATGACCATTTCAGTGATTTCCCCACGAAGCTGTTTGTTCTTCACATGAGGATCATGCTGAGTTGAAATCACCACCGTTTCAATAGCCACTGGTTTATGATTTTCGTAGCGCACGGAAACCTGGGATTTACTATCTGGACGTAAATAAGGTAAAGCGCCACTTTTTCTAAGTTTTGATAAATGTTGCACCAGTTTATGCGAGTACATGATGGGCATCGGCATCATTTCTTTGGTTTCATTGCTGGCGTAACCGAACATCATGCCCTGGTCGCCGGCTCCCTGCTCTTTACTGTCCCCTTCACCCTCATTGACTCCCTGGGCGATGTCCTTGGATTGTTCATCGAGAGAAACCAGAACTCCGCAAGTACCGAAATCGAATCCCATTTCGGAGTGGGAGTAACCGATATTTTTAATGGTGTCACGAACGACTCGGGGAATTTCAACATAGCTTTTGGTGGAGATTTCCCCGGCGATCACTGCGTATCCGGTTGTGACCATGGTTTCGCAGGCCACCCGCGCCTTGGGATCGTTTTTAAGGATAGCGTCCAGGATATTGTCGGAAATCTGATCGGCGACTTTATCAGGATGTCCCTCGGATACAGACTCCGATGTAAATAAGAAATTACCTGAACTCATTTATTGTACTCCTATAATTTTAAATGTTAAAAATTCGTCTCATTAGGACGATTCTGTTGGGTTATCAGGATTAGCAATATCGGGAAGTGGAAATGGATATTCTTCAAAAATGGGATCACGGTTAAAGTCGGATGGAAACCGGGATTGCATTTCGGAGATGATAAAATGGTTAATTTCCTTAGTCGAGCTCAAGCTCAGAGCATGATCAGCCATTTTTTTTGCATCATCAAGTGAAATCTTTCGAAGGATCTTTTTCACCTTTGGAATGGCATGCGGTTCCATGCTCAATTCATCAATACGTCCCAGCCCGTTAATCAACATAGTGGCCATAGGATCGCCCCCCAGCTCGCCACAAATGGCGACAGGTTTCCCCGCTTTATTGGCCGCTGAGAAAATGATTTTCAATAATCGCAATACCGCTGGATGCAAAGGTTGAAATAAATGCGACACGTTCTCGTTGATGCGGTCCACTGCCAGCACATATTGGATCAAATCGTTGGTCCCAACACTGATGAAATCGACTTCTTTAAGAATATGTTCTGCGCAAATGGCGGCCGCCGGTGTTTCGATCATGGCGCCGATTTTGATGTCTTCATTGAAAGGCACCTCCTGATTGCGCATTTCTTCCATCACCTTATGCAAAATTTCCTTGGCGGCAATAATTTCGCCCACATCCGAGACCATCGGGTACATGATCCGGACATCCCCATATTTGCTGGCTCGGAGAATTGCTTTCAACTGTGTGATAAAAATTCCAGGATCACTGAGGGACATGCGAATTCCCCTCAATCCTAAAGCAGGGTTATTCTCATTCGGACGCTTGATTTCACCAGGATGCTTGTCCATGCCGATGTCAAGAGTTCGGATCACCACCGGGTGCGGGGCCATATCCTCAGCAATTTTTTTAAAATCCTCAAAAAGGTCATTTTCTGAAGGTAAATTTCCGGTGCCCATATATAGGTATTCGGTGCGATAGAGACCGACTCCTTGCGCTCCGTATTTCTGGATGGACTTAATATCGTTTGCTGATTCGATATTGGCTAATAATCCAATATGGTGTCCGTCAACGGTTTCTGCGGGTAGGTGGATATTTTCCAGGAGCTTTTCTTCGTATTGCCGGTAATTTTTTTGTTTTTGCCGGTAATGCTTCAATTCCAATTCGTCTGGATTGCAAATGACAATGCCATCGATGCCATCGATTATGATGTTGTTGCCAGAATTGATACTGGCGGTGATGTTTTTCACACCACCAACGGCGGGTATTCCTAAAGCGGAGGCAAATATTCCGACATGCGAGGTCTTGCCTCCAGATTCGGTGGCAATTCCCAGAACAAGATTTTTGGGCATCGTTAAAGTGTCCGAGGGGCTTAAGCTTGGTGCCACGATGACGACGGGCTCGGAGATGTCCGAGATGGTTTCCTGTTCGTGGCCGATCAGGTTTTTCATTACCCCATGCACAACCAAATCCAGATCGTCCTTTTTGCCTTTAAGGTATTCGTCGTTAATATTATTGAATAGTCGAGCGAATTTGGAGTGGGTTTCGGTGAGTGCCCATTCAGCATTCATGTGGTCATTGTTAATTTTATCGATGGTATCGTTGACAAGGATTTCATCTTCCAAGAGCAAGGTGTAGGTGTCGAGAATTACAGAATATTTTTCGGCAACTTTGGTGGCACGTTTTTTTATTTCCTGCATTTGCCGCTTGGTGGTGTCGATGGCGTCGCGGAACCTTTGGACTTCTTCATCGACCTCAATGTCGGAAAGTTTACGCTTCAGGATGCAATATTTCATCGGGTCCAGCAGATAGGCTTTACCAATCGCGACTCCCTTTGATAATGAAATTCCTTTTATCACATTAGCACCCGTTAAAATCTTAGCAGTTTGAAAGGATTAAGATATGCTATGGAGCTTATCAAATAATCTCCATAGGAAAAATATGATTCAAATAAACTTTGAGTCTTCTTCAAGTAGAGCGGAATAAATCTCTGCGGCGCTTGTGGCATCCAGGATCGCTTGCCGGAGCTCTTTATTTTTTAACAGCCGTGAGATGCGTGCCAAAGCTTTCAAATGATGCCCGGTGGAGTTGGACGGAGCAACGACCAGGCATACGAAATTGACCGCTTTTTGGTCTAATGATTCGAAATCTACGCCTTCAGTTGAACGTGCGAACAGGGTCAGAATTTGGTCGAGTTCGCCTGACTTTGCGTGGGGGATCGCGACGTTTTCACCAATGCCAGTACTGCCCAGCTTTTCTCTTTCGATCAAGGCATTGTGCAGGCCTTCAATATCATTGACTACATTTTTATTTTTGAGAAAATCGATCAGTTCCTGGAGAACGCTGGCTTTGTTTTTTCCCGTTAGGTTGGAAATGATAAAGTCGCTTTTGAGTATATCGCTTAGTTTCATTAAATGGGAAGGTGGTGGTTCAGTTCGAGTGAGTAATGCAATTTGGGAATTCTAGTGACTGTATAAACCCAACCAGTGGGTTTAATTCCCCGCCCACTAGCGTGGGAGGTAATTAGTCATTAACTGGTTGGGCCGTTAGCCTGGTCAAGCCCTTTACTCATATTTAATTTACAAGCCAATGTAAAATTTTACCTGGCTTGTAGTAAGAATAAAAATCAGCGGTCCCTAAACTACCAGGAGCCATTCTAATTGATATTACCGATAATTTCCTGCTCAATCGATAAATCCATGCCGCTTCTTAGGAATGCAGTTTGTCTTTTTCTAACGTTCCTTGTTTGATCTTAAGATCTTTAGCACGATCTTTATGTTTTCTAAGTTGTCGTTCAATTTTCACCAGAGCACTGTCCATAGATGCATAAAGGTCATTTGTTGCTTCTTCACTGTGGATGCTGAAGCCAGGTGATTTGATGGTGATTTCTGCTAAATGCCTGTGTTTCTCAACAGCCAATGCGACATGAACATCCACATCATCGTTAAGCTCTTGAATTGTTTTGCTTATTTTTTTGTATAAATGTTCTCTAATGCCGTCGGTGATATCAATTTTTCTACCAGTAACAGTAAATTTCATAGAAGTACCTCCGAGTAATAATCATTACGCACACTATTAGATTCAGTAGCGTATCTCATATTAGGGTGATAAATCAAGATTGGAACCATGCTTCACTCAAAATAATTTCTTCCGTTTGCTGGCGGGGGGGATATTCAGTTCTTTTCGGTATTTCGTGATAGTTCGCCTGGCGATTTTGGCATTCTTTTCCATCAGAATTTTCACCATTTCGTCGTCGGTGAGTGGTTTTTTCTGATCTTCCTGGGCGATGACCTCTTTAATCATATTCTTCACTTTGATAGAGGAGAGGTCGCTTCCCACGCAGGATTTGATACCACTATGGAAAAAGAACTTCAGTTCAAATATTCCTTGAGGCGTATCGATATACTTGTTGGTGGTGATGCGGCTTACTGTGGATTCATGCATTTCGATATCCCTGGCGACATCTTTTAGCACCATGGGTTTCAGATAGGAAAGGCCGTGATCAAGGAAATCTTTTTGTAATTTGGTAATACTTTTCCCCACCTTATAGATTGTTTGCCGCCTTTGATCAATACTTTTAATCAACCATAAGGCCGCGCGGTATTTTGATTCCAGATATTCTTTTGTTTGATCTTCCTTGGTGCGTCCCAGAAGGTCCTGATAGAACGGATTGATTCGCAGAAGGGGAACACCCTCATCGTTCAGCGTAATATCGTAGCCATCTTTGCCTTTGATGACGGTCAAATCCGGTGTCACATAGTCGATGCCTTCGGAGCTGAACACCAGTCCTGGCTTAGGATTGAAGTTTTTAATCAGCGTCACCAGTCGAATCAATTTATCCAGACTGATTTTCATCTCGGAGGCTATTTTGGTGTAATAACGTTCTTCCAGTCGATCCAGATTCGATTCGATTAAGGTTTCGAGTAAGGGGACTCGTTCTGGTAAAGCTTGTGCTTGCAATAATAGACATTCTTTCAAGGACCGGGCCGCGATACCCGTGGGATCGAAGGATTGAATTATTTCCAGAATATGCTGAACTTCTTCTTCACTAGATTGAGCGATCTCTGCAATTTCGGTAATATTGGCACAGAGGTAGCCATCTGGTTGAATGTTACCGATAATGCATTGGCCGATGAATTTATCCCGGTCATTTTCTACGGATACATCTAATTGCCAATGGAGATGGTCTGTGAGGGTCAGTTCTTTCTTATAGGTGGCTTCAATGCTAGGAAGCTCTGTATAATCTGCCACCGATCCACTGCGGTCAATGCTGTTCTGGATATAGCTATCCCAGTCGATTTCCTGCTCCTGTGGAGTTGCTTCTTTTGCGGGAGGAGGGGGCTCTTCTTCTTGGCCGAATTCTTCTTCCTCCTTTTTTTCCTCCTCGGTATCCTCTTCCTGTATTTCTTCCAACACGGGGTTATCGGTTATTTCCTGTCTGACCAATTGTGCCAATTCGAGTCTGGCAAGGGGGAGCAGTTTGATGGCCTGTTGCAGCATGGGAGTCATCACCAGCTTTTGGGTCAACTTGAGATTCAACCGCATTTCCATCGCCATAGATATTATCTCCAACTAAAGTTCAAATTGGTTTCCAAGGTATATTTCTCTCACCTTTTTATCCCGTGCCACTTCCTCCGGTTTGCCGGAGGCAATAATTTCACCTTCACTTATTATGTAAGCCCTATCCGTAATACTCAGCGTTTCGCGCACATTATGATCGGTGATCAAGACCCCGATGCCTTTGTCTTTCAGATGCCCGATAATCGACTGAATGTCAGAAACTGCGATGGGGTCAATTCCGGCAAAGGGTTCATCCAGTAAAATAAATACTGGTGAAGTTGCCAATGCCCGGCTGATTTCCACCCGACGCCTTTCTCCTCCAGAAAGGGAATAGGCCATTGCATTTTTGATATGCAGGATATTCAGTTCCCGCAATAATGCGCGTGCTCTTTTTTTTCGTTCATAGCTGGAAATCTTTAAGGTTTCCAGCACCGCGACGATATTTTCCTCAACCGTCAATTTCCGGAAGATGGACGGTTCCTGGGGAAGATAGCTCATGCCTTTCCTGGCCCTGAGATGCATGGGGTAATGCGTGATATCTTCACCGTCTAAAAACACCTGCCCGCTTTCTGGACGGGTGAGGCCTACGACCATATAAAAAGTTGTGGTTTTACCTGCGCCATTCGGTCCCAACAATCCAACGATTTCACCTCGTTTGACATCGATACTGACCTGTTTGACGACTTTACGTTTTTTGTAAGACTTAACCAGGTTGACAGCTCTTAAATCGTTCACAGAATCCAAGGGGACCTCTAATAATTGCCCACTGACGTGGGAGGCAAAGTAACAGGAGACCAGTAAAATCCAGTATCCAATATCACAAGCTCATATTCCCTGTTGTACGCATTTTTATGGTGCCCTCAATTCTTTTATTCGTTGGACTACTTTTTTGCATCAACCCAGGCTTTTTTTTTATCCTGTTTCGCGTTTGCATCTTTGCCTTTTGGATAAATGGTCATATGGACCCGATCGTTTACAACGAAACGGTCTTTATCCAGCAGAAAAATCATCTCCTTGCCGTGGATGGTATTTTTGTCATCCCAGGCGGTGGCGTGTGGGGACCCGGTTAAAATAATTTTCCTTTGTTTGTTCAGATAAATGGCCTGATCTCCCTTGGCTTTTTTTGTGCCCCGGGTAATGATGACATTGCCAATGGCGATGATTTCATTCGTTTCTTTTTTGTCTTCAGAATTGTAAATTTCTAAGATGTCGGAGGTGATTTTTAAATCGTCCCAATTACTGATGACATTGCCCGAGAATATAATCTTTTTTCCACCTTCTTCCGAGCGCATACGTTCGGAGGTGATTTCAATCAGTTTATCCTCTGTATCCTGGGGTATCCCCACGGAGGGGATGAAGAGTAGGATTGCCAAGGTGAGCGGCAAAATTATAAAATTCCTGAAAATATTCAAAGGAACCTCTATTGCATATTTTAAATACACGTTTATTACCACTATCACTTCCATCGGGTGTTACCCACTTACTGAGCCGGTTTTTGCAATCGCTCCATCAGCGGCTTCAGTTCACCAACTAGTTTGACATGGCCTACAAAATCAAAGTCTTCATTGCCATTTTTCAAGGTCCCGGAATCCGCTGTGATATGAAATCCCTTATTGTCCCCAGTTGCCATCCATAACTCGATATTAGTCAAATGGGTGAGGTCATTCTTGCGATCTATCTGAGCCAGATCTGCTTTGAGCTCCCAGTTTTTTCCTTCTTCACCTTTATTTTCCAGCTTGAAGTTTTCAATTTCTACGTCGATTCCAGACCCCATCACTTTCACCTTAATATTTCCTGAAGCAGAAGGGAGTTTCTGAAATATCAAATAGCTTGAAATTCCAACGACTCCAATAATTAACAGGAGAAGCAAGGTTCTGATTTTATTGATCATAGAAAATATGAGCTGAATTTCGGCCCAAATTTATGCAAATGCCATACCAAAATGATGCCATATTGCGGGGCTAAAGTAAAGTGAATTCCGGCAAGCGGCGTTCGTTCGCATGCATGGATTGGATGTCAAATAAGCGTGATTCATCTTCTTGAATACTGATGCGGATTTCAAAACGGTCATCGATTCCATGGCTGATGATTTCTTCATTACCAACGGTTTTATAAAGCTTTTCGGCCCATTCAATGATGGTGACGGCGGAGGTATAGAGAACATCTTCCAGGCCAATTGACTCGATTTCTGTTGCGTTTTCCAAGCGGTAAAGGTCGGCATGAATTATAGGAAATTTTGCCTGATATTCATTAATTAATGTATAGCTTGGACTGCGAATATATTCCTCCTCAGCGACTTCCAGCCCTTTGCCGATTCCTTGAGTGAATAGGGTTTTGCCGCAACCCAAATCGCCGAACAACAAAACCAGGTCTCCGGCTTGCAGGCATTCTGCGAGTTGTCTTCCCAGGTTATGGGTTTCTTCTGGTGAATTTGTGGTTATCTGCATAGTTCAAGGTAAAATTCGTTTGAGGCTTTCAGGCAATTCCCGTAACAGGTCCCCAGCGATCAAGCTGGACTGGCTTTGTTTGTCAGCAAACTGATCGCCCGCAAGGCCATGAATGTAGGCTCCTGCCACTGCGGCCTTTGTGATGCTTAGCCCCTGGGCCAGCAATCCTGCAATGATTCCTGTCAATACATCACCTGAGCCAGCAGTTGCCATGCCTGGATTTCCCGTAGAGTTAATATACGTCCTGCCATCCGGTGTGGCAATCACCGTGCTGGCACCTTTTAAAAGCAGGCAGAGTTGCGGACGATTGCGAATGAAATCCGTTGCGGCCTTGATTCGATCCTGTTGAATTTCCGCCGTTTCCTGCCCGGATAATCTGGACATTTCTTTTGGATGTGGAGTTAATACGATTGGCGTCTGAATTTTTTCCAACAAACCATCTATTTCTGCAAGACAATTCAGGCCATCGGCATCGATTACCAGCGGGCAGGTGATTTGTGGAAGTAATTCTTCCAGCAGTTTGATGGTTTCCTTTTGAGTCGATATCCCCGGACCAATGGCGACGGCGGATTTATCCTTGCAAAGTTCTAAAATTGTCTTTTTCGCCGAGGAATGGAGAACGCCTTCGGATGTTTCAGGCAAAGGGACTGTCATGACTTCCATAGGATCGAACTCGCAATGTTTCTGGCAACTCTCCGGTAAGGCGAGGGTCACCAGCCCACAACCTGTACGTAATGCCGCAAGCGAGGTCAATCCTGCGGCTCCGCCTTTGCCTCTTGAGCCGGCGATGATCAAGGCATGGCCATAAGTTCCTTTATGGCTGTTCCGTGATCGTTGGGGCATCCAATCGGTCAGGTCCGTTTCTTCTACCATTTGAATGGGGATTGCTTGCGATTCCACTGTTTGCGAAGAAATTCCGATGTCGACTAATTCCAATTTTCCCATGGCGTCTGCTGATGGGAAAAGCCAATGGCATCGTTTATACAGGGCGAGAGCAAAGGTCTGATGAGCGCGAATATGGGGTCCGATTAGCTGGCCACTATTGGAATCGATTCCCGAAGGAATATCGACCGAAGCAATGAATTTTCCCTGCTTGTTGATCCTCTCGATAAGAGATTCCATCCAGCCGCTTACGGCTTTGCTCAGGCCAGTACCAAAAATCGCGTCAACGATCACATCGGCATGACGTAGGGAGTGGTCTATCTTATTCCAGTTGTCTGCATCGATTTCTTTGATGGGGAGCGCCATTTTTTGGGCAATGCTTGCGTTGACTTTTGCATCGGATTTTAATTCGTCCAGCTTGCCGCAGAGTACAATTTGGACTGAAATATTTTTGTTAGCCAGGGTCCGGGCGATAACGAATCCATCTCCACCGTTATTGCCTTTGCCGCAAACCACGATAAACTTTTTGGTCGAAGCATTGGGTATCTGATCGAGCAAAAGGGTGCCTATGCCGCGCCCGGCGTTTTCCATCAACACTAGGGATGGGATGCCGTGGTCCTCAATAGCGCAGAGGTCGATGGCCTGCATTTCACTGGCGGTGACGATGTGTAGCAAGAGAATTCCGTTTTGAGTGAGTATAGAGGTTTTGATATATCAGGGAGGCCTCGAACAAATGTGTTTCCCTATGAGGCTCCACAACACTATCTGCCTAAATAGCTTTCATCAATTGTATCTGGATTGTGGTGGAGAAAGGAAGGATTTTAAAGAAAATTTTGCTTGTTCAGGAGGAGGGGGAGGACTATGCAATAATTTTTCAGATGCCGGTCAATGTCTTCTAAAAGCCGAATTTGGTCAAATTCTCTTCGTAATGTTTTTGGAAAAGGATTTCCCATTCAGGTGAACCTTCGTACAGGTTTTTGCTGTAGCTGGCAAGAGTTTTTCTCGCATCTTGCTCGGCTCGGTCTTCAAAACTCAATATCTCTGTCATCACTCGGGTGATTTGCAGGCGAATATCGTTCAGATCGTCATTATAATCAAGATCATCACGTTTCTCGAAATCACGGACGATTAGACTGCTAATGTGGTTAATTTTGTCTCGACTCAGTTTCATGTATGGAGTGCCTTTTATAAGATGAGACCACGCTCACGTACCAATTTGGATTTCACCATTTGGAATACCCGGCCAAAGTCCATCAAATCTCTTTCGTGTTCCTGAGTTTTGGATTCCAGGAGCATTTTGACTTCATCGTTCAGCCGATCCTCAACCATCAGGTCTTCAGTAATAATATTGTTTACGATGGCCATGAGCTCTTCCGGCCGCTCATCCCATAGGATCATTTCTTTATCCATAATGGATTTAACGATGGCCTTAGAGATGCTTTCTACCAGTTCTTTTTTTATTCTCATAGGATAATTATATTAAATGCTCACAATGGTCTTCAGGAATCAATAATTCAAGCGGGAGACGGGGCTCGAACCCGCGACATTCAGCTTGGGAAGCTGACACTCTACCAGCTGAGCTACTCCCGCATCCACTCAAGTGGGAGGAAAATAATCCTAGCTTGTTTGTGGAATTCGCGCTGTTAAGCCTATTACCTGATATCAATTTGCCAACGGAAGTTACAGTTACTCCGCATTATTATAAGTGCCTTTAATCAGGGAACCTTTTAGGCTATTTTCTCTCCCAAAATTAGGATTAGATTGTCACCTGTCGCCAAAACATTGAGAATTTCGATTTGCTGGTCGTTAATTTCCCGAATTGCCTTATTGACCATGTCCTCAATGGCGCTGGAACTTTCTTCCATGATGTCCAATACCCTGATTCCAGAGACCTTTTTCCGGTCTAACCCTTTATTTGGATCCACAGAATTATTGTCCTCAGATTTAAGATTTTATTAAAAGCGGTGCCATTATCCAATATTTTCCCGGTCGAATCAAATTTATATGGAATCCAGGCACCTGGCGGTGAAGGTCTTGAAATTTTATCGCAAATGGCAAATAGAGGATTGTAATTGAGAAATTATTTCAGTAAGATACTTTTTCATAACCTAAATCATTAAACGATTGAAAGTCTTCAAGTTGTTGGATATTTATTAGCCCTTTGAAATGAGCTGTTATTTGAACAGGGTCCTGAAGGAATATCTTAATAGCTTTCAACGAAACTATATTTTTGGCTAGCGAGTGGTTAAACCTCCCCTAAATTTTACGCAAAAAGTCCCGATCAGCCAGCACCTGATTGAGTTGAAGGATCGCGTTATCGTGGTGGCGATTGTGGTGGGCTTTTTCTTCGGCGTTTGTTTTTATTTTGTCGATATCCTTCTTCTCTGGTTGATCGATCCCTTGCCGACGAAATATCTCGATAAGCTGACTTACATCACCCCAACAGAACCATTTTTTACCAATATGAAGGTTTGCCTCATGGGCTCCATATTTATTTCTATGCCCATGATTCTTTACCAAGTATGGTTGTTCATTGCGCCGGGTCTTAAGGTGAAAGAAAAGAAAGTCACCTTCATGTTTGTTCTGTCCGGCACTTTTTTCTTTGTTATGGGTGGAAGCTTCTGCTATTTCCTGGTACTGCCATTGGGATTGAAGTTCTTGCTTAACTACGGCTCCAATTGGTGGACGATGCAGGTGACGATCGGGTTTTATTTTACATTCGTCGTCAAACTGATTTTGGCTTTTGCCTTTGCCTTCCAAACGCCTCTATTGATGGTGTTGTTGACGAAGTTTGGTATTGCCAACACGGTCAAGATGCGGTTGTATCGAAAATGGGCCTTCCTGGGAACCTTTGGACTGGCGGCAGTGCTAACGCCACCGGATATCATTACCCAAGTATTGCTGGCTTTCCCGTTGTACGCTCTTTATGAATTTGGCGTTTTGGTCTCCACCTTCTTTGAGGACCCCAAAGTTCGCGAAAAAGTCTACCAGGAGATGGAAGATCTGGCAGAAGCTAAAAGAGCCGCCGCAAAGGCCGCGTCATCTCCTGATGATGATCCCAGCAAAAAGAAAACCACCAGGAAAGTCATCCGTAAGGTAGTCCGAAAAGTCAAAAAACCTGATAAATAGGACTGGTAGAAGTTGGAATGAGAGCAGGTGGGATGGAATATCTGCTTCTTTCTATTATTGAGAGAAGACGGCCGTTGAGTAATTTCCTGCCCCAGCCACTTGCAAATTTCCGCAAACATCGTCCAATTTAATATTCCATATTAAATTGGACGGATATCATGGTCACGCTGTTTCCAGCGATTTGATATGACGTTCTTTATACTATAAACACAGTTACGGAATGCAAACCAAACCGTCTTTGCGAGCAGGTGACCCGGTAATCGGGTTGATTGATTAAGAAACACGGGAATATGTTTCTTAGGAGCGAAGCGTGGCAGTGATATTTTACATCAGCCTTCTTGCCCCGGAGGGGTAAATCCAGAATCAAATGATTTCCTATGTTTTCGTGGCTTGGAGGGGACCGTGGTGTCCCATTTTCTATTTTTCAGATTAAGGAAAAAGCCCCCCGGCCCTCTTTGGAGAAGGGGGAGCTAGCCATTGCTTCTTACAACACATACATAGTTTGCTTGATTATTTTGCATGAGTAGCACTGCATCTTGGTAATATTCCTGCGGAGGTTACTCCGCTTTCCTGCGGGCGTTGCCCGCACCCTCTGCGGAGGAGCTACCAGGATTTCATCCAGAGTTCGCGGGAATTGTCATGCTGGTAGATTTCCTGGATTCGTTTGGCAAAGGTCTCTTCAGTGAACGATTTATTGTATTGGTCGCCTGCGTGACGGTAGGGGTTCCATCCCATCACCAGTCTCTCTATGAATAATTCGTCCAGAGTGACCTGGGTGATTTTTTTTATCAGGGTCGTCTCCAGGTCGACCAGCACCGCTACCATTAAATGCTCATTTTTTCTGTACAATGCTTCGCAAAACCCAGGCGCTTCTTTTTCCAGCTGAGACGGATTGCAGGGCGCTTCAATCAACCAATCCTCACTGCCTACAGCGAATAGGGGAATGGAGGGGAATTCCGACTCCTGTAAAAGCTTGGCGCGCCATTTTCCGCTCCAGGCCTTAATTTGGGCTTCAGATGGATTCGGAAAGGCGCCGATTAGCAACATGTCGCCATTGGGGGAAAATGAAAGTCCGCCGCCGCTACCGGTTACCTGAACGGGACAGGGTTTGCCTTCTTCAAACTGAATTGTTTCTTCCATGATTTTTATTTTATTTAATTCCCACCAGTGGGTTTCATAACCCGTAGCTTGCTACGGTTTTTAATTAATAAATTTTGTCGGATACCCAGTCTGCTTGCAACGGGATCGTTCATTAGAAAACTTTCGGATGAATCATTGTGTTTGAGTGGGGGAATATTGTCAATAAAAATCAGATCATAAAATGAGATGGCAAGTATCATTAGGATGGGCAAATTTATTTCAGCCACAAAGATTCTTGAGAAATTCTTCGTCTTCGGTTACTCTGCCTCAATCCCATTATCCAATTGAAAAACAATGCGAACCACATTAATCGGCCACGCCACGCTTTTAGTGCAATCAAACGGGACCACCCTTTTAAGCGATCCGCTGTTTTTCGAGCGGAATTGGGAGGAGATCAATGTCCATTGTCCGGCCATCCAACTGGACCGGGACAAAATTCCCAAAGTAGATATCCTGAATATTTCCCATCGCCATCAGGACCACTTCGATATCCGGACCCTGGCTTTTTTGGCGAAGCACTCGGATATTCTCCTGCCGGACGCGGTGGTCCTGGCTCCCAGGGACGAACTCCTTCTGGAAGTTTTGCGGGAACTCGGATTCCAAAATGTTCGTGTGGTGCAGGATTTTGAAAGTATGCAGATCAAGGGACTCACTCTGACCCCGACTCCCTCGCTCAATAAACAAGACTATTTCCCCGAGCATGGGCTCTTGATTCACGATGGCGAGGTGACGGCGTGGAATCAGGTAGATACTATTGTGATACCGCAGGTTATTCAACACATTCATAAACTATACGGGCAGGTGGATTTCGCGCATACTCGCTTCCTGCCATTGCTGGAGGGGAGTTTTACATTCCACAATGCGGTCGAATTGCCGATGGAAGAGTACAGCTCCTATTTGAAAGTCATGGCCGCTCTGAGGCCCAAGTTCGCGGTCCCTGGATCGGCTGGATTCCGTTACTCGGATGAATTCGATTTCCTCAATCAGTTTACTTTTCCGACGACGCAGGAACAGTATCTGAAAGACCTGCATGACTTTTGCCCGGATATCGCCACCAGCACATTTTTACCCGGTGACCAGGCTGAGATAACCTCACAGGGAACTACCATTCATCGGCAGGCGGCGGGCTTTGTCCGTATGTTGGAAAATGATGAATACCGCGTGGCGTTTAATCCTCTGGCGCCGGTGGCCCAGATCACGTCCCGCACTCAAGACCCGGCCAAGCAGGAGGAGGAGAAGAGGGCGGTGGCCGAATTCATCGCAAATGAATTGATCAACAGGTTGATGGAAAGTGAAACCATTCAGACCTGGGTCGAATGGAAAGTGGTTTACAAACTGGAGGTCTTTGGCGATCAGGGCTCGGATGTCTGGTGCATCGATTTTGGCGGCGAGGACGCTATTGTCAAAAAGGAGTGTCCGGCCAGGTTTAATTTGTACGAGGGCATCAGTTATTCGGAGTTGTATGGAATGATCCAGGGACAAGCAAATTGGGATTTTGTCGGCGTTGCGGCGCAGTACCGAACCTTCAAAAATATATACCGGATCACTCGCGGCGAATTTGAATCCTATACATCCACTGAAAAGTTTCCTCATCCGCTACAAGTGGCGTTTCCTGCAGGGGCAGAAATGGATCGGCAAAAATTCATGAAAGATGTCCATCGATGGAAAGATGATCCGGGAGACTGGGAATTAGGTTGACGGGGGATAGGGGGATTCACTAAAATTTTGACAGTGGCCGGGGTAAAAGGTAAAATTTTTTTCCATCCTATATATTCAATAAGTTATCATATCAATTGAAACTTAATAAGGCGGTGTAGCTCAGCTGGTTAGAGCATACGGTTCATATCCGTAGTGTCCGGGGTTCGAGTCCCTGCACCGCCACCACTCCTACGCAGAGGGCGAAATTGCTGGTACCTTCTTGAATCGGTTTTTCAAACTGTTTCAGATTTTTGTTTATAGAATTTGGCTTAAGAAATTTTGTGTGCGGGCTTGTTTCGGAGC
>SMVB01325323.1_pt1 | contig 15172 bp, 12 predicted proteins | sample 2456461 | NCBI WGS metagenome assembly SMVB01 (sample SAMN11095934, study PRJNA526329) | marine sediment metagenome | biome: Marine sediment; feature: Surficial sediment; material: Deep marine sediment; isolation source: Hadal surficial sediment | place: Pacific Ocean | collected 2014-05 | depth... | reverse complement strand
GGATGCGAAGTCGAACCTTCGCTGGACAACGAGTTGAGGTACAGCTGGCGAGCAAGATCCTCAACACGATGACCGGTCTCGGGATGCCTGACAGCTACCGAGTGGCGTGAGCCCCGCTCGGGGAACGGGGAGATCTGTCCTTAACTCGGAGCCATGCACCAACGCCATCTCGAGTCAGAGCTGAGTTGCCCACCCAGAACCCGTATTGCCATCCACACTAGCCTTGAGGGCATCGAGCCAAGTCCAGCGTAGCTCGTGGCGCGCGGGCTTGTTGTCGGCGATACGCTAGAGCGACAGAGTGAAAGGAGTAGCGCAATGAGCCCGAAATGGTCGGATTTCGCCCCTCCGCCGCGAGATCTCACCGGCGACTACAAGTGGAACGTGTTCCTGTCGTACCGGTCGGTGAACAGGCCCTGGGTGCTCGGCCTGTACGATGTGTTGCGCGAGCTCGGCCACCAGGTCTTCATCGATCAGGTCGTACTGAAGGCGGGCGACCCGCTGACGCGGGTGCTCGAGGACAACCTGGTGGCGAGTCAGGCCGGGGTTTTGATTTGGTCTTCGGCGGCCGCCGACTCGAGCTGGGTGCGCGACGAATACGAGGCGATGCGGGCGCTGGAAAAGAGAGGAGCCGGGTTTCTTTTCGTCCCGGTGAAGCTCGACGACGAGGAGCTTCCTCTTTTCGCCGCTACGAAGGTGTTTCTGGATTTCGCCGCCTACCCGGATGGACCCAACGGCGGTGAGCTACTGCGCCTGCTTTGCGCCATCGGCGGCGAGGCGCTGTCAGATGAAGCGGCCCATTTCGCCGCCGCGCAAGACGAGGCTGCCGGAGCCGCCCTCATCGAGATCAAAGCGGCGATCGACATCGGGCAAGGGCGCGCCTTGCTCCGATTGTTCGACGAGGGCGGCCTGCCGTGGGAAACGACGCCCGTGCTCGGTTGCCGGGCCGCCGACGGCCTCGCCAGGATCGGCGACAACGAGAACGCCATCGCGGTGCTCGAGGCGGTCGAGAAGCGCTTTCCGAAGTCGATCCGGCCCAAGCAACTCAGAGCCATGGCGCTTGCTCGCCGGGCCGAGGAGCGCGTCAAGGAGATCGGCAGGATCGCGGCCACGAGCGACGACCAGGTGAACGCCGATCTTGACGACGCCCAGTTCATCATGGGCAAGCTCGAGGTCGCCGGAGAGCACGATCCCGAGACGCTCGGGATCTACGCGCGCACCTGGATGGATCGCCACGACCTCGGCGGCGACATCGGTGACCTCGAAAAATCTCGCGCTTTGTACACTCGCGCTTTCGAGGGCGCCCAAGATGACTACTACACCGGCATCAACGCGGCGGCCAAGAGCGTCTTTCTCGGTACCGATGACGACCTGAAGAAGGCCGCAGAGCTCGCCGAACGGGTCCAGGAGATCGTGGGCACGGAAGCCGTCGTGGGCGACTACTGGCATACGGCGACGGTCGGCGAGGTGTTTCTCATCAAGCAGGACTACGAATCGGCGGCGCGCCTGTACGGCCTCGCCGTGACCGACGCGATCAAAGAAGTCGGCTCGCACAAATCGACCTGGAAGCAGGCCTGTCGCCTGATGAACAAGCTACAACCGCCCGACGACCAGCGCGACATGGTGCGGGCGGCCTTCAAGCATCTTCCCGACTGCGATCAGATGCTGGCGGAGGAGTGATGGGTTCCCTCGCGATCCGGCTTGTGACCTTCTTGGCTATGACGAGCGGTCCTTCGACACGCTGGGCCACCCCGGCAAGCTGGCGCGTGCGGGCCTGACAGCGCCCTGCGGACGCGTCCGGAAGCCCTGCACAGAAACGATCCGCCTGTCCGTTGACACGAAACTTGTAAAGATGCGTTAGTACGCACAAATACATAGACGACCGAACTGTCATTGGGGACCTTCGGCCGACGCAGAGAATGCGTCGAGTCGGGGTCCTTTTCTTCTTCACCGGAGCGACAGAAACGATGGCCCCGACCAGCCCGCAACCACTCAAGTTCAAGAAGAGCATCAGCGTCCTTTCCGGCAGCACCGACATCCAGGTCGATGCCAGTGCGCCGAAGGATCCCCAAGTCGCGAAGGCTCTGTTGAACAACGATCCCTTTCCGAAGACTCCGATTGTGTTGGGAAAGGTCGAAGTCGGCATCAGTTCCGGTAAGGAGGTCTCGTTCGGCAGTGGCGCCGGGAAGGTTTCGTTTTCCGGTGGGGGTGGAGTGTTCGGAGAGCTTGGCGTATACAAGACTGTCGCGGCGGTCTTCAAGGCCGCGAAGATCAACGAGGAAGTTCTCCCTGCGGTTGCGCTGGCGGGCGCGGTGGACAAGCTGTTTCTCGTGCTCAGATCCGGGTACCGCCTGGAAGCGGGTGTCAAAGGGTCGATCGCGCTTGCCCCGGGGCTCACGCCAACGGTTGAGGGATCGGCGAGTCACCGCCGTGCATACGCCGTCATTCGAGCCGTCGAGAAGGACACGGGGTCACGCGACGCCATCCAGGATGTGCTCGACTCCTGGCGGTTACCTCGTCAGGTCGACGAACCCTCGGACCTCCGTCCCGGTACGTGGCTCATCGCTGAGATCGACAGCTCCTTCGCAATGGGCATCAAGGCCGAATACGGCTACACGTACAATTGGGTGAGAGCGGCCGAGTCCGGTGGCCTGTCGGGTGATATCGGACTCAAGATCCAGCTCGGCGTCTCGACGTCGCTGGGCTTCAACGCCAGCGGCAAATACGCTCTCGTCATCTGCCGGGAGTCGTTGAAGGCGACCGACAGGCGCCTGCGAATGCGCCTCTATCGCCTTTCGTCCGGCGGTTGGAACTTCGCCTTCGACGCCGCGGCGGCTTTCCAAGCGGACACCAGCGATTTTCTCCCCGGCCAAGGCTACGACAGGTTCATCGCAGGAGTACTCGGTCTAGACCCCGGCCAGCTCATGGACGACCTGAGGCGCTGGACCGACCCCAAAAACTCGATTCCAGACCTGATTGCCGGCGAAACCATCGATATCGCTGAGGAGGTTCTCACCGAGGTCACCGGCATTGATGCGAAGGCAGAATTCAACGAGGCAAAGGGCAAGTTGCAGGGTCTGCTCAAGAAATGGGATGAGCTGCCCAACGAGGTGGCGAGCCGAATCTGGGAGGCTCTGCCGCTTCCAGGAGAGATTGCCCAGATCGCCAAGATTGCAAATCAGATCAAGGGCGCGGACTCGGCGTCGGCGAAGAAGCGGGTGAACAACCTGATCGCGGAGAAGCTCGAGGATGTGGATTTCTTCGACACCGCCGTCGGCAAGTGGCTGCTGGCCGCCGCCATGGATGAACCGCTGAAGCTGCTCGCCGCCGCCTTCGATTCCAAGGAGTTCAAGGAATTCCAGAAGATCGCTGGACGCACAGCGTCGATTCTCGATGGCTCGGCGCTGCAGGAGATGCTCGGCAAGCTACACGACTACATCTCGAAGATGCTGAGAATCGACGACCTTCGAGGCGAAATCGACGAGGCAACCTTCGAGAAGTACGAGAACTGGTTGAAAGCCAAGCTGAGCCAGTTTCTCGGCGAACAGATCGACTTTGCCAAGATCGACAAGATCCGCGAGGCGATCCACCTCCTCGACAGCAAGGCAGAAGACTTCTACCAGAAGACGATCAAGGCGATCAACAACGAGTACGCATTCTCGTTTGCCTATCGCTATCAGAGCACGACCACAAAAACCGCTCTACTGGACTTCACGTTCGACTTCAAGAAAGGAGACCGAGACAAGCTCTCCCGGGCGCTCCGCAAGGTTCTCGAGACCGGGGATTTCAATGAGCTGCTAACGAAGAAACAGGATGGCGTGCACTTACACATGGCTGCCCTCACCCACGACATCAAGCGGCAAGCATCGGTCGACCTAACGATGCCGTGGATACACGAGCGCTCGGTCAGCCGCAGTGAAGCGCTCGCCAAGCTCGATGCCATCGACGACGACGACGGGCGGCTGCTGATGTACTCGATCGACGCCAAGAACAAGGTCACCAAAGTCACCACTCGAGGTAGGGCTCAGAGCTATCGGGCCAGCACTTTCGCGATCGCCGGGGCGCTACCCGTGAGGCCAGGCCAAGTAAGGGTGCATTCCACCCGGTCGCTCACCCAGTCATACGCCTATGAAATAGCTGAGCAGGCGATGACATTGGAGGATCTGGTCGACACCATGGGCCCGTATGCGACCGCCTATTTCCCCGCTCAGTTCGGATCCCCCGAGACGAGGTTTGCCATCTGGGCCGAGAAACTCGATCGGCGCATCGACGCCGCAAATCCGGAGACAGCGTCCGAGGAACTCCTGTTTGGCGATACGCTGATCAGACTCAAGGTGGAGCTGCCCGGAACTCTGGGTGCTGTCTGGTTCGACGGGCCGACGGAGAAGACGGCGGAGCGGTACCTGCAAATGTCGCTGCGCATGCAGCGAAAGCTCCGCCAGCTCATGATGTTTTATTTCTTCTCGGACGCCGAAAACATCAAGAAGAAGAAACTGGCCGCCCATGCCTTGCTCATGTACGCAGCGGTGCCACCTTCCAATGCGGTCAAAGCGACGGCTTCGGGAGGGCTCAAGCGGACGAACAAGAAGATCCATTGGGATTGGGCCAATCGGACGATCCTGAGACGAATGATGGCTCGTGAGCGGACGACCGTTGGACTGACCCAGCGCTTGGGCATCGTGCGGGCGCGCCTCGCACGAATCCCGGGTGGCGACAAGTTCATGAATCATTACGACACGCCGCGCAGGATTCGGCAGACCCTGCGCGATCCTAACGCCCTCACGATCCTGAAGGCGCTGTTCAGAATGGAGAGTGGCGCCACAAGAAAGGCGGTGGACGCCGCTGTGTACGCCGCCAAATTCAAGCAAGAGCAGGGGGGCACCCCTGCGGAAGCACTAGAGATGCTTGCAAAGTTCGGCGTCGCCGCCACCGAAGCGTTCAACGCGAAGCTCAGTGGTGCCACGTACGGCGACGGACCGCTTCGGCCACTCGGATCTTTGCTCTACGTCGAAGCGTTGCGTGCGCTCGACCCATCCGGGGCCGGCCACGCGACTCCGGTGTCTACCCTCCAGATCGAGGTTCTGCGGCACGATGTCGACATTCCGGACAACTTTCCGGACCACGAGCCGTTCACGAGAGAGCAGCTCGCCATTCGGGAGATGATCGTGAACGTGGAGAATGGAGACCATTAGCCCAGGCTAGGCGGCAGAGCGATGAAGATATTCCTAGCCGCGACAAGTGGATCGCGGATCGCATCTCGCAGGATCAATGAGGCGATGCGATTCTGGTTCGTTGTCTGCAAGCGGTGCTCAGGCCGAATCGCGAGAATCGAGAGGAGCCGCGGCCGCGACGATGAACTTCAACGTCCGCGCCGCCTCCTCGACGGCGTCGGCGTCGGGCCAAGTCGTTGCCGAGCTGTCGTAGCGGGCGATCGCCAGGTCCCGGAGGTTTGCCGGAAGCTCGTCGCTCGACTCGTCGCCGACGACGAACACCGTCTTGTCCATGCCGTGGGCCAGGCCGAGCTCGTACAGGACGTTGGGATTGGCTCCCGTCACATCGACGAGAGTCGCCTCTGCCGAACGGATCAGTTCGACCATCAACGGCTGGTAGTCCTCGCCCGATAGCCCACCCCAGGCGCGGAATCCTCGGTAGCCAAGTTGCTCGAGGAGCGGCAGGTAAAAACCCGCGTAGCGCTCTTCGAGCCTGAACGGCATGACGACGAATGCGGTGTTGCCGGCGTCACCGACGGCCTCCAAGAGCTCGCGAACGAAATCCAGCGAGGCGGTGTGGAGTGGCTGGAGCAGGAGTGTGTCACCGTCCCATTCCATCGCCTGAAGGAAGCGATCGAGGGCCTCGAGGGGCAACCCCAGCTTCTCGAGGCGCTCCTCGGCCTGGGCCCGGAGATCTTGTGTCAGCTCCAACTCGTCCGGCGATACTGTCGAATTTTCGCGTTCGAACGATGCCCGCAAGACGTAGTGCATGGAAACCATGCCCAGGTGGGCGCATTGGACCAGCAGAGCGGGGGCAAACAGATCCAACGCCATGACGATCTCCGTGACGATCCGCTCTTGGTGAGAGAGCATCACCTCGCGGTCCGCAGGAGCAGTCGGCAGCGAGCCGACTTCCTCCAGAAACTCGTTGACGCGCCGCTGCAAGCGCGGGTACTGCTCAGCGATCGCCTCGGCGCCCATGCCGGTGAGGAAAAAGCCGAGCATCATCCCGTTGTAGCGACAGTAGAGATCGGAAAACTCTGCGTCAGAATTCGTCACGGCTACCCTCCGGCGGTCGTCCTGCCTCATTAGAGGCCAGGCATCTCCGATCATCTCGCACCATGGCGCGCACTTCGTACCGCCCGGGGTCAATCATGTCAGGCGCCCCCGCGTCGTCGGCGGCCCAGCCCCGCGAACGACGGAGGCGCTGTGGCTGGTGGCGAACAGATCATTTCTGTCCGTAATAAGCACCCTCGCCGTGCTTGCGACGGTGGTGCTTCTGCAGCACGTGCTCTTCGAGCTCCGGCCCGGTGGCATCCAGGCCGAGCGTGAGCAGCGCCATCTCGGCGACGGCCTCGAGAGCGACGGCGTTGTCGATCGACTCCTGCACCGAGCGCCCCCAAGCAAACGGCGCGTGGCCGGCAACCAACACGGCGGGAACCTCGAGAGGGTCCAGCGCCGCGAAGCGTTCGACGATCACCGCGCCGGTGTTGGCCTCGTAGTTCTTCTCGACCTCCGCTTTCTGCAGCACCCGCGTCAACGGCACCGGTCCGTAGAAGTGGTCGGCGTGCGTGGTGCCGAGGCACGGGATCTCGCGCCGCGCCTGTGCAAAAGCGGTGGCGTAGCGGCTGTGCGTGTGGGTGATCCCGCCGATTCCCTCGAAGTGCTTGTAGAGCAGCGCATGGGTCGGCGTGTCCGACGACGGCAGCAGATCCCCGTCGACAACGTTGCCGTCGAGGTCGACGATGACGATGTGGTGCGGTGACAACTGCGCGTACGCAACGCCACTCGGCTTGATGGCGACGTAACGTCGCTGCGGACAAATGCCGCTGACATTGCCCCACGTCAAGGTCACCAGCCCGTGGTCGACCAACGAGCGGTTGGCCTCACACACCTCAGCTTTGAGGTCTTCGAGCATGGCCTGCTAACCCTTACGCACGCGGTCGCGGATGTCGATGAGGTCCTTCATGACGCGTGCCATCGTGGTCTGCGGCCCGACGACCTCCGAAACGACCGCCGTCTCGGCGCCGCCGAAGGCGTCGTGAAGGTGCTTGTAGAGAACGTATAGGTCAGCGTACACGGCCGTGGCATCCGTCCCCGGCTCATAGATCGTGTCCTTGAAACCGGTCATCTTCTTCTGCGCCGTCTGTACGTCCTGGTGGGCGCCACCCACCACCGAACCGAAGATAGCCGCGCCCAGGGCGCAGGTCTGCGCCGAGCGACTGATCTTCATCGGACGGTTGCAGACGTCGGCGTACACCTGCATCACGAACGGGTTCTTTTCGGCGATGCCACCGCAGCTCACCACCTCATCGACCGCGACCCCGTACTCCTCGAAACGGTTGATGATCGTCAGGGCACCGAAGGCGGTAGCTTCGATCAGCGCGCGATAGACCTCCGGCGCCGTCGTATGCAGCGTTTGTCCGACGAGAAGCCCGGAGAGCATGGGATCGACCAGGATGGTGCGGTTGCCGTTGTTCCAATCCAGCGCCAGCAAGCCGCTTTCGCCCGGCCGCAGGTTGCCCGCTGCGACGGTGAGCGCGGCGTGCGCATCACCGTCATCGAAATACTCGGCCGGCACCAGATGCGAGGTGAACCAGTTGAAAATGTCGCCGACCGCAGATTGTCCGGCCTCGAGCCCATACATTCCGGGGATGATCGAGCTCGGCACGATGCCGCACAGCCCGGGGATGTCGGGCAACTCCTGGCCCATCGGTGCGACCATCATGTCGCACGTGCTGGTGCCGATGATCTTCACCAGCGTACCGGGCCGGATGCCGGCGCCGACGCCTCCCATGTGGGCGTCGAATGCGCCCACCGCCACGGCGATGCCGGCAGGCAGGCCTACTTTCTCGGCGACGTGTGCGCTGAGCTCACCGGCCTTGCGATCTGCCGGCAAGGCCTCGGGCGCATAGCGCTCGCGCAGCGCTGGCAGATCGGCGTCGAGCGCGGCGAGAAAGTCACTCGACGGCAAGCCGCCCCAGGCGTCGTTGAACATCGCTTTGTGGCCGGCGGCGCAGATGCCGCGGGCCATGGTCTGCGGATCGGTGTTGCCGGTAATGAAGGCGGGGATGAAGTCGGCCAGCTCGACCCAGCTCGCGGCGGCCGCGAAGACTTCCGGGGCACAGCGCTTGCAGTGCAGGATCTTGGCCCAGTACCACTCGCTCGAGTAGGTACCGCCGCACTTGCTCAGGTACCGATCCGGGTGCTCCGCCGCGGCATCGGTAATCTCCGCCGCCTCGGCCCACGAGGTGTGGTCCTTCCACAACCAGGCGTGCGCCGCCAGATCGGCGGCGAACTCATCATGCAGCGCCAGCGGGACCCCCTTTGCGTCGACCGGGATGGGGGTCGAACCGGTGGTGTCCACGCCGATGCCGACAACCCATTGCGGCGCGAAATCCGGTTCCTGCGCCGCCGCAGTGACCGCTTCGCGCACCGCGACGAAGAAGCCCTCGATGTAGTCGGCGGGGTTTTGCCGCGCCAGGTGAGGATCCCGGGCGTCGAGCAAGATGCCGGCGTCGCCGCTCGGATAGTCATAGACGTGGGTGCCGACCTCGGCGCCGCTGCCCACGTCAACCACCAGAGCGCGCACGCTGTTGGTGCCGTAGTCGACTCCGATGGCGAAGCGTCGAGCGGAAGCAGCGATCACGAACCTCTCCGGTGTACCGGTGACTCGGGCGCGCCCGGTGGCCTACGGCTGCGGGAGTCGCGGCCCAACGCGGCAACGTCCGGCCGACTCCCCGCCTAGGATAGTGGCGACACACATGAAGTCAAACGGAGGGGTGTTGATGATCGAAGCGGTCATCTTCGACATGGACGGGCTGCTCGTCGACAGCGAACCGATGTGGTTTCAGGCGCGCGTCGATCTACTCGAACCGCACGGCAAAACCTGGACCGAGAGCGACCAGCTCGCCATGGCCGGCGTGCACACCGACGTGTGGGTTGCGACCCTGCACGACAAGCTCGATGCGGCGCTCTCACCCGAACAGGTCTTCGACGAGATCGTTGCACGCATGGCCGGTTACTACGAAAACGGTGAGGTGCCGATTCTCGCCGGAGCCGACGAGGGGATCGCAGCCTGCGCCGCCAACTATCGCGTCGGCCTCGCCTCCGGTTCGCCGCAGCGCTTGATCGATGCCTGCCTGTCCGGCGCCGGGTGGAGCGGGTACTTCGAATGCCTCATCTCGAGCGACGAGCTGGAGCACGGCAAGCCGGCCCCCGACGTGTACCTCGACATCCTGCAACGCATGGGGTTGAGCGCGCATACCACCGCGGTGGTGGAAGACTCCGGCGCCGGCATCGCGTCGGGAAAAGCGGCGGGAGCCAAGGTCATTGCCGTACCCAACGTCCATACCAACCCTGGTCCCCAAGCCCTGGCGCTCGCCGACGCCTGCATCGAGACGCTGCACGAGCTGCCCGCCGCGCTGGAGCGCCTCTAGCCCGCATATCTCGACGGGTCACGGCGGCGCGGGCGCGATGAGCCGCGACAGAAGTCCGTTAGGCGCCGTTACGACCTACCGGACAGCTCAGTGGTCGAGGAACCACTGGCCGACGCGTGGATTGAAGTCGTCGATCCGCTCCCAGTGGAACGCATGACCGGCGTCGGCGTAGAGGTGGCGCTCGGCTCCGGGAATCGCCTCGGCGATCTCCTCCCCCATCCATGGCGGCGTGAAGATGTCGCGTTCGCCGCCGATGACCAACGTCGGGCAGGTGATGCGCGGCAGCTGCGCCAGAACGTCGTGCTGGATGCAGGCCTCGGCCTGGGCGACGAGCGCGTCGAGCGGCTGCGGCGAGGGATCCTCGCTGGCGGCGCGCTGTCCCTCCATCAGATCGCCGAAAGCCTCGTCGTCGTCCCAGTGCGGCTTGGCGAAAATGAGCAGCTGGATGAAGTTCATGAAGTCCTCGGGCGGCAGCTTGGCCTTGACGTGCTTCATGTGCTCGAACACGGCCGTCGCATAGCGGTCGCAGCGCGCCCACGGACACATCAACACCATGGAGCGCACGCGGCGCGGGTGATGCAGCGCCAGTTGCTGCGCGATGATGCTGCCCATCGAGCAGCCGATTACCCGCGCCTGCTCCAGCCCCAGCGCGTCGAGCAACCCGGCCATGTCGTCGGCCATCATGCGGCTACTGTACGGCCCCTCGGGTTTGTCGGTCTGCCCGACGCCGCGGTTGTCGGGCATGACGCAGCGAAAGTCGTGCGACCAGGCCTCGACGTGGCGCTCCCAAACACTGCCGGGCGCGGTGATGCCCATCAGGCACAGCAACGGCTCTCCGCTGCCGAGCTCGTCGTAGAACATCCGGATGTCGTTGGTCTCCAGCATCGGCATGTCGATCAGGCTCCCAGCTGTGGCATCAAAGTGTCGCGTAGCCACTTGCCGTCGTGCAGCGTGACGCCGTCGGGGTCGTCGACGGCCTGCTCCGCTTCGTCCTCGAGGATGATCCAACCGTTGTAGTCCCAAGAGACGAGCCAGCGGGTGATGCCGACGAAGTCCACGCACCCCTCGCCCATCAGCGCGAACTCCGGATCGCCGTCCCAGTCCTTGAAATGGACATGGTTGATGAGCGGTTGCCAGCGCTTCATGGTGGCGAGCGGGTCCATTTCGCCGTTGATGATGTGGCCCACATCGGGCGTCCAACCGGTAACCGCCGCATCGAGCCGTTCGAGAATCACTTCGTAGTCACGGGCCGTACGGTTGATCGAGGTGGGGGGTGAGTTGGGGTGGAAGCTGCACGGCACACCGCGCTCGGCGGCGCGGCGCGAAACGGCGTTGACGTTGTCGGCAAGTCGTAACCGCCGCGACTCCAGCTGCTCACGACCGGTGGGCAGCTGCACGGTGCACAGCATCGCACCGGGGAACTCGCAGAGCAGGTCGATAACCCCATCGGCCTGCGACCGTTCGGACTCGGTTTCATCGTCGTGATTCCACTCGAGCACCAGCGCCACCGCCGCCAGGTCGATCTGCGCCGCCTCGAGCGCTTCTTTGAGCCGCCGGGGCTCGGACAGATCGCCCATCCAGAAATGAATCGGCTCGATACCCGTGAGCCCCGCCTGGGCGGTGAGCCGGATCATGTGATCCAGCCGGTTCGCATGGGCTGCACCGTCGTCCTTCATGAACCAGGTGTAGCACTCGTTGCCGAAGCGGAAGGGCAGCTGTGTCATGACATGGGTGGATGGTTAGCCGTGGGTGGAGGGTCAGCCGTAGTGGTGGGCGAGCTTCTCGCGGATCAACGCCAGGCCGCCGGCGCACACGTCGTCGACGGGCGAGTACTCGCGCCACACGTTGATGGCGTTGGCGAAATCCACGTCGGTGCGGCTGAACGATTCGATGGTCAGCCAGCCGTCGTAGCCGTGCCCGCGCAAGGCGGCAAACACGCCGTCGAAGTCGATCTGGCCGCTACCGGGGGTGCCGCGATCGTTCTCGGAGATGTGCACGTGCGCCAGGGTATCGCCGAGCGTGGCCACGGCGGCGGAAAAGCTCTTCTCCTCGATGTTGGCATGGTGGGTATCGATCATCGACCGCACCGCCGGATGGCCGACGCGATCGACCAGCCCGCGCAGTTGCTCGGCGGTGTTGCACAGATAGCACTCGAAACGATTGAGCGCCTCGAGCGCCAGGGTCACGCCCGCCGCGGCCGCGTGGTCGCCCACCGCGGCCAGCACCTCGGCGCTCCAACCGTACTCCTGCTCCTGCGGTTCGCGCTGGGTGAACTGGGCGAAGGCCGAGTGGTTCGGGCCGCACAGCACGTCACCACCGAGCGCCTGGGTCAGATCGACCCGCTCGCGCAGCCAATCAACAGCACGTTGGCGGACCGCGGCGTCACCGCTGGCGGGGTTCTCGGCCGCACCCGGTGCACAAACCGCCGAGGCCGCCAGTCCGAGATCCTGCAGGCGCGCCGCCACCGTGCGGTACTGCTCCACGCTGCCGTTGCCGATGGAGAACTCCGCGCCGTCATAACCCAGCGTGGCGAGCTTCTCCAGCACCGGCGCATGTAGATCATCGACATAGTGCGACGTCCACAGCAACAGATTCATTCCGATGCGCATTGTCCGATTTCCTCGCGCCGCTTCTCGCGGCGGCTATATCGAGTGAGTGAACGTCGCTTGTCGGAGAAACGGAGCTCGTCTATAATTGGACGAAATAGGACACTATGTCCTAGTTTGTCCGTCAGCGTGACGTAGGGGCTTCGGATATGCCTGGCAGAGAATACGACAAAGTGCTGGACCTCGCCGCCGACCAATTTGGGTACGCTACGACCGCCCAGGTCCGTGCTCGTGGTGTTGAGAGCGACACTCTCAGAAAGATGGCGGAGCGAGGAACACTCGAGAGGGTGAGCTGGGGCGTCTATCGCATTCCCACCTTCCCTTGGTCTCCCTACGCTGAATACATGGAGGCCAGCCTCTGGCCCGCCGGCGTCCTCGGGGTGATCTCGCATGAATCGGCATTGACAGTGCGTGGGCTCTCGGACGCCAATCCCCCGGGAGTCCATATCACGGTGCCGAAGGACTTCCGGGTTCGCCGCGGCATTCCCGCCCACCTCGTAGTGCATCACGCCGAGCTATCGGACCACGAGGTCACATTATTCGAGGGCATCCCGACGACGACCGTGCGGCGAACGATCGAGGACTGCTATCGGGCCCACCTTGGACCCGCGTTACTTCGACAAGCGCTGGACGACGCTGAACGAGAGGGGCACTTGAGCCCCAACGAAACAACCGACCTCAGGAGCCAGGTCCTTCCGGGGCCGAACCAAGGGACAAGGGAGTGAGCGGGCCGAGCAGACCGCCGACATCCGTTCGAGCTCTCACCAAACGTGTAGATGCGTATGCGCGGGAGCGTGGGCTGACGCCGAAGCGGGTCCGAGACGGGATCTCTTACATGATCGTGGGCGGCCGGCTGGCAGGCGCGAGTGCTTCCGCCGACGGACCTCGATTCACGATCAAGGGGGCTGTGGCCATTGAAATGCGGCTTCCGTCCAGAGCACGGGCCACCAAGGACATCGACTTGGTCGTCGACGATCTGGCAGGTACCGATCTGACCGTGGCACTGCGAACCGCTCTCGAGGGAAACTACCAAGCGTTCACGTTCCGGGTGAAGGGCGAACCCTACCTCATGCCAAACAACTCGGTCCGAGTGGACGTGGCCCTCGACTACAAAGGTCGAAGCTGGGGCACGGTCCACGTCGACCTGTCCCCAGGTGAGGGAAAAAGCACCGAGGTGGAGCTAGTGGAGGCCCTGCCGCTCGAGCCCTTTGGTCTCGACACGCCCGACCTCTTGCCGTGTCTCGCACTGCGCCACCACGTCGCCCAGAAGATCCACGCGATGACCGAGCCGCCGCGAGACGATGACACGCCGAACGAGCGGTTCCGGGATCTGGTGGACGTCCTCCTAATGAGAGAGCTGACCAGCGATCTCGCCGGAGTGCGGGCAGCCTGTGTGGATGTATTTGAGATTCGGGGCACGCATGATTGGCCGCCCCTGCTCGATCCGCCGGCATTCTGGAAGGAGCCTTTCACGAAGCTCGCCAACCAGATCGAGCTACCGGTGAGCAGCCTAGAAGATGCGGTCCAGGAAGCGCGGACGTTCATGGAAGCGATCAACAAAGCTGGGTAGCGTTGCGGCTATGTCGAGTCGGGCTCAGCCGAGTTCGATTCGAGATGATGCAGCGTTCGGATCATCAAGTCCAGAATAGCGTCCCAGGTCGCCTGATCTTCGAGCACGTCGTTGGGGAACATACAGCCGTCCCAGCAGAGGTGCTCGATTTCGGCGCGTGGGGCGCCATCGGGTTCGAGCAACCACTAGGCGGCGCAGCGGGGCACGTCGAGCTTGCCGCCGGCATCGTCGGGAGGACAATGCCGGCCGGTCTTGTCGTGGCTGCCGCTGCCGAACACCGTGCCGTCGGTCTGGGCGATGTGGACGTCGAGCGTCCACGGACGCAATTGGGCCGTCATGGTGGCGTAGGCCGACCAGAAGGCCTCCTCGGAGTACTGCGGCTCCAGCAGCGCGTGCTGCGGCGCGTTGGTGCCCATCAAGTAGTGGTAGGTATGTGCCAGATCGGCCTGGAAGCCGACCACATCAGGCATGCCGACGGCTTCGAGAAGATCCAGCATGTCTCGCCACGAGTGCATGCCCGCCCAGCAGACTTCGCCCTCGGCGGCCAGACGCTCGCCGTGGCCCGCGGCGATGCGGCCGGCCTCACGGAAGGTCTCGGCGATGCGGGCGGTGTTGCCCACAGAATCCACGGCCCAGTTCGCCGGGCTGTCCGCCGAGTCGATGCGCACCACGCCCCGACGCCGCACGCCGTGTTCGCGCAGCACCCGCGCAACGTCGCAGGCGCGGTCCACCGCGGCGAGAAAGCGCCGCGTCGAGGCCCCATCGCCCATCGCACTACCGCCGATGGTCTCGGGCCAGATCGGTGCCACCACCGAACCGATCTCGAGGTTCCGCGAGGCGATGTCGTCGGGGAGGCGACGGACGACGCCGTCGTCAGCCTGAATGTCGAGGTGGGGTTCGTACAGGAACAGATCCACCCCGTCGAAGCCGCGCCCCTGCGCCCCTGCCCGCTGGGTGAGATCGAGCATCCGGTCGAGTGAAATCGGCGGATGGTCGGTACCGGCCTCCTTTCCCACCAGGCCCGGCCACATCGCATTGTGCAATTTCCAGGGTTGGCTCATCTTTGCACTGGGGCTCATCCTGGGAGATTACCGTTCGCCGTGGACGCGGGCGCACACCAGACGAAACATCCAATGTCACCACGAAGCCGATAATCAGCGGCCTGGGTGGTATTCGCGCTCGACATGCCCCTCCAGGTCGGTACGGTAGAAGTAGACGTCTCTGAGATTCCCCGTAGCGTAGCGCTCGGCCTGATCGTTGAAGTGCGGCGACGAGGTATCGCTGCTCAGTCCACCCGCCGTAACCGCCCGGGCACGAACCCGGTCGCCGAACTCCACTACCGCGACGAAG
>SMVB01103713.1_pt1 | contig 15173 bp, 9 predicted proteins | sample 2456461 | NCBI WGS metagenome assembly SMVB01 (sample SAMN11095934, study PRJNA526329) | marine sediment metagenome | biome: Marine sediment; feature: Surficial sediment; material: Deep marine sediment; isolation source: Hadal surficial sediment | place: Pacific Ocean | collected 2014-05 | depth 0-1... | reverse complement strand
CATGAACACGGTGCAGGGGTCCGACACCTCCCCTGTTTCTGCGTCGATCAGCTCCAACACGTTCGCGGACAAGTTCAGTTTCGACGTTGATGTCAGTGGCGACACGCCGGACGACGGCGACATCGACTACAGCCTCAAGATCGACGCCTCAACCGACGTAGACATGCGTGTGCGTGTGCAGGACATCGACGACGCAGGATGTTCGATCGGCAGCACGACGACGGGCAGCATCCACGGCGCGCCCATCGGCACGGGTGTCATCACTGGCACGTTGTCGAGTCACGTCTGGGCCGCAGCGTCCGAGCGGCTTCGCATCATCATTGAGATGCGACGCACGGCGCTGTCGCTGCACGGAACAAAGACGCTTTCAATCGCGGTGTCGCACAACGACAGCCACATCACCGCTCAGGGGTTCAGTGCTTCTGCTCCACAGACGCTCACGCCGGATCCCCAGACGATCCCAATCCTGGTTCCCGCGCCGACGATCGCGCTGACACGTGTCCAGACGCCAGATGCCCATGCGATCCCGCTTCTGCTGCCAGCGCCGACGATCGTGTTCGGAGGTATCAGCAAGACGCCGGATCCTGTGACCATTCCGCTCGTGCTTACGGCTCCGACGATTCATGTCGTCAAGACACCAGACCCCCAAGCGATTATGATCGTCATTCCGGCCCCGACCATTGATGTTCCCGGTGCCCCTGGGGCAGTAACGACTACCTGTACCCAGTGGGGATAGACCCATGGCGACACCACGGCCATACCAGTCCAATTTCACGGCGGGAGAGTGGTCGCCACTGCTGAACGGCCGATCGGATCTCCGCAAGTACGCGAACGCCGCCAGAGAGATGACGAACGTGCTTGTGCAGAAGCATGGCGGGTTTGTCCGGCGGCCGGGAACGCAGCACGTTGCCGAGGTGAAGTTTCCGGCCAACTCCGGCACGAGGCTCATTGAGTTCCAGTTCTCTGTCGACCAGACATATGTCCTGGAGGTCGGGGCCGCCTACATCCGGTTTTACCGCGACCAAACGCAGATGACCCAGGTCGCGGGCGACCCGTCTCCCGGCACCATCACCGAGATCGTGGCGCCGTGGGCTGATGCCGAACTGATCCAGGTCAAGTTCACGCAGTCGGCGGATGTTCTCTACCTCACGCATCCGGACTATGAGGTCCGGACCCTGACGCGGACGGTCGGGAACGACACCGACCCGACAACGTGGGTCCTCGCACCGCTCGACACACAGGACGGGCCCTATCTGGACGAGAACACGTCGGACGACACGCTGGACCCGGACGGCACGAGCGGAACTGTCACCATCGTCGCCAGCGCCGCAAACACGTTCGTCGCCACGGACGTCGGGCGGTTGATCCGATTGACGCATCCGACGAGCAACACGGCGGGGTGGGCCATCATCACCGTCTTTACCAACGACACAACTGTCGATGTCGAGGTCCAGGTGGACTTCACCAGTCTCGCGCCGACGACCCGGTGGAGACTGGGGAGATGGTCCGACACGACCGGGTGGCCGTGGGCGGTCACGTTCCACGAGCAGCGGCTTATCTTTGGCGGGAGCCGCAGCAATCCCACAACGTATTGGGGCAGCGAGGTCGGCGACTTCCCCAGCTTCTCACCGAGCGACCTGAGCGACGTGACGACGGTCATCGCGACGCACGCGGTCACTGGGACCATCGACAGCAATGAACTCAACGGCATCCAGTGGATCCTGTCGGACCCGCGTGGCCTGCTGATCATGACGTCCGGCGGCGTATTCGCCCGTCCCAAGAGCGACGCCCCGCTCACGCCGGACGACACCGGAATGCGGCTGCAAGACCCGACCGGGTCCCATGCGACAGCCCGCGCGTTGCGCTTGCCCGGCGCTGCGTTGATGGTCGCCAAGAGCGGGAGACGTGTCCACGAGTTGATCTACAACTTCGACGTCGACCGCGTGATCGCGCCGGACCTGTCGATCCTGGCTGAACATATCTCCGAGTCGGACATCGTCTACACGGCTTACCAGCTTGAACCCAACAGCATCATGTGGGCGATCCTGACCAACGGGATACTCGTCGGCATGACGTACGAGCGGACCGAGCAGATCATTGGATGGCATCGGCACCCGATCGCGGGGTCCCTCAACGGCTCGGACAACCCGACCGTCGACTCGATCGCGTCTATCCGTCAGGGAAGCGACGACCAGCTTTGGATGATTGTCCAGAGAACGATCAACGGGATGATCCGGCGATACGTCGAGTTCCAGCAGGTGCAACTCGGCCGCACGGCACACCAAGAGGACGCTTGGCACCTCGATTCCGCGCTGGCGGTCGACAACCCGCTCCCGATCGCGAATGCGACACAAGCGAACCCGGTGATCATCACGACGTCGGTCGCGCATGGACTCGTCTCTGGCGATTTCGTCCGGATCCGCGACGTTGTCGGCATGACGGAGTTGAATCAGAACGTCTACAAGGTCGCAGGCGAGACGGCGACTACGTTCCAGTTGCGGGATCCCGACGACGATTCGGGGATCGACGGGACGGGGTTCACTGGGTACATCAGCGCGGGCGCGGTGTATAAACACGTGACGGTCATCAGTGGGCTCGGCCATCTTGAAGGTGAGACTGTCGGCGTGTTGGCCGATGGGGGCAGACACCCCACCAAAGTTGTCGCAGGCGGGTCGATCACGCTCGAATACGGGGCCAGCCGGATCCTGGTGGGGCTGGCCTTTGATTGGGCGTACGAATCCATGCCGATCGTCGACCTGACGCCGGGCGCCGACACGCGCGGGGCCGCCAACCGGATCGCGCAGGTCAACCTCTGGCTGAATCGCTCGATCGGCGGTCGGCTCGGCACGAACGAGAAGCCCGGCGACATCATCGAATACCGTTCCTTTGGCGACGAGATGAAGCCGGTCGAACTGTTCACTGGTGTCCTGGAGGCTGCGTTCCCCGGCAGCAGCGGGCCGGAGGCCACCATCCGCATCACGGGCGACGGGCCTCTGCCATTCAACCTGCTCTCCATGTCGGCGGAGATCACTTCGGATGAACTTTGAGGTCACTCCGTTCGAGCCGATGGATCTTGAGGCGTTCAGGGGAACCAGCCTGACCTACGGCTCGGCGTTCGAGGACTGGGCGCAGGAGATCGTCGCCTCGCACCAACGGGACGGCCGCGTCTGGACGGGCAGGTGGAACGGCGCGGTTGCGGCGGTCGCTGGTTACGCGGAGCCTTGGCCGGGCCGGGCGTGCATCTGGATCGCAATCCTCGACGATTTCCCGCAATCAGTGAACGGAGCCGTCGCGCTCGCGCTCACTCGTCTCGGAAGGAAGCTGATCAGCGGGATGCCGCACCGGCGTATTGAGGCGACAGTGTTGGCGGGTTTCGACGCGGGCGAACGATGGGCGCGAATGCTGGGCTTTGAATACGAGGGCACGTTGCGGTGTTATGATCCGCTGGGAAGGGATCATCAACTCTTTGCCATCGTGAGGTCTGAGCAATGGCACCCCTCATCCCCATCATCGGCCTCGTCGGATCACTCGCTTCCGGTGTAGTTGCGATCGGATCGGCGGTTGTCGCCTCCAAGCAAGGCAGGGAGAGAGCCGAACTGGCCGAACAGGCCGGGGGGATCGAGGCTGATCGCGTCCGACGCGAGGGCAGGCGTTCCAAAGCGGACAGGGCCGTGCGTTTCGGGGCAAGTGGGGCTGTCCTTGGAACCGGCAGCACGCTGGACGTTCTGGCCGACGAGGCGGCGGAAATCGAGGAAGAAGCATTGCTTCGAGCCTTCGGTGGCGACCTTACCGCCGCCAACCTCCGGGCACAGGCCGGGCAGACGCTCGCCAGCGGGATCATTACCGGAATCGGCTCATTCGGGACTGCGGTCGGGTTCGCTGGCGAGATAGGTGACATCTTGAAACCGGCCGGAACGAGCCCGATCACCGTCCCGTCGTCCCTGATCGGACCCGTAGGATGACCCGCGTCCGCACCTCTCCGCTGAGCATCCCGATCCCCACCGGCGGGGCCCGGCAAGCGCTGGGACTCTCTGGAGACATATCCAGAGCGACGACGGCGATCGTTACCGCGCTTGATAGATTCCGGCAGACCGTCAACCGCCGGAAGGTCATCACGGCCGAAACGAAATGGCTCAGCTTCCTGGCGAACGCCCAAGACGAGGTCGCGGAACTCGACCCCGACGACCGATTGACATCGTTCCAAGCCCAAGCCAAAGAGTTCGGCAAGACGTTCAGCAACGTCAAGGACGGAGCGCTTCGCCAGGAAATGCAACTCGGTTTCGCGCGGGATGCGGCCCGGACCGAGATTCGCGTTCAACGCGACGCCCGCAAGGCCGAGGTTTCGGTGTCGAACGCTGCCCTTGAGGAACTGGGCGGCGAACTGCGTGCCAAGGCGCTGCGCGGCGAAAACACCCTGCAGGAGTCCATGGACCGGTACAGCGAGCGAGTGGATTGGCTGATCAACCATTCACATACGGCGCTGGAGGCAACGCAGAAGAAACGAGCGTTCGCTATCCAGATGGTCCGGACCCAGTTCGGAAGGATCAAGACGTCCGGCGAACTGACCGCGATCGCGAAGCACAAGATGATCGGGGACCTTCTGGACTCCGACCTCGCCGCCGAGAACATGGACGCCGGAGAGATGGCGAACAAGCGCGACGAGAGCGTCAACATACTGGTCCAGGAGACGCACCGGCTGGTCAATATCGCCTCGTCCGCCGTGATCCTCCCGAACGGCGGGGAAATGCTGGACACCATCGAAGATCAGGTCAGGAACATGCCGGACGTGATCGGAACGCTCAAGAGCGTCGCGCTGGCGGACATTGCCGCGTTCGGCATCCGCCGGGCTGCGATCGACGTTGACGCGCAGACGATCACGCATCAGTTCGCCCTTGATAAACCGCTGACCGGCCAATGGTCGCCGACGACGCTGAATGCGGCTTACGAAACGATCCAAGACGATACCCACGCGAGCATGGCTGATATCGGTGCGTGGTTCGCACGCGGGACGACGGGATTCCCGGACAACTTCAGGAAAGACTATCGCAACCTGTGGGACGCGGATTCGCGGTCGTTCGACCTCGCTATGGCGATGGAAACGTACCGGGCGATCTCGGCCCAGCCCGGCGGCAAGGACCGGGTTGACCAGATGCTCGCCGAGACGGACATGAGCGACGTCGCGCAGACAACTGTCAGGATGATCGCGATGGACGAACTCCTGGCCCCGCAAGTTCTCGAAATGATGTCCAGCCCGGACGCCAAGGCGACGCTGAATCGTGTCGCCAGCGACCTCCAGGATCCGCTGATGATCGACGGCGACCAGTGGCGGGACGACATCGACAACTCGTTCGAGGGCCTTGGCGACGTCATGGTCAACAGAGAGGCATTGGCCGACTGGCGGGCCGGAGTCATGTTCAACATGCTCGCGAGGCAAGCCGCTGGCGCTATCGACCCGCTTGAACGCAAGGACGCCTACACCGGCGCCTCGAAGTTCGCCGTCGAGAACCTCAAGGGGCGATGGAAAGCACTCGACTTCGATATCGGTAACTGGGACTTTGTCCTGGTCCCGAAGTTCGTGGACGCGTCTCCAGCGATGACCGCATTCCTCAATGACCACGTCTCCGGCGACGAAACGCTGTATAGCTTGATCATCACGGTGGACGCGGACAAGAACCAGTTGCTCCCGTTCACCGAGGACGGCCAGATCACCGGGATCGCGTCATGGAATCCCGACACGGGCGAGGGCCAGATGCTCCGGCCCGATTCCAAGGGATGGAACGCTGCCATCAGGACCGTTCTGCCCGGCTCAAGGGCCATCGAACGCGACCAATGGCACCCGTATATGAGACAGTCGTCACACCAGGGCGGGTACATAGAACAGGCCGATCCAACGCTGGCGAGGAAGCTGTACGGGCAGGCAAAGGCGTATCTTGAGTCGATTGGAACGCTGTCCGACGATGACGCGGTGGCGAGCGAGCAAGTCTCTCGGATGGCCGAAGTCGTCGCCAAGACAAGGGGCTGGTTCGGCCTGATCCAACCGGAGCCTGCTGGTGACGCGGCTACCCAGTAGCTCAATCCTCGATTCGGTGATGGACGAGACGCCTCCGGCGAGTTCGATCCTTCACGCTGTCATGGCAGAGCCGGTTCCGGGCCGAGGCAGCCTCAAGGGAACCCCGTGGGACGTCGCCCTGCAAATGCTCCAGTCGATGCCGGGGCCGATCCCGATGGAGGAGACGTTCCTGGAGACGATGCGCACGACGGCCGGTCGCGGCATGTTCCAGACCATGCGACAGATGGCCGGGCTACGTCGAATGGGCGCCGGTGTCGTGGAAAGCGTCATCGGCAAGAACTTTATCACAAGCGTTCTGGCCGAGCAGGGCAAGCAAGGGCAGTTCGTGGCTGAACTGGGCCTGAAACTGCTCCCTCGCGACAAGCAAAGCGAGGGCGCGATCGAACGGCTACTGGGCAACGTCCTGGAAAGCGGTCCATCGACCGCCTTGCCGATCGCCCTTGGGTTCGCCGCCGGTCCCGCCGGGCCAGCCGTGGCGTTCGCGATCTTCGCCGGGAGCATGGCGGCGCCGGTCGTCGGCGGTCAGTATCTTGAGGCGCTGGCCGAGGGCCGCAGCGAGGGCGAGGCCGAAATCGAGGCGATGGTCGCCGGTGCAGTCACCATCGCCACGGCGTTCATTCCGTTCCAGTTCCTCCTGCAGAAAATCCCCGGCGCGGACCGCTTTATTGCCACGGCGGCCCGCCGGTGGGCATTCCGAGCGATCGGCGGCGCCGGGGGCGAGGGCGTTCAGGAGATCCTGGAAGGCATCGGGATCGAGACGGCCAAGGCGATCCTGCGGGATGACCCGGAGATCGCTTTCGGGATGCTGACGCACGAGTTCTGGGGCCCCTTGATCGAGGAAGCCGTCACGGCGGCGTTCATCGGCGGCACATTCGGGGGCACGATCGCGGCCCACGAGGAGATCACGGCCAAGATCGCCGAGGGCAAGCAACTCACCATCGACGACCTGAGACTCGCCCATCAGGTGATCTTGTTGACTCTCCCGGACTCCGCGCCTGCGCCTGGACAGGTGTCCACGGGACTCGACATAGTTGGCGAGCCGACACAACCTGGCTCGCCGGAAGCGATCTCGCTCGTCAAAGCGACCCAGATCCCGAAGATCACACTGACGAAAGCGCAGTCCCAAGAGATCGACGCGACTGCGGTGGGCACGCTCAAGCGGTTCGGCATTGACGCCGGAGGGGGAGCGGTCGACCTGGATTCGATGAACTCGCTCACGCAGGAGCAGCGAGATCAGTTGGCGAGCCAACTGGAGCAGGACAACGACCCCGTCAATGGCCTGGAAGATCGGTCTGGTCCCCTGCGGCGGTCGATGGCGAGCCTCATCAGCAAATTGCGGGAGGGCGTCGCCGAGGTCGAGGTCGAGGCCGAGGCCGACGTCGCCGCCGATGAGGCCGCCGTAGAGCCCGTCTTAGACGTCAAGTCCAAACTGGCCTCTCTCGACGATCTGCTCCTGGGGGACGCTCAGGACGCGGCTCAGTTGATCAGGAGCGGTCCTCTGGGCAACGATGCCCAACGGAACGCCGACGCGGTGCTGGGAGAGGTCCAGAGGCGGCTGGACGAGCAAGCCACGGCACCCGAACCCACACCGCCGCCGCCCGACAAGCCGAAGCCCAAGGAGAAAGAATCCGTCCAGGATCTCATCCGCCGGATCGTCTGGGGCGGTCCGTACCGGGTCGAGACGGTCACGGAGGCCGAGGAACTGCTCCAGGAGATCCGCGACCTCAAGAAACTGGGCCGGGAAGCCATCCGGAAGGCCAGGGCCGAGGGCGTCGATACAGCGACACGTGTCTGGGAGGAACGGCTGCGTCGGGCCAAGAACCGCGCGGGCGAGATCGACGCGCTGAAGCAGGAACTCCTGGAGGCCCTGACCGAGCGATTCAAGGGCGCCCTACCCAAGAACCTCGCCAAGAAACTCAACCAGGTCCGGACCCGGAAGCAGCTTGACAACGCCATCGCCACCGCCGAGCGGCTGGTCCAGCGGCTTGAGCGGAGCGAGGCCATTGGCCGGGTCAAGAACGCCATTCGTAGCGCCCGGAAGGGCCGTGTCGCCCCAGACATCCAGGAAGCAATCGACGATCTGCTCAGCGACGTCAACATTGTCAACCTGTCCGACGCGCTGCGCGACGTCCTGACACGTATCAGGATCGCCACCGAAGGCTCCGAGGTCGAACTGCCGAAGCGTCTTGAGGAGCAACTGAAGCGGCTCGATCGCACAAACGTCAAGGAACTCGAAACCAGCGACATCCAGCACCTCGCCGAAATGCTGGAGGGCCTGCTCGGCGTGAACGGCCGACGGATGGCCGCGAGGCGGGCGGCATTGGCACAGGCCGAGGAACGAGCCGCCGACGTCATGGCATCAGAGGTTGACGGCCGAGTCCGGCCCGGCCCCGGCGTCGTCGTTCCGACGGATCGGAAACGACAGAGGCTCCGGCCGCTGCGGATCAACCGGCAGGGCAGGCAGGAGATCGACGACCCCGGCAAGCTGGGCGGCCTGGTCGAGATATCGCTCGGCCGGATCCCCAACATGCTCGCGATGACGCTGGCTGAGTATCTGGGCGGCCGGGACAGCGGGACGTACGAGATCCTGTACGGCGACGTCGATCGCGGGATGGATCGGGCGTACGACCTTGAGTTTCAGTTCATTGAGATGTGGGAGTCCGAACTCAAGGCTCTCCGCGTGGATGACAACATCCTGCGCAGAATGTCGGCCCGGATCGCGACCGCCAGCAACATCATCCTCAAGGCCGCGCAGTCGGTCGGCTTCCAGCCATTCGGTGAAACCAGCGCCGACATCGTCACTTACAAACTGTCGAAGGGTCAGACGTTACAGATGGACAGGGACGAGCGGATGTACCTGCTCAACCTGCTCCGGCGACGGATCGCGTTCGAGGACATTGTTCATCGCGGCACGCCGATCAAGTTGCGCGCCAATCCATCGAAGTCGATCAGACTCACCGCCGAGGACGTGCGGATCATTCAGGAAACGATGCCGGGCGTGAACACGCCGGGGACCGACAACGCCGTCGCGGCGCTGATGTTCGACATCGTCAACGGCCCCGCCAGGCGGGCCATGAGCAAGTGGTCGATCGAAAATCGCGGATGGGACATCACGGCGGGCGAGGCGTTCTACTGGATGTCTCGACGCGAGCATACGGAAGAAGTCAGCCTGACCGGGTCGTCGTTCACACGTCGAACGATGCACCAGTTGTCGATCCTCAAGCCCAAGACGGAGGGCGCCGACAACGCATACCTGATCGGGAGCATGATCCAGGAGGGTCGGCGCTATCTGAAACAGGTCGCGATGTTGACCCAGGTCGGTCCGGAACTGGACATGGCGGCCAAGACCCTCAACAGCAAGCCGGTGCAGAGGGTCCTGCGGAACCTCAAGGGCGGCAAGCGCATCACCAAGCGCTTCAACCAGACGTACGAGATGATGGCGGCGGACGCGGGTGTCGGACTTCCGGCCGAAGGTCCGCAGGAAACCGCCATCGGCAAGATCATCAGCAACGCCACCATCGGCGCGCTGGGTCTGAATGCCTGGGTCAGCCTGTACCAGCCGCTTTCGCTGATCCCGGCCGGTCTGTTCCAAGACCCCGTCGCCTTGGCGCACGCGATAGCGACCGGGGCATCGCTGAACACGAAGATCGACGTTCGCATGAAGCAGTACGGCTATCTGCGACATCGGAACTTCGGCAGCAACCTGGGGCTGGTGCAGGAAGGCGGAACACTGGGCACGCAACTGCTCGGACACCGCGATGGCTTGCGCGAGCAGTTCATGGCGATGATTCGCATGATGGACCTCGCGGCGATCCGGGGCATCTGGCGAGCGGCCGAGATACAGGCGGGTGTGGAGCCGCAGGCCGACGGGCTGTTGAGCGATGCCGACCTGAAACTCGTTATCGCGATCGCCGGGCCCACCATCAAGCAGTCACAGCCGACGTTCGACACGCTGCACCTGGCTTGGGCTGGCATCGAGGGCAAGCGGGCGCCGGTCACGAAACTCGCGTTCGGCGTGTTCCGCGCACAGATCTCGAAAAACATCAATATGTACCACCTGTTCGCCATGCGAAGGGAGTGGGGCAAACTCGCGATTGCAATGTTCGCCACGACGTTCCTGATTGCGCTTGTCCGGGACTTCCGCGACACCGTCGCCCGACGCAAGAAAGTCAGGGACCCCTGGCACATCCGTATCGCGCGTGGCACGTTCAGCGCCCTGTTGGGCCAGCCGATATTCGGCGGCTTCCTTGTTCTGTTCTCCGACATCATGCTGGGCTTCCGTGGATACGAACCGTCCAACGTGGCGACCGGGATGGTCATGGATATGGCGAACGCATCCCGGCGACTGCGGGCAGCGTGGATAAAGAACGGGTTTCAGTCGGAGGAAACGCAGCGAGCTATGGTCGAGTGGGTCGTCGCGGCCTCTACCTTCTCCGGGCTGCCGGTGCGTAGCCTATGGAAAGACCTGTCCCCCTGGTTCTGGCCCAAGCCGCCAGAAAGTACGAAGCGAAAGGGCTTCCCGTGATTGACACCATCATCATCACCGTGCCGTACGTCGGCAGCGGCGCGACCAATGAAAACTTCGTGATCACGATCCCGTTCTGGGACCCGTCCGACATCATCGTCCTTGAGGACGGCGTGAAGCAGGTGCAGGACGTCGACTACTCGGTGTCCGGCGGCCAAGGCAAGACGGGAACGGTCACGTGGATCGGCACAACGACCGGCGCGATCGACATCGTCCGCAACATCCCGCTGACGCAGCTTCTCCAATACTTCACCGAGGGGCGGTTCCCGGCCGAGAGCCACGAGGAGGCGCTGGACAGGGCGATCATGGCGCTGCAGCAGTGCCTCTCCCGATCCCTCATTGACGGGCTGTCGTTCACGGCGCAGAGTCGCCAGGTCAAGGATGTTCTGGCCGGGACGGACGGGAGCGACGCGGTAAATCTGGATCAGCTTCAGGCGCAGACGTTTCTTGATTCCGGCGTCACCATTCCGACGCCCATCGATCCCGGCCAGGACGGCAGTCACCTTGAGGCGCTGGGGGGAACCTACATACTCGCCCTGCACAGCGAGGTCCCGGTTCCGGGCGCGGGCGACGAGGCGAGAGTCCTGACCGTTGCAGACGCCGTGGGTAATTTCGGCTGGGAGGACCCGCAGGGCGTTGTCAACAACTTCATCATCAACGGCGGTATGCGGATCGCACAGCGCGGCGACACCATCAGCATTGGCACGTTTCCGGTGAACGACGACGACACCTACACACTGGACCGCTGGAACCTGATCTCGGACGGCAACAACCGTGCCGACATAATCAAGGACGTCGCCGACTTGCCAGCGGGGGCTTCGGCGGCGATGAACCTTCAGAAAAAGACGGGGTCCTCCGCACTTCACGCCGGGATAATCCAGATTCTCGACAACGCCGACACGCGGACCATCCTGGCGGACGGAACGGCGTCGGTCGTGTCGATCAGTTTCAAGGCGAAACGCAGCGGCTCGTCCACACAACTCGCTATGCAGTTGATCGGCTGGACGGGCACGGCGGACGCCGTCGTGTCCGATCCGATCCTGGCTTGGGGTGCGGGCGCGCCAATCGGGCCACCGCCGACGCTCAAACCAAGCTGGGACAGCGGCGGGCCGGACATGGACGGCTGGTTCATCCCGCAAGCGGACGGCCTCATATTCACTCAGACGGGGTGGACCCAACACACCATTCCGAACATCGCGATCGACGAAGCGGGCATCAACAACCTCGCGCTTCTCTTTCACATTACCGGCGGCGAAACCTCCCGCCTGTTCATTACCGACATCCAGTTGAACATCGGGGCGCGTGCGCGGGTGTTCCAGCAACGGACTACACAGCAAGAACTCGCACTCTGTCGGCGTTACTTCCAGAATTACGACCCCGGCACGGTGGGAGATTATTTCTGCCAAGGCTTTGTCGAAACGGCGACCACGACCAGCCACTTCGGTATGCCACTGACCCAGCAAATGCGGGTCGCTCCGACGTTCGCCATCAGGGACGCCGCTTCCTTCCAGCAACATGACGTGTCGGGCGCGGTTGTCCTGAGCGACCTGACACTTGTCGAGTCGTCGCCTGAGTCCATATCGATGCAGGGAACACACGCGGCCGGGACGGCTGGCGACGTCAGCATCCTCGAAGTATTACTAAGCGACGCTGAAATAAGGCTCGACGCCGAACTATGACGGACATACCCGCGCACATCCAGCAGCTTGTCACGCGCGCCAAAGAGAGCGAGCGCAAATACGCGCTGCACACGCAGTACCGTGGCACGGACGCCATGGGCTGCGTGGGCGGGCCGTACCCGTGGCAACAGAGGTTTCATGACGCGGGCGGTCACAAGAGTCACCGTGCGATCATCGCGGGCAACCGGACCGGCAAGACGCGGACCATCGGCGCCGAAATCGCGATGCACCTGACCGGGTGGTATCCGGACTGGTGGACTGGCCGTCGGCACACCGATCCGATCATCGCGTGCGTCAGCGGCATCACCAACGAAGAAACCCGCAACGTCGCGCAGTACCAGCTTCTCGGAGACATCCAGGATGAGAATGGTCGGCGCAGGCCCGACGGAACCGGATGGATCCCGTGGGCGCACATCGGCGAGTGCCATTACCGGCAGTGCGGCGTGACCAATGTCGTCGACACGTGCCGCATCAGACACGTGTCCGGGCTCTGGTCGAAACTCATGTTCAAGAGCTATGAGCAGGGCCCGCTGAAGTTCCAGGGGTTCGAGGCCAACTATATGTGGTTCGACGAGGAACCGGAGGACGACAAGATTTTCTCCGAGGCCATGACGCGTCTCATCGACCGGCGCGGCTCGTTCCTGCTGAGCCGTACCCCGCTGTTCGGACACTCGACGATCATCCGGTACTTCGTCGACGGCACGTCGGCGGGAACATGGTGGACGACGGCGACATGGGACGACGCGCCGCACCTCGACGAAACAGCCAAGAAGGAATTGCTGGACGCGTATCCACCGCATGAGCGGGATGCCCGTACCAAGGGCGTTCCCATGATGGGCGCAGGTGCCGTGTACCCGATCTCCGACGACGAGTTGTTGATCGAGCCGGTTCCGATCCCCCGCCACTGGAGACGTATCTGCGGGATCGACTTCGGGATGGGACACCCGGCCGCAGCGGCATGGCTGGCGCTGGATTCGGAAACCGACATCCTGTACCTCTACGACTGCTACAAGAAAGCCGACGAGGTTCCGCTTTTCCACGCGGCCACCATCAAGAGCCGTGGCCCGTGGATCCCGGTCGCCTGGCCGCAGGACGGGCTCCAGCGCGACAAGGGCGGCAGCGGGATTGCCCTGGCCGAGCAATACAAGTCTCACGGCGTCAATACCCTCGACGATTATGCCCATTGGGACGTCGATACGATGGCGAGCGAGTCCATTCAGCGACCGACGTCGCGGGCGGCCGGGTCGAACCTGCTTCTGGAGCGGATGCACACCGGTCGGTTCAAGGTGTTCAACTCTGCGGCCGGTCAGGAGTTCCTGAAAGAGAAGCGGATGCTTCACCGGTCAGCGAAACCGCCTTTCGAGATCGTTCCGGAGTTCGACGATATCGAGTCAGCCGTTCGATACGGTCTGATGATGCTGCGTTTCGCCTTGACGGAGGTCGAGGCACGCCAGCCCATTCAGTCGCAACAGCAGGACGACTACAATCCGCTGGAGCGTTTCTCGGTAGGATCTGCCCAGCAACCCGATTGGGATATCAGTTTTTGAGAGGATGATCCCATGGCGTCACTGTTCGGAAAAACCAAGACTCCGGCCCTTCCCGATCTCTCGGCCGAAAAGTCGGAGGCGTCGGAGCGTGAGCGTCTGCGTCGCGCCCAGCAGTCCGGCCGCACCGCCACTGTCACGGGTGGTACGATCGGCAGTCCCCTCGCGCAGAAAAGAGCGCTCGGAGCATGACTATCACAGCACAAGAACCGGGAAGGGCGAAGCTGCTCCAACTTCGGACCACCTGCGACGATCTCGGCGTCGCGTGGCATCATCGCTGCAAGGCGTCAACACTGATGGATCGGATCGCCTCGTACCGGGATGCACAGCGGGAGCGTGGACCGGAGCATGACGTTATGTACGCGATGCCCGGCGAGTACCGGGCGGCCCTTCGCGTCTGCTGCCGCGACGTGCCCAACGCTGGCCGGAAGGTCAAGAAATACATCAGGGAGTTGATGGAACGTGTCGTTAACGCCGAGTCAACTTCTTCAACGCTTTGAGCAGGCCGAGAGCGACCGGCTAACGACCGATTCCCACTGGGAGGAGGTCGCGCGGCTTGCGCTGAGCAACCGTGCTTTCACGACCCGGTGGTCGGCCGGTGCCAAGCGCGATCAGGAAATCTTCGACGCCACCGCCCCGAACGCACTGGACGACTTCAGCGGGGCCATGCACGGCCTGAACTCGAACCCGGCGATCCGCTGGATGGACATGATCAGCGACGATTTCGACATGGAATCGCTGGACACGGAAACCCGCCAGTGGCTTTACGACACCACCAGCCGCATTCTGCTGTATTTCGCCAGCCCCAGATCCGGCTTCAGCACCTCCAGCCACGAGACGTATCTGGACCTCGGCGCCTTCGGGACAGGTGTCAGCACGGCGATCGTGACAAAGGGGTGGCTCCGTTTCGACGCGCAACTGCTGTCATCGTGCTATCTGGTCGAAAACGAGCAGTCCGAGATCGTCGAGGTGTATCGCAAGATGTGCCTGACCCCCCGGCAGGCCATCGCGACGTTCGGCCCGGACGTGTGGGACCGCAACGTGCGGGAACGCGCCAGCGAGTCCGGGCAGGGGCAGGAGGACAAGATCGACGTCATCCATGCCGTGTATAAGGTCGACGACGCCGACCCGATGGACGTGAGTTTCCGGGGTATGCCGTGGCAGAGCCGGTACATCTGGCGGGACGAGAAGAAGTTTGTCCGTCAGGGCGGGTTCCGGGAGAGCCCGTACCTGACCCCGCGATGGACCAAGGCCAGCGGAGAAACCTACGGCCGGGGCCCGGCAATGCGGGTTCTCCCGGCCATCAAGGTCGCCAACGCCCTCGCCCGCATGAACCTCATCGCCGGGGAGCAGAT
>SMVB01230315.1_pt1 | contig 15174 bp, 13 predicted proteins | sample 2456461 | NCBI WGS metagenome assembly SMVB01 (sample SAMN11095934, study PRJNA526329) | marine sediment metagenome | biome: Marine sediment; feature: Surficial sediment; material: Deep marine sediment; isolation source: Hadal surficial sediment | place: Pacific Ocean | collected 2014-05 | depth... | reverse complement strand
TGGACCGGCTGCATGAAGTAGTCCAGAGCTATCCCGATCTTACCTTCGACCTGGCAATGGCCCTGCCCTGTCTAAGCCAAAAGATTGACCCTCAGGGCGAGATGTTCCAAGCGGCTTTAGCTGGAGCCAAGCTGGTCGGTGGGTCTCAACCCCACCTACGAGTCGTCGACCCCGCTCCGGTCGACGGTCCTTGGGATTCCCCCAGCGATATCCCAGAGGAGGCCTTAGGCCTGGCGGGTTTGAGCGCGGAGGCCGCGCGTCAGGGCGTAATCATGTCCATTGAGAACTCCTCGCTGCCCATCCGAAGCATGGCCATGCTGGTGGAACACGTGCGGGGCATGGTCCCCCAGGCCGGGCAAAATCTGGGCCTCTGCCCGGACCCCACCAACCAACTGCGGCGGTTTCCGGACTCCGATCCCCTGGCGGAACTGGAAGCTCTGCCGTTGGACATGATTAAGATTGTGCACTTCAAACAGATGCGCAGTGGGGAGACCCACCCCAGCGTGGACGACGGCGACCTAGACTGCCTCCGCATGCGGGACATCCTTGACGCCAAGGGCTACACCGGGGCGGCAATCATGGAGATACCGTCGGACGCCGGTGTCTTCGACAATCTGGAAGCAAGTTTCCGCTACCTTAGTTCATAGCAAAACAGGAGGCTGACATGGGACTTCTAACCATCGAGGACGTGACCCACTGGTCCATACCGGTGAACAACCTGGAAGAGTCGGAAGAGTTCTACGGCGAATTTCTCGGCCTGGAATCTCTCGGGCGGCTTGGGAACTCGCGGATATCCTGCTTCAGTGTTACCGAGCACCGCATCCTACTCTGCGAGCGGGTGCATCCGGTGGCCGAGGGCCATTCCGATGAACCGGCCCATCACTCGTTCACCGTAAGCCCCGAGACCCTGGTGAAGGCGTGCAAACTGTTCCAGGAACGCAACGTGCCCATCGACCAATTGATTTACCGGGCCAAGGGCTTTTTCACGGGTCAAGAGTTGTATTTCTTCGACCCCAGCGGCAACAGACTGGAACTGCGCAACCCCACTTGGAGCGAAGGCATGCCTGAACCGACCGTCGAAGAGATCGTTCAGTCATAGTAGGTTGGCCCTTCAGCCACCAGCGGCCGGTTTTGCCTGCTGTTGATTGATACGTATCTGGAGGACCCATGAAGTACGACGTCATTGTTGTCGGCAGTGGATCGGCCGGTTCCGTCGTGGGCGCAAGATTGGCCGAAGACGCCAACCGTTCAGTGCTATTGCTGGAGGCTGGGCAGGACTACCCTGACCCGCAATAGCTTCCCGAAGCGGTGCGCGACGGCGGCTCCAACGCCGGGGAGCAGATGGACTCTCCCATCTCTTGGTCGCTCACGGGCACCATCAACCCGGAGCGTGGCGAGATTAACGTGGCCCAAGGCAAGGCGATTGGCGGGTCCGGCTCCATCAACGGACAGGTCTACCTGCGGGGGCTGCCGTAAGACTTCGAAGATTGGGCGTCTTGGGGCAACGAAGAGTGGTCATACACCAAGGTCCTGTCCTACTTCCGCCAGGCGGAGACCGACATGGATGTCCGCGACGGTCGGGATGAGCACCAACCTCACTCACCTGACTCCCATGCGCCACCGGCTCAATCTGACTATCAGAGGCAACGTCTTCGTCCGCAGGGTGTTGAACGAAGGCTCCAAGACCGTGGGCGTCGAGGTTGAGAGCGGCGGCGAAACCTTCCGCGTCGAATCGGACTCGGTGGTCTTGAGCGAAGGAGCGCTGAAATCGCCCCACATCCTGATGCTCTCCGGACTCGGACCCCATGGCGTTGGTGGACCAGCAATGCCGGGTCCAGGGGCTCGCCGGGCTATGGGTGGCCGGTGCAACCGGGCTTTCTGGGGTCACCTAAACTTGGGCATCACTTCTTGGGCGAACAGCTTCCCATCAAGGCTTGGCATTCAGGGCGTTACTTAAATTTGGGCATCACTTCTTGGGCGAACAGCTTCATTGACGCCATGACCTTGGCGTGTTCTATGCCGCCGAAGGAGAAATTGGCCCCGAAGTAGCTGATGCCATGTTGGTTCTGTAGTTCGGCGATACGGTCAACGCACTGGTCCGGGGTGCAGAAGTAGTTATTGACCAGTTCCGCCTGGTAGCTGGGCGGCTCCTCCGGCCGGACCGTCTTCCAACGGTCCAAGTCCATGTTAATCTCATCTCCCTGTTTGATCGTGCGGCGATAGATGCTCAGGTTCCGCACCCAGGCGATGGCGTTTTCAGGGCATTCCTCGGCCTCTTTCGCGTCTTCTGAAAGGTATATGAAGCGGAAGAAGGGCATCTCAGCCATTCGATTCACCTTGCCGGAGGCGGCGCAGCGCTCGGAATAAAGGCTCAACAGCCCCAGAGTGTCGACCTGCGGAGTAAAGTAGGTGGTCAAAACCGGCAGGTCCCTGGCGACCGCGATGTCGATGCTGGCGGCGGTGCGGGAAACGGCCACGTGCACCGGAGGGTGGGGTTTCTGTAACGGCTTGGGCGCGATGGTCAGGCCATCCACTTGATAGTATTTGCCATGGTAGGTGAAGTCTTCGGTGGTCCATAATCCCAGGATGATGTCCAACACCTCCCGAAAGCGGTCGTCACGCGAGTCGAAATCGATCTTGAAATTTCCGTATTCGTAGTCAGCCGAACCCCGTCCGACGCCGAAATTCAACCGGCCATTGCTGAGGACATCCACCATGGCGGCCTCTTCGGCCAAGCGGATGGGATTATGAAAGGGCAGTACACTGACCCCGGCGCCCAACCGGATGGTCTTGGTCTGGGCGGCTATATGAGAAAGGATGGGCATCAATGACGGGAATATTCCGTAGCGGCTGGAGTGGTGTTCGGCGATCCAGAGGGAATCGAACCCCAATTCCTCGGCGTATTGGACCTGCTCCAGCACCTCTCCGTAGATCCGGCTTTGGTGGACCGAATCCTTCTCGGTCCACGAGGCCAGGAAAAATAGGGCGAACTTCATGACGGATTTCAGCTCCTTAGTGTTGACGGCTGCGCCTGTGGTGCGTGGAACGCGGGATGCCCAGCCGCCGGGCCGAGGCGGGCCATGCCGAGTATATAGCAGGCCGGAGCGTCAGGGAATGGAGGTTTGATTCCCCGCAATATGCGCTCGCACGCCTGGGCTTCCTCGCTACGCTTCCGTGACTTCAGGCTTTTCTGGACCTCCACGATGTTCTATTCCCTGGGGACGGGGATGGAAAGCGTGGCCGTGGGCTGGCTGGTCTTCGAAATCACCGGCTCGGCCTTCATGGTCGGAGTGGCGTCGGCGGCCCGAATGGCGCCACTGTTCATCTTGGGGATACTATCCGGGGCAATGGCCGATTGGCTGGAAAGACGTTTGTTCTTGCTTTTCAGCGCCCTAGCGGGGACTGGGGTGGCGGTAATCATGGCCATCATGCTCCTAGCCGGGGAACCTCAGGTGTGGCCGGTGATAGCACTGGTCGCCGCCGGTGGTTGTGTCCTCGCCTTCACACTAACAATCAGGCAGGCCTACACCTACGATATCGTGGGCCCAGAGCACGCCCTGAATGGTCTCTCCCTCAACCAGATGGCGATGCAGGCCGGCGGCGTCGCCGGGGCAATAATCTCCGGGACATTGATCGAATCCGTGGGCCCAGGGTGGCAATACCTGGCCGTTGGGGCCAGTTATTCAGCGTCCGCAGCGGTGCTTCTGGTCATCGGCCGGCCGGCCCGGACAGAGCAGCCCCAACGGGAGCCGGTGCTGCAAAACCTGACCGGATACATCCGGTTCCTGAACGAGAACCGGGTGCTTTTGGTTCTGATGTGCCTGGCGTCGATCACCGAGGTCTTTGGGTTCACTCACATGACTCTGCTGCCCGTGTTCGCCAAAGAGGTGCTCCACGTGGGCCCGGCGGGTCTGGGGTATCTGACGGCGGTGAGGCAGGGCGGGGGACTGCTTGGCTTGGCGCTGCTGGCCAACCTCAAGGATTACCGGAGGAAGGGCATGTTGATGTTCCTGATTGCCGGTGCCTTCGGGTTGGGTCTGATGGCTTTCTCCCTAGCTTCGGCCCTGGTTTTCTTCATCGTGGTGCTGGCGGCGGTGAACGCCTGCGCGATGGCGGTGGACACCCTTTATAAGACGCTGATGCAGACCAACGTTCCCGACGAGCAGCGCGGCCGGGCCATGGGTTCGTGGGTCCTGAGCATAGGCGTCGCGCCGGTGGGTCACCTTGGGGTGGGCGGTTTAGCCACAGCCCTGGGAGCGCAGGGCGCTCTTCTGGTCAACGGCGCGGTGCTGGCCGGCGTTAGCATAGTCGCGGCCATCGGCCTGCCCAAGATGCGCCGGCTGGAATAGAGTCCGCGGCCGACTCTGCTGAAGTGGTTTTTACCAAGGTTTTTGCCTGGCCCATCCGCGTCGCCACGCACGTAGGACTGGACCGCCACCGCGGTTTCGTAAGCGGTCCGGAATCAGTCTGCCCTTGGATTTAACAAAACGCGCTGATAACTTCGAGTAAGGAGTCGTGCTTGACCGATACCTAAAAGGGGCGTGACTTCACCGAATCCAACGGACTGATCTTGGGCTCTCCCGGACCTGTCGCCGCACCCCTCCGGGGACATGTTAGGGAGCCTGCCATTGAACATTCTACTGGCCATGGAACGGCGGCTGGTGGGTGTTCCGGGAACCAAAAATATTGCGCAACTCGATCGCCATCAAGATTGTCCTCGGGCTAGCCCTGATTCTGGCACTCTTGTTCGTTGCCGCGGCCATGTCCTTTTGGCAGGCCGACGCCGTGAATCAAAAGACAGAAAATATCGTTCAGGTGTTGGAGCCCAAGAGGACGGCCGCCTATGAGATGGAACTGAATTCCATCGAGACCGAGATGTTGGTCCTGGAATATTTGCGGCGTCCAGATTCGGCCTTGCGGTCCCGGGTAAGAGACAATTCGGCCAGATTTTACGGTTTGGAGCTGGAATACCTCGCGTTGGCGAACCCGGAAGAGATCCTCCAGGTAGCAGACCGGTTGGAGGAAATCGCCCTGGTCTTTGTCAACACCAGCGAGACGTTGATGGACCAAGCCGACCTCTGGCATACATCGCTGGAGGCATTGGAAAAAGATTTGCAGCACCTCAGCAATCTCGCCTTTATCGACCCCAACGATCAGATGGCGTTGCGCGCATCCTACGGCCAAGAAAAGTTGATCTACCTCCAGATGGTTGACACAAGGATTGCGGAGATCAACCACGCTATAGCGGCATACCTCAGTTCGCCCAAATCCAGCTTAAGGGGCCAGATCGCCGAACATTCCCGCGAATTCAACCAAGCGGTCGCCGATTTTAGCGGCTTGGCGTCGAACGAAGAGGAGTCCCAGAGAGGGGAACAACTACAAGTGTCGTTTGCCGCCGCCGATGTCAAGGTATCCCAATTGCTGGACTTGAAAGACCGTCTTGACCAGAACATAGCGGCATTCTCGGCACAGCGCTCCGGTCTGAACGACCTCTTGAGGTTGCAGATCCAGGTCCCGGCCCAGTTGCAGATGAACCAAGCGAAGGAGGCGGTCCACTCCATAGATTCGCAGACCACTCGAGTGACGCTGATCCTGTTGCTGGTGGGCCTGGTGCTCGTCTTCGGTAGCGTATTGTTGGTCTTCCAGCGCATAACCAAGCCGGTCAGAAAGCTGGTGCTAGCCACCGAAAGGGCTGCCGAAGGGGACCTTACCGCCAGGGTCGAAGTGGTGTCCAATGACGAGATCGGACTCCTCGGAGCGGCGTTCAATGAAATGATCTCTAACCGGCAAGAGGCCGAAAGAGCGCTACTCCTCAGTGAGGAAGAGCAGAGGCGCTTGGCCAATGAAAACGCAGTCAACGCCTCCATCGGGCGCATCGTCAGCTCCTCTCTAGACATACGGGAGGTCTACGACGCCTTCGCTCAAGAGGTCCGCACCCTGGTCCGTTTCGATTGGCTAGCGATCTCCATCCTGGACCACGACCTGGAAACGCAGCGGATCGAATATGTTTCTAAAAACGTGGTTCCCTATCTTGGGAAGGGGGCTTCACTGGCATTAAAGGACACCTTTGTCGGTGCGGTCGCCGAACACCGGGACTTCATCATGGCGACCATCGACAGTGGGGAGTATTCCTTCCTTGGGCCGATCGCTGAAGCCGGTTTCCATGCCGTTTTGGGTGTCCCTTTATTCTCGCGGGACCGGGTTATCGGTGCTTTGATCTTTGCCTCAAATGACGAAATTCCCTATTCGGAAGGTGAGATATCCGCGGCGCGCGCGGTGGCGGATCAAGTTGCCGGCGCCATCGCCAACGCCCAGACCTATGCCGAGCGTCAAGAAACTCAGAGCCAGTTGCTGAGGGCGCATGACGAACTGGAGAACCGGGTCTTGGAAAGAACCCTGGAGCTGGAAAACACCCGGGACATCGCTGAAGAGGCCTCTAGGGCCAAGAGCCAATTTCTGGCGAACATGAGCCATGAATTGCGCACACCTCTGAACGCGGTGATTGGGTACAGCGAACTTCTGATCGAAGTGGCCACGGAAGAGGACAACGCCGCCAGTGTACGCAATCTGGAACGAATCACCGCCTCAGGGAAGCATCTTCTCACATTGGTGAACGATATCTTGGACCTGGCAAAGGTGGAAGCGGGCAAGATGGACCTGCTCATCGAGGATTTCGACATCTCCAGTGTCGTTGAAGAGGTCTGTGTAGTCTCGGAAACATTGGTTGAGAACAACAGCAACAAATTGTCGGTCCACTGCCCCGGCGACATCGGATCGATGCGGACCGACCAAGTGAAGGTACGCCAGATGCTGTTCAACTTGCTGAGCAATGCCGCGAAGTTCACCGAAAACGGGGAAATATCCCTGTGCGTGGAGCGGGAGCATAGAGACGGCGATGACTGGATCGTGTTCACTGTGACGGACACAGGGATTGGGATGTCGCTAGACGTAGCCGAAAAGTTATTTCAGCCATTTACGCAAGCTGATTCGTCCACCGCGCGCAAATACGGCGGCAGCGGACTGGGTCTGAATCTATGCAAGAGCTTCAGTGAGCTGATGGGGGGCGGCGTCACTCTGGAAAGCCAGTTGGGATCAGGATCGACATTCGTGATCCAACTTCCCGCGGCCATCGCTGGGCCGGCAGCCGACCCGATCGACGCCGGAATTTTATTGGACACAGACTCAGTCAAAGCGGTCGATCTGGAGATACATCAAGGAGCTGAGGTCTGAACGTGGTAGTTCCACGGGATGCCGCAGTAGACATGACAGCGGACATTAATCGGGCCCAAGGCTGGACCCAACACCGAAGAGTGATTCGTATAGACCGTCCGGCGTCAGGAAAAACGGAGAGGAAATTATGACCAGGCTACTTCTAGTCGAAGACAACGAGATGAACCGTGACATGCTCACCCAAAGATTGGAGCGCAAAGGGTATGAAATCACCATCGCGATGGATGGGATCGAAGGGGTCCTGAAGGCCAAGCATGACAACCCCGACCTGATCCTGATGGATATGAGCCTGCCGAACATCGACGGATGGGAAGCGACGCGCATCATCAAGAGTTCGCAGAAGACCAAACACATACCGGTGATTGCGCTGACATCCCATGCCATGGCCGGCGACCGGGAACGGTCCCTGGAGATTGGTTGCGACGAGTACGACACGAAACCCATCGATTTCTACCGGTTGCTGACAAAGATCGAGATGCTGTTGAACAGGAAGGTAGCCTGATGAGCCAAGAACGCCACGACGGCCTGGTACACGCGAAAGCCCTGGACAAGGCGATGCCTTCTCCTGACGTCAACCATGAACTGCGCACCTTCCTCCATTCGATCATCGGCTACATCGAGCTCCTGCAAGAGGATGCCGCTGCCCAAGGCTATGACAATCTGGCTCCGGAGTTGGAGAAGATCTTGCTTGCCTCGAACCATCTGGCGGCGCTGGTCGAGGAAAGATTCCTGAACGCTCCAACTGCCTATAGGAACATGAATCTTGAACCCACCTCCCTTTCCCGGGAGAGCGCTGGAAAATGGCTCAGGGACCGGATATTGGCACCGAGCCAGCAACAACAAGAGTAGGCTTCAGGGATGAAGGGAGCTTGCTGGCCCAGGCGGACGCAACGCAGCCTTTAAGCGCCAGTTAACCGGCATCGCGCACTCTGCCGGAAACGCGGCCCAGAGGACAAAAAGCCGTGGCAAGCGTGCGCCAACTCCACTGAATGGCTCCTACGCGGCTTTGGACAGGCAGCGGGCCACAAACTGCTTCATGAGCATAACCGCGCGGCCGGTTTCCGGGCCGGTCGTGTACCCGAACCCGTGGCCCATGTCTGGAAACATCTCCAACTCAATGATGCCGCCAGCTTCCCGGTATGCAGCCACAAACTGCTCCGTTACCTTGACCGGCAGGTTTTGGTCAGCCGTTCCCTGAACGATAAGCGTGGGGGGCAGATGCGCGTCTTCCCCCCGCCGCAGTATCTGGAACGGGTTGCCCTCATTCATGGCGTCGGTGGTCAGGAAATACCCCTCAGACGATTCCACCAGCCTGGCGTTTCCCTCGTCCTGAGCGAACTGGTACCGGGCAAACGGGTCGACGATGGGCCACGCCGCCAATACGTATCTCAAGGCCGCGTCCGCGTCCGAGCCTGGCAGGTCCAGGCTGTTGTATGGAGCATGATGGGGCCGCATGGCGCTCAACAGCACACTGTGGCCGCCACTGGAAGACCCGATGGCCCCCACGGAACCGGGCTCTGCGCAGAAATCAGCGGCCTGGGACTTCAGCCAACGGATCCCGAAATTAACATCCGCAATCTGGGCCGGATAAGGATGTTCCGGTGCCAGGCGGAAGTCGATCGCGGCTACGACGATGCCGCTTTCGGCCAAAGCCCGGTCCATCACTTCGGCATTGGTGTTGGCGCCTGCGCTCCAAGCCCCACCGTGGACGTCTAGCAACGCCGGAAATGGACCATCTCCCTCGGGCTGGTAGACCCTCACGGCCATGCCATCACGGTATTCCAGGTCTTGGACGCTGATCTCGCAAACCCGGTCCGGGTCGTATGCCACTACCGCCTTGCTTGCCATTTGTTCCTCCGGGTTCTGGTCACCGGGTTCTGGTCACCGGGTTCTGGTCAGATGTTGCTGAGTCAGGCTGTAATACCGACGGTCAGCGCCGGTATTTGTAATCCTTTGAGATTCCTTGCTCTGGCATTGGGACTGGGTTTTTTACCTGGAACCGGTAGCCGGGGTCGAGTTCTGGCTTGGGGCCGATTGTGCCGCGCAGCGTTCCGATTGCCTCAACTTCATGCTCTACCACGTCTCCGGGTTCCAGGAACCTGGCCTGCTCATACCCCTTGCGGACCGCCTCTCGGATGGATCCTCCGCCCACGGTCCCGCTGCCAATCACGTCTCCAGGCACGATGCGGCTATCCTTGGAGGCCCGCTCCACCATATCTCCAAAGGAGTAGTAGGCGTCTTCTACCGCGCCGTCCTTCAACCAATGCTCACCGTTGACTCTGACCTGGCACTTCAGGTGCAGCCTTCCGTCCTTGAAGTAAGGGGCCAATTCGTCGGTGGTAACCAGCCAAGGGCCGAGGGAGGAGGCGGTGTCTTTACCCTTGGCGGGACCCAGCCCGAAGGCCATCTCATCCACCTGCAGGTCCCGGGCGCTCCAGTCATTGAACAGCGTGAAGCCAGCGATATAATCCAGCGCCTCTGACTCTGAGACGTTTGTTCCTTCCCGGCCAATCACACAACCAATCTCAAGTTCATAGTCAAACTGCTGGGAGGCGGAAGGATATGGAATCTCGGAGTCGGTGCCATAGATACACAGAGGATTGGAGAAGTAGAACACCGGCATGCGGTACCAGACCTCGGCGGGTTCACGGGTGCCCTGGTTGCTGGCGTGTTCTTCGTAAACGATGAAGTCGCGAACCGTGGGCGGCCGCAGTATGGGAGAACGCAGCCGGACCTCCGCCAGGGCCACTCTCGGCGCCGCAACATCCTTGCCCAGAGCCTCGCGCACTCTGTCGATGGGCGAGTCGCCAAGTTCCAACAAGGCACGCACGTCGGGCAACAACTGGCCGTTCCCGACCAAGGCGCTGACATCGACCACGTCGTCGTTGTCCAGCACTCCACAACGCGGTCCCGCCGCCGTATCGTAGGTAAGTAACTTCACGTTTGGGCCTCCAATTCCCGGCCGGATATGTCCCGCCCCGAACTAGAGGAAGAACAGGGGGAATTACAGCACATGCCCCGGCCACGGTCAATCGAAAGATGCAGCCTCGGCAGGCATGGCGAGCCGGTCAGGCCCTCAGGTATCTTTACCAGATCTGAGGGCCGCGTAGACTCGATCAGCCGTGATTGGGAGCTCGAACAAACGGCATCCGCAGGCGTCGGCGACTGCATTCGCTATCGCGGCCGCAGTGGCGTTATTCGCCAGCTCCCCAATCGCCTTCGCCTCGTACGGCCCGGTGCCCCCGCCGGTATGAATCAGCACCGTCTCAAGCGGTGGCACGTCCGCGATAGTCGGAAGTTTATAATCTCCCAGGTTTCCATTAAGGACCTGGCCACCGTCGGTCACCAGTTCCTCCGTGACGGCCAAACCGAGACCGGTCACGACGCCCCCGTCGATCTGGCCCTGATGAGCCAAGGGATTGATGATTGTGCCCACATCATGGGCGGTGACCAACCGAATCACCTTGACCTGACCGGTCTCGCTATCCACCTCCACCTCGGCAACCTGAGCACTGAAATAGGTGATATCTTCGCGTTCCGGGGCCGTGTGCTCGACAGTCTCCGTGAGCGGAAGCGTCGCCCCGTCGGCGATAGCCTGCTTGATCTGGGCGCAGGCTTTGATAACGGCCTGGCCTTCCGTGTAGGTGACCCTGCTGGCCCGGGGGCCTTCGTCGAAGGGCGTGCTGTCGGTATCGCCGGGACGCACCCGTACTTGGTCCACCGCGACATTCATCTCATGGGCCACAATCTGCTTTTCGATTGTGTGGGTGCCGGTGCCGATATCCACGGTGGGACTGATGACGGAGAACGACCCGTCAGCTTCGGCCGTGACCACCGCGCCAGCGATTCCACCGCCGATCTGCCGACCGAAGATGGCGACGCCCCGGCCGTGGCCTGTGCCGCTCTTGGGCTGCCCCCACCCGGCCGCGTCTAGGGCGGCATCCATGATATCCCGGACATTGACCACCTGTAGCGGCCGGCCCAGCGCGTCTTCTTCGCCTGGATTCAAAAGGTTCATCCGTCTGAAATCAGCCGGGTCCATTCCCAGTTCCTGTGCAAGCAGATCGGTATGACACTCAAGTGCAAAGGTGTACTGGTGAGCGCCGGGGGCCCGGAAGTATCCGCCTGGCGTTGTGTTGGTGTACACCTGCAGGAACTCGAACGACGTGTTGGGGATGCGGTAAGCGCCGCCCACGTAGTGGTGTGTCGATAGATATGCTCTGGGCTTCATGGCCCCGTAGGCCCCGCTGGCGTGGACCGTTCGAACCTCGCGAGCGACTATGCGGCCGTCGCGGGTAACTCCGGACCGGATGGTGACGAAGGTCGGATGGGTCGGATTGCTGGCAGTGAGCTCTTCCATGGAACTCATGACAATCTTTACCGGGCGGTCCGCCATCTTCGAGAGCAAGTAAGCGATGGGCAGGTCGCGGCCATCCCCTTTGCCGCCAAAATCGCCCCCTACCGAAACGACGTTAACCTTGAACAGTTCTTCATCCAGACCGAGCGACTGAGCAGTTTGCCTGCGCGCCCGGAACGGGGCTTTGCTGGAGCACCAGGCTTGGATGCGCCCGTCATCGTCTATGGATATGACGCTGGCAAAGGGTTCCAGATAACCTTGGTGCCGGCTGGGAACGGAGAAAGAGTGCTCCAGCACAACGTCGGCCTCTCTGAAGCCCTTGGCCACGTCGCCCTTGGTCCAGGACAGCCGCGTTTGGCCGTTATGGATGTCCGGGGCCAGAAATTCGAGCGGCGCTCCCTCATAGGCCGCGACATCTTCGTGGATCAGAGGCGCGTGGGGCAGCATCGCCTCCATGGGATCGAAGACCGCTGACAGGACTTCGTAGTCGACTTCGATCAGCAGGAGCGCCTCCTCGGCGGCTTCCGGCGTCTCCGCCGCCACTGCGGCTACCCGGTCGCCGATGTAGCGGACCCGGTCCCAGCAGAGTACGGGAAGGTCGCGTAGGACCTTACCGAAATAAAATCCGATGGCGTCCTGTCCGGTAACCACCGCCTTGACCCCGGGGACGCCCCAGGCTGCCGAGGCATCGATCCGCCGGATGCTGGCGTGGGGATGAGGGCTGCGGAGTATCTTGCCCCAGAGCATCCCGGGCAAGATTACATCGGCGGCATACCGTGTTTCCCCGGTGACTTTCGCTGGTCCGTCGATACGGCTGATTGACTTGCCGATGATTTGGGAGTCCATCTGATTTTTTCCTTCGGGTCTGATTCGCAAATCCTACCACAGAGCGCCGACGGCCCTAACGCCCTCAACCCGCGCTTCGCAGAGGGGCCACGGGGGCGGCCTGTGATTCAGCAAGATCCGTGCCCATTTTAGCTGCAAACTCGGACATTGTTGACCCCGCGTGGACGCCGGAAATCTGGGGAATAACACGGACATCGTGGGTTGCGGCTTCAACCAAAATACGCACACCCTCTTTACACGACTCGGTTTTCTTAGTAATCTACGCTGGGGTTAGATAGTGTATATCGTGGTCACCTCTATACCGGCGCGGTTAGAGGTGCTGTAGTGCGACGGGCAAGACTCCAAATACTGGAGGTGGGCGGAAATGGCATCCGAAGCGGTAATCAAAGCAGGCATCGAAAGGCTAGTGGGTACCTACTCCCTTTGGGCGATCGGTTTAACCGACTCACCGGACGTGCGGGAAATGGAAGTCGGCAACCCGATGGGTTGGCGTTTATTCGACGCGGATAACGAGCGGGTCGCAAAAAACGTGGAATCCCATTTCGTTGGCAAAGGGATGGAGGGTGACACGGTCGGCCGGTTCACGAGAGCCAAGTACGTCTACATCTTTATGGGCTTGCAGGCGCGTTTAGAGGACAAAGGGCCCGTTCGCCAAGCCAACCGCTGAAAGATTGGGCGAGTCGGCAGTAGTGGATGAAAAGCGGGGAGTCCAATTCAGTGCTGCGCCCCATCCGAGGTGAAAGCTGACGTTGGCAGTACTGCCAATGGGTGAACGCATCGGCGACCGGAAAATCTTGGTTCAAGAAAAGAGCGGGCCTTCGAAGAAGAGGTCCGCTTTCTGCTTGTCCGACCGGATGGCCAGAAATCGACCTCAGCCCCAGATCCCTATCGTTACTTCGACAGAAATCCGACGTCGGAGCAGACTGGATAGAGGAACCGAAGCGCCCCCAATTCGTCAGACGACAACACCATTGAGGACTGCCTTTGTTCCCATTGGTCCAGGTTCATCACCGAATCTGGATTCGCAAACGGTGACAGCACCAGGCCTTCATGCGGCGTCTCACAGTCGATCACCAGCGAATTCAACGGGTCAAAGTCGCTGTCGAAATATCCGTTGTCCACGTTGTTGGAATGGCCCAACGCGAACACGTGACCGGTCTCATGAAGCAGAAGGGAACTGAAATTGTTGCAACCGTCCGCCGCCATTGCCGGGTCCAGGTAAAAGCAGGCCTCGGAGTTAATCACGATGTCGGCGCTGGTAAGAGAATTACCCGGGAGGACCCGCCCATTCGTTCCCATTGGATCGGCGAATAGATACCAGAATTGAGTCCAAGCCCCGTAACCTTTGACCTTTGAGTACTGGTCCGGCGATAGGGCCATGAGGTCGATCTCCGCGCCGTAGCCAACCCAAGGGTCGCTCACCCAAGATGGCGGCAACTCCGTCGCCACGCGGCTGCTCACGTCTTCAAACCGTAGCTTTGGGTGGTCTTCCGTCCATAGGTCGAATGTCTGCTGGATCGCAACGCGCAGGTCTTCACAACTGGGGTTATCAACGAAACGGGGGATGAGTTTCCCGCAGAAGTCGGACGAGACGGAGTATTCCAGACCGCCGCCCAGACCCCGCACTCTATCCTCGACATATGAGCCAGGACGGTCGCTCCAACGCGCGGCGTCCAGGAGATCGTCAGACGCATCGGAAGGCGTCCCGTTGGTGAGGCTGGCATCGATGGAAAACCCGGCCACCGGCTGGGCAGCGATCGCCACAACCGCTAGAATCATTAGAACGGCCGCCAACAGCCACACTGGCGCCGCCAGACGACGCTCGGCCAGGCTTACGCGCCCACCTGCGGGCTCGCTCGGAGTCTCACGCCGCAGTGGGACACGCCTGAGTGTGGACCCATGAAGAATCAGCGTATTCTTCATGATTCACCGGTTACGACCGGGGCGGTTATAGGCCCCGCCAGCGTGAATGATGTTAAGTGGGGATATCGCATGGATTGCCTTAAAAGATTGAGACTGGCATTAGACCCAATGGTTATGTTGCATCGTTATGTAATCGTTCCATTTCCAGCGGCAATCAATAAGTCCTTAGGGGTTAAAAAACTTCGGGCCAATTAGTCCGATATCTGGGCCCAAAATGGCCGTCCGGATGGTCCGAATCGGACCACCCTCCCTTAGGTTGGCCGGGCAAAACGGTGTTCAGACACAAAAAAAGGCCTGGGACATAAACGATCCCCGGCCTTTTTTATTGAATTACCGGGCGTTAACCGGGGCCGGTGCATGCGCCGATTTGAATCAGCTCAACGCACTCTTAGATCTTGGAATTGACGGAAGACCGGGCATGTCGCCGGTCCGTGCCGCTGGTGCAGCGCGGACGCCAAACCAGCCCCTTTAACGCTGAGTGGTTCTCCGGTTAGCATTAACAGGCGGTGCTGGAAAAAATCTCAGCCGCCATCTTGGATTTTGGCCCCGGCCTCACGTAACTGAAGATTGCTTTGAAGATAAAATCAAGTGTTCACAGTGCCTTCTCGGTCTTGGGTGCCGGTTGGGCGACGTTCTTGCGACCCATCTACCTGTTGAAGCACGTCTTCGCCGTATTTGCCCACAGCGGCCGGAGTATCAAGCAAGCAGTAGCCGAAACTCGCCTGGGCCGAAATCCTCAAGTGAGACTGATTACTCGTGTTGTCCAGAAGTTTGGAGAGCATGAGGCATCTCAAATGGCGGCCAGCGTCAGCTACTAC
>SMVB01024454.1_pt1 | contig 15174 bp, 10 predicted proteins | sample 2456461 | NCBI WGS metagenome assembly SMVB01 (sample SAMN11095934, study PRJNA526329) | marine sediment metagenome | biome: Marine sediment; feature: Surficial sediment; material: Deep marine sediment; isolation source: Hadal surficial sediment | place: Pacific Ocean | collected 2014-05 | depth... | reverse complement strand
GAACTCATAAGTTGTTGGATTCCTTTCCAAAATAAAATCTGTAAAAGCAAAAGTTTTATTAAAATCTATTTTATTTTGATAGTTACTTTCTGAAGGATCACCATCAAACATCGATTCACAAATATCTATTCCTTCTGCCGCCAAAGCGATGTCAAAACTATCCGTTGCCGAGCACATGGCAAACATAAATCCGCCACCAATCACATAATCTCGAATTTTTAATGCAACATCCAATTTTTCTTGGGAAACTTTTTCATAACCCAAATTTATTGCCAATAATTCAGAATTCATTTTATTTTCTATATACCATGGTGCCATTCTAAAAGCACCGTAAAACTTTCCATATTGACCGGTAAAATCTTCATGATGTAAATGCAACCATTCATATAATATTAATTTTTCTTGTAATACTTCCTCGTCATAAATAGTTTCATAGGGAATTTCGGCATATTTTAAAACAAGGGTAACAGCATCATCCCAAGGCTGATTACTTTTTGGTGAATAAACAGCAATTTTTGGTGCTTTTTCTAAAATAACAGCTTCCATATTTTGGGAAGGGCTTGCTATCTCCTCTAATATACTTAGGGTTTCTGTATCTGAAATAATTTCATAGGAGACCCCGCGAATGGTACATTCATTTCTAAAATCTTGTGTATTTTCCAATAAAAATGAGCCTCCTCTATAATTGAGTAGCCATTTGACTTTTTGTCCTTTCAGTAAGGAATAAAATGTAATTCCATAAGCTTTTAAATGATCTTTTTGAGACGTATCATCCATTGGAATCAATAAAAAAGAAGCAAAAATAGATTGTGAAAACAGCAATAAAAATAATGAGACTATGCTGTTATGTAAATTCATATTAAATTTTGATTAATTTAATTAAAAACTCAATGTTTGAATGAAAGAAGTCTGCTGATCGCAATGATCAATTAATTACATGGCTATGCATTTATGTTAAAATGGCGCGTCATCATCGCCCTTATTTAATTTTCCAAAAGCATCGTTCGTACTACCAAAATTTCCAGGAGAAATAGCATCTTGATTCATTGATGATTCATATTCTGTACCAAAGCCTTCCTCAAGATCTGTAAATTTGGCCAATCTACCAATAAACTTCAGTTTGATATTATCCAAACCACCATTTCTATGTTTTGCAATGATAAATTCTGCCTGGCCTTCACAAGGTGTTCTCTCTTCATCATCCCATTCGGTTAAACCATAATACTCCGGACGATATATAAACGAAACAATATCAGCATCTTGTTCAATAGCACCCGATTCACGTAAATCTGACAATAGGGGCCGTTTGCTTCCACCCCGTGTTTCTACTGCACGTGACAATTGTGATAAGGCAATAACCGGCACAGCCAATTCCTTGGCCAAGGCTTTTAAATTTCTTGAAATTGTTGAAATTTCTTGTTCCCGATTACCTCCTCCTTTAGAACTATTACCTACCGTCATTAATTGCAAATAATCAACAATTATAACTCGTACGCCATGCTGAGAAACCAATCTACGCGACTTTGCCCTTAAATCAAAAACCGATAATGAAGGTGTATCGTCAATAAAAATCGGAGCCTTTGACAAGTTTTTGACCTTTACGTTCAAAGCTTCCCATTCATAAGTTTCCAGATTTCCTTTTCTTAATTTCTCAGATGATATACCTGTTTCACTCGATATCATACGAGTAATTAATTGTATTGATGACATCTCCAACGAAAATATAGCAACAGGAATATCAAAATCAATGGCCATATTTTTAGCCATTGACATAACAAAAGCAGTTTTTCCCATTCCGGGACGAGCCGCTAATATAATTAAATCAGAAGGTTGCCAGCCAGAAGTTAAGGCGTCCAATTTTGTAAAACCGGTGGCAACACCACTCATTCCTTCTTGATTGGATATTTCTTCAATTTTTTTAAGCGCCTGACTCACTAAATTTTCTGCAGCCTCTGAACTTTTCTTTAAATTTCCCTGAGTTATATCAAATAATTTTGTCTCGGCTTCATCCAATAAATCAAAAACATCAACGGTTTCATCATAGGCATTGTTGATAATTTCATTGGAAATTGATATCAATCTTCTTTGAATGAATTTTTGCAAAATAATTCTTGCATGGAATTCGATATGTGCCGCCGAAGAAACTTTTTGACTCAAATTAATTATATAAAAATCTCCACCAACACTATCTAATTTTTCATCGATTCTCAATTGATTGGAAACCGTTAATAAATCAATAGGTTCGGACTTTTCGAAGAGCCTAAAAATTGCATCGTATATATATTGGTGAGCGGGTTTGTAAAAAACTTCTGAATGTAAAATATCGATCACATCATCAACCCCTTTTTTATCAATCATCATAGCACCTAGTACAGCTTCCTCTAAATCAATTGCTTGAGGCGGTAATTTTCCTTGTTCAAGGTTTATTACTGTCCCTTTGCTTCGAATCTGGGGTTTAAATGACTTGGCTTTTTCCATGGGGCAAATGTACTTTTTTACAAATGTAAAAAGGATTTTTTCAACTTATAAAGTTAACAATTTTTGTTAACAAATATTTTACTGTTGATAACCCTCCTTTTAATTTTAAATCCTAAAATATTTTGAATTTTATGGCTTTAAATAATCGAATTATTCAAATCAATTTAATGTTATTATTTACAATGTATTAAGTTTTAAATAATATTTTTTATCCATTCTTATTTAGACAGAAAACAAATTGTTTATGTTGTTAATAATTTGTTTTTTTGTGATCCAATCAAATTAGATGAAAAAAGAAAAAAGAAATAAGATACTTACTCTATTACTTTTTGTTCAAATAGGCCTTGTTTATTTGTTATCTAATTTTCCAGACTTTATAGAACGGGTTTATTCAAATGGAATTTATATTTATTTAAGCATATTTTTTAGAAGTATCCTCGGATGGATCCCCTTTTCCATTGGAGATATTATTTATGCCTACCTTATTTTTCTTATTCTAAGATTTATAATTCGTATTTTCAAAAAAAACGGAAGGTCATTAAGCTCTCTATTTTTTCAGGCTTTCGCAAATCTGTCAATTTTTTATTTTTGTTTTTACTTTTTTTGGGCCTTAAATTATTCTCGTCCGCCAATTACATATTCTTTGCAACTCGAAATTTCAAAATCTTCCTTATCAACCGGCAAATATGATATTGAAAAATTAAAGCTCCTTTCGGATAAATTAATCTATAAGATTAAGGTCTTACAAAAAGAATTGGCTTTGAATGATACCTTAGCCGTGGTTGTCCCTTATTCATCAAAAGAAATATTGAATTTGACTTCAAATGGATATCAAAATTTGAGTAAAATTTTTAATCAATTTAGATATGAGCGGGTTTCTTTGAAAAAATCTATGTTTAGCATACCAATAACCTATATGGGGTTTGCCGGATATTTCAACCCTTTAACCGGTGAAGCTCAAGTAGATTATTTAATACCAAAAGTTTCTTTACCCATGACTTGTTCACATGAAGTTGCCCATCAATTAGGGATCGCTTCGGAAAGTGAAGCAAACTTTATAGGATTTTTAGCCGCAAATTTCAATAGTGATAAATATTTTCAATATTCAGCAATTCTCGCTGCTTTACGATATACCTTATTTGATATATATAGGTATGATGAAAATCTTTATCGAGAATATATTTCGAAATTACCATTGGGAGTTATTAAAAATTTCAAAGAATCTGATGAGTTTTGGAAAAAATATCAAAACCCTGCAGAACCATTTTTTAAAATGTTTTATGACAATTATTTAAAAATGAACCAACAAAAGGACGGACTTAAAAGTTACAATCAAATGGTTGAACTTTTAATTGCCTATGATGATAAATATAAACTAAAGTAAATTATTGTTAATTTGCTCAATAAAAAAAATAAACCAATGAAACAAATAGTTACGATTTTTTTTCTTCTCAATACAATTATCTTTTCAGCTCAGGAATATTTTCCAAAAAACGATGGTGTAAAAACATCTAACCATAATTACACGGCATTTATCAATGCGAAAATTTATATTTCACCCAATAAAATTATCGAAAAAGGCACCTTATTAATTCAGCGAGGAAAAGTTATAAATTCAGGTCGTACTATAAATATTCCCGAAAATACCTTAACTGTTGATTTAAATGGTAAATCAATTTATCCTTCTTTTATTGATGTATACTCTAATTTTGGAATTGATCTAACCAAACCAATACCATTAGGTGTTCAAAAACCGCAATACGACAGTAAAAGAAAAGGCTATTATTGGAATGAACATATCATGCCTGAAAACAATGCAATTGCTAAATTTAAATATGACAATAAAAAAGCTAAAGAATTGCTAGATGCCGGGTTTGGTGTAGTAAACACTCATATTCAAGAAGGCATTGTAAGAGGTTCGGGAGTTTTAATTGCCTTAAATTCGGCTGACAATAATGGTATCAGAATATTATCAGATAAATCCGTACAATATTTATCATTCAAAAAAAGTAAATCAAGTAAACAAATTTATCCCAATTCATTAATGGGTAGCATGGCTCTTTTACGCCAATTGTATTATGATGCAGATTGGTATGGCAAGGGCTATTTTAAAACGAAGGATTTATCCTTAGAAGCCTTAAATAAAAATAAAAACTTAGTACAAATTTTTGATGCAGGTAGTAAAGGTAATTCCTTAAGAGCAGATGGAATCGGTGATAGTTTTGGTATTCAATATACCATTTTAGGCGGAGGTGATGAGTATGAATTAATTGATGAAATAAAAAAGACAAATGCTACCTATATTTTACCTGTTAATTTTCCTAAAGCCTATGATGTTGAAAATCCATATTATGCGCAATACATAACTTTAAGTGATATGCGTAACTGGAATCAGGCTCCAACAAACCCTGCCGTTCTTCATAAAAATGGCATTGAGTTTGCCTTTACAGCGGATCAATTAGATTCGATTAAAGATTTTAAGCCTCAAATATTAAAGGCTATAAAATATGGTTTGGATAAAAAAACGGCCCTGGCTGCATTAACAACTATTCCTGCAAATATTTTAAATAAAAGTGATGAAATCGGTTCTTTAAAAAATGGAGCCTATGCAAATTTTTTAATTACTTCCGGAGATATTTTTGAAAAGAAAACCATTCTTTATGAAAATTGGGTACAAGGCAATAAATATATAATTAATGATATTAATTATATAGATATAAGAGGCGAATATACCTTAACCGTCTCCAATAAAAAATACGATCTAACTATAAAGGGAACAGATAGTATACCAATTGTATCCATAAAACAAGATACTTTAAAAATAATCAGCAAATTTACGTATAAAAACAATTGGATGAATTTGTATTTACAGCCCCAAAAATCAAAAAGTGAATTTATTCGCCTTGTAGGCAAAGTGAATCAAAAAGACAAAATTACAGGCAAAGCAACACTTGCAAATGGCAATGAAACGAATTGGGAGGCAATTAAAAATTCCGATCGAATAGAAAAATCAAAAGACAAAGAAGAAGAAGATATTGCTCCATATATAGCATCAATAACGTTCCCTAATAATGGTTTTGGATTTACAACAAAGCCAAAAGAGGAAACCATACTATTTAAAAATGTTACGGTTTGGACGAACGAAGAAGATGGCATTTTACAAAATACAGATGTATTGATTAAAGATGGTAAAATTGCCAAAATTGGCAGGAACCTTCATTCGAATAAAGCCAAAATAATTGATGGTACCGGTAAGCATTTAACCTCTGGTATTATTGACGAACACTCACATATAGCTACCCTTTCTACCAATGAATCCGGGCATAATTCTACGGCAGAGGTTACCATGGAGGATGCACTCAATTTTGAAGACATTAATATCTATAGAAATTTAGCCGGCGGTGTAACACAATCTCAAATATTACATGGGTCAGCAAATCCGATTGGAGGTAGATCAGCAATTATCAAATTGAAATGGGGTGAAATTCCTAAAAATATGATTGATAAAAATGCGCCCAAATTTATCAAGTTTGCATTGGGAGAAAATGTCAAACAATCGAATTGGAATAGTTTTTCTCGTTTTCCTCAAACCCGCATGGGCGTTGAACAAGTGTATATTGATTATTTTCAAAGAGCTAAAGAATATGATGCCATTAAAAAAAGTGGTAAAGATTATAGAAGAGATATTGAAATGGACGTATTATCCGAAATTATCAACCATGAAAGGTATGTATCTTGTCATTCGTATGTTCAGAGTGAAATCAATATGTTGATGAAGGTAGCCGAAAGCTTCAATTTCAATATCAACACCTTTACACACATTTTAGAAGGTTATAAAGTTGCAGATAAAATGAAAGCTCATGGTGTTGGAGGTTCCACATTTAGTGATTGGTGGGCTTACAAATATGAAGTTAATGATGCGATACCATACAATGCTGCAATCATGCATAGCCAAGGTGTTATTACGGCAATAAATTCTGATGATGCTGAAATGAGCAGAAGATTAAATCAGGAAGCTGCAAAATCGATTAAATATGGAGGGGTTAGTGAAGAAGATGCCTGGAAATTTGTGACATTAAATCCTGCTATTTTATTACATATTGACCATAAAGTTGGCAGTATTAAAGTTGGTAAAGATGCCGACGTGGTTTTATGGAGTGATCATCCTCTTTCCATAAAGGCCAAAGCAGAAAAAACCATCATTGAAGGTATAATATATTTTGATATTGAAAAAGATTCCGCAATGCGTGAAGCTTTAAAAAAAGAACGCAACAAATTAACCAACATGATGTTACAGGAAAAAATTAAAGGAAATCCTACCCAGGCTCCAAAAATGAAAGAAAACAGAATTAACCACTGTGATACAGTCGAATTTTAAAAAAATATAAAATGAATAAAATAAAATATATATTATCCTTCGTGCTTATATTTTTCTTAGCAAATAATTATGCGCAACAAACACCGGCCCCTATACAAAATCAAACAATTAGTATCGTTGGTGCGACAGCGCATATCGGAAACGGAAAAGTGATCGAAAATGCGACTATTATTTTTGAAAAAGGAATCATTACATATCTTGGAAATGCTAATAATATATTAGCTAAAGGTAAAATAATAGATGCGAAAAACAAGCATCTTTACCCTGGGTTTATCATTCCAAATTCTACTTTAGGTCTGGGTGAAATTGATGCGGTTAGAGCAACTCGTGATTTTGATGAAACCGGTGATTTATTACCTCATATAAGAAGTATTATTGCTTATAATGCCGAATCAAAAGTTATAGAAAGTGTAAGGCCAAACGGAGTTTTATTGGCCCAAATTACACCAAGAGGGGGCAGAATTTCTGGTACATCATCCATTGTTCAACTAGATGCATGGAACTGGGAAGATGCGGCGATTAAAGTTGACGATGGAATACATGTAAACTGGCCAAATAGTTTTAAATCCAAGCGTATTTCCTTTGGAAATGAGATTGTATCTGATCAGAACAAGGATTATGACGATCAAGTTAGAGAATTAAAAACATTTTTGTTACAAGCCAAAACTTATTCCAAATCGAATAATGAAAAGAAAAATTTACCCTTTAATGCTATGAATAAAATTTTTACCGGTAATCAAAAATTATATATTCATATTAAAAAAGAAAAAGAAATTATTGATGCCATTGATTTAATGAATGAAATAGGTATAAAAAATTTAGTATTGGTAGAAGGTGATGAGGCTTACAAAGTTGCTAATCTTTTAAAAACTAACAATATTCCTGTTTTACTTTTCCGAGTTCATAAACTACCAAATAGTGAAGATGACGATTATGATTCGGCCTATAAGAATGCTTCAATTTTGGTTAATAAAGGTGTTTTGGTTGGTTTACAAAATGCGGGTGACATGGAAAGAATGAACGTTCGTAATTTACCATTTTATGCCGGAACAGTTGCCGCTCATGGTTTGGATATTGAAAAAGCATTACAACTTATCACATTAAATACGGCCAAAATTTTAGGTATTGATGATAAATATGGGTCACTTGAAGTAGGTAAGAGTGCCACCTTGTTTATTAGTGAAGGAAATGCGCTGGATATGAAAACAAATATTTTGACAAAGGCATTTATTGATGGAAGAGAAATAAGTTTAGAAACTCACCAAACAGCTCTTTGGAAACGATATATGGAAAAATATTCCAGTCAATAATAAATTGTAAATATGTATTTCCAATAGTGGGTTCAACACCATACTTGTATAGAAATATAAAAGATTAGTTCCTCTTAATACTTCTTCGGCATAGCCCAAGGTGATTTACTAATGATATTTTAAAGTCATGATATTTGACGACTTTTTTATGTATTTTTGCCAAATGCCAAAACAAATTTCCAGTATTCAAAATTCTTTAATAAAGGAATTTTTTAAGCTAAAATATAAATCGCGAATTCGTAAAAACGAACAACGTTTTTTGATAGAAGGCCAAAGGGAAATTTCATTGGCTATAAAAGGAAATTATGAGATTGAAACGGTACTTTTTACAGATGAAATTATTTCTTTTGATCATGTAGAGAAATTGATCCATAACGATATGATAAAATTCATAGAAATTTCGGAGAAGGTATATGAAAAACTTGCTTATCGCACATCTACAGAAGGAATCATTGCTGTTGCCAAATCAAAAAACTTATCGCTTCAAAATATTGAATTTCAAACTACTACACCAATTGTTTTGGTTGCAGAAGCCCCGGAAAAACCCGGGAATATTGGTGCCTTATTGCGTACGGCAGATGCCGCCGGAGTCGATGCTGTTTTAATTGCAAATCCAAAAACGGATATGTATCATCCAAATATTATTCGTTCAAGTGTGGGTTGTGTTTTTACCAATCAAATTGCTACAGGAACAACATCTGAAATTATTGAATTTTTAAAATTGAAAAATATTGCTATTTTTTGCGCTGCCTTAATGGATGATACTGAAGATTATCATATCCAAGATTACACAAAATCAACGGCCATTGTTGTAGGGACTGAAGCCACTGGTTTGTCAGAAGAGTGGATAAAAAATTCTTATAAAAATATCATGATACCCATGCAAGGTAAAATTGATTCTATGAATGTATCAGTATCCGCAGGAATTCTTATTTTTGAGGCCAAAAGACAACGGAATTTTAGCTATGAATAAATTTTTCTTTTTTGCATTAATTTCATTGATCGTATTTTTATCAAGTTGCAATGCCTCAAAAAAAGCTGCCTTTTCTGTTTCTACAAAGCAAAAATTGGAAACACAATACTCTTTATATAAAGGTGTTAAATATAAATATGGCGGTAGTGACAAAAGAGGTTTTGATTGTTCAGGGTTTACTCAAAAAGTGTATCGTGATGCGTTTCACATCAATTTGCCCAGAACCACGGAGGAGATGAGTGAATTGGGTAAAAAAGTGTCCAAACAAAAATTAATACCGGGAGATTTGGTTTTTTTCAGGCCTTCCAGAAAATACAAACATGTAGGAATTTTCATAGGAGATAATATGTTTATTCATAGTTCAACAACAAAAGGTGTTACAAAATCCAAATTAGACAACGAATATTGGGAGAAGAAATATAAATATGCAAAAAGAATTTTAAAAACAAAATAATGAACCCAACAACTCTATTTTATATTATTATTGCCATTATCATTATCGATTTTCTAATTGATAAATACATTGATTTTTTAAATGCAAAACATTTTAATGATAAAATTCCTGCTGAATTAAACGATGTATATAATGAAGAAGAATATTACAAATCGCAAGCTTATAAAAAAGAAAATTACAAATTTTCATTGATTACAAGCAGCTTTACCATATTGCTGACATTGGCATTTTTTTGGTTCGAAGGATTTTCTTGGGTCGATAAAATTGCACGTGATATAAGTGATAATGAAATATTTATAGCATTAATCTTTTTTGGAATCATCATGATCGGTAGCGATATTATTTCTACTCCGTTTTCATACTACCAAAATTTTGTAATCGAAGAAAAATACGGTTTTAACAAAAGTACTAAAAAGTTATTTTTTTTAGATAAACTTAAAGGTTGGTTGCTAACCATCATTCTTGGCGGTGGAATTTTGGCTTTGATCGTTTGGTTTTATTTGCAAACGGGGACATTTTTTTGGATTTACACTTGGATCTTTATAGCGGTATTTTCAATATTTATGACCATGTTTTATTCTTCGCTTATAGTTCCGCTATTTAATAAGCAAACACCCCTAGAAAACGGTGAATTAAGAACTTCTATTGAAGGTTTTGCTGAAAAATCAGGTTTTAATTTGGATAAAATATTTGTAATTGATGGTTCAAAACGATCTACGAAAGCAAATGCGTATTTCTCCGGATTCGGATTAAAAAAGAGAATTGTTCTGTATGATACGCTGATAAATGATTTAAATAATGACGAGATTGTAGCTGTATTGGCTCATGAAATTGGACATTATCAAAAAAAACATGTCTTTATTAATATGATTATTTCCATTGTATTAACCGGATTTACTTTATTTATATTATCTCTTCTTATTAACAATTCTTTATTGTCAGAAGCCCTGTCTGTAAATCAACCCAGTTTTCATATTGGATTAATAGCTTTTGGTGTTTTATATAGCCCAATTTCAGAAGTTACAGGAATATTAATGAATTATATATCCCGAAAATTTGAATATCAAGCCGATGATTATGCCAAAGAAAAATTCAATGCCGAATCCCTAATTTCTTCTTTAAAAAAACTATCTAAAAATAGTTTGAGTAATTTAACGCCTCATAAAACAACTGTTTTTATGCATTATTCACACCCTACCCTTCTTCAGCGTATTTTACATTTAAAAAATAATGCCGGATAGATTATTGCTAGTTAGTTTATTTCATTTACTTTTATTCTATGGCATATACGGCAACGATAACTGAGGAAAATAGAGAAATAGCGAATCGCTATAAACACATGTTGCAAGACACGTACCTTACCTTATCCAGAGAGGATAAAGTATTGATAAGGAAGGCTTTTGACTTGGCTCTGGACGCCCATAAAGATCAACGGAGAAAAACCGGCGAACCTTATATTTATCATCCTATTGCGGTTGCTCAAATCGTTGCGAATCAAATTGGTTTGGGAACTCACTCGATTGCAGCTGCCTTGCTGCATGATGTTGTTGAAGATACCGATTATACTTTTATCGATATAGAACAATTATTTGGTAAAACAATAGCCAAAATCGTCAATGGTTTAACTAAAATATCTCGTTTAAAAAAAGAACAAAACGCATCGATTCAAGCTGAAAATTTTAGAAAAATGCTGCTTACATTAAATGATGATGTACGAGTTATTTTAATTAAAATTGCTGATAGATTGCATAATATGCAAACTTTAGATTCAATGAGAGCCGATAAGCAGGTTAAAATTGCTTCGGAAACGCTTTATATTTACGCGCCACTTGCACATCGGTTGGGATTGTATAATATCAAAACCGAATTAGAAAATTTAGGTATAAAATATACAGAACCTGAAGTTTATAATGATCTTTTAAACAAAGTAACCGAAAGCGAAGAGGAACAGGAATTATATATTGAAAATTTCTCAGATATTTTAAAAGATTCCCTGGACAAACACGGATTTAAATATAAAATCAAAGGCAGGACCAAATCTATTTATTCGATCAGAAAAAAAATGCAGATTCAAGGAATTTCATTCGAGGAAATATACGATAAATTTGCGATAAGAATTATCTATAAATCTTCTCAAAAAGAAGAGAAATTTGATGCATGGAAAATATATTCTATTGTTACAGACCATTTTACACCAAACCCTAATAGACTGAGAGATTGGATAACTCAACCTAAATCTACCGGATATGAGTCGTTGCATATCACCGTTATGGGACCAAAAGGAAAATGGGTTGAAATTCAAATTAGATCGGAAAGAATGAATGAAATTGCCGAAAAAGGTTATGCGGCACATTTCAAATACAAACACGGAAAACAAAAGGAAAGTGGCTTAGATAGTTGGCTCAATAAACTGAGAGAATCTCTTGAAAATCCAGATTTAAATGCAATAGATTTTGTTGAACAATTTAAAATGAATTTATATGCCGAAGAAATATATATATTTACACCTAATGGTGATATAAAGTCCTTACCCAAAGGTGCAACCGCTATTGATTTTGCATTTGCTATTCATACCGAGATAGGAATGCATTGTAGAGCAGCAAAAGTGAATAATAAATTGGTTCAACTTGGTACCGTATTAAATAGTGGTGACCAAGTAGAAATTATTACCGCTAAAAATCAAAAACCAAAACTTGCCTGGCTTGATATAGTGAAAACAGCCAGGGCAAAATCTAGAATAAAAAGTATTTTAAAAGAGGAACAAAAAATAATCGCTGAAGAAGGAAAAGAAATTTTATCGAGAAAACTACGACATATAAAAATTAAATTTAACGATAGAACGGTAAATGAGTTGGTTAATTTTTTCAAATTAAAAACCAGTTTTGATTTGTTTTATCGCATTGGAAACGGGTCAATCGAAAATAAGCAATTAAAAAAATATGCCAATCAAAAGTCTAATGCCCTGGTTCATTTTATTAAAACTAAAATAAAGCGATCTACTGCCAAACCTGATGAAATTCAAAATGTAGTGACCAGTAATTTTGACATGCTGGTATTTGGAAAGAATGAAGAAAAATTAGTTTATTCACTTTCACCATGCTGCAATCCAATTCCTGGTGATCAAGTTTTTGGTTTTGTTACCGTTAGTGAAGGAATCAAAGTACATAAACACGATTGTCCAAATGCATTAAGTTTGCAATCTCAATATTCTTACAGGATTATAAATGCAAAATGGATTGATTCCACGCAACAAGGCTTCAAAGCCTCTATAAGTATTATTGGTATTGACAAGTTAGGTCTGGCAAATGAAGTAACTCGTGTTATTTCCAATAGTTTACATGTAAATATTCATAGTATCAATATTTCCGGAGAAGAAGGTTTCTTTCAAGGCGAAATCGTTGTTAGCGTCAAGAATAACAAACAATTGGATAATTTGATCAAATTATTAAAAAAAATAGAGGGCTTGGAAAAAGTTGAACGAATTGTTAACTAATTTTTCTCTAAATAATTCCATTATTATATAGGAAAAATGTAAATTTGCCTAGTATTTTTTTTCAATAAAAATGATGAAAACCGATCAAAGTCAACAAACAGTAAAAGCGTTCTTTACCAAGTTTTTAGAAGAAAACAATCAAAGAAAAACCCCAGAGCGATTTGCAATTCTTCAAGAAATATATGTTAATGAAGACCACTTTGATATTGAAACGCTTTACATTGAAATGAAAAATAAAAATTATAGAGTGAGCCGTGCTACACTGTATAATACGATTGATTTACTTTTAGAATGTGGTTTGGTTAGACGACATCAATTTGGCCAAAACCATGCTCATTATGAAAAATCATTTTTTAACAAGCAACACGATCATATCATCATAACAGACACAGGTGAAGTTATTGAGTTTTGTGATCCCAGAATTGGTAATATTAAAAGATCGATCGAAGAAGTTTTTGATATTAAAATTGATAAACACTCTTTATACTTTTACGGAAAAAGAAACAAAAAATAAATACTTAAAATTAAAAAAATTAAATGATCGATTTATTACTAGGCTTGCAATGGGGTGACGAGGGAAAAGGTAAAATTGTTGATGTTCTTACTAAAGATTATGATATTATTGCACGATTTCAAGGGGGGCCAAATGCTGGTCATACCTTAATTTTTGATGGCAACAAACATGTATTGCATACCATTCCTTCAGGGATTTTTCACAAAACTGCGATCAATATTGTAGGAAATGGTGTTGTTATTGATCCTGTTATTTTTAAAAATGAATTGGATAATCTTTCCGTATATAATATTGATTTTAAAACAAAGCTTTTAATTTCACGTAAAGCTCATGTTATTTTACCTACTCATCGTATACTGGATGCCTCATCAGAAAAGATTAAGGGCAAAGCCAAAATTGGTTCGACTTTAAAAGGAATTGGGCCTACCTATATGGATAAAACGGGAAGAAATGGTTTTAGAATTGGCGATTTCGAATTGGATAATTGGAAGGAAAAATACCAGGCTCTTACACAAAAGCACTTAAAAATGATAGATTTTTTTGGTGCAGATTTAGATTTTGATTTGGAAGCCTTGGAAAGTGAATTTTTCAATGCTGTTGATATCTTAAAAAAACTTACTTTTATTGATAGCGAAGAATATTTTCATCAGGCAATGGCTAATGGAAAAACGATATTAGCTGAAGGTGCTCAAGGATCATTATTAGATATCGATTTTGGTACGTATCCTTTCGTAACCTCTTCAAATACTACAGCAGCCGGAGCGTGTACCGGTTTAGGTGTAGCACCTAATAAAATTGGAGAAGTTTTTGGAATCTTTAAAGCTTATACTACACGTGTTGGATCTGGCCCTTTTCCTACTGAATTATTTGATGAAGATGGAAAAACTATGGCTAAAGTAGGTCATGAATTTGGTGCAACAACCGGTAGGCCCAGACGCTGTGGCTGGTTGGACTTAGTTGCCTTAAAATATGCTGTTCAAATCAATGGTGTCACACAATTGATGATGATGAAGGGTGACGTACTTTCTGGTTTTGAAACATTAAAAGTTTGTACATCATACAATTATAAAGGAGAAGAAATATCTCATCTGCCATATAATATTGAAAAAGAAAATGTTTCGATTAACTACACAGATATTAAAGGCTGGCAAGAAGACTTAACCGAAATGACATCTGCAGATCAGTTACCTCAAAATTTAAATGATTATGTTCGTTTTGTGGAAGAATTTGTTGGCGTACCGGTTAAAATAGTGTCGGTTGGGCCAGACAGAAAACAAACAATTATGGTGTAATCAGTAATAATTATAACACATAATAAAGGTAAAGAATTGTTAATATTCTTTACCTTTTTAGTTTATCAATGTATTTGTTTAAATTTGAATTAAATTTATTTCCGTTGAAAGTAAAGTCGCTCATATTATTATTCTTTATCCTAACTGGTATTGTATCTGCTCAAGGAAGCAAAATAACCATTGTTCATTCTGACAATTCTAGTATTGACGAAACAAAACTGCCTGGAGCAACCATTTTACTTGGTAATGTATTTATCACTCATGAAGGAATTACACTAAAAT
>SMVB01077417.1_pt1 | contig 15176 bp, 24 predicted proteins | sample 2456461 | NCBI WGS metagenome assembly SMVB01 (sample SAMN11095934, study PRJNA526329) | marine sediment metagenome | biome: Marine sediment; feature: Surficial sediment; material: Deep marine sediment; isolation source: Hadal surficial sediment | place: Pacific Ocean | collected 2014-05 | depth... | reverse complement strand
CAATTTTTTGCGGGTCGGCGTTTAAGAATAAGGGCGTGCAACAGCTTCTTGATGCCGTTGTGCATTACCTTCCTTCTCCGCAGGAGATCCCCGCGATCAAGGCCGTGAACCCCGACACTCAGAAGGAAGTGGTCCGGACTTCAGATTCGAATGCGCCTCTGGCGGCGCTGGCCTTCAAGATCATGACCGATCCTTTTGTCGGGCAATTGACGTTTATTCGTGTGTATTCCGGGGAATTGAAGAGTGGTTCTTACATTTACAATTCTACCAAAAACCATAGGGAGCGAGTGGGGCGTCTTCTCAGAATGCACGCCAATAAAAGGGAGGAGGTTCAGTCCGTGGAGGCGGGAGATATTGCCGCCGCAGTCGGGCTGAAAAAGACTTTTACAGGTGACACCTTATGCGTCCAGGATGACCCGGTTGTTTTGGAGGCCATCACCTTCCCCGAGCCTGTCATATCCGTAGCCATCGAACCCAAAACCAAAACCGAGCAGGATAAGTTGTCCGATTGTCTCATCAAACTCCTCCAGGAAGATCCCACCTTTAGTGTTAAAGTGGACAAGGAAACCAATCAAACAGTCATATCTGGAATGGGCGAGTTGCACCTTGAGATTCTGGTTGAACGGATGCGTCGCGAATTTTCCCTGGATGTTAGCGTTTCCAAGCCGCAGGTGGCTTACAAAGAAACGATCACCAAGACCCTTGAGCACGGGCACAAGTATGTGAAGCAGACAGGTGGCCGTGGTCAGTATGGACATGTGGTCATTCGTGTTGAGCCCAGGGAGGCGGGAACCGGATTTGAATTTGTGAATAAAATCACCGGTGGAGCCATTCCCAGGGAATACATCCCCGCCGTTCAAAAGGGGATCGTGGAAACCATGGACCGCGGGATTCTATGTGGAAACAAGGTTGTGGATGTGGGTGTTACCTTGTTGGACGGTTCCTTTCATCAGGTGGATTCCTCGGAAATGGCTTTCAAGATTTGCGCTTCCATAGCATTTAGGGAAGCTTGCTCCAAGGCCAGTCCGGTTTTGTTGGAGCCAGTGATGGAGGTTGAGATCGTAACTCCTGAAGATTTTATGGGAGACGTTATTGGGAAGTTGAATTCCAAACGGGGGAAGATAAAAGATCTGAACGACAGGTCCGGGGCCAAAGTCATCCGGGCGGATGTGCCCCTTTCGGGGATGTTTGGCTATTCAACGGATTTAAGGTCAGCCACCCAAGGTCGAGCCACTTTTACAATGGAATTTTCCAAATACGAGCAAATCCCCTCTGCGATTGCGGAAGAGTTGATTGCTAAAGCGGCTGGCAGGGAAAAATTAGCGGTCTAATAACAATATATCAAATCAAATAAAATTTGGAGTGAATCGGCATGGCAAAAGAGAAATTTGTCCGGAGTAAACCTCATTTGAACGTTGGAACCATTGGGCATGTGGATCATGGTAAAACCACCTTGACAGCGGCGATTACTGAGGTTTTGGCAACGAAAGGCCTTGCGGAAAAGATTGCCTTTGATCAGATCGACAAGGCGCCGGAGGAAAGGGAGCGCGGCATTACCATCGCCATTGCCCATGTTGAATACAATACTGAAAAACGGCACTATGCTCATGTCGATTGCCCCGGGCATGCGGATTATGTAAAAAATATGATCACGGGCGCGGCCCAAATGGACGGCGCTATTCTCGTCTTGAACGCTTCGGACGGTCCGATGCCGCAGACACGCGAGCATATTCTTTTGGCGCGTCAGGTAGGTGTTCCCAGAATCATTGTGTTCATGAACAAGGTGGATATGGTCGATGATCCGGAGCTTTTGGATCTGGTCGAGCTTGAAGTGCGTGAATTGCTGGATAAGTATGAATTTCCTGGCGATGACATTCCTGTTATCCGGGGAAGCGCCTTGCACGCTTTGGAAAATCCAGGCGACGAGGAAAAAGCCAAATGCATCTGGGACCTGATGGAAGCCGTCGACACCTACTTCCCGATTCCTGACCGCCCGGTTGACAAGCCCTTCCTGATGCCGATTGAGGATATTTTCAGCATCTCCGGCCGAGGAACTGTGGCGACGGGTCGTGTGGATACCGGTATCATCAAGGTTGGAGAAGAGGTGGAAATTGTCGGTTTCCGCGAGACCACTAAAACTGTGGCGACCGGAGTTGAGATGTTTCGTAAATTGTTGGATGAGGGTCGTGCCGGCGAGAATGTAGGGATTCTGTTACGTGGAACCAAGCGGGATGATATTGAGCGCGGTCAGGTACTGGCCAAACCGGGAACGATCACGCCGCACACCAAATTCAGCGCGGAAGTGTATATTCTAACCAAGGATGAAGGTGGGCGGCACACTCCATTTTTTAATGGATACCGGCCACAATTTTATTTTAGAACCACGGATGTTACCGGTGTGTCAACCCTTCCCTCCGGGGTCGAGATGGTTATGCCGGGCGATAATGTTCAGCTGGAAATTCAATTGATCACTCCCATAGCTATGGCGGAGGGGCTTCGGTTCGCGATTCGCGAAGGCGGCCGCACTGTTGGCGCTGGGGTAGTTAACAAGATTCTCGAATAATGAACGATCAAAAAATCAAGATAAAGCTCAAGGCATACGACCATAAATTGCTGGACTGGTCGGTTAACGAAATAGTAGAGACGACCAGGCGCACGGGCGCAAAGGTTGTGGGGCCCATTCCCCTGCCTACGGTGAAAAATAAATGGACGGTTTTGCGGTCCCCGCATGTTGATAAAAAATCTCGCGAGCAATTCGAGATTCGGACCCATAAGCGAATTTTGGAAATTCTGGAACCTACGCCGCAAACGGTGGATGCCTTAATGAAGCTAGACTTGTCCGGCGGAGTGGACATCGAGATCAAGCTTTAATTCCACCAGTGGGTTTTATTCCCCGTAGCTTGCTACCTTGCTACGGCTTTTAAATGAAAATGTATATAGGTTACCCCGTCCACTTGCGGCGGGACTGTTGATTCTCAAGCAAAAGATTCCGTAGGATATTGGAAAATCATGAACGGTATATTAGGTAAAAAGGTAGGGATGACGCAAGTCTTCTCTGACAGGGGAGACTGTATTCCCGTTACGGTGATTCAGGTGGAGAAATGCGTTTCCATCCTGCAAAAAACCGTAGAGAAAGACGGCTATCAGTCGGTTCTGGTTGCATATGGGGTAAGAAAACCCAAGCATACCAACAAGCCTTTGCAGGGGTTTTACGATAAGCATAAAGCCTCTCCTGCAAAAGTTCTTGCGGAATTCCGCGATCATTCCATTGAAGATGCCGAGTTGGGGAAACCTTTGAACGTGAATATGTTTAGCGAGGGAGACTTGGTCAATGTTATCGGGGTGTCAAAAGGCCGGGGATTTGCCGGGGTGTTGAAACGGCACGGGTTTAGTGGAGGTCCTGCCTCCCACGGGCATGCGGAGATTCATCGCGGCGGCGGTTCGATTGGCATGCATACGTATCCCGGGCGGGTCTTGAAGGGAAAGCCGATGCCTGGCCGGATGGGGGGAGTGAAGGTCCACGTAAAAAACCTCAAGGTGGTGCGGGTGGACAAGGAAAATAATGTTCTCCTGGTTCGAGGGGCGGTTCCTGGTCCGAACGGGCGAATGGTAAGAATCCTTAAATCCGAAAGAGCTTGAAGAAATGCCACAGTTGGACTTGCTGGACGCAAATAATAAGAAGATAGGGACCGTTGAGGCCGACCCCTCGGTGTTTGATGTCGAAGTGCGGGAGCATCTGGTTCATCAGTATGTGGTTTGCCAGCTTGCCGGTCGAAGACGCGGGACAGCCTCCACAAAAAGCAATAAGGGCGAGTTACATGGGACCGGTAGAAAACCCTGGAAACAAAAAGGCACGGGCCGCGCCCGTGCGGGCAACTCCCGGTCTCCGCTTTGGCGGGGCGGGATGACGGTATTTGGTCCCACGCCCAGGGATTACAGTTTGAAAATGTCGAAGAAATCAAAAAGGAGCGCACTCAAATCCATTTTAACGGACCGGGTGCGAAACCAGATGCTGTTTGTGGTCGATAAGCTGACTTTGGAAAACCCCAAAACCAAAGAAGCGGTGCAGTTGCTAAATGATTTAAGCTCGCCTCCGAAAACACTTTTTTTGCTTGCCGAGAAAAACCCCAACCTGGAGCTGGGAGTTCGCAATTTACCCGATGCGAACGTTCTTTTGGTCGATGGGCTCAACGTTTATGACCTGTTGGCAGCGGAGAGAATTGTTTGCACTCCGCAGGCGCTAAAAAAAATTGAGGAGCGGTTGGTCTGATGGATGCGTATCGAATTATAAAAAAGCCCTTGGTTACGGAAAAAAGCACGGCCTTGCAGGAGGACGGCAACTGGCTGGCGTTTAGTGTCCATCGGGGCGCAAACAAGATTCAGATCAAGGCGGCGGTTGAAAAGGTTTTCGGTGTTACAGTTTTGCAGGTGAACACGCTTAATATGAAGGGTAAAAGCAAGCGTTTCGGCAAAAACATCGGCGTGTCGCAAAATTGGAAAAAGGCCATGATTCGATTGAAAGACGGTGACAAAATCGAAATGTTCGAGGGAGTTTGATTGGTATGCCCATCAGGAAATTAAATCCAAGGTCCCCTGGGGTCCGGTTTCAAACCATTTCCGGGTTTGACGAAGTTACAAAATCCACCCCGGAAAAAAGCCTCTTGGTCTCCATAGCCCGAAAGGGCGGACGCAACAGTAACGGCCGGATCACGGCCAAGCGCAGGGGAGGCGGGCACAGAAAGCAATATCGCCTGATTGATTTTAAGCGGCGAAAGGATGGTGTTGAAGCACGAGTGGCGGGAATTGAATATGATCCTAATCGTTCCGCGAATATTGCGCTTTTGTTTTACAAAGACGGAGAAAAGCGGTATATACTCTCCCCCGCCAAACTAAAAGTTAATGATATCGTTTCCTCCGGGAAGGATGCTGAGGTCAAGGTGGGCAACTGTCTTCCTCTTGAAAATATTCCCGATGGCACCTTGGTGCACAATGTGGAAATGCGTCCGGGAAAAGGCGGGCAGTTGGCGAGGACGGCTGGGAACTCAATCCAGTTGATGGCGAAAGAGGGCGGGTATGCCACCCTGAAACTTCCATCCGGAGAAATTCGCCGGGTGGAAAAAAAGTGCCGCGCCACGGTCGGGGTTGTGGGCAACGCCGATTTTGAAAATATTTCCATCGGCAAAGCAGGCAGGACCCGATGGTTGGGGCGTCGGCCCAGGGTTCGAGCGGTGGCGATGAATCCGGTTGACCATCCGATGGGCGGTGGCGAAGGCCGGTCCTCGGGCGGCAGGCATCCTTGCAGTCCCTGGGGGCAGATCGCCAAAGGATTGAAAACGCGGAAAGTCAAAAAAAATTCCAATAAATATATTTTATCCAAACGAAAAAGAAAATAAATAGCCGTCAGGCTGGATCAGGAAATTATGGCGCGATCGTTAAAAAAAGGACCTTTTGTAGATACCCACTTGCAGAAAAAAGTGGATGAGATGAATCGGCAGAATGATCGCAAGATCATAAAAACATGGTCGCGCCGGTCTACCGTGACACCGGATTTTGTCGGACACACACTGGCGATTCACAACGGCAGAAAATTCATCCCCGTTTTTATCAGCGAAAACATGGTCGGGCACAAGCTGGGAGAATTCTCGCCCACGCGGACCTTTCGGTCGCATGGTGGAAAAACCAAAAAAGGCGCAACCAAATAAGTAAACGGAAAAATATATTATTATGGAAGTAAGAGCCATTCTCAGGCATACAAGAACCACGCCCCAAAAGGCCAGGCTGGTTGCGAACATGATTCGCGGGAAAAATGTAAACGATGCGATGAACATTCTGACCTTCCTGCAAAAGCGTGTCGCCAGGGAATTTCAGAAACTGCTGAAATCGGCGATTGCGAATGCCGAGGAAAATCATAAGATTCTGGATGTTGACGAATTGGTCGTTAAAAGGGTCCATGTGGACGGAGGCGTGACCTGGAAGCGTAACATGCCGCGCGCCCGTGGGATGGCGACCCAGATAAAGAAAAGAACAAGTCATATCACCTTGATTTTAGACGAAAACCTGGTTTCGGAGAAATAACGTGGGTCAAAAAGTTCATCCCTATGGGTTTCGATTGGGCTACAACAAGACATGGATTTCCAATTGGTACGCCCGAAAGGACTATGCGGAATTTCTGATCAATGATATCAAGGTCAGAGATTATATCACCGATTCCCTGTCGCATGCGGGAATATCCAAGGTAGAGATCGAGCGATCGGCCAACCGGGTGCGGATCAACATTCATACCGCCAGGCCGGGGATCATCATCGGTAAAAAAGGGTTGGAGGTTGACAGGTTGAAGGAAGAGTTGCAAAAGGTGTTGAATGGAAAACAGGTCAGTCTCAACATCAAGGAAGTTCGCCGGGGCGAGCTCGATGCAACTCTGGTCGCCCAGAATATTGCGCTACAGCTGGAAAAAAGAATATCGTTTCGCCGGGCCATGAAGAAGAGCGTTATTTCCGCTCTGCGGTTCGGAGCCAAAGGAATCAAGATACGGGTGTCCGGCAGATTGGGGGGAGCCGAAATCGCCAGAAGCGAATGGTATCGGCAGGGCCGGGTGCCATTGCATACTCTGCGCGCCGATATCGATTACGGGACCGCCCGTTCCAATACCACCTTCGGCGTTATCGGCGTGAAGGTGTGGGTTTACCGTGGAGATTATATTCCCGATAAGGGTGCGACCGGTCCCATGAATTTCAAAAGCGACGCGGGATCTGGAAAAAAATAATTCAGGATTGCCCTGCGAAAATTTTTAGTGGGGGATTCTTTAAGTTTTTTGATTTTATTTTTATTTGGAGGACTGGCATCATGTTGATGCCCAAGAAAGTTAAATACAGGAAGCGGCATAAAGGCCGGATGCGTGGAATCGCTTATCGCGGAGGCACGTTGAGCTTTGGCTCGTTCGGTCTTCAGGCTTCTGAGTGCGGCAGGATCACCAACCGGCAAATCGAAGCGGCCAGGATCGCGATGACCCGCTATGTAAAGCGTGGTGGCAAGATTTGGCTGAGGATTTTCCCCGACAAGCCGGTTTCCAAAAAACCCGCCGAAACCCGTATGGGAAAAGGAAAGGGCAATCCAGAATTTTGGGTGGCCGTGGTCAAGCCGGGCCGGGTATTATACGAGATGGAAGGGGTTCCCGAGTCTGTGGCTAAAGAGGCGTTTCGATTGGCGGCTCACAAACTTCCAGTGTCAACGCGGTTTCTTACAAAATAATCAGTATTGATTTGTGGGCGTCTCGAAAAATTTAACTTGGACTATGAGCCCACCCCTTAAATCAAGGGGCTGGCGATTGCAAAAGCCAAAAAATATCAATTTTTATAGATCCTCTTATAACGTTTGCCGGAAAGATCATGAAAGCTTCGGAAGTCAGAGACCTCTCGGAAAAAGAGAGGCAGGAAAAGGTAGATGATTTACAACAGGAGTTTTTTAACCTGAAGTTTCAATTGGCGACGGGGAAAATTGAAAATCCCGGTCGATTGAGGCTGATGCGCCGGGATATTGCGAGGATAAAAACCATCCAGAAAGAAATAGCCGTTAAAGGCAGTAGCGAGGAAGAAACAAAAGCCTGAGGGCGGATGGAGTTCCAGTCAGAGTTTTTAAGGATGCCGCGGGAATTTCAATATTAAATTGGGGCCTGTGGCCAGCGTGACGCTGGCGGTCAACGCCCGCAGGAGATAGGGATAGCTAGCCCGGCCGCGATGAGGCACTCAACCAGTAGCAAAACCCATCGCACGTTAATATTGGGTCCAGCGGCACGCTGGATAATACCCACTTGTGGGATTTAAGGAGAAGCTTTTGAAAAGCGCAGTCAACAAGAAAACCCTGACAGGAACCGTTGTCAGCAACAAAATGGACAAGACGGCAGTGATTAAAGTCGAGCGCCGGTTTTCCCATCCAACGCTCAAAAAAGTTGTCAAGACGACCAAAAGATATAAGGTTCACGACGAAAAAAATGAGTGTCAGCCGGGCGATCTTGTGAGCGTGTGCGAAACCCGGCCCTTGAGCAAGCACAAGCGCTGGCGCCTTATCGAAATCTTGAAAAGGGCCACGTTCGCGGAACAGGGGCAGGTGCAATGATCCAGCTGAGAACCGTATTGGAAGTGGCGGATAATTCGGGCGCCAAAATAGTTCAGTGTATCAAGGTGCTTGGCGGGTCCCGCCGACGTTATGCCAGAGTCGGGGATATTATCGTTGTCGCCCTTAAAGAAGTTGAGCCGAATGGCGCGTTTAAAAAAGGTGAAGTTAAAAAAGCGGTGGTCGTGCGCACCCGAAAAGAAATACGCCGGCCGGAAGGCAGTTACATTAAATTCGACAGCAATGCCGCAGTATTGATCAACGATGCGGGCGAACCCCTGGGAACCCGTATTTTTGGTCCCGTGGCGCGGGAATTGCGGGCCAAACGATATATGAAAATTCTTTCGCTGGCGCCGGAGGTATTGTGATGCAGGTTGTTCAAGAAAAAACAAAGCTGAAAAAAGACGACATTGTTCAGGTTCTTTCCGGACGCGAAAAAGGCAAGAAAGGAAAGGTGCTTTCCTTATACCCGCAGGAAAATCGCATACTCGTGGAAAAGCTGAATATGTATAAACGCCATATGAAAGGCGATGGAAAAACGCGACAGGCGGGCATCATTGAGCGCGAAGGGAAAATGCATATTTCCAACGTTGCCTTGTTTTGCGATAAATGCGGCAGGGGCGTTCGCGTCAAACGAAAAAAGCTGGAGGACGGCAAGCGCGTTCGCGTTTGCACGAAATGTGATGAAGTGATGGATAAGGTTTGATATGACAAATTTGGAAACCCAGTACAAGGAAAAATATCAGGCGCAAATTCAAAAAGACCTTGGGCTTGGAAATGTCATGCAGGTTCCCCGGCTGGTAAAAGTTGTGGTCAATATGGGCCTTGGGGAAGCCTTGCAAAACGCCAAACTGATTGAGTCCGGGGTCGATCAGTTGAAAATGATTACCGGACAAAAGCCAATCGTGACCCGGTCGAAAAAAGCCATCTCCAATTTCAAGCTGAGAGAAGGAGTCCCCATAGGCGTTTGCGTTACCATGCGCGGTCATCGGATGTATGAATTTTTTGAAAGGTTCGTGTCGTTCGCCCTGCCCAGGGTACGTGATTTTAAAGGACTTTCCCCGAAAGCGTTTGATGGGCGCGGCAATTACACGGTAGGGGTCAAGGAGCAATTGATTTTCCCGGAAATCAATTATGACAAGGTCGACCATATCAAGGGAATGAATATCACCATTTGCACCTCAGCCAAGACGGATGAAGAGGGCAAGTGTTTGCTCAAGCATTTAGGGCTCCCTTTAAGAAAGTAATATTCACTTTTTCTTTATCACATTAACTATTGGCAGGTTTTATGGCAAAAAAATCGTTGATCGCAAAATCGAAAAGGACACCGAAGTTTGCGGTTAGAAATTATAACCGGTGTAAAGTTTGTGGCAGGCCGCGCGGTTTCCTTCGCAAGTTCGGCATGTGCCGCATTTGTTTCCGGGAACGGGCGTTGCGGGGGGAGATCCCCGGCGTGACCAAAGCCAGCTGGTAAGGGTGAAACCTTTTTAATCATTGGGGAGATGCTTTAAAACATGTCTATGACAGATCCCATTGCCGACCTTTTCACGCGCATACGAAATGGTCTGATGGTCGGACACAATAAAATAGATATTCCAAGTTCCCGCATGAAAATGCGGATCGCTCAAATTCTGAAAGACGAAGGGTATATCAAGAGCTTTCGCAAATTCGAGGACAGCAAACAAGGGATTTTGCGGATTTATCTAAAATATCATGATGAAAATCCCGTAATCACCGGTATAAAGCGAATCAGTAAACCCGGTCGGCGGGCCTATGTGGGGCGCGAAAAGATTCCCAATGTGCTCAATGGATTGGGAACCGCGATCATTTCCACCTCTTCCGGCGTTATCACCGATCGAGAATGCAAAGAAAAAGGCATTGGCGGCGAGGTGCTGGGTTTCATATGGTAAATGAACGACTCCGCCACAAGCGGACGGGGTCCGATAAGGATTTTTATTTAAAAGCCGTAGCGGGCGTGACGCTGGACCCAAAGGGCAACCACATTATCTGCAAACAAACTTTATCTCGGTCAAACGAGCTTTTGACTTTGCCTCTACGGCCAGTAGCTACGGGGTATGAAACCCACTGGTGGGAATAAATAATTATGTCGCGAATTGGAAAACAGCCTGTCAAGATACCGTCAGGAGTGGATTGTACATCCGAGGGTGGGACTTTTCGAGTGAAAGGTCCGAAAGGTCAGCTCCAGCGGATTCTTCATTCCAATATGAAGATTGAAATTAAAGATGGAGAAGTTCGTGTCACCCGCCCCACAGACGGCAGGTTGGACCGGTCCCTGCACGGCCTCACCCGGACTCTGATCAACAACATGGTCACCGGCGTCACCCAGGGATTCAGCAAACAACTCAACATCGTGGGCGTGGGTTACCGTGTGGAGCTTAAGGGGAAACATCTGGCACTCAACCTGGGGTATTCCCATCTCATTGAATACAAGGCCATCGATGGAATCGAGTTCGAGGTGGATTCAAAAAAGAACACGATTTCCGTGAAGGGAATCGACAAAGAAAAGGTCGGGCAGGCGGCGGCGGAAATCCGCGGTCTCAGGCCTCCCGAGCCGTATAAAGGCAAAGGGGTTATGTATTCAACAGAAAAAATCCGCAGAAAAGCTGGTAAGGCGGCTATAGGGGCAAAGGGTTAAAATAATTCATGAAAACCACTGAAAGACAACGCTTAAGATTAAACCGAAAACGCAGGATCAAGCGCAAGACTCAAGTGGGTCAGGAAAGGCTCAGGTTATCCGTTTTCAGAAGTAGCAAGCACATCTATGCGCAGATTGTCGATGACCGGGCCGGGAAAACCCTGGTGGCGGAATCCACCGTGTCGGCAGCCTTCAAGGAAAAAATGAAAAACGGAGGCAACGTCAAGGCCGCGGCGATAGTGGGAAGTCTGCTTGGAGAGAAGGCCGCCAGCCAGGGGATCAAGGAAGTTTATTGCGACCGGAACGGATTTCATTACACTGGCAGGGTGAAAGCTCTTGCCGATGCAGTTCGCGAGAAGGGCATTAAATTTTAAATAAGCCCGGCGCTGTCCGGAACGGTTCGTCTGAAAAAAAGAATCGCAGGCGGATTATTGGAGGTTTCATTGGCACAACAACAGGACAATAGACAAGATTACGTTGACAAAGTGGTCAAGATCAACCGGGTGGCGAAGGTGGTCAAGGGTGGCCGCCGGTTCAGCTTCAGTGCTCTAGTGGTGGTCGGCAACCGTGAAGGCGAGGTAGGCTGGGGGTTAGGCAAGGCCAACGAGGTTCCGGAAGCCATTCGCAAGGGTGTGGAAAAAGCTAAAAAAAGTCTGGTTCGGGTCAGCCTTGAGGGGTCTACGATACCCCATGAAATCATCGGCGCCTACGGAGCCGGCAGGGTGCTGTTGAAACCCGCATCCCGTGGAACCGGGTTGATTGCCGGAGGCGCGGTCCGAGCTGTTTTGGAGGCCGTGGGAGTCCGGGATATTTTAACCAAATGCATCCGTACCAACAACCCTCACAATGTGGTAAAAGCTACGATCCAAGGGTTGACGCGGCTTCGCCATGCCAAGGATTTTGCGAAAATGCGGGGCATCTCTGTTTCAGCAAAAGCAACAAAATGAAACCCAGTATTAAGCGATCCAATTTCAGCAGGAATGGTTAAACGAGATCCATGATAAAACTATCAAATTTAAAAAGAGCGCCGGGAGTTCGGAAAAATCCAAAGAGAGTTGGCCGTGGCCGAGGATCGGGAACCGGAAAAACCTGTGGAAGAGGCCAGAAGGGGCAAAAATCCCGGTCCGGCGGCAATCCGCATCCCTGGTTTGAGGGCGGGCAAATGCCACTGTACCGGCGATTGCCTAAAAGAGGGTTCACTAATATATTTAGAAAGCATTACGAAATCGTTGACCTTGGTAAATTGGAAAAAATCTCTGGAGACTTCCCCATCACTCCCGAAATAATGAAAGAACATGGTTTGATTAAAAAGCCGGGAGCGGTCAAGATATTAGGAAATGGAGATTTGGCCCGGTCGGTCACGGTGCATGCGCATAAATTTAGTAAATCCGCCATAGAAAAAATTGAAAAATCTGGTGGAAAGGTCGTGACCGTTTAATGGGTGGCGTGGCGGCATTTGGAAGCATTTTCAAAATTCCTGAGCTGAAAAAACGTGTTCTTTTCACGCTTGGAATTCTGATTGTTTACAGGATCGGCGCTCACATCCCCACTCCTGGAATCAATTCCGCCGCTTTGGCTGAATTATTTGAGCAGGCGCGTGGAACCATCCTCGGGTTTTTTGATATGTTCTCCGGCGGTGCGTTGAGCCGGTTGACTATCTTTGCCCTGGGCATCATGCCCTACATCAGCGCGTCGATTATTATACAGTTGATGACCATGGTCTCGCCTTATCTGGCGCGACTGAAAAAGGAAGGCGAGGCCGGCCAGAAAAAGATCACACAGTTAACCCGTTACGGAACTGTTCTTTTGTGTACGGTACAAGGGTCGGGCATCGCGATAGGGCTTGAAGCGATGAAGAGTCCTGTGGGCACGGCCATCGTCCCTCACCCCGGATGGAGCTTCCGGTTGATGGCGATCATCACCCTCACCGCCGGAACGACGTTCCTCATGTGGCTGGGTGAACAGATAACAGAAAGAGGCATTGGCAACGGGATATCATTGATTATCTTCTCCGGTATTGTGGCCGGAACGCCCGCCGCCATTTTGCAGTCGCTGGACCTGATGGGAACCGGGGAACTGTCGGTCCTGCTCATGCTGTTTCTGGTAGTAATGATGGTCGCGGTGATTGGCGTGATCGTATTCACTGAAGGAGGCCAGCGGCGGATACCGATTCAGTACGCCAAACGAGTGGTTGGAAGAAAGATGTACGGCGGGCAAAGCACTCACTTGCCCTTGAAAGTAAATACGTCAGGGGTTATTCCCCCCATATTCGCGTCCTCCATCATCATGTTTCCGGCGACCATCGCGCAGTTTGTGGATCATCCGTGGATGCAGACCATGTCTGCCATGTTGACTCCGGGGACGGCGGGATACAGCGTTATTTTTGTTGGCGCGATTTTTTTCTTTTGCTATTTTTATACGGCCGTCATATTCAATCCGGTTGACGTGGCCGACAACATGAAAAAACACGGGGGATACGTGCCGGGAATCCGCCCTGGAGCCAAGACCTCCGAATATATTGACCAGATACTTACGCGGTTGACTTTTTATGGCGCGGTTTATCTCTCTTTGATCTGTATTTTGCCGGATTATTTGATAAAGTACTTCAACATTCCGTTCTACTTCGGAGGAACCAGTTTGTTGATTGTTGTCGGTGTTTCTCTGGATACCATGCAACAAATCGAATCGCATTTGGTCATGAGAAGTTATGACGGGTTTATTAAAAAGGGTAGACTGAAAAGCCGTCGAGGTTGATCCATGAGGTTGATCTTATTGGGTCCCCCAGGTGCGGGTAAGGGAACGCAAGCCAAGATGCTGAAAGAGAAATTCGGCATCCCTCAAATTTCGACGGGCGATATTTTGAGGAAAGCGGTGAGCAATGATACAGAATTGGGCAAACAAGCAAAAGCCTATATGGGCGATGGTCAATTGGTCCCGGATGAGATAGTCATTGAACTCATCAAGGAGAAAATAAAAGAAGATGATTGTGCCGGAGGATTTATCCTGGATGGATTTCCGAGAACCATTGTTCAAGCGGAAAAGCTCAGTGAAACACTTGAGGAAATGAGGTTGGACATCGACGCGGTGATTGACTTTGAAGTAGATCCCCAGGAACTTATTGTCCGGTTGACTGGGAGAAGGTCCTGCTCCAACTGTGGAGCCATGTTTCACGATGAAACCAGGCCCCCTGCGAAAACCGGAGTCTGCGATCATTGCGGTAGTAAACTTTACCAGCGACCGGATGACAATGAGGAAACGATCCTCAAGCGTCTTGAGGTGTATGAAAATGAAACAGCTCCGCTCAAGGAATTTTACAGCAAACAGGGAAACCTGAAAACTTTGGAAGGCCGGGGGTCGGCGGAGGAAATTTTTTCCCAAGTCTGTGACTTGATATCCTGATTATGTCAAAAGAAGAAGCCATTGAAATGGAAGGTACGGTTTTAGAGCCTCTGCCCAACGCGATGTTTCGAGTGGAGCTTGATAACGGTCATAAAGTTCTGGCCCACATTTCGGGGAAAATGAGGATGCATTTTATCCGCATTCTCTCAGGAGACAAGGTGAAGGTTCAGCTATCGCCCTACGACCTGACCCGGGGCCGAATCACTTATCGGTACAAATAAAAATCAGAACCAACTTACTGGATCGAAAACATGAAAGTCAGAGCCTCAGTAAAGCCCATATGCAACAAATGTAAAGTGATCCGAAGACGCGGCGTGGTGCGCGTGCTATGTACAAACCCAAAGCACAAGCAACGGCAGGGCTAAAACAATTTACGATCCTGCCGCAAGCGGACGGGGTATCCGAAAAGGGTTTTCATTTAATAGCCGTAGCAAGCTACGGGGAATAAAACCCACTGGTGGGATTGAAGCGGGCGGTTCGGTTTTAGTTCATCCGCTAACGATAGGAAAAAAGGAGAGATTGTGGCAAGAATTTCGGGAGTAGATATTCCGAGGGATAAGCGAGCGGTTATCGCGCTGACCTATATTTTCGGGATAGGCAAACCATCGTCCAAGCAAATTTTGGCGAAAGCCCAGGTATCTGAAGACATCCGGATGAAAGACTTGACCGAAGATGAAGTGTCCCGAATCCGTTCCATCATCTCCGAGGAATACGAAGTTGAGGGCGACATGCGCCGGGATGTCAGCATGAGCATCAAGCGGCTCATGGATATAGGAAGTTATCGCGGATTGCGCCACCGTAAGGGATTGCCGGTGCGGGGGCAACGGTCCCACACCAATGCCAGAACCCGTAAAGGTCCCAAGAAAACAGTCGGAGCCAGGGCTTCAAAAAAATAAATAAATGACCCCGCCGCAAGTGGACGGGGCATCTGACAAGTGTTTTCATTTGAAAGGCGGGGCCAGCGTGATGCTGGACCCGAATGACAACAACTTTCTCTGCTAACAAAGGTTCT
>SMVB01380553.1_pt1 | contig 15184 bp, 11 predicted proteins | sample 2456461 | NCBI WGS metagenome assembly SMVB01 (sample SAMN11095934, study PRJNA526329) | marine sediment metagenome | biome: Marine sediment; feature: Surficial sediment; material: Deep marine sediment; isolation source: Hadal surficial sediment | place: Pacific Ocean | collected 2014-05 | depth... | reverse complement strand
CGCGCAGCATCTCTTTGAGACCTTAAAAATTCTCGAAGATCCGTTTTTGCCCGAACAGCTGGATCGTTACAGCCCCGATGCATTGACCTCGGATGGCGATCAAAGCTTGCTGGTGCTGCGGCAGCGATATCAGGAGGCGGTGACTGATTTGTCGGCTGAATCCATTCAGTTGCTACGGGAATGGCCGGATCGAAAAGCAGGTGTTCGGTCCGAGCAGTACAGTTATTCGGTACGGGGCCGCGACATTACCGGCAATAATTATCGCGAGAGCCTGAGTCGCCAGAAAATTCCCAAGGTTGCAGCACCGAATTTCAAGGACTGGGGCGAATTGCTGCGGTTCTTGTCCAAGGAGAACCTGCCCGGCGCCTACCCATTTACCGGAGGTGTCTACCCCTATCGTCGAATGGGCGAGGATCCGACGCGAATGTTCGCGGGCGAGGGTACGCCAGAAAGGACGAATCGACGATTTCATTATTTGTCGAAGGGACAAGATGCAGCGCGTTTGTCCACGGCGTTCGATTCGGTCACGCTGTACGGGGAAGACCCGCACGAACGGCCAGACATTTACGGGAAAGTTGGCAACTCCGGCGTTTCGATTGCATCAGTCGATGACATGAAGAAGCTCTATTCTGGTTTTGATCTATGCGCGCCGACGACCTCTGTATCGATGACGATCAACGGCCCGGCGCCGATGATTCTTGCCTTTTTCATGAATAGTGCTATCGACCAGCAAGTTGAAATGTACTTGCGCAATAACGGTGAATGGGAAGCGGCCAAAAAGAAAATTGACGCGTACTTCACGAACCGCACGCGGCCCCGGTATGAAGGGGAATTGCCGCCAGGAAACGATGGTCTCGGTCTTGGACTGCTGGGAATCTCCGGAGATAAAGTGGTCGATGCCGAAACTTACGAGCGTATCTCCAAAGAAACGATGGCGTCGGTTCGTGGCACCGTGCAGGCGGACATCCTGAAGGAAGACCAGGCGCAAAACACCTGCATCTTCTCGACCGAATTTGCGATGAAAATGATGGGTGACGTGCAGCAGTTTTTCATCGATAAGCAGATCCGCAATTACTACAGTATTTCGATCAGCGGGTATCATATTGCCGAGGCAGGCGCGAATCCGATCAGCCAATTGGCGTTTACGCTGGCGAACGGATTTACGATCGTCGAGTACTACCTGGCGCGCGGTATGGCGATCGATGATTTCGCACCGAATCTGAGCTTCTTCTTTTCCAACGGCATGGATCCCGAATACACGGTGATAGGACGTGTCGCGCGCCGCATCTGGGCGCGAGCGATGCGCGAGCGTTACGGCGCAGGTTCTCGGTCACAGATGCTCAAATACCATGTGCAGACATCAGGTCGCAGCTTGCACGCCCAGGAGATCAGCTTTAACGATATACGTACGACCCTGCAGGCGCTGACTGCAATGTTTGATAACTGTAATAGCTTGCACACCAACGCGTTTGACGAAGCAATCACGACACCGACCGAGCAGTCTGTGCGCCGCGCCGTTGCGATTCAAATGATCATATCGCGAGAGCTGGGGCTCAATTTTTGCGAAAACCCGTGGCAAGGATCGTTCATCATCAATGAACTCACTGACCTCGTCGAACAAGCCGTGTATCAGGAGTTCGAGCGCATATCTGAGCGAGGTGGCGTGCTGGGCGCAATGGATACGATGTACCAGCGCGGCAAAATTCAGGCTGAGAGCATGGACTACGAGAGCAAGAAGCATGACGGCTCGCTGCCCCTGATTGGCGTGAATACGTTTCTGCCGAAGAAAGGGCAAGAAGATGAAGTTCATAAGCTCGAGTTAATTCGCTCCAGCGAGTCTGAGAAAGAAGATCAGATCCGACATGTCAGGGCATTTCAAGACACGCACAGTGCCGAGAGTGCAGACGCACTTTCGAGTCTGCAGGAAGTTGCGCGCGACCGAGCTAATGTTTTTGCGGAGCTCATGGAGACGGTCAAGTGCAATTCGCTCGGCCAGATTTCGAGTGCCTTGTACGACGTTGGCGGCGAATACCGCCGCAATATGTAAAGAGGAAACTCAGGTGAGCGGCACAGTAAGATATGAACAACAAAATTCGATAGCGGTTATTACGCTAGACAGACCGGACAGCATGAACGCGTTTACGAACGAGCTGCGCGTCGATTTGCTGGATGCCCTGCAGCGAGCTAATGACGACGCTGCGGTGCGGGTCGTAATCCTGACCGGCGAGGGGCGCTGTTTTTCTGCCGGTGCGGATCTGAAGGACACTATTGATCGCCCAGTGACCGAGATACTGCTGACAGAATATCGTCCGGTGCAGGAGTTGATCGCCAGTATGCCCAAACCCGTTATTGCCGCCATTCCGGGTTCAGCGGCCGGCATTGGTTTGTCGATCGCCATGCAGTGTGACCTGTTGATCATGGCGGACAGCGCGTTCCTGCTATCGCCTTTCACGACAATTTCTCTCGTTCCGGATGGCGGCCTCAATTGGTTCCTGGTGAGGCAGCTTGGCTACCGACGTGCGTTTCAATTGAGTATCGAGTCGGAACGAATACCGGCGGACCGCTGTGTCGAGCTGGGCCTGGCCAACAAGGCTGTCCCGGCAGATGAGCTACGCGGTGCTGCGATCGACTGGGCTCAGGCGCTCAGCAAACGGGCACCGTTGTCGCTGGCGGCCACCAAGAAAGCCATGCGTTACGCCGCCGATCACGATTGGGACAGCTCTTACGATCTTGAGGCGAAGCTGCAGGGGGAACTGCTGGGTAGTGCGGATAACCTGGAGGGTATTGCGGCATTTTTCGAAAAACGTGACGCCGAATTCAAGGGCAAGTAATGAAACGAACAGTATTTGAAGAAGAACATGAGATGTTCCGCGATTCGGTGCGGAGTTTCATGAAAAACGAAGTCGGCCCGCACAGTGACAAATGGCACGATCAGGGCATCGTCGATCGGGAAGCGTATCTCAAAGCAGGCGAGATGGGATTGTTGCTGATGTGGGCTGACGAAAAGTACGGCGCTGCCGGAGTCAAAGATTTTCGCTATGAGCAGATTCTGATTGAAGAAAATGCACATCATGGCGACGCCGGTTTCTTCATGACCCTGCACAGCCGCCTGGTGGGTCCGTACATCGGTGAGTTGGGCACAGCAGAGCAAAAGGCGCGCTGGTTGCCCAAGTGTATTTCGGGAGAGCACATTCTTGCGGTCGCGATCACTGAGCCCGGTGCAGGCAGCGACGTCGCTGGAATTCGCACCAAGGCCGAAGACAAGGGCGATCATTTCTTGCTGAACGGCTCCAAGACGTTCATATCCAATGGCATCCTGGCCGACCTTGTTGTCGTCGTCGCCAGAACCGATCCCAGCGTCCGCCATGGCTTGTCGCTGTTCGTGGTTGAGAGAGGCATGGAAGGCTTTGAGCGAGGCACGAACTTGAAGAAAATGGGTCTCAAGAGTCAGGACACGGCCGAATTGTTTTTCAACAATGTCAAAGTGCCCAAAGAAAACCTGCTCGGCGAGCTTCATCGTGGCTTTTACCAGCTGATGCACTTCCTGGCCGAAGAACGATTGCTCGGCGCTTGCGCCTACATTGCGAACGCGGAGGCGGCCTTCAATCTGACGCTCGATTACGTCAATGAACGCCACGCATTCGGCAAACCGCTCGCGGATTTTCAGAACACGCGCTTTAAGCTTGCCGACATGCGCACGGAGATCGACGTTGGCTATGCGTTTATCGATCGTTGTGTCGAGGCGCACGATACGGGCGAATTGTCGGCCGATGATGCCGCCAAAGCCAAGCTATGGACCAGCGAGCTGGAGGGACGTGTCACCGATCAGTGTGTGCAATTGCACGGCGGCAACGGCTATATGGACGAATATCCGATCAGTCGTATGTACAAGAATGCGCGCGTCTCGCGCATCTATGCCGGCAGCTCGGAAATCATGCGGGAAATCATCGCGCGCTCGATCGGGCTCGATCCGCGAAAGAAGAACAGGAAGCCGCAAACACACGCGGCCTGACTGTGCGTATCGCTTTCATTGGACTCGGTGTCATGGGATATCCCATGGCTGGCTATCTCGAGAACGGCGGCCACGATGTCGTTGTGTATAACCGCACAGCGGCAAAGGCCGACAACTGGTGCAGAGAGTTCGGGGGCGCGTCGGCGCAGACTCCGGCAGAAGCAGTGCGATCCGCCGAGTTTGTATTTTCCTGTGTTGGCAACGACGACGACGTACGTGACGTCATTATGGGTGACCAGGGCGTACTCAGCGCGATTTCTCCAGGTTCGATTATTGTTGATCACACGACCGCATCGGCGACACTGGCAAAAGAAATTCACGCGATCGCTGCGGCGAAATCGACAGGCTTTCTCGATGCTCCGCTGTCCGGTGGTCAGATCGGTGCTGATAATGGTCAGCTGACGATCATGGTCGGCGGCGATGAAGACGTGTTCGCACGTGCCGAGCCGGTCATGGGGCTGTATGCCAAGGCGATCACCCGGATCGGGGACGCGGGCAGCGGACAGCTCGCAAAGATGGTTAACCAGATTTGCATCGCGGGGGTCGTACAGGGGCTCTCCGAGGGGCTCCATTTCGCCGATCGCGCAGGCCTTGATGCAGCGGTTGTTATCGAGGCGATCTCGAAGGGCGCGGCCCAATCCTGGCAAATGGAAAATCGCTGGAAAACAATGACTAGTGGCGATTTCGAGTTCGGCTTTGCGGTTGACTGGATGCGTAAGGATCTCGCGATGGTGCTCGAAGAAGCGCAACAAAATGGCGCGAACCTCGAGCTCACCAGGCTCGTCGACCAATTCTATGCGGAAGTGCAAGCGCTCGGCGGCAGTCGCTGGGATACGTCGAGTCTGATCGCCCGCCTGAAATTAAATCGCGGCTAAAGCCGCTCCCACAGATTCAAATAGCCATCAGGCTGCTATAATCCTGTGCTCACAGGGGTGGCCGCCGGCCTGAGATCCTTAAAGGGAACCCTTAGAACCTGAACCGGGTAATGCCGGCGTAGGAAGGGAATCATGATGCACATCAGACCGCCGCGGACTATCGCCGCCATTTTTTTATTCTTGCTGTTGCAATCCGTAGCCTGGCCGGCAGAGACGATCGACGAGATCGTAGTGACGGCGGACTATCGAGGGCGTACGGCAATCGAACTGCCCGCGAGCATCACGGTTCTCGAAAGAGGCGACATCGAAGGCATGGCAGCCCAGCACTTTGAAGAGCTTATCTATGCTGTGCCGAACCTGAACTGGTCCGGCGACGGAAATCGTGCGCGCTATTTCCAAATACGCGGTGTCGGTGAACTGGAGCAATATCAGGGCGCCCCAAATCCTTCGGTCGGCTTTCTGATTGACGATATTGACTTCAGTGGTATCGGTACAGTCGCAACGCTCTTCGACATGCAGCAGATCGAGATTCTGCGTGGGCCGCAGGGCACGCGATACGGCGCCAACGCTCTGGCGGGACTGATCTACATGCGCAGCGCGGCGCCGACCACAGACTTCGAGGGAAGACTCGAATTGTCGGCAGGCAACGATGGCATGTTTTCAGGCGGAGTGGCTCTGGGCGGCGGGAACGATCGCGTGATGGCTCGTTTCAGCGCACATCGTTATCAAAGTAACGGTTTTCGCAACAATACCTACCTGGGTCGAGACGATACTAACGGTCGGGATGAGACGACAATTCGCGGTCGCGTTCGTTGGTTGACAGATAACGATTGGCAGGTCGATTTCGCCGGCGTATTCGCCGACATCGACAATGGCTACGACGCGTTCTCGCTCGACAACAGCTATACGATGCTTTCGGACAAGCCTGGAAAGGACGCGCAAAAAAGTATCGGCGCATCCGTTCGTGCTGAGTACTCAGGTTTCGAAAACGCCACGTTGACGTCAGTGACGAGCGTCGCTGATTCACGAATCATATTTAGCTACGACGCGGATTGGGGCAATGACGTATCTTGGGCGCCAGTTACTTACGACTACGTATCAGTCAGTGATCGCAAGCGCGCGACCTTGAGCCAGGAATTGAGATTCGTGACGGGCCACTGGCTCGTTGGCGTATACGGGATGAAATTGAAAGATGATCTCGTGACAGTCAACCGGGGCGATTACTACGATCCGTTTTACGACTGGACCGACAGTCTCAACGATACCTTTGGTAGCGACTACGAGGCGATCAATGTCGCCGTCTTCGGTCAATACGACCAGGACTTTGGCGATGCGACTCGCGTCAGCTTCGGTCTGCGCAGCGAGCGGCGCAGCACTGAATACGATGACACGGCAGGGCTGGGCACCGGTCCGTCCGAATCAATGTGGGGAGGTGAACTGACTCTTAGTCATGACAGCCCCATTTCCGTGACCAGCTATGTCAGCCTGTCGAAGGGATTCAAGGCTGGCGGCTTCAATCTTGGTGACCTACCTGAAGATATTAGAGAATTTGGTGCCGAGCAGCTCTGGAATATCGAAGTCGGTATCAAGTCGTCCCTGCTAGATAAAAAATTGCTGATTAATACGTCAGTGTTTTTCAATCGCAGAGACGATCAACAGGCCAGACTCTCATTCCAATTGAATCAGGGCGACCCGACGTCGTTCGGATTTGCGACGGTCAATGTTCCCGATAGCCGAACCGTCGGCTTCGAAGCAGACTTACGTTGGTATCCCAACGACGCGTGGACGATCTACGCCAATATCGGACTGCTCGATGCGACTCTCGGCAAGGTGGATTTGCCAGACGTAGATCTGGAGGGCCGGGAACAGGCACATTCACCGGGCTACACATTCGCGTTCGGTGCAAGCTACGATCATCCCGGCGGCGTTTTTGCCCGGATCGATGTCTCGGCCCGCGATGACTTCTATTTCGACGTCAGTCACGATCAAAAATCCGATGCTTTCGAACTGGTCAACGTGCGCCTGGGATACAAGGCCGAGGCTTGGGCAGTCAATCTTTGGGCGCGCAATCTACTGGACGAAGAGTATGCAGTTCGCGGGTTTTACTTTGGCAATGAGCCTCCCGATTTTCCGGCTACTTTGTATACCCGATTCGGCGACCCCCGCCAGTTCGGCGTGACTTTCGAGCAGAGGTTCTAAGATTAGCGCGCTCGAGCTGGTCGCCGTCGTGTTGGCGGTACTCTACCTGTTACTCGCGATTCGGCAAAACATCTGGTGCTGGTTGTGCGCGGGCATCAGCACCGCGATATACGTGTACTTGTTCCTGAATGCCCAGCTCTATATGGAGTCGGCGCTCAACGTGTTTTATTTTGCGATGGCGGTCTATGGTTGGAGCGTCTGGCATCGCGGTAGATCTGAGGGCCGTGAGTTACCTGTTTCGGTGTGGCAAGTAGCAACGCATGCTTATGCGATTGCCGCCATTATTGTCGCGAGCCTGGGTAGCGGGTACCTGCTGAGCCGATACACGGACGCTGCATTCCCCTATATCGATTCACTGACGACCTGGGCGGCCATTTGGGCCACGTTTCTCGTTGCGCGCAAAGTGCTCGAAAACTGGTGGTACTGGATCGTCATCGATATTGCATCGATTTTCATCTACTGGTCTCGCGACCTGCAGCTGACTTCGCTGTTGTTCGTTGTCTATGTCGTCATGATTCCGTTTGGACTCATTAGCTGGACTCGCTCCTGGCGCCAGGTACGCGAATGAGCAAGACGATCGACTCGGTGCTTGCGCAGATTCCTGGTTGGGAGGGCGCCAGCTATCGTGAACTATCGGGGGGACTGTCGAATCGCACTTTTCTGATCGACGATAATGGTCGCCGCGCGGTGCTGAAAGCTGACGACAAGCCTCGCGAAGCGCCGTTCAACAGTCGCCAGGACGAAGCGAAAATTCAATCCCGGGCAGCTGCCAGAAGCCTGGCAAGCCCGGTGCTGTTCGTCGATGACACGACCTACATGACGGAATATCTCGACGGCGACGTCTGGTCGAGCGCATCTCTTGACGATGACAGTAATCTGGGCGATCTCGCTGCGGCACTCCGGAAGCTGCACGATTTGCCCTTAACCGGGCGCGTCTTCGACGCGGTCGGTGCTGCACACAGTTACGCCCGGCGCATACGAAACGCGGATCCCGACCGGGTCAGTGAATACGTTCGGGTCATCGAAGCCGAACCCATCCCCGACGACCTTCGCTGCTGCCACAATGACCTGGTGGCCGCGAACATCATCAGCGCGCCGGAGATTCGATTCCTGGATTGGGAGTACGCCTGCGACAACGATCCGCTCTCCGATCTTGCGACGGTCGTCGCGCATCACAAACTCTCATCCGAGCGAAGCGACTATCTGCTTAACGCGTATTTTGACGGAGATGGGCAGCAATGGCGTGAAAAATTGGCGGTGCAGGTCAACATCTACGAAGCACTGCTGTGGCTTTGGGAGGCCGGGCGCCTGTAGGAGCTCGCCCTACCAGTCGTTGCGGAGTTCGCGGAGTTTCAGGAATACCGCTCGGGCGTCCGGCTGGTCGCCGATATCGGGAAATTTCTCCTGCAGGCGCGCGATGACTGAGGGACTGTCCAGTCTGAAAAACGTGTTGACCTCCCGCTCCTGCGCCAGCGTCGTGATGAGCGCGTCATTCGGATCTTGATTTTCGTAGTCGGCCAGCATCTGTTTTGCCGTGTCATTGTCGGGCTCGCGATCGATCGTAAATTCCAGGTTGTTGATCAGGTAATCGTGTCCCGGATAGATCTGCGTATTGTCGTCGAGTTTTTGCAGCTGCGTATTGAAGGTGTCATACAGCTCGCTCGGATGGCCGCCATTGTGGCAGTTGCCGGCTCCGGCATTGAACATGGTGTCACCACTGAACAGGGCAGGCTGATCGGTTTTCGATAGCAGGCAGATATGACTCATTGTATGTCCGGGCGTATCGAGGCATTCCAGGTCAACCGTTTTACCCACGCTGATGATGTCGCCCGCGCCAACTCCGCGGCTCACATTGGGAATACTGTCCTTTGCGTTTGCGTGCGCAATAATGCTGGCCCCGGTCGCCTCGACCATGCCCTTGTTGCCGCCGGTATGGTCACCGTGTTCGTGAGTATTCAGAATCTGGGTGATCGTCCAACCGCGTTCCTTGGCCACGGCAAGGCATTTCTTAAAGTCCAGCGGGTCGATAGCCAGTGCATCGCCTGTCTCCGGACACGCGACCAGATAATTGAAATTTCGATACGCATTGCCGGTCCAGATTTGTTCAACGATCATGGATTTTCTCCTTCGGTCGCGCTGTATACGCGTTTGCCTGCGACCCAGGTCTCGAGTACTCGTATGTTATCGATCTCTGCCGCCGGAATCTTGAAATAGTCGCGGTCAATAATAATAAAATCAGCCCATTTTCCAGGCTCAATACTACCGAGTCGGCCTTCCTGGTGCGCGGCGAATGCGGCGGCGAGAGTAAATGAATGCAGCGCTTCGGCGCGGCTCAGTCCCTGGTCGATATACCAGCCGCCTTCTGGCATGTTGTCCCGATTCTGGCGAGTGACCGCGGCGTGGAGGCCGTAGAACGGGTTCGGAAACTCGACCGGAAAGTCTGAGCCACCGGCGAGCACGGCGCCCGAGTCGAGCAGACGGCGCCATGCATAAGCACCCTTGATGCGATCCGGCCCGACGCGATCTTCGGCCATGTTCATGTCGCTTGTAGCATGCGTTGCTTGCATGGATGCGATGATGCCAAGTTCGGCAAAGCGTGGAATGTCATCAAGGGCAATGACCTGCGCATGTTCAATTCGATTGCGTAACGGTGACGGCCTACCAGCTTGAACGCGCTCAAAAGCGTCCAGCGCCATCTTGTTACCCAGATCGCCGATTGCGTGAATGCTGACCTGAAAACCCCATTTGTTCGCCCGTCGGACGAGCGCGGCGAGTTCGTCGGCGGTATGAAACGGCAGGCCGCGATTCTCAACGTCGTCCGAGTAAGGCTCAATCAACGCGGCGCCGCGACTGCCGAGCGCACCGTCGGCATAAATCTTGACGGCCGATATGTCGAGCCGGTCATTGCCGTATCTTCTGAGCGGCTCGCGCATGGCATCCAGATTCTCACCGGCATCACTGAGCATCGCGTAGATGCGCAATCCCAGTTCGCCATCGTCGGCCATCGATATGTATACCTCGGCATCGCGAATATCGATACCTGTGTCATGTACGCCGGTTATGCCGAGTGAGAGTAGATGACGGATGGCGCTCGTGTACGCCTCCCGAATGTCCTGTTTGTCCGGTGCAGGGATGTGGACCTCGATCAGATTCATCGCATTGTCAACAAGTACGCCCGTGGCCCTGCCATCGTGGTCACGCACGATTTTTCCGCCTATCGGGTCCGGCGTGTCGTCGTGAATTCCGGACAGTCGCATGGCGGTGCTGTTGGCCCATCCCGCGTGGCCGTCAATTCGTCGCAACCAGACTGGTCGATCGTCGACTACTGTATCGATATCTGCGGCACTGGGAAATTTCTTCACGGGCCAGAGAACCTGGTTCCAGCCACGGCCCTGAATCCATGCCAAATGGGGTCTGGATTTCGAGTAAGCGTCAATTTTTCGGACAGCACCAAGTAAAGAAATCGATCCTGCGAGATTCAGATTGGTCTCCAGAAATCCCAGTGAACGGACGTGACCGTGAGCATCGATCAATCCCGGCAATACAGTCCGGCCACCGCCATCAATACGGTTAGCGTCAGGAAACTCATTCAGTAAGGCATGCTGACCCGTCGCGATGATCTTGCCGTCATCACCGAATACGAGAACACTGAACTCAGTGATGCCCGTTGCGGTCGATGTATAAGCAGTTACATCGTAGATCGCGGTTTCGGCGGCATGTACTGAACCGGCGAGTATCAAGCAAACGAAAAATCGCATATCCGTATTGTAATCGGTTCGGGGTTTCTATACCTCGATTTGCTGCCACTTGCGGCCGCGCCACATCGTCAGGAATAGCCACGATTGAAGCGCACGCGTGACGCCCTGCCAGACCCAGACTCCCAGCAAGCCGTAGCCGAGAATGGGGCCGATAACGAACGCGAGCGGTAAGAACAACAGCCACTGTGTACAAATGCTGACCAACATCACGCGCCGGGCGTCGCCAGCACCGAGCATGCCGTGCATGAATATGAAGCCTATGGCCTCGATGGGCATCGTCAGCCCCATGATACGCAGTGGCCAGCGTGCCAGTTCGCGCGTCGACGGCTCGTGTATGAATATCGATGTGACAAGATCAGGCGCGATCCACATGGGCAAGCCGAGGATGGCCAGCAACACGATGGTCACCTTCGCGACGTCCCAGGTCCACTGATAGGCGTCATCGGGCTGCCCCTTGCCGAGTGCCTGTCCTACCAGGGTGGCTGCGGCCAGACCGAGGGCAAGACCCGGCAGGATCGCGAACAGCAACAAGGTAATAAGCACGTTCGCAGCGGCGAGTTCGGGCGTGCCAATCCTGCCGATTATCCAGAACATCGCAACCAGGCCAGCCGCAAAGAACAATTGTTGCAGGCCGGACGGAACCGAGATTTTGATTAAGGACACGGTTTCGGCACGCGTCGCCATGCAACGCAGAAATCCGTCCTTGCGAATGTGTTTAAAGCCCAGATAAAAGTAAGTCATCGTACCCACGGCCATCGATATGGCGCTTGCCATGCCGGCACCCGTAACGCCCAGCTCCGGTGCACCGAAATTACCGAATATCAGTGCATAGTTCAGGACGATGTTTGTAGCATGCATGAATATCAACGTTTTCATGTACAGCCGCGACAAGTCCATCGCGTTCCAGTAGCCACGAAATGCGAAGTTCATGCCGACGAAGACGATCGCGCCGAGCCGCCATTCGACATACGGCACGCCACGCTCGATCACGGCAGGATCCGAGTTGAGGAATGGATAGACTGGTTCGGCGAGCTGAATTAACACCACTGACAGCATCGGTGCGATAAGCACGACGAGAATCAGAGCTGCGTTCAAAATTGCAGCCGCGCGTTCGGGCCTGCCTTCGCCTTTTCTGCGTGCCGCGCTGCTTTGCACGCCGGTCGAAATGCCGAGGATCAGTGCCTGACACATGAAAACGACGAAGCCGCCGAGCCCAACGGCTGCCAGCGCAGCATTGCCAAGAAAGCCGACCATCGCAGTGTCGACAACGTTGAGCAGGTTTTGCGACACCATGCCGCCGATGATGGGCAGGGCCAGACCGAAGATTCGGTTGCGTCGGTCCAGGTTCATTCTAAGATTGCTCCTGCTTCAGATCGGGGCGTGACTCGAACCCATAGTAGCGGTCGCAGGCATTTCAGAATAGCTTGCAAGAATGTTGCCGAAATGCAACAGATTTAGCCGTAATTTAGAGGACAAGCTTAAACTCAGCCTAAAGAATTGACAATCGGTGGTATTTCTGAGAACTTCAAGCCTCGAAAGCGTCGCCTTTCAGCAACAGTTGCGCGACACGACGAATTGCAAAACACCTTCAGGTGCGGCTTGGCGGGGGATTCAGGGGGCCAGGAACCACGTGCTGACGTTGGTTACAGGGCGGCTTCGTAAGAAGCCGCTTTTTTTATGCTCGTACCTTGCCGGGAATAGGGGCATTCTGGGTCGAGATGAATTCCGATAATAGAACTGCTTACTGGCGCGCCAACCTGCGCCTTGTTGGGGGCTGCCTGACAGTCTGGTTTATCTGTTCATTCGGCCTGGGCGTGCTATTTGTCGAGCAGATGAATCAGATTCGAATGGGCGGCTTCAAGCTCGGTTTCTGGTTCGCACAACAAGGCTCGATTTACGTATTCGTTGCGCTGATTTTCTTCTATGCCTGGCGCATGAATAGCATCGATCGAAAATACGATGTTCACGAAGACTGAGCCGCATCGGTGAATCTGCAGGAGCTCACCTACCTCATTGTCGGACTCAGCTTTGCGCTGTATATCGGCATCGCTTTTTGGTCGCGGGCCCGCAATACCGCCGACTTCTATATCGCGGGCAAGGCCGTGTCTCCTGTCGCGAATGGCATGGCAACGGCCGCCGACTGGATGAGTGCCGCATCGTTCATATCCATGGCCGGCCTGATCGCATTCCTCGGCTACGACGGATCGGTTTATCTGATGGGCTGGACCGGCGGCTACGTCCTGCTCGCCCTGTTGCTAGCGCCCTACCTGCGTAAGTTCGGTAAGTTCACAGTTCCTGAATTTATTGCCGAGCGCTATTACTCGAAGACGGCCCGCATCGTCGCCGTCATCTGCCTGATATTCGTATCGTTCACCTACGTTGCCGGTCAAATGCGTGGCGTTGGTATCGTCTTTTCGCGTTTTCTCGAAGTCGACGTAACCGTCGGACTCATGATCGGCATGGGCGTCGTATTCTTCTACGCAGTACTCGGCGGCATGAAGGGAATCACCTACACACAGGTCGCTCAATATTGTGTACTGATCTTCGCGTATACCGTGCCGGCGATATTCGTCGCCATACAAATTACCGGTAACCCGATCCCACAGTTGGCATTCGGCAGTGAAGTGGTCGGTACCGGAACGGCTTTGCTCGACAAGCTTGACGACATCGTCACTTCCCTGGGATTTAATCAGTACACGTCGGGTTCGAAAAGCAAAATCGATGTCTTTTGCATCACGATGGCGCTCATGGCCGGTACGGCCGGCCTGCCGCATGTCATCGTACGGTTTTTCACGGTGCCGAAAGTCCGCGATGCTCGTCTCTCGGCCGGGTACGCGCTGCTATTCATTGCGATCCTTTACACGGCCGCGCCTGCGGTTGGATCAATGGCGCGCTACAACCTGATCAACACCGTGCAGGTCGGCGAGGTTGGCAGCGCGACCGGTAATCTCTCCTACGATGAGCGTCCGGATTGGTTCAGGACCTGGCAGGAAACAGGGCTGGTCAAATTTGACGACAGGAATGGCGACGGCCGCATACAGTATTATAACGATGCCAACCCGGCATTCGCGGCGCAGGCGGCCGAGTACGGCTGGCAGGGTAATGAGCTTACCGTCGACCGCGATATCATGGTGCTGGCCAATCCGGAAATCGCGGGGCTGCCGGACTGGGTAATCGCGTTAGTGGCCGCGGGTGCGATAGCCGCTGCATTGTCTACAGCGGCCGGACTGTTACTTGTTATCTCTGCGGCGATCTCACATGATTTGATCAAGGGCATATTCATGCCCCATATTTCTGAGCAGCGTGAGTTGCTGGCCGGCCGTATCGCCGCCGCGTTCGCGATTATGATCGCGGGGTACCTGGGGTTTGACCCACCGGGTTGGGTTGCGCAGGTTGTGGCCTTTGCATTCGGCCTCGCTGCGGCGTCGCTGTTTCCGGTCATATTACTTGGCGTATTCTCTAAACGCGTTAACAAGCAGGGCGCGATTGCCGGGATGTTGACGGGATTGATTTTCACTTACGGGTACATAGAATTTTTTAAGGGCCTGTTCCTGAAATGGGCTGGCGCACCCTGGGGTGAGAATACTGCCGAGCATTGGTTGTTCGGTATATCGCCCGAAGGAATCGGCGTAATCGGTATGTGTCTTAATTTCACGGTCGCAATAACGGTTAGCTTGTTGACAGCTCCGCCACCCGAGCACATTCAACGCATGGTTGAGCATATTCGTGTACCACGGCATTTTGATGAGGATCATGAATGAGTATTCGTGTGCGATTATTTTTCGCGACGGCCTGGATGTTTTTTGCGGCCGGCGCGGCGGCCAGTTTGTCGGCTGACGAGCAACGCATGATCGAGTGGATCGACGCACATGCTGAGGACGCGGTCGAGTTGCTGGCCGAGACCGTCAATATTGGCAGCGGCACGATGAATCACGAGGGTGTTCGTGAGGTAGGCAGTGTCATGCGACGCGAGTTGGACGCGCTGGGATTCGAGACGCAGTGGATAGACATGCCGGTCGAAATGAACCGGGCGGGACACTTGTTCGGGCGCAAGGAGGGTGTGGGCACCAAGTTATTGCTGATCGGCCATCTGGACACCGTGTTCGAGGCAGATGACGCCTTTCAATCGTTTACGCGCGAAGGCGATATTGCCCATGGGCCGGGCGTTGACGACATGAAGTCCGGTAACGTCATCATCGTGTATGCCCTCAAAGCGCTCCAGGAAATTGGCGCGCTTGACGACATCGCGGTGGTGGTTGCTTACACGGGCGACGAAGAGAAATCCGGTTCGCCGAAATCAATTTCACGCAGGGACCTGATCGAGGCCGGCAAGTGGGCGG
>SMVB01133422.1_pt1 | contig 15189 bp, 14 predicted proteins | sample 2456461 | NCBI WGS metagenome assembly SMVB01 (sample SAMN11095934, study PRJNA526329) | marine sediment metagenome | biome: Marine sediment; feature: Surficial sediment; material: Deep marine sediment; isolation source: Hadal surficial sediment | place: Pacific Ocean | collected 2014-05 | depth... | reverse complement strand
CCTGGTAGGCAGCCGTGGGCACGCCGAACGTCTCCTTCACGCGGAAAATGATATCGAGATAGGGCCCCGCGGGCTTGACCATGACCATGTCCGCTCCCTCCTCGAGGTCCAACTCCACCTCGCGCAGTGCCTCGTCCGCGTTGGCCGGGTCCATCTGGTATCCCTTCCGGTCGCCGAACGCCGGAGCCGACTGGGCTACGTCGCGGAAGGGGCCGTAATAGGCCGAAGCATACTTGGCGGCATACGAGACGATGGGCACGCTTGTGAGCTCCGCATCGTCCAGAGCGGTCCGGATCGCCCCCACGCGGCCGTCCATCATGTCGCTGGGTGCCACGGCGTCGGCGCCTGCCTCGGCGTACGCCAGAGCGGCCCGGGCCAAGAGGGGAAGGCTCAGGTCGCCGTCCACCTCTCCCTCTTCGGTGAGCACCCCACAATGCCCGTGATCCGTGTACTCACACAGGCACACATCCGCCCACACCAGTAGATCCGGAACGGCCTCCTTGATCGCGCGGATCGCCGTGGGTACGAGGCCATCGGGGTCGTAGGCGGCCGAGCCTTCCGCATCCTTTTCGCCCTCATCAGGCACACCAAACAACAGCACGGCCGGGATGCCCAGAGTGTGGACCTCCCGCGCCTCCTCCACGATGAGATCGACGGACAACTGGAAGACGCCCGGCATGCTGGCCACCGGATTCCGTACGCCCTCCCCCCCGACGACGAACAGCGGATAGACCAGGTCGTCCGCAGACAGGGAGGTCTCCCGGACGGCGCGACGCCAGGTTCCACCCCTCCGAAGCCGGCGAAGTCGGAGTCTCGGATAGCTCATTCGGTCATCCCACCCATTCGTCAGGGGTCAGGCTCCAGTTCGACGGTGACTTCGGCCGCGTAGAGCATGGTACGGTCTTTATCTCTCGCCGCCCACTTTCTCAGCGTCTCCACGTCGGGTCGTACCATCCCCTCGAAAGCCACTTCGCCGTTGGCGATCACGCGGATCGGACTTCGCATGTCGAACACCTCAGGCGAGATCAACACGGTAAACCGCCGGACGTAAAACGCGTCGACGGTCACCGTGTTGCCGTCTCGAACCGCCTCCACGACGCCGCTGAGGCCGCCGGCCGTGAGCGCCGCCAGAGCCCCTCGCCCGGCATCTCCCGAGATGGGTCCGATCTCGTCGATCACCACCCAGTGCGCGCGGTTGTACCGATCGGTGCGCTCCGTCGCCCAGAGGACCCGCTCCGGGTGCGGATCGCGAGGATGGGCTTCGATGAAACGCTCCACGTTCTCCGCCTCCTCCGGCCACCATCTCGTTGTGTGGCCCCCGGGCTTCACGGTGAAGACGAAGTCTACACCTACACTCCGGAAACTCTCGAGAAAAGGCTCCATGAGACGGGCCGGATAAAGCCGATCCGTCTCCCCACTCACGATGAAGAGGGGTTTGTTGGTGAGGTTCGCCAAGTGCATCAGTCCGTCCGTACCGGTTGACGAATTCAACAACACACCGGGAAAGCCAATGAAGGGAAGGAAGGCCGCCCAGGGCGTGGCGTCCCGGAAGCCCAAAAAGTACACACCGGTGCCGCCGTCCGAGCTCCCGAACGCGTAGACCCGGTTCTCGTCCACATTGTACGTGCGTTTCAGGTCCGAAAGGATACCTCGAAGATTCTCGACCTGGCTCGCCTGCCACCAAAGCGATTCGTTCCACGAGAGGGGCAGGACCGCAATCCGGTCATAACCGGTCACATTGTCGTAATTCCGCCACCACCCGCCGCCCGGCCCGGGATCCGGCCGAGCCACACCGCCATGAAGGTAGAACGCCACCGGATAACGACGAGAAGGGTCATAGTCCTCCGGAACGATCACCACATATCTGTGGAGCAATCCGTTCCGGTTCGTCCGTGTGAGCTCCAGTCGGCCGGTGGGGACATCGCCCGAATGCTCAGGGCCAGTGCGGAACCGTTCGTACGCCTCACCGAACGGGTCGCCCACCGCCTGAGCGCCATGAGCCGGCGACCCGCTGGCGCCGATGGCGCCGATGCCGATCAACCCGAAGAACGCCGCACGGAAGAAAGTCACCCCAACCGTCTCAGACGTTCCAACCGTCCGAAGAGATTTCGACGCGATCACCGCCCGCGGTCTGCGCGGCAACCAGGGCTCCCTTGAGCGCCCTCAGCATGTCGGCTACGGTCCCTTCGCTCTCCCCCCGGTGACTGGCTATCCCAGCACTGACCGTCGTCCCCGTGCGTTTCTTGAAGTCTTGGAGCGCATCCTGTATGCGATCCGCAAAGACCAGTCCTCCCTGGATGTTACACAAGGGAAGCAGGCAAATGAACGTGTCTTCGTCGAAGCGGGCGACGAGGTCGCTGCCCCGTGTCACGCCTCCAATCGTCGAGCCCAGGTCAGTTATGACCTGCTCCGGCTTCGGGTGGTTGTCGGCCCAATTCCCGTCATCGATCCCGAACAAAGCCACCGTCAACGTCACGCCGCGGTGGGCCATCGGAAAAAGGAAATCCAGGACGATCTCAAAATGCCATTGACTGGAAAGGCCGGTCGCCGGATCTACGAGCCGATCAACGTCGTGCACGAATTTCTCCTGTCATGGTAAGCTGGAACGCCACCCCTGGAGGACGTACCTAGAAAAACATAGTAGCATGCCGCGACGCATTCTAGAATTGGCGTACCGGGGACCCTATGTTCAGATGACATGGAGCCACTGTACTTCTTCAACAGCCTTCCAGGAGCATAATTGATTTCACCCGCCCGGAACCTGCGCATGGGACGACCCCCGATATCGGTCGGCCGTGCCTTCGCATTCGCCCTTGTGGTGGTTTCCCTCTCGGCCCCGGCCCGCGCGGTCGCGATGCAGACCGAGTCGGCGGGAGTGGTCCAAGGAACGGTGGAAATCCAGCGGCGGCCACCGCGACGCAGGGCTCAGCGGTACCCCAGCGGGCGAGCTCAGGCTGCAAGGGCAGTGCAGGAGCTCCCTGCCGTGGTTTATCTGCGGGGCGCACCTCGAGTCACTGCGTCACCCGGGGCCACCGAAACCATCTCGCAGCAGGATACGGCGTTCGTTCCGGCTTTGGTCACGGTTTCGCCGGGGGTAACGGTCGATTTCGAAAACGAGGATCCTTTCTTCCACAACGTTTTCTCGTATTCCCAAGCCAAACGTTTCGACCTTGGACGTTTTCCAGCAGGCCAGTCGAAATCGGTGACCTTCGAGGAAACGGGAATTGTGAAGGTGTACTGCGAGGTCCATGACTTCATGAGGGCCATCGTTCTCGTGTTGGACACCCCGTACCACTCGCCCGTCTCGGAGGATGGGTCGTTCACGATTCGAGGTGTGCCTCCGGGCACATATGAAATGGTAGCGTGGCACGCCGACTTCGATGAGCAGGTCATACCGGTCACCGTAGCTGGCGGTGAGACCGCGACGGTCGAGGTCACACTTCGATGAACCCCCCACGCGCATCCGGGCGGGTGCGTTGGAGAGAAAGTTTCGGGGCCAAGGTCGCGATGGCTGTCCTCGGCACGGTGGCCCTGTTACTGGGCACTACACTCTTGATCGTGCGCTTCGAGATGCGGCTGCAGGTCGTCGAGGCCGTCGACGATGCGACCGAGCGGTCGCGTGCCGCTTTCGCTGAAATCGTGGCACTCCAGGAGGAGCGGCTCAGCGACGTCCTGAATCCGATCACGGGATCCAGACGCACCGTGGCGGCGCTCGAGGCCGCGCTGGATGCGGGCGACCCCGACCTGCTCCTGCAGGAGGTCGGTTATGGACTCGAGCTCGTGGATGCCGGTGAGATCGGGTTGATGCTGTTCACGGACGCCGACGGAGTCCCTGTTCTCACGGTTGTGGACAGCGAGACCCTGAACATCCGCGATCCGGCCAACCTCCAGTCGATGATCGATCACATCGTGATCGAAGGGTTCGGGGACCTGATCGCATTCCGTCTCGTAGACGGCCGCCTCTACCTGATCGAGATAAGGGCGTTGGAGTTGGGCACCCGCTTCATCGGGACGGCCGCCTTCGGCATCAGGGTCGAAGATGCTGTCGCGGTCCAACTCGGCCGCTTCGCGGGGGGCGAAGTCTGCTTGGTCGCCGGCGGGAGGTGTGTCACACATAGTCCGGAAGCACCGGACGCACTGGTAGCGACACTCGCAGCCGCGGCCGGCACAACCGAGCTGGTTCGCTCGACCATCGAGGGACGGCGCTGGGCGATCCTCAGCGATCCACTCAACGTGGACGCTCCGGAGGACGAATGGCGTGTGCTCGCCATAGACCTCGACCCGGTGCTCCGCCCATTCGAACGAATATCAGGGGCCCTGGCTTTGGGAGGTTTCGTTGCGCTTCTACTCGCGGCGCTAGCCAGCCACTTCATCGCAAAGGGAGTGGGCGGTCCCGTACGCTCCCTGATGGAGGCCGCCGGCCGCGTGGCGGAAGGGGACTACGGGGTCACGGTAGAGTTGGCGAGGAGAGACGAGCTCGGCCGGCTCGCCGATTCCTTCAACGAAATGACCGAAGGACTGCGTCTCAAGGAGCAGTACCGCGGGGTCCTGGACAAGGTGGTCTCCAAGGACGTCGCCAAGGAGCTCATCGAGGGCGGCATCGAACTGGGTGGTGAGATCCGGAACGTCGCTGTGCTCTTCGCCGACATTCGTGGCTTCACGGCGCTTACGGAAGGAATGGCGCCCGAGGCGGTCATCACCCTGATCAACGCGTGTATGGAGAAAATGAGCGAGGCGGTCGAAGCCGAGGGCGGGGTGGTCGACAAGTACGTGGGTGACGAGCTCATGGCTGTCTTCGGCGCGCCCGTGTCCCGCGGCGACGACGCCGGCCGCGCGGTGCGCGCGGCAATACGCATCCAGGAAGGGCTCGCTGATCTCAACAAGCGGCGCCGGGCGGAGGGCGCCGATCCCATCGGTGTGGGCGTGGGCGTCAATTCGGGAAAAGCGGTGGCCGGTAATATGGGATCCTCCAACCGGCTCAACTACACGGTGCTCGGCGAGGAGGTGAATCTCGCATCCAGGCTCTGTGCCATGGCACCGGCCGGAGAGGTCTACATCTCGGAGGCTACCGCCGGTGAGGTGAACGGCACCCTTTCGCTGGAACCCATCGGAGCGTACCAACTGAAGGGATTTTCCAAGGACTGCCACGTATTTCGTGTGAACCTAGGCGCCCTCGGTTGATCCCGTTCCTCGGTTGATCCCGTTCCTCGGTTGATCCCGTTCCTCGGCTGATCCCGTTCCTCGGCTGATCCCGTTCCTCGGTTACTCCGGACGCGCGATCTGGTGCAATCGTTCGGGTTCCAGCTGGAACGTGACGTGCCCGATGCTGCGCTTCCCCATCCGCTCTCGGATCTCATCGAGAACCTGCTGGTGATGTGTCGGGTCGTGCAAAACGCCGTGTCCGCTGAGTGCTACGAACCCGCTGGTGAGCGTCCACACGTGTAGATCATGAACCTCGTGCAGGTTCGGGATGGACCGGAGGTCCTCCAGTACGCCCTCCATGTTCACGTGGGGCGGCACCATCTCGAGAAGCACACCCGTCGCCTCCTTCACAAGACGCCAGGCACCCAGCAGGATCAGTCCGGCAATGACGACGGAGACGATCGCGTCGACGGGGGTCCAACCCGTGAGGAGGATCACCGCGCCTGCCCCGATGGCGCCTACGGACCCGAGTAGATCGCCCAGGACGTGCAGGTAGGCGCCCCGAATGTTGAGGTTGTCGCTGGCGTGCGTGTGGAGCAGTCTGGCACCGACCAGATTGACGATCAGGCCGACTCCCGCCACCCCCATCATGAGCGGCCCATCCACCTCCTGTGGGGCGCCGAGCCGTCCCCAGGCCTCCCAGACGATCCACCCGCTGATTACAAGGAGCGTGGCCCCGTTTACCAGCGCGGCCAGAATCTCGAGACGGACGTATCCGAACGTGCGCTCGGTGCTGGGCGGACGCTGAGCGAGCCGCATCGCGACCAGGGAAAGAGCCAGCGCCCCCACGTCGGCGAGCATGTGCCCCGAGTCGGCCAGAAGCGCCAGCGAGTTGGACAGAACGCCACCAACAACCTCCGCCACCATGAACACTGCGGTGAGGCCCAGGACGATCCACAGGCGTTTCGATTGGGGACCGCGGTCCAGCGCGCCACCCGAGTGCCCGTGGCCCTGCCTATCGATGTGGCCGTGGCCGAGTGATGAGCCGTGCAGGTGCGCCACCGTGGGAAATCTCTCCTCGATTAGAAGCAACACCCCAACGTAACCTCGCCCCGGAAAATCAGACCACCAGGAGGATGAAGCCTATTAGCGTTATCGAGGGGTTACCCCACTCGGGGGGGGGGTTGCGCATGTCTGCGAGTGCCGCTCTCGTGTCGGTCAACCTATCCGGGAAGCGACAGACGTGCAGCCACCCCATCCATGACACCTTTTACTCGATCGGTGTACGCCGTGGTTGCGGCCATTCCGCCGGGCCGTGTCACCTCGTACGGTGCGGTGGCCGCGATTCTGGGACGTCCCCACGCACCTCGTGCAGTCGGTGGGGCCCTTTCCGGCATCCCCGACGAGCTCGACCTCCCCTGGTGGAGGGTCATAAGTAGCTCCGGGCGGATCTCCACGCCTTCGATCCACCATACGTCGCAGATTCAGCGCGCCCTCCTGGAGGACGAGGGTGTGCGCTTTATGAAGACCGGACGAATCGACTGGGACCGGTACGAGTGGAATCCGAGCGAAGCCGATCTCGACGTATGAATCATCGTGCCACCGCCCTCGGGCTGATCCTTGGCCTCGCGCTCGGGCTCCTCGCCAGCGCCACCGACATCGATCTGCTCGACCGCCTGGCTGCCGGCGTGGCGCCCCTGGGCACGCTCTTCATCAACGCGATCCGGATGGTGGTCATCCCGCTCGTGGTGACGACCATCTTCGTCGGTGTCGCCCGCCTCGGGAATCCGAGGACCGTGGGAAAGCTCGGTGGATCCGCCTTGGGCTTCTTCTGGGGAACGACCGTCCCCGCCATCGTCATCGGCATGGGGTTCATGACCGTCGCGATGACCCTCTGGCCAGTGGCCGTCGAGGCGCCGACAACAGTAGAAAGCGCCCAGGAGCTCCCCGGCCTCCTCGACCTCGTCTTGCGCTTGATTCCGGCCAACCCGTTTGCCGCCGCGGCGGACGGAGCCCTGCTCCCGCTGATCGTATTCACACTCCTGATGGCGGCCGCTGCGGGCGCCGTCGAGGAGGCACGTCGCCACCGCCTGATCACCTTCGCCGAGGACATCAGCGCCGTATTCATCCGGCTCATCCACTGGATTTTGTGGACCGCGCCGGCCGGTGTGTTCGGACTCGCCGCGCCGGTCGTCGCACGGATGGGGCTCGGTCTGCTCGCCGGTCTGGCCGTGTTCGTGGTGACCGTGATCGTCGGGCTGTTCGTGTTCATGGCGCTCTTCTACCTGCCGGCCGTGCGGCTCTTGGGGAAGAAAGGTGTAGGGGAGTTCGTTCGGGGAGTCACCGGCAGTTATGTGATCGGGTTTTCGACGACCAGCTCGGTGGCCTCCCTCCCGGTCATGTTCGAGGATGCCGAGGCACTCGGCGTGTCGCCCGCCGTATCTTCGCTCGTCCTGTCGTTAGGGGCGGCCATCAATCGGGCGGGGAGTGCTCTCTTCCAGGCCGGAGCGGTGGTGTTCCTCGCAGCCCTCTATGGTGTGCCGCTCCCATTCACCACCCTCGTGACTGTCGGATTCGTGGGCTTCGTGGTCGCCATGTCCGTGGCTCCAGTGCCCTCGGCCAGCATCGTGACGTTGGCGCCGATCCTCGAGGCGGCCGGCGTACCGTTGGCCGGCCTGGGACTCCTCCTCGGCATCGACCGGATTCCGGACATGTTTCGGAGCGCCACGAACATCACCGGACACGTCGCCGCGGCGGTGACCGTCGAAGGGCTTGTGGGAGGTGGGGTCGCCGCCGAAGGGATGGCCGCCGAAGACGAAGCTGCGTCGAAACCCGAGGGGGGCGTCGCGGGGGACTCCTAGCCGTCCAGTTCCTCAAGCGCGGCCTTGGGTGACAACGCTGGAATGGGAGAGTGGCGATAGTCGCTCGTGTTCCGTGTGGCGATGAAGGAGGCGCCGCACGCCCTCGCTGCGGCAACCTGGAGCGCGTCCTCGAAGTCGTTCATACGTAGCTCCGCTGCGAAACGAAGTGCCTCGGTGTCGGATGGTGCCACGGTCAGGAAGCGTGTCAGACCGACGAGAAACTCCCGGGTGCTTTTCCTTCCACGGGTGGGCGACACCAGGTAGTAGAAGTTCGACAGCGTGTGCCACGCTACGAAGGCTCGGCGGCGGCGGATCTCAAGGTAATCGATCAGCTCTGAGGCCGGGCCCGCGTGCGGATCCCGATCCAGTGCCAGGTCGATAAGTACATCGGTGTCGATCAGGATCAAAGGTACTTTCTTGCAAGGGCCTCGTATCTGGGGTCTTCGCGCGCGGCCGGTTCAAACTCACCGCGCCAACGCGACGAAAAGGACGCAGCCTCCCCCGAGACCAGGCTTCGTAGCTCCGTCTCGATGAGCGACGAAAGCGAAACACCCTGGGATCGGGCATATCGCTTCGCCTTGGGAAGGAGCTCGCCATCCACAGTGATCGTGAGTTTCTGTTTCATGGGTGTTACACGTATACGTATTGGACGGTGTAATATACGTATCATTACCTCTCTATGGAAGACAGGTGCGGTGTCCCGGGTCCGTGCCTCATTCAGTCGGGGGAATTTCTCAGCCCGTCGTAGAAATTGGAGCGCCCTTGGTGACGGCCATCGCTCCGCTGCGCACGAGCGTCTCCACCTCGGCGACCTCGGTCACCTCCGTCATGAAACGGTCGATCTCCGGCCCTCCGCTGGTTAATTCGACGGTGAAGTGTCCACCCGATTCATGAAGGATCCGGCCGCCGAACTCCTCTACCACACGTGCCAACTCCTCCGCTCTACCCTTCGGAAGTCGCAGCTTGAAGAGAGCCAGCTCCCGCTCGATGTGATCCGTGCGCGTCATGTCCACGATGTTCACGACATCCACCAGCTTGCCGAGATGTTTCGAAATCTGTTCGATGATGGCATCCGAACCCGTGGAGACAACCGTGAGCCGCGAGACGGTCTCGTCATCGGTGGGTGCCACGTTGAGGCTCTCGATGTTGAAGCCCCTGGTCGCGAACAGGTTGGTGACGCGGGAGAGTGCTCCCGCCTCGTTCTGCAACAGGACTGATATGATGTGCCGCATCTGAAGACGCCTATGGAGATTTAGAAGGCTGAGTCAAAACACAGAGTCCAAGGGGTGTTTCGTCGCTCAGGCAACTTTCGCTGTGGATGGCCCCTCTTGCAATACGCGGCCCGCTATCCACCTTCCTGGGGCGACCAGGCCGAACCTCCGGATCTCAAGATTCAAAGATGGACGTGGAAACTCAAGCGAAGCCAGCACACGCCCTGGCGGGCACCATCATGAGCGGCGCCGAGATCATCATACAGGTGCTCGCGGACGAAGGCGTGCGGACGATCTTCGGCTACAGCGGTGGAGCGATCCTGCCGACGTACGACGCGGTGTTTCGCTACAACGAAGCGCACGCTGTGGACGGGAAGGAGCCGATGCCGCTCATCGTCCCGGCCAATGAGCAGGGCGCCGGATTCATGGCGGCCGGGTACGCCCGCGCCAGCGGAGAAGTCGGAGTCGCGATCGTCACCTCCGGTCCCGGCGCAACCAACTGCGTGACTCCGGTGCGGGACTGTATGGCCGACTCGGTGCCCATTGTGGTCATCTGCGGGCAGGTCCCGAGGGCGGCCATCGGCACGGACGCGTTCCAGGAAGCACCGATTACCGCGGTCATGGGCTCGGTGGCCAAACATGTCTTCCTGGTCACGGACTCCGAGAGCCTCGAGTCGACCGTTCGCACCGCCTTCGAGATCGCTCGGACCGGGAGGCCCGGGCCGGTGGTGGTGGACATTCCGAAGGATGTGCAGAATTGGGAGGGGCCGTTCGAGGGTGAGGGGGTTCTACCCATCCCTGGTTATCGCCACCGGCTCAGCGCGGTCGAGTCCAACACGTTGGGCGACGACCAATGTGCGGAGTTCTTCTCCATGCTGGCGGAGAGCAAACGTCCGCTGATCTACGCCGGCGGGGGGGTGATCAACGGCCGCGCCGCCAAGGAGCTGCAAGCGTTTTCACGCACGTTCGGCGTTCCCGGCGTCACAACGCTCATGGGGCTGGGGGGACTCGATACCACCGATCCCTTGTGCCTTCACATGCTGGGAATGCACGGTACTGCACACGCAAATTACGCGGTCGAGGACTGTGACCTGCTCATCGCCGTCGGCGCTCGATTCGATGATCGTGTCGCGGGAGATCCGCCGAATTTCGCGCCCAATGCGCGCCGCATCCTCCACTTCGACATCGACCCCGCGGAGATCCATAAGGTCAAACACGCCGACTGGCACCACGTCGGCATTCTCAAAGACGCCCTCGAAACCCTGTTGGAGTACGGGCGCAGGACCGAATTCAACGCGGATTATTCAGCTTGGCACGCCGAAGTCGCGGAGCTCAAGACCACGTACGCTCTGAACTACGACCGGGAGAGCGACCTCATACAGCCCCACTACGTCATCGAGACGATGAACCGCATCACGAGGGGCGAGGCGATCATCTCCACCGGAGTCGGCCAGCACCAGATGTGGGCCGCCCAGTACTCCGACTTTCGGGAGCCGCGCCTTTGGCTCACCTCCGGGAGTATGGGCACGATGGGATTCGGTCTCCCGGCCGCAATAGGCGCCCAGTTCGCTCGCCCGGATAAGCTGGTTATCGACGTAGACGGCGACGGGAGCATCCGCATGAACCTCGGTGAGTTTGAGACCGTCACCACCTACGACCTGCCGATCAAGATCATCGTCTTGAACAACTTCGGTGACGGAATGGTCATGCAGTGGCAGCGGCTCTTCTTCAAGGGCCGGCTGTCGGCAAGTGACAAGTCACTCAGGAAGAAGAATTTTGTGAAGGCGGCTCAAGCCGATGGCTTCGAGTACGCAAAACGTCTCGACAAGAAGGAAGACGTGCCCACCGTTCTCGAGGAATTCCTGAGCTTCGACGGCCCGGCGTTCCTCGAGGTTATCATCGACACCCAGGCCCACGTCTATCCCATGGTGGGCCCCGGCCTTTCCTACAAAGACATGATCACCGGGGATTTCATCCCCAACCGCCATGACAAGGCGGACGTGCAGGAGCCGGATCCTTCGGAGTTGTTTTAGGAGCATAACAGTTCCGGGTGGACGCCACGGATCCGACGACCTACGGACTGATCGCCTCGGGTTTGGTGGTCGTGGCGGCCGTGGCCACACTCCTGCCCGCGAGCCGGGCCACGCGAATCGATCCCAGAGAGGTGCTGAAGGCGGACTAAGAAACTCCCGCCGAGGGGCCTCTCCACCTACGTAATCCCCTACGTAATCACCGGCTACCTCCTACGTAACTTGACGTATCGGGATCGTCGGCCCCAAGCGGCATTGTTCGTCCGTGAACAATTCACACGGACCCTCGCAAGGAGGAAGAACGATGTCACGCATGATTTTCACCCTACTGTTCGTCGCGTCGACCCTGAGTGCCGGCGCGGCCTCGGCTCAGATTCAAGAAACCCAGATACCGGAGGCGCAAAGAACACGGGGAGTCACCCGCCGGCAACTGTCGGGGCCTCGCTTCGGATTCACCGTCTTCACCGGAGAGGTGGCAGACAGGAGGGATCAGGCCGACCTGGAGCCCATCATGACCCAGTTCGGGTGGCAATGGGAGACGCGGCTGGTGTCCATGGAAAGTGGGAATCAGGCGCTCATGGAGTGGGTGCTGTTGGTGGGCGGCATGGAGCAGAACGAGTTCAATCTCTCCCTCGGATGGCTGGCCGGCTACCGGCTCGAAAGCGGCGTCGAGTTCGGGGTCGGGCCGAACCTCAGCTATAGCAAGGACAGCCAGGAAACGACGTCCTCCATGGTCTTCGCGGCCGGCGCTACGCTTCCCTTCGGAGACATGTACCTGCCGATCAACTTCGCGGTGAGTGTAGCGAAAGGGGGGCCGCGAATAACGGCCCTGATCGGTTGGCTCGTCGGTTAGACCCAGTGTGGATACACACCAGATCGATCCGCTCACACACGGGGCGGCGTGGGCTCCGCTTGAAGCCGAAGCCTGCGCCGCCGTTCTGCGGATCCGCTTGCCTCCCTGGCAACCGGGAACGGAGGAGCGGTGGTCACGGTACAGTTCTTGGATCGCCCAGTAGGCACAACCACGATGAGGGCTCATGCGCCACGTTCGCACAGTCGTCGCCACTGTCCTGCTCACATCGCTTCTGGCGGGGTGCGAAACTCCCAGAGCCTGGGGTGATCGGAACGCCATTATCGTCGCCACGTCTGAGGAACAGTGGGCTGCCATCGGTGAGATGGTGGAATTGGCGCTCGAAGCCACCATCATCACGGTACGTTCCGAAAAAACCTTCCGGGTCACTCACCAGGTTCCCACGGGACAAGGATGGAGAAATCTCCAGCGCTTCCGTCAGCTCCTCCTGATCGGCGCGGAGGACTCTCCATGGATGGTCGAAGCACTGGCACTCGCCGACCGTGAGAGTTTCAACCCCCCCGAGATCTTCCAGGTCGAAGACCTTTGGGCCCGAGGGCAGGTCGCGACCGTCCTCCTTTTGCCTTCTGAGGGAGCGGACGGCGCAGAGGAGATGCTGGAACCTCTCCACGAGCTCCTGGATGGCCAGTACCGTATGTGGGTGCGGAACAGGATGTTCATGAGCGGGCTTGATTCCATGCTCGCCGACACCCTCTGGAATGAAGCGGGATTCAGCATGTTGCTCCCGCATGTGTACCAACGCAGGACAGTGGATTCGGTGTACATTTTCTTGAACGACAACCCCACCCCGTCCGAGCTGATCCGCCAGATCACCGTAACCTGGAGGAGTCCGATTCCTGAGGAATTGGGCCAAGATGAGTTGCTGGCGTGGCGGAAGGTGCTCACCGACCGGTACTACAAGTATCCGCAAGTCGTCGACATGGAGCTGGCCCAGACGCGCCGCCTCCAAATGGGCGACATGGTCATCGAGGAGCTCCGAGCGGTTTGGGCCAACCCGCCGGAGGACCTGTTCCCGGCTGGTGGACCCATGATCACATGGTCCGTCCGCTGCCCCGCGCAGGATCGACACTACCTGGTCGACGCCTGGTTGTATGCCCCGGGAAAAGACAAGTACGAGTATGTGCTGCAGCTCGAGACCATTCTGGGCACGTTCCGGTGCCGGGGAGCGGCGTAGGACCCTCCGCACTGCAGCAGTCACAGAATCTGTAGCAGTCAGAGAATCTGTCGTAGTCAGAGAATCTGTCGTAGTCAGAGAATCTGTCGTAGTCAGAGAATCTGTCGTAGTCAGAGAATCTGTCGCAGTCAGAGAATCTGTCCCATACAACCATGGACAGATTTGGGCACGCGCAGCCGGACGGGTCCGGGACGCCACTCCCGTTGCTCCCCAGATACCCGCAGATGGCCGCTGAGGCCGATCGCGTCGTCAGGCCTCGCACGATTTCCCTACCGACCGCCGTTCGGCCCTCTCGCGGCCTCTCAGAGCCTCGCAAAACCTGGCGTTATATTGTGGCTTAACTCGTTGTCATAATTGGCGTTGGGACGGATCAGGGGAGGGGTTATGGGGAGCATGGATCAGGAGGCGAGGTGCGAAGATCAGGCGAGGTGCGAAGATCAAGCGGCGCTCGAGTCCGATGCTCGAATCGAGCGCATGGAGCGAGTTGCTCTACTGTTCGCTGAGATCACGGCCGCGACGCGGGAGTTTCTGGCCGCTCTCGCACGGTCGGACCGACACCGGGACTGGGAGGAAGAGGGGTTCGAATCGTGCGCCGAGTGGCTCGCGTGGCAGATCGGCATCACGCGAGGTACGGCGAACGAGAAGGTCAGGGCCGCTCGGGCGCTCGAGGATCTGCCGCTCATTTCGGAGGCGATGGCCCGGGGTGAGCTGTCGTTCAGCAAGGTTCGGGCGATTACGCGTGTCGCCACACCGGAAAGTGAGAGCAGGCTGCTCGAGTTCGCTCGTGCGAGTTCGGCCGCCAACCTGGAGCGACTGGTGAGGGGATGGAAGACGCTGAGCCGATCCGACGAGCAGCAGGCGGAACGAATCAGGCACAGCACGAGGTGCTTCTCGGTCTTCCCCGACGAAGACGGGATGTACGTCGTGAGGGGCCGGCTGGATCCGGAGGTCGGGGCGGCCCTGATGAGGGCGGTGGAGGCGGCGAGCGACGCTCTGTTTGCGAAGGCGAGCAAGGACGGCTGCGAAAGAAGGCACGGCGGGGAAGCGCGACACAGCCGGGAAGCGAGGCTCAGCGGCGAAGCAAGGCACAGCCGGGAAGAAATACATGGCGGGGAAGCGCTCGAGCCCGCTCAGCTTCGGGCGGATGCGGTCGGTCTCCTGGCCGAGCGGGCGCTCGCGGCCGGATTTGGGACCGAGTGCGGGGCCGGGTGCGGGTCCGAGTCCCGGTCCGAGGCCAGGTCCGGGTTCGGCGACACCATACCCGTCAGCGGCTCCCGGGCCGAGCGTTATCAGGTGGTGCTCCACGTCGAAGCGGCGACACTCAAGCGGGAGGGCGAGCCCGGCCTCTCCGAGCTCGAGGACGGCACCCGAGTTTCCGCGGAAACTGCCCGGAGGCTGGCGTGCGACGCGAGCCGGGTCGTGGTCAGCCGCGACGGGGTGGGCTCAGCTCTGGGCTCGACCCTGGACCCAGCCGATGGCTCGGTGCTCGACTTGGGTCGCAAGACCCGCACGATTCCACCGGCGCTTCGCCGAGCGCTTGATGCCAGAGACCGTGGGTGCCGCTTCCCAGGGTGTGGGCTCCGCTTCACGGACGCCCACCACATCGTGCACTGGGCGGATGGCGGAGAAACCACGCTGGGCAACACGGTACTGCTGTGTCGCAGCCATCACCGGAGGGTCCACGAGGGGGGCTACCGGGTCTGTAGCGACCGGAACGGGAAAGTCGTGTTCTTCACACCGAAGGGGAAGACACTGTTCGAGGCGCCGCCGATGCCCGAGCTACTGCCGGATCCCGTGGAGGCGCTGGTGCGCGGCAACCGAGAACGGGGCATCACGCCCGACTGCTCGAGTGGCGCGCCCAAGTGGAGTCGGGACAGCTACATCCCATGGGCGATTGAGG
>SMVB01005060.1_pt1 | contig 15192 bp, 19 predicted proteins | sample 2456461 | NCBI WGS metagenome assembly SMVB01 (sample SAMN11095934, study PRJNA526329) | marine sediment metagenome | biome: Marine sediment; feature: Surficial sediment; material: Deep marine sediment; isolation source: Hadal surficial sediment | place: Pacific Ocean | collected 2014-05 | depth... | reverse complement strand
GAAAAAGCCTACGCCGATACGGTCGTCCGGCTCACGCTCGCGTCACGATATAAAGACGAAGAAACCGGAACGCATATTCAACGATTGAGCCATTATTCCAAGGCACTGGGGTTGTGTGTGGGGCTCAGCGACGACGAAGCCCAACTTATTTTTGATGCGGCGCCGATGCACGATGTTGGCAAGGTCAGTATCCCGGACATGATTATGCAGAAACGTGGGCCTTTGGATGAGCAGGAGTGGGAAATCGTCAAACGACACCCGGTATTCGGAGCCAATCTGTTAGCAGGCTCACCCTCACAGTTGTTAGAGACCGCAAGGATCATTGCGCTGACGCATCATGAACGCTGGGATGGGACGGGCTATCCCCAAGGTTTGAAGGGGAACGATATTCCTCTGGGCGGGCGCATGGTTATGTTGGTCGATACGTATGACGCCTTGCGCAGTCGACGGCCGTATAAGCCGGCGTTCACCCATACCAAGGTGTGCGACATCATCCTTCATGGCGATGACCGAACGCAGCCCACGCATTTCGATCCACAGTTGCTTGAGGCGTTTCGAGAAATCCACGAACAGTTTGACGTGATTTTTTCAGAGATCGCGGAGGAGGGAATGGCAACCCCCACTATTGATTGAGAAACAATAGCGAATTCAATTAACTTCCGTTCCCTTGGCTGATGACGGAAGAACCATGTCCTAAATCCGAAACTCGAATATCGAAATCCGAAACCCGTGAGAATTCCAAATCGGAAAATTCGAGTTAAGGATTTTGAATGTGTTTCGGATTTCGATATTCGAGTTTCGAGTTTATGGAACGTATTTGAAATGACTATGGAAAAAATCCAGTCGTATTACCGATTACCTGTCTGAACGGGATACCCAGCCTCGGCCCAGGCATTCATGCTGCCTGCAACATTATAGACGTGTTTATACCCAAGGCCGGCCAATGTTTCGGCGGCAATATTGCTTCGGTGTCCAGACTGACAGTACACCACAATGTGATCGTCGAATCGTGCGCCGATTTCCTGATGCCGCGCGCCGATTTCCCGAAAATCAATGTTCAGGTCGGTGCCCGGAATAAATCCCATGCTATGCTCATCCATTGTCCGGACGTCAATGAGGGTGAATCCCTTTTGAGCGAGGTTTGGAGCTTTGCTTAATCCACCGTTCAGTTCATGGACGGTGAGCAAGTACGTATCGTTGGCCGCGGATGTTATGCTTCCGTTTGAGAGAACGAATAGACCGCATATGAAGAATATAGTTAAACAAGTCTTCTTGTGAATCATGGAGGCCTCCTAGATTCAACGGGGTGAATCTGTTTTTTGGAGAATCAACAACACGAGGGTCAAAGTTCGTGATAACGTATCGTAAGCCCAGTCTTTACCACTGGTCAAGCGCCTGGATCCTCAGTGGGGTATTTCTATTGTCGGGATGTGAGGGGGGGCTACAGATGGTCCGCGAAGGCGATCGTACGGGTGTGATGACGTACCTCTACAAAGGAACAGACGGCCAGATGTTCACTCCCCTTCGAGGAGAAGCATTTCAGAACATTCGAGAGTTTTGTTGCGGTCCGTTTAACGTGGTGCGTGAAGGCCAGACCAAAGGTCGCCAACGGGTGGTGGAAGGGGTAGTCGGGTCGGACATCATTGTGGAAAACTGGTGGGGCATTCGGTTCCAATGCGTGGATTAAGAGGGTCGAGTCGATTTTAAATCGTCTAAGGTTAACAGACTCATCAGCGACACACCTTCTGCTTCGACTGTGTGTTTGCCATCCTGCTCTTGCCGATCCACGATGACCATCGCATGGGATGCATGAAGCTTCGCCTCCTCCACGGCACGAAGAGCTTGCAAAATTGACCCACCGCTGGTCAGGACATCATCGACAACTAACACCCGATCATTGGTGTTCACAGCCCCTTCAATCCGTTTCCCCAGCCCATGGTCTTTCGTCTGTTTTCGGACGAAAAACGTGCGGTATATTCTCGAAGGTTGAGTCGCGAAGGCATAATCGGATATAGCTGTGGCTAGGGGAATGGCGCCAATCTCCAAGCCGCCTACGGCTTCAAACGATAGGTGGTGAATGGCGGCACAAGCCAGGGTGGCCACGAGCCACCGGGCATCGGGGTGAGCTAACAGTGCACGGCAGTCCACGTAATAGGGACTCCTCTTCCCCGAGGCCAGGAGAAATCCCTCATCGGGGTCCCATTTAAACGCTTCGTACTTCCAGAAAAACGCTGCCAGTTGTTCTTTGTACATTGAAAAGAGGTGCCGGTTGAATGGACAATGTCTATACCTTTTCTATCATTCAACGATCAACAAAGGCAAAGGTGAACCGCATAGTCTCGAAACACGCGGTGATGGAGACACTCAAAGATGTTTAGAATTAGAAAACGCCCCTTAAAGCCCGAGAAAGAGCCGGAGCTGTACAACGTGTTGGAGAATTACACGGATTTTGATCCTCCAGGAAATGTCATGGTGTGTGCCATGACCTGCGCCGAAGACATCGAGCATCATGCGAAAATCCTGGGGGGAAGTTATGGGATTCCCGTTGAAGACATCCAGTCCCTGCTGGAGACAGGTGGGCTGTATACCTACCCGCAGTCAGGAGGTGTGGTTACCCGGGGGTTGTTTGTGTGCAAAGTCGACTCGACAGGTGAGGCGCCCAAACAAACCTGGGTATTGGATTTGCAACAAACAGCAGAAACCGAGCAACTGGCGCGGTTTTCAGACATTACTCTGATTGAAGCTGCCGAGCGGGTGTTTTATCGTGGTTTGCCCAAAGAATTGCAAACACGACTCACACAAAAAAACCTGGGGCTGGATTATTCCAAGCTCGATCGGTCCGTGGCCAAAGGTGGAGATATCACCTATATCGATTTTCGAAAAGACTGGTCCCCGTATTTCAAACGCAAATGCACCATGCCCAACGGATCAATGGTGGAGACTGGAGGGATTCAGGAATTCGCGACATTGCATGGGATTACGGTTTCGCAAGCCGAAGAGCTGATGGATCAGGGTGGGACACTCGAAATTGAAGATGGTGTGCTCGCATGTCAGGTGATCAACAACCAACCCACCGTCGCGCGATTCAATAGCAAACAATACGCCAAAGCCAAAGAGTTAATGGAATCCAAAGACCTGCACATCATGGATGCGCTCAGTGAGATGGCCTTCAATGATCCAGTGTTGATGGGGGCACTCCGAAGAGCGGAAGGAGAAAACTAGTCAGCTAGGGGCTGTTCAAAAAGCATGCCCTCGCGGAGGCGGCGGGGCCGTTGTCTGACCCGCCCAACCCAGGCGCGCCAAGACGCGCCCTTCCACAGGCAAGGCCGCAGGGACTCCTGGCCACCGTAGCCACTTCGGCGGAGTAGGCTTGACCCGCGGAGCGTACTTGAGTACGTGAGCACGGCAAAGGCCCAACCTGCCTGCGCGAAGCCGCTACGGCGAAGGCAGGGAACGCCGCTGGCGGATTTTTCAACAGACTTCTTCCCTATTCCCAACCAATAGGTTTATAGCCTCGTTCTTTCAGACAGGTGTTCACAAAATTTTTGTAGGTCCGGCTTGGTCCTGATTTTCGAAGAACTGATCGTAGAAGCCCCCCTGTGGCACCGACCGCCGCCCCAACGGCAGCTCCTTTTCCGGCTGATCCCTGTATCGCTCCAATCACGGCTCCGGAAGCTGCCCCAACACTGGCACCAACGGCTGTCCCCTGTGCCACTTCCATACCTTTATCGCTTGAAGACGTATGCGTATCGGCTAAATCTTTGCACTCGGCAATGTCTAACTCTGCCTGCTCAGGCCCAACGGTCTCAAAATGATCGTTTGGGTACAGCACTGGCTTCGGTCCCGCACAACCCAATAGGAGTAATGACGTCAGTCCTCCAATGATTATCACTGTGAACGGGCAAGTCATCAAATAGGTCGAATCTTTTATTTTCATATCGTAGCTATCTTAACACGACCGTCCCTCAGGTCCAGATGGAGTAAGAGTGCTGGGTATTGAGTTGGAATTGTTTCGGAGATAAAGCGTGTAGAAGAAGGTGAGGTTTGATATTCATTTTGGTCTAACTTGATTGGTCCGTCTCTCCCCGGAACAACCGCACGTAAGCGGCGAAAATAAAAAGCCGATTTCGTTTTTGGCCAGTCATCTCACGTAGAATATCAAGTTTTATGAAATCTGTGATAAGGGCTGCTGCGGTGTTGGTCTGCACCTTGAGGCGTTCGGCCACTGATTTGATGGTCACCACTGGAGATTCATACAACAGTCGCATGAGGGTCTGAGCGTTGTGTATGCGTCGGGCATGAAAAGTGGGTATGGCTTCGCGTTCTAGACCTTCTTTGAGGGTGAGAATGTTCTTAAAGACCTGACTGGATTGAGCGGCTATTTCGGAAATGCCCAGAAGGAAAAATCGCAACCAGGGTTCCAGCTTGCTGGTGGTTCGCACAGCCATGAGTTGATCATAGTATTCGGCTTTATGGCGCTCGAAAAAATCAGAGAGGTAGAGTGCAGGCTTGTGCAACAGTCCGAAGCTGACCAAATATAAGCCAATAAGTAGGCGACCCAGGCGTCCATTTCCGTCCAGAAACGGATGGATGGTCTCAAATTGATAGTGGATGATGGCAATCTTGATCAGGTGCGGCACATGGATGGCTTCATTGTGCATGAACTGTTCAAAGTCACTCATCAAAACGGGCACGTGATCGTGGTGAGGCGGAATAAAGGTCGCGTGTTTGAGGTTGATGCCAATCCAGTTTTGGCTCGTCCGAAAATCTCCAGGAAATTTGTGTTTTCCCCGCACGCCTTGTAGGAGCACAGCGTGGGTTTCCTTTATCAAGCGATTTGACAAGGGTAGTGTGGGCAGTTGTTGAATGGCATAATTGATGGCTTTGATATAATTCTGCACCTCTTGCCAATCCAGACGTTTTTCCGGATCGACATCGCTTTCATTAACTAAAGCCTCATCGAAGTTGGTCTGAGTCCCCTCGATTCGGCTGGAGGTGGTTGCTTCTTTGGTGATATGCATCCGGATAAAAAAGTCTACATCCGGGATGAGTTTGGAATAGGCATTCAATTCACCAAGGAGCAGAGTGGCTTCTTCTAGCAAGGTGAGAGTTTTTGGGTCTACTTGCCATTCTTTGTTGATTGCCGTGGGGAGGAAGCTTTTGTATTCGTACTGCTGCTCGTAAGATCCTGCGTGGAAGGTATTGATATGTATAGGCATTTTTCCAGCATGGCTACAATTTGATATTGCCAAGTCAGCTATGTCAATTAGTTAGCCTTAGCTGACATAATGGAAACTATATGTCAACTCATTTGTTGGTTCATAAACACGGATTCAGGGATGTGGGGGTCAGATGTGAGGTGGGTTCAGGTCTAGGTATGGGGTCATTGTCGATTCGTTCTGTTGTCAGGGATATCCTCCATACAGTGGCGGACTGATTGCAGGTGATAGTCTCCTCCTTAACGAGGCGGAAATTGGGGTGCCGGTCATTCAATTGGCCGTGAAAGTTTGGGGAGTATGGCAGTCGCCACATTCAACCATGAAGTGCACCACGGGCTTCGCGAAAGACTTCGTAGGGCGTACGATAGTGTAAACACTTTCGCGGACGATTGTTCAAGAGTGTTTCAATGCGATGGATCACTGGATGCTCCAGCCTGTGAAAATTCGTACCTTTGGGGAAGAACCGTCGGATTAAACCATTCACTTGCTCTACACTGCCCTTCTCCCAACTAGCGCTGGGCTCAAGTCTGTAAACAATCGTTCGCGAGCAGCTGAGTCCCTCGCGGATAGTAATGGCGTCCACACCAGAGATGTGCGTCGCAGTTCGCGACTAATGCTGGTATGACTATGCCATAACCGTCGGGCCATTTCGCGGAGACTGAGATCCTCTTTTCTCCACCAATAGTCAACCTGCGCTCCTTCAAATTGAAATGCTGATACCGTTGCTCCATACACCACCTCCTGGGTCCCTAGGATATAGTGGCGCACTTCGTTTTAGAATATGGGTTCTCTATAGGGCCGGTTTTTTGTGAGATAACTGACACGGGTAAAATTGTATTGACATTGTGCGCACGTTAGGCGATAGTAGAAAGAGGATGAGGTGTCTTTATGAGGAAACACACTATTAAAACGCGACGCAAGAATCCCCCGAAAAATATCAATCTTCGGGTGAAACCCCATGCACGTTCGTTAATTGATCGCGCCTGCGCCATCACAGACAAGACGGTTACGGAATTTGTTCTGGATGCGGTATGCCGGGAGGCCGAAGATGTGCTCCTTGACCGGCGACTGTTTGATCTCAAGGAAACAAGGAATCAAGCCTTTATCGCGGCTCTCGATGCGCCAACAAAAAGTAATCCCACCCTTAAAAAATTACTGAGCCGGAAACCGCTTTGGGAAAGCTAGGCCCAGAGCCGGACCCGCCACCAAATCTTACCGCGCCTGAAACCCTCAGCGCGCATCATATTCTTGCTGAGTTTGATTGTGGGCAAGACACGCTGAATAATTGGCTGAAGCACCGTGCCATCAAAAATGAAGCTTCAGGTGCGTCACGGACTTATGTGGTCTGCCATCAACACCACATCATCGCGTATTATACACTGGCAACCGGGGCGGTCCAATGCGTGGATGCTTCAGGCGGGATTCGTCGCAACATGCCGGACTCTATCCCAGTGATGGTTCTTGGCCGCTTGGCCGTTCATCTAAAATGGCAAAAAAAAGGTTTGGGTGGTGATCTTCTTGCTGATGCGGTGAAGCGCACCCTGCAAGCCGCAGATATTGCCGGAATTCGCGCCTTCATGGTTCACGCACTCTCTGATGAGGCCAAACGGTTTTACGAACGGTTTGGTTTTCAGCCCTCCCCTACAGATCCGATGGACCTAATGATCACCCTGAAAGATGCGAAGGCAAATTTATCGTAAGCGCATTTTTTGGAACAACGCTGTTTGAAATTTTGGTCGGTAAATGACAGTGTTTTTTTCACAATAAATTGCACGGATTTCATGAGCCAAGATTTTACACAATCCCAATAGGCCATATATTAGGTCGTAACCCAACACGACTTCCTGAAGAGATTCTCCTTTTCTTCGGCGAGTGACCTGCACCGTGACTTTTCGCTCAAGCGTATTCAAAAACCCAAACAAACGTTCCCGTGAGAACAGCGTATAGCGGTCGGTCATCAGGTTCGAGACTTTTGGCTGTATGGGCCTGTTGAATATTTCACGCCCATGGCCACTACATGGTCGAGAGGAGCCGGCCAGCATCAGTAGGAGGGAATGTTCAAAAAAGCATGCCCTGAGTCTTTCCGAAGGGTCTATCCAGCAAGGCCGCAGCCCTTTTGACGCGCGGAGCGTACTCACAGTACGTGAGCACGGCAAAAGGGCGAACCAGCCTGCGCCAAGGCTACGGCAGGCAGGGAACGCCGCTGGCTTGTCTGCCGTAGCCTTGGCGCAGGCTAGCGGCTTTTTTCAACATTCCCTGTATAATATCCGGGCGCAGTCTATCATGTAATGAACCGCGGGCTGGCGCGGCAACCCGTCTTTCGCGATCCGACCGATTACGAGACCTTTCTTCAGGTGTTGAGTGACACCCATGTGCTGTGGGGCATCGAGGTGTTTGCCTATTGTCTGATGGGGAATCAGTATCATCTCTGCCTCCGCACACCGACGGCCAATTAAGGTCGCCTGTTGCGCCATGTGAATGGCCTCTATACGCAACGGTTTAATCGGGCGCATCGGCAAGATGGCCCGCTGGTATCATGACGAAAAGGGTGGGCATAAAAGGGGTCAATCTTATTTATTAATGTATTGGGAAGTGCCTATATTTTTTTCACGTAGAAACTGCAGTTGGGTGCGATGTCGTTCAAGTTATTTTTGTGCGAGCCCTAAGGGCGGGCGGATTTTTCGGATGATTTCTTTCATAAGAAATTTTTTCGGCACCCAATTTGTGAGGAGGGACCAAAGCGTACCTTGCCATCCAATGGTGACGACCGTTTGATTTTTCTGTAAGGCCGCAAGGGATACCCGAACGACTTGTGAAGCCGTCTGCATGGAGATGGGGCTCGATGGCTGAAACCCCGCGGAAGCATGAAAGTCTGTTTCCGTCTGGCCTGGGCAACAGGCTTGTATGTGGACTCCTGTTGACTGTACTTCTTCGGCAAGTGCTTCGGAAAAGGAATTGAGAAACGCCTTGGTGGCCGCATACTCTGCCAGGTATGGCATGGGAAGCATCCCTGCAATCGAGGACACGTTAATGATAGCCCCTGATCCACGTTCTATCATGCCAGGGAGAAACAGCCGAGTGCTTTCCACGACCGTTTGGATATGCAATTGGAGCATCTCCTGAATGCGTGGCAAAGAATGCGAGACAAACTCACCGTATAACCCAAAGCCGGCGTTGTTGATTAAGAGGTCCGGCGTCGGTCGATAATTTCTGGCGACCACGAACAATTGATGGGCGGATTGGGGTTGGGCCAAATCAAGGACACACACATGTGCGTGAATGGACTGGTTCGTCTCCAGTTCGTGTGAGAGTTGCGTCAGGCGTTCTTCATCTCGTGCCACCAGAAGAAGATCATAGCCTTGGTTGGCCAGCACACGGGCATACTCGGCACCAATGCCTCGTGAGGCTCCAGTGATAATGGCAAAGGGGGGATCCGATGTCGTCATATCGAGGACTCTCTCTCCAGCCACAATCATCGTGATGTGAATCGTTCACACCAAAGATCAAAAAAAGAAATCGGACTAATTTCTACCAACCTTTCGGTTATCCTAGCGTGTCTTGAGGAAACGTCAAGGTACCCGAAAAAGAAGGCGAAGCATGTTTAGGAGCCTGTCCGAGATTAGACGAATCGACTGAGGATGCGCTGGATTTGGTCAGATATTTCGATCCTTTTCGTTGAATAGTCCCACTATTCGCCTCAAACGATTGAAACATCTGACTCAAACCAGCACTCCTTCGTGACGATCGCTAATCTCGGACAGGCTCCTAGCGGGTATCTTCTCCAATTACTATAAAGGTTTCGGATGATAATTGAACAGGAAACACGACGTGATCTCGAATACACGTTGGCAAAGATCGAGAGAGAGTCGGATCTGCTCGTGAAAACGGTAACGGATGCCGCCACCGCCGTGAAAAAAATTCGCAGCGCAGCGAGTGTGGGAGATTTTCAAAAGCTTCGGGTTGCGCTGGAGGAAGCGAATCAAGCCACCTCCCGGCTTCAGCAGGGCTTGGAAGCGACGACCCATAGTTGGGAGTTTGATGAGGTGGCCTATCTGTCGGGGGCTGATTTTCAACAGGACCTGTTGGTGATGGCCGAACAGATGGGGGTTGATCTTATTGAGCACGAGGGGGTGTTGTTTGCCTACCCCGCGCTAGTTCGGATTCTTCCTAAGGACATGGCGGTCACCATCGATCGCGTTCGTGAAACACGGCTGCGACCTTCCCACTTGATCAAACGGTTAAAAGATTTACAAACGAGACCGTATCGATTCAAATCCCATGAATTTTTGGCGATCTTGTATGCGGCCTATTCCATTGCGGTTGGGATTCGAGGCAAGCATCTTCTTGGAACCGGCATTGTGATTCCGTTAATGGAGATTTATGATTTATTAACGATGTTGCCGCGACAATCATTTGAGTATACGCGGCAAGAATTTGCACGAGATCTCTACTTCCTCGATAAAAGTGGTGTTACGACAACGAAAAAGGGCCACCAACTTCACTTCCATGCCAGTACTGGAATTAAAAACGCAACCAAGACCTTGAGTGTGATTACACAGGGTGGACGGTTGCGGACGTATTACGGCACATCCTTTATTCCTGCGTCGGAAAACGTTAGACGGTAGGCGGGAGTCGGGAGGTAGTCTATCTCTTTTCCCCTCTTTCGCCTCACGCCTTTCGTCTCACGAGGGTCATGAGGTGCTGTTGATCGAAGTTTGACTCCTTCAATCGATCCTCTCCTGGCCCTTGCAAGAATTTTAGAACCCTTCCGATAGCTAGGGGATTAGGAGGCGAAAGGGCAAACTGCCTGAGAGGGTAGGACGCAACGCCAAGAGACCTGAGGGTTCGCGCAAGAATAACTTCCCATTGTGGGGTGCTGAGACACCCGTCTGGCAAGGCGCGAGGACTGCGCATACTCGTGGTATGTACGGGACGAGCCACGCCGCCAGGCGGGATGGATCGACGCCCAAAGGAGAGAGTTTATTCTTGCGCGAGCCCTAAGTAGAAGGGGGACGAGCATTCTCCTTTCAGGGTTGGACTGGTTGCACCGTTCCATTGTGTATACCCTGTCCTTGAATGCCCGCTGGCGGGCTCTTCTACCTTTTCTCTCCACACAACATTGATTTGAAAGGAAATATACTGATGGTTGCGTTGGTCTATATCGTGTGGTCGTACTTCAAGGGAAAGAGAGGATCGTCATGAACATGTCATCCCAGGATTGGTTGGCGGTGATCCAGAAAGAATATGTCCAGAATTACCTGCGACAGGGGGGATCCGCGGTCAAATTTGTCGTGAGTGCCGAGGAAGGTGTACGTCGTGATTTGCCCCAACAGCTCAACAAGATGGCACAAGATGAGGGGTATGTGTTTGCTAAAGCAGACTCGCAACACACGAAGATTCACATGATCGACCGGCTGTTCCATAAAATTGCCCGGCAGATTGATTGGGATGGGTTCGCACATGTATTTCTCTCCCGGCTCTTAGTGGACAATGGATACCAGGTTCCTGATGACCGAGCGGCGTTTAGCCTACAAGGCATTGCGGAACTGAATGATCGTGAGGAAATGTTGCTTCGGCGCGAACTCCGAAGTTGGTTGGAGAAGGCCATTTACCGAGACTCTGGAATGTGTCAAGAATTTCGGATTGCCATGGTCCGGTTGTGCCTGGCTCAGCTTGATAGCGGCGACCCCAAACCCTTCTTAGCGAATGCCGTGAAAGAGTGGTTATGTGGCGAACTGCGTCTGATTTCCACGTTGAAGGATGCTCTGATTTTTCAAAAGGTCGCGCGTCATAATGCAAGGGATATGTTGGCGTCACTCGTCTACTGGTTGAGGTTGCTTGGAAAAGGTGGGTTAATCCTGACGTTGGATATCAGTCAGTACATGGTGGCGAAACGATCCAAGGAACCCGACACGGCCCTCTATTACACGGCGGCTGCTGCGATGGACGTCTATGAAGTTCTGCGGCAATTTGTTGATGGCACGGATGAACTCGAAGGCTGCTTGATCGTAGTGATTGCGCCTGAGGAGTTTATGAAAGATGAACGACGTGGTCTCAATCGTTATGAGGCACTGAAGCTTCGGATTTGGGACGATGTCCGAGATAAACGTCGGCAAAATCCGTTTGCCCCGCTGGTTCGGCTTTCTGGGGATCCCGCGTGTTCCGTGGCTGGTGGGATCAGGATTGAACAGGGAACTCTGGTCGCCAATGAGCAGGAGATGTTGCATCGTCGTGCCATCGAAGCCTTGCGTGCCGGGGTGCCGAATCGAGATGTCGTCCAAGTGTTGGGGTGCACTCAGCCGGAAATTGAAGGCCAATTTCGACGAATGCTCGAGAACGCCCAGCACAGTGTGACCGAAGGCACCACGACGAAAGGCATCTTGTTGGATGGGGGATTCGGGACTGGGAAATCGCATGTTTTGGAATACCTTCAAGAGTTAGCGTTAGGGAAAAATTTTGCCTGCAGCCGAATTGTCATTAGCAAAGAAACGCCGTTGTACAGTCTGGTGAAAATCTACCGTGCCGCGATTGAAACAGCCGTGTTTCCGGGGAAGCGTGGTGGGACGTTGGCTGAAGTGGCCGGAGAGCTGAATTTTCAAGGTCCTCAATATGCGGACTTTTATGAGTGGGTGCATGGACCAAGTGGAGAGTTGGATCGCCGATTTGCTGCCACGTTATTCTTGTATGAACGAATGGCCAATGATCGAGAGTTGAGTCACCGTCTTGTGCGATTTTGGTCTGGAGACCCGATCGGTGTGGCTGAACTCAAGCGATATCTGCAAGCGTGTAGTGCCACCAATCCCTACACGTTTGAAAAAATCTCCCAGACCGATTTGGCGTTGCAACGATTTAAGTTTGCCTCTCGATTAATGGTGGCGGCTGGGTACTCCGGGTGGATCCTGTTTATTGATGAGGCAGAAATCATTGGACGCTATTCTCTCCAGCAACGGGCAAAGTCTTATGCTGAATTAGCCCGGTGGATGGGGTGTTTGGACGCATCCAGTTATGCAGATCTCGGGTATAAATCAGGCCTTGCATCAGTCATTGCCCTGACGGATGATTTCCAGAGTGCGATCTTAGAGGACAAAGGCGATCGTGAAAAAATTCCCGCCAAGTTACAGGAAGGACGAACCGAAACCGATGCCTTGCTGGCTGATCAAGCGGTGGAAGGCATGCGGGTGATTGAGAGCGAGCGAACACGGTTGGCCGGTCCCTATGATCGGATGATTGAAGAAACGCAAGAGAAGGTTCGCACCATTCATGCCTCGGCGTATCATTGGGAACCGCCAACCATTCCTTCTGGGGAACGGTTGTCCAGTAGGCGCATGCGTGAATATGTGAAAGGGTGGATCACGGAGTGGGATCTGAAGCGACTGGCTCCGGAAGAAGCCGTGGATCTCGAAGTGATACCATTGTGGCCCAGTTATACAGAAGACCCGGAATTGGAAACTCCTACCGAAGGGGATCAGGTTGGTGTTGGTGCTGATGAATATTCGGCTCCGCCGGAGTATGCCACCACTTCAGTTGGGTGATGGCGTGAGTGGTTGTTGAGGATACTGTGAACCTTCGTGAACGATTCTCGGTGGTCGGTCAAGTCATGAATCATGCGTTCGCCCGTTTTATGGATCCGTTGTATGAGCGCATGGTCCTTGTGCTCACGGTTCTGTTTTGCTCAAGTTTGGCTCTCATGCTGCTTCAGGTGTCCCACTTGCAAGGGGATGTGATTGCCTCGATGGCGATAGCCGATGCCCGGGTGTACACCGAAGCCTTGGATGCCCTGCAGGGTTTGTATTCAAGCGATATTGTGCAACGGGTTCGGATTCACGATTGGTACAACATCTATTCATGGACGGCCTTGCTTCTCGTGATTTGGTTAGGTGGCTTAGGCCTCGTTATTAGCAAATTCCGTCGAGTACCAGAAGAATTAGAGCATCGGGTTCTGGAACGAACCGGAGACCTTCGAGATGCCAACCTTGAGCTGGAACGTCAAATAGGTGAACGCCGCCTGGTAGAAGAAGCGCTACGCCAAGCCCACTTGGATCTCGAACAACGGGTGCACGACCGAACGGCCAAACTCGCGGAAGCGAACACTGAACTTACGAGAGAAATTCGTGATCGGCAACGAGTTGAAGAGGATATGTGTAAGGTGAATGTGGATTTGTTGCAACGGACCACACAGTTGGAGTCATCCAATAAAGAGCTGGAGGCGTTCAGCTACTCGGTCTCGCATGATTTGCGTGCTCCGTTGCGTGGCATTGACGGGTTTAGCCAAGCCGTTCTTGATGACTATGGTGACAAGCTGGATGACACGGGCAAGCAGTATTTGCAGCGGGTTCGTGAGGCCAGTCAACGCATGGCCAAACTCATTGATGCCATGTTGAATCTGGCGCGGTTGATCCGGGCAGAATTGATTTTTGAGTCGGTTGATCTGTCGGCTATCGGTCGATCTGTCGTGTCAAACCTGAGCAAGGCTGATCCCGAACGTCAGGTGGAGATCGTGGTGGCCGATAATCTTCGGACCAATGCGGATCCGGATCTGACCAGAGTGGTGCTCGAGAATTTGCTGGGGAATGCGTGGAAATTTTCCAGTCACGAAGAATTCGCCAGAATTGAATTAGGGATGACCTATCATTATTCCCAGCCTGTCTTTTTTGTCCGAGACAATGGCGTGGGGTTCGATATGACCTATGCGGACAAACTATTCGGAGCTTTTCAACGGTTGCATGCCATGAGTGAGTTTCAAGGAATCGGGATTGGCCTAGCGACCGTGCATCGTATTATTCAACGCCATGGGGGCCGCATTTGGGCAGATGCTTCCGTGGGCAAGGGGGCAACATTTTTCTTTACCTTGGGGAACTGTTGAAAAAAGCCGCCAGCTGCGTTCTCATTGCTCGGAGGACTCAACGTACGCAGCGTACGCCTCGTCCTCCTCGCCGCTTGCGGCCTTGCTGGACGACTTTTTTCAACAGCCCCTTTATCTACCCTGGAAAATGAGGGAGGCAGGTCATGAGTGAAAAAGTCATTTTGTTAGTGGAAGATCATCCTGACGATGAAGAGCTGACCATGCGTGCCCTGAGAAAGAACAACATTCTCAACAAGGTGGTGATCGCGCGTGACGGGGTGCAAGCCCTGGAATATCTGTTTGGCACGGGGGCTCATGCCGGGCGTGATGTGAGTGAGATGCCTCAGCTCATTCTCTTGGATTTAAAGCTGCCAAAGAATTGATGGATTAGAAGTGTTGCGACGATTACGGGCAGATGAGCGAACGCGGTTTTTGCCCATCGTCATTTTGACCTCGTCAAAAGAAGAACAAGATTTGCTCAAAAGTTATAAACTTGGAGCCAATAGTTATGTTCGCAAACCCGTGGATTTTGTCGAATTCACCCAAGCCGTTCAGCAGCTTGGGTTATACTGGCTCATTCTCAATGAATCGGCTCCCAGAGCCAAAGTCCGGTAGTGAGGCCGCGGTGTGAAAATTTGGTTGAAAATTTCTGTGTGTATCCTGTTCCCTGCCTGGGTGTGGATTGAATGTTGAGTTGTTCTGTACTCAATCTTTAATCTTTCTGATTCCTACCCCTCATCTGTTCCTTTGTCTGACAGACTGTCAAAATATCCCATATTTTTTTGGACACGGCTTTATAAAGGCTTTCCATTAATTTTTTTCTGGAATTGAAAAATCATATAAATTTCAATGTATTGTGTTAGACAAGCAAGAAAGACTCTGCTTTGGCATACCCTTTGCTATTTCTAGCACAGCAGGAAGAAATAAAGATGTAGGCGAGGATCCGGTAGGTGCCACAGGATTGGTGTCGCCGAGATGACAAGGAGGTCGCCATGGCACGGTTGGCCATTTCTCATATGACCATAAGCCGCAATCTAGACGAATCTTGGCTGACGTCTTCTGTATGGGACGACGAACCTGTTGCGGATCTCAAACGGGACCGTCTTTTAAAATGTCATACCGGAGGATTGG
>SMVB01233890.1_pt1 | contig 15198 bp, 12 predicted proteins | sample 2456461 | NCBI WGS metagenome assembly SMVB01 (sample SAMN11095934, study PRJNA526329) | marine sediment metagenome | biome: Marine sediment; feature: Surficial sediment; material: Deep marine sediment; isolation source: Hadal surficial sediment | place: Pacific Ocean | collected 2014-05 | depth... | reverse complement strand
GCGCTTTTTCAGGAAACCGACCAATTGGACGTGGTCGTGAACAATGCGGGGATCTTCACCGGGGGTGCCCTCGAGGCATATCCCGTCGAGCAGATTCAACAAATCTTCGACACGAACGTGTATGGCGCCTTGCGCGTCAATCGCGCCGTGCTACCCCACATGCGGGAGAAGGGATCAGGCCTGCTGGTGCACGTGTCTAGTGTCGCCGCCCGCACACCCTTTCCATTCAGTGTGCCGTATGCAGCGACCAAGAGTGCGCTCGAAACGTTCGCCGAAGGTTACCGTTACGAACTCGCCACGCTAGGCATCGACTCCATCATCATCGAGCCCGGTGCGTTTCCGACCTCGGTATTCCGGAACAAGGTCGTACCGGCCGACCGAAATCGTCGGGCGGAGTACGCGCCCCTGGCCGAACTCGAAGCACAAGTCCTCGGTGGCCTCGAGGCCTTCGTGGCCAGCGAGGAAGCCCCGGACCCCCAGGACGTAGCCGACACGATCGTCGGTCTGATCGAGACGCCAGCGGGACGGCGGCCGCTGCGAACCGTCGTGGATCGGATGGGCGACGGCGTCAGGCGGATCAACGAGACTGCCGATCGCGTTCAGCGAGAAACCCTCGAGGGAGCCGGGCTACTACATCTCCTGGAAGTGAGTGCTAGTCCGCGCGAGGAACAGTAATCCTCGTAGGAGCGATCCCCATTTCTTCGAGGAAACGACTCCCCCCAGAATCCCTACCACTCCGCCGGTCAACTCTCGTGAGTACCAGGCGATCTTCAGCCCGCGTCATACCCACGTACAGCAACCGTCGCGCCTCTTCAATCTCCGACTGACGATTCTCTTTCGCGGCGTAATAGCCCGGTATTTGATAATCCTCCACACCAACCACGTACACACGCGAGAACTCCAGTCCTTTGGTGGAGTGGAGAGTGAGCAGATTGACACGGTGCGGATCGACTTCCGCACCTTGCGATGTCGAGAGCGCGACTCGCTCGAGAAAAGATCGAACGCTTTCATCCAGCGATTCGGCCCCGCTGGCGTCAATGAGTGCTTGCAACCGCGCCATTGCCACGGGATACCGCTGCGCCGCATCCTTGGTCGTTCGTATCTTGTCCATCAGCTCCTTGCCTCCAAGGCGCCTGATCAACTCCTCTACCGTGGGAGCAGCGGTCGCACCAGTTCGCTTTCGCTCGGCTTGGTAGAACTCGAGACAGTCCGAGAATCGGCCGAGCGCGAAGGGGCGGGCGATCTCTTCCAGAATCTTGTGCTCTTCGGACTTCCTTTGCTCCGAATGAAGCGCCAGTCCGAGCCCCAGATAATCGAGCAAGTTAACGAGCGTTGACTTGCGTGACCGAATCACTTTTTGCTTGCCCAACTGGCTGCAGACCGCGGCGAGCGTCTCTGCATCATCTAAGGCATGATGCGCCCGGCCCGTGCTCACCCCGAACCGCTCGGCGAGATCTGCCAAGCGGGCACTGTCCTCGTACAACGAACGTGCAAGTGGCAAGGTGTCGAAGAAGACCATGGTCCCCGTCCCACCCAACGGGCCGGCGACCCGTCTGAGAACCGGCACATCAAATCTCTGTCCGTTGTGGGCTACCAGTACGTCGCCACCCACAAACTCTCGGAATCTAGGCCACACGTCGGCGAACACCGGTGCGCCACTGAGGTCCTCCTGAGAGTAGCCATGAACTGCACGGGCCCCTGATGAAATGGGGCGCGTGGCACAAACCAGTGAATGAAACCGATCCACCACCTTTCCGTCACGCACCTTGACCGCACCGACCTCAACTATCTCGCATTCCGCAACGTCTCTATCCGTCGTCTCCAGGTCAAAAGCGACGTAATTCTCCAGCACCTCTTCAAAATCGCGACTTTGAATGAGCTGGAGGGCCTTGAACAGACAAAGCGCCAAGCCAAGTGGCCCGCCATCTCCCTGCTGAAGCACCATGTCGTCAACGGAATGTTCGACGTCGCCGTCGATGCCAGCGACCATCGTCGAGATCCCGGCGGACACCAACATGCCATGTAGCGCAATCTCCAATCCTCGTTGGGGTTTCACCCGGATGCGAGCACTCCTGGCCATGGCGTCTATCAGCCGCTCGGCCAGCTTGACTACTTGAGGATGACCCGCGGGATCGCTCAACTCATCATGGCGCTCCTCGAGGGCGTTGCGATACTTGCCCACCCTTTGCGCCAGCAGTTCTTCCACGAAGCCGCCGAGAGTCGAGTGCGCCTTGTAGAGGGCGCCCAGATTCTCGACATGATAGATGAACCTCCATGCTTTCTTAGCGTCCGGATCGGCCTTGGGACGATGCCGTGCAAACGTGCGCATCGTGGCGATCAGGCTCTCTTCGCTCGCGGCCCCCGCGCGCACCTGAGCGATCAACGAATCCGGCAACACCTGTTCGGCAAACACATCCACGGCAATCGGATCGTCCGGCATGCTCACCAGACGCAACGAAGCAACGACGTATCTGATGACCTTGTCGTCGCTCAACGATCGCCCCCTTGCAAAGCGGCACGGAATACCCTTGCGAACCAGCCACCGCTCGAGCTGCTCGCCTACTCGATGCTGGCGGTAGAGAAGAGCGTAATCTCCCCACGTTCTTTCCTCGTCGCTTTCGCGGTCCGCAATGATATCGGCAAGGAGCCACGTACTCTCCGCCGCCTCGTCCTCAAAGGAGTATGCGGTCACGACGTGACGAGATTCTTTCTCAGCACGCAGATGCTTGTCGAAGAGGGTCGGGTTCTGCGCCACGAGTGCTCGCGCCACTTCGAAAATCTGCCGCGAGCATCGGCGGTTCCTGTCCAGCACAATCGGCTCCAGAATATCGAAGTCGTACTGGAACCTGACGAGGATTTCCGGATCCGCACCGGTCCACGAGAAAATTGACTGCTCCTCGTCGCCCACAGCGAAGAAGTTGCCGTGGTCTCGGACGAGCTGCTTTAGGATGAAGTACTGGGCTGGGTTGAGGTCCTGAAACTCATCCACTAGCACGTAGTCCCACCGAGAGGCCACCAACTGCGCTATTCCTCGGTGCTTCTCGAACAGTTCGGCAGTGCGCGCTATGATGCCATCGAAGTCGAGCATGTTGCGGCGGGCGAGAATTGCGTTGTAACGCAGAAACACCGTCTCGTCGTCAGCAGACAGCGGATGATGCTGAAGCCGGTGGCGGCCGAACGAAGTCAGGAGACCGAACCGCCTGCGGGAATACACTCCGATACGCCGCAAGACCGATTGCTGGTAGCTCTCGTCTGCAATCCCGAACCCTCGCGCCAGGCCGATGGATTCCCCATGCTCGCGCAAGATCGTCACACACAGTGAGTGAAGCGTACCTCGGGTAACATTTTCTGCCCGAGGTCCCAGGGTATGCTTGAGTCGGGTGGCAATCTCCTCTGCCGCCTTGTTGGTGAACGTGACCGCGCAGATGCGCTCCGGCGGCATCGCCTCTTTCGTGATGAGGTGGACGACACGGCCGATGAGGCAAAAGGTCTTTCCCGCCCCGGGACCTGCGATGACCAGAACGGGACCCATCCCCGATTCGATGGCACGGCGCTGGGCGGCGATTGGTTGGTGAAGCACCTACACCTTCCTCGTCTTCCACTTCCCCCGCCGGAACAGTACCGCGCTGACCACGGCGAGCGACGAGAAGGCAATGGTCAAGGCGACGAATACTCCTCGCGCTTCAAGCCCAAACGGATGGGCCAACGCGTAAGCCAAGGGGAGCTCAAGAACCCAGAAACAAAAGAGGTTGATGATCGTCGGCGTCCACGTGTCACCCGCTCCGTTGAACGATTGCGTGAGCACCATGCCATACGCATAGAAGAGAAAACCCGTACTCACAATGCGCAAACAACTAACACCATAACTGGCCGGTCCCGGATCGGACGTAAACACGCCAACGATTTCCGGTGCAAAGATGATGAACAGCAACCCAATTACGCCAAGAAATATCATGTTGTAGAACGCCGCAATCCACACGGCGCGTTCCGCGCGCTCCGGATTCCCTGCACCCAGCGCTTGTCCCACCATTGTGGCCGCGGCATTGCTCATGCCCCAACTGGGAAGAAGCGCGAAGATGATCACTCGAATCCCTATGGTGTATCCCGCCAACACATCGCTCCCGAACGCCGAGAGGATCCGAATCAGTCCGATCCAACTCGCCGTACCCACGAACACTTGAAACGTGCCAGCGCCGGACAACCGCATGAGCTGCCACATGACGTGGAGGTTGACACCTATCTGATCAGTCACAACCCGAACACGACCTGACGCTCGGGACAGCGCATAAAACTGGAACAACACGGCCGTGCACCGAGCCGTGACACGAAAAAGATATCGACCACGGCGAAGATCGACTCCATCACGGTCTCGAGCACCATCGGCACCGCGAGAAGGAGAATCGACAGACCGATAGGACCGGAGGTGTAATCCTGCTTCGACCCCCTGATTGCTTCGCTCAGTGCCGGCCAAAGTCGGAAGGGTTTAGGTGGGGCGTCCATGGTGAAGGGAATGTACCCGGGCCCATCGATTACCGATCGATTACCAGCCTTACATCGAAGATCTCCACTAGCGATTGAGCCTGAGGTTAAGGAAATTTGAGGCGACCCTTTCCCCCGAGGCTTCGGTGAAGCGAGTTCTAACTGTCGACCACATTCTGCTCCTCATGCTCGCCTTCGTTCCGCTTCTTCATCGGCCCGCAACCCATGGACCTGCTGTTTACCACCATGGAAGTCGTGGCGATCGCCGCGTCAGTGGGAATCATGGCCGTCATCTCACAGGATGGAGAAACTCACTGGATGGAAGGCGTACAGCTTCTCGCCGTGTACGCAATCCTGGCGGTGGCGTTTTTCTTCGTCCCTGCGTGACCGAGCAAGTGGCGTGCGATATCCGGCGAGAGACAGGTGCCGGTAGTGAACCTACGACACACTCGTCAACCCGCGCGTTTGGAAAGTTGGCTCGCAACAAAAACCCCGGGCGGGACGCCCGGGGCAAAGTCGCTCTACGTCTTCATGAAGCTTCGTTCATCCTGGCCACGCACTCTATCCCAAGCTCATCGGCCAAGCCGTTCCGGAGTAGAACGCTATCAACAGAGCCGCACCAGCCATGGCCATGTCTTTCATGAAGTGGGCCATTTCATTCATCCGAGCGGCGGGATCGGTCTCCTTCCAGAACGCGTGCATGATCATCGCCGTGGGAAAGAGAAAGAGCGCGATCAGCCCCGCCCCAATGAACCGGTGCCATCCGAGAAGTACCAGCACTCCGCCCACCATGATCATGAGTCCGCTTACAGCTGTCAGCGCCTTGGGTGCGGGCACCCCTTTCGATTTCGCGTATGCGGACATGTCGTTGAGCTTCATGAGATGGTTCATACCGCTCATGATGAACATCATGGAGAACAGCACCCGCCCCACCACGTGAATCGCGGTGCGGAAACCGTCGGAAACCAGGAAATCCATTGCCGACCTCCCCAAAATTGTCTGGAGAAAAAAAGGTGGTTCGTTTAACCCGCGGAGAATGCGGCTTCGGGGAGGCCCACGCAAGAGCAACGACATCTTCACTGCAACAAAAAAACGGCCGGGTAACAACTTTGGGGCTATTTCCGACGCTTGACCACCTCGACTTCCGGATAACGCTGGGCGAGCCGTTCCAGATCGCCGGCGTTCGCCTGACCGGCCTGGACCGCTAGGAATCTCACTATATACGCACGGACGATGTCCACCACGCGGCTGGGGTCGATAACCCCGGCGGCACTCCGGGGCTCGCCGAACACCACGGGCAAGTCTGAGAAGTGGTCGCTCCGGGATCCCGCAATCGAAAAGACGTAGCTCCCCTCCGGCGCCCGGCTCATGAGAGAATCCCGGTAGGCATCCAACTGCCTCCTGAAGGTCCTGAATTGCACCGCCGACGCCCTGAGATTCCGAGCCGCCGACGCGCTGCCCAGCGAGGAGCGATCCTGAAGCATCCACAAGACCGGGACATTCAGAGCAAACCCTGTGTGTATTGTACGCGCGGGACCGTCCAGGTTGATCACGGCCTTGATGCGCGAGTCGATCTGGCCTGCAAACAAGGCCGCCGACCCACCGTGCGAATGGCCCGCCGCAACAACGTGGGAGAGATCCAGCCGGCCACCAAAGAATTCCGTCCGTACACGATGTTCGGCGGCGAGTTGATTGACGACGAAGATGATATCCGCGGCCCACTCAGTGATCGCCTCACCCAGGAATCGGTCCGCCTCCGGCGTGACTTCAAACGCAGAACGCCACGATCGGTGCAGCGGTTGGGCACCTCTCCTGCCTAGAACCGTCGCCGCACTGCCAAAGCTGTGGTTGATCGAGGCTACCAAGTAGCCGTGGCTGGCCAGCTCTTCCGCCAGCGCCGTGTAATGCATGGGAAGCGACCCGAGTCCGTGCGAGAAGACGACGACCCCAAAACGGGCTGGCTGGCGCGAAAGGGCGGGCTCCACAGTCGAATTCGTGTTGACAGCGCGGACCCGTGCTGCGTAATCGGATCCCATGACACGTTCGGTGCGGTCGATGTTGGGGACATAGGGCGTTGGCGATCGCCCGGAATGCAACGCCGCCGGATACCACACGTACACGTCGAGCCGGCGAAGATCGTGGGGATCACCCGTGAAGTGCTCCTGGCGCGTCGAGTCCGTCCAATGCCTGATGGTAGTACCAACACCAAACGGACCAGTAGGCCGGGGGAGCTGGTCAACTTGAAACCCGCTTGCGGTACCTGCGCCGGGGCCAAGAAGAGCAAGAAAGACACCTAGCGCAGTGGTGTAAGGCTTCATCGACCGCCGACCTTAGTCCTCGATATGCTCGACCCGGAAGTAAAGCTTCTGAGGCGGTTCGGCGAAAAAGAAGTCCAAGAGGAAGAGCCTCCCGCTGGGCTCGCCCTCCACTCCGGCCAACCGATACCGAGGCCCCCCCGGTTCGGTCTCCACCAACACCAGTTCACCATCCCATTCCGGAAACGGACTGCTGGAAAAGCTGAGCCGGAATTCTCTCACGTTTTCCATTTGCTTTCGTGCCAATACCATGTCGAGCATCTCCGGGATGCCCCGGGCGAACGGCTGAGCAATCACCCCCGCGGGCGGAAAGTCAAAGACCCAGGAGCCCGATACTCTGTATGGCTCGACGACAATCTGTTTGGTGGTGGCAGTCTCGTTCATTTCTTCACCAGCAGTCGCTTCGCTCTCTTGATTATGTCACCCGGTGTCTCGCCAACTTCCGATGGGAATGTAATTCCCTCACCTTTAATTCCCCACACGACCGTGACTCCCGCCGGAACGGCCTCCGCTTGCGCGGTGGCGTCGTGGACGATGTAGGTCCTTCCTCGATAGTCGAACGGTATCTGTCCGTACACGATCAGTTCTGATGGGTGCACGCCGAGGGCCGCCGCCAGCCGATCCAACGTCTCGAAATCCACTCCCGTGGTGGAACCCGATTCGATGCGCGAGATGGTGGACTGGGGCATGCCACACAGCTTCGCGAGCTGGACCTGGGTCAGCCCTTTTGCGGTACGGAGCTCTCGCAGGTGAATCTGGATCGGGGACATACTGAAATATATAGCGTACCAGCATATTGACAATATCAGCTATAGGCTATAATGTGTTGCGTATACGCTATATTGAGCGAGCTGGAAGGACTGGCCTACAGACCTGAGGATTTCATGAGCACCAAGAGCCGATTGAGCCGCACGGGGCTCCGAGCCGCCACCATCGTTGCGGGATTGACCTGCTCCACCGGTTCCCTGGCGGCGCGCCAGGTGGGAGAGGACAGGCTCAGGGTCCTAGGCGACACGACCATCGTCCAGCGAGTCGAGCTTCTCGACGGCACGAAGCTGTTCGGCCGGATCGCCCGAATCGACGGCGCTCAAATACTCTTTCGCACAGTGGGTGGACTGGAGATCGGCTTCCAACGGAGGGACGTGAAGCAGGTGCGCGCGGTTCGGGGCCAACGATATGGGGGAGAATTCTGGCCGGCAGACCCCAGCGACAGCCGGTTGTTCCTGGCCCCGACTGCACGAGTACCCGGCCACGGCCACGGGTACGCCGGAGTGTACGAGCTAGTCATTCCCTCGTTCGGCGTGGGTATCGGCAAGATAGGAATGATCTCGGGTGGGTTCTCCACGATTCCCGGGGTCGCTTTGCGAGACCAGGTCTTCTACATCGCCCCCAAGCTGCAGCTCTTCAGCACCGAATACGTCCAGGGGGCGGTGGGCCTCTTCTGGGTCAAGCCAGGCACCTCAGAGGAAAGTGTCGGGATGGTTTACACCGGCATCACGGCCGGTGACTTTAGGGCCGCATTCTCGGGCGGGATCTCGTTCCCGTTTAGTTCCCGTAGCGGCTTCAGCGAAGATCCACTCCTGATGCTAGGGGGCGAGGTGCGGACCAGCAAGGACGTGAAGTTCATCACTGAGAACTGGATCGTCCCCGGAGATGGAACGGCCATCTTGAGCTTCGGGTTCCGCAGAATCGACAGCCGTCTCACTGTGGAGGCGGCCGTGGCAACCACTACGGAAGGCGGTGGGTTCCTACCGCTGGTGAACTTCTCGATCGCGTGGTAGGAGAGAGATCGGGAGTGGGGAGTTGGGGGGACGCCCAACCTAACCGCCTTCTAGCTCCTTCTTCCTTTCCAGCCAGCTGACACCCTCCGTCATCCACAACGGCGCCTCATCTCCCTTCAGGTAGTGGCCGAACCATTGGAGGATGCGACGTTGATAGTCGATTTGGTTCTCCTTTTTCCGGAGTCCATGGTCTTCACCCGGGTACACCAGCATCACGAAATCCTTTTTCCCGGCGCGCCGGGCGTAGTTGTAGAACTCCACGCCTTGCCGCCAATCCACGGTGCCATCCGCATCACCAAACATCATCAGCATCGGAGTGTTGAGCTGGTTTACGAAAGCGGCAGGCGAGTTGCGGACGTGGGCCTCGAAGTCCTCCCAGAACGGCACGCCCATGCGGGCCTGACCCGTCTCCCAGTGACCCGTTTCCGGAAGGCCTGGCCGCCAGTGGATCGCGCCCATCATGCTGAGGAAATTGGTGAGCGGCGCGCCAGCCACCGACGCTGCAAAAATGTCGGTTTGGGTCGGGATATACGTCGCCTGGTATCCGCCCCAGGAGTGTCCCACCAAACCGATCCGCTCGGGATCGACCATTCCGCGATCCACGATCACCTTTACCGCTCCCACCACTGACTCCACGGCCGAGCGCCCGGGGTCGCGGTCCCGGTAGACGATATCCGGGAGCAGCACGAGGTACCCCTCGTTGAGGAACACTGAAAAGTTGTAATAGCTCCTCTCTGACGGAACGACGTACGAGTGCACGCGCTGCGAGAGAATCTCGTAGGTGTACACGATCATCGGGTGCTGCTTCGACGCATCGTAGTTCGGCGGATAGAGCAAGGCCGCCTGAAGCCTCCTGTCTGTCGTGCTCTCAAAATCCACCAGCTCGGAGTGCCCCCACGCGAAGTCCCCTTGAAACGGATTGGTCTCGGTGACCTGTCGGGCGTTGCTCAAATCGGGGCCGGCTACAAAATAGTCCGGTGAGTCATCGAAGTGTTGCATTCCATACGCGAACACGTCTGCGTCCTCCGCACGCACCAGGCCTCTCACGAGCTTGTCCTCAAACACCAGCCGCTCCGGCTCGCGCCCGATTCGCATCTTGGCAAAGCCGTATTTCTTGGTCCATTCGCCGTAGAGGCTGAGATAGAGCGTCTCGTCGGGATCGATGCTCTCCTCCTCCCGATCCAAGCGTACATACCTGTGAATCACCTGAGAGTCGGCGCCACTCGTGAGACGATCGACTCCCGACCCGTTGGGTGAAAGTTTCCAGATGTCATACTTGTCGTAGACCAAAACCGAACGGTCACCTCTCGTCCAGCCAGCTATGCCATGGGCCGGGTACTGTTCCACCGGGTGATCATATTCCTCGTTGGCGAACATCGCGGGCACGTCCTTGGTGAGGTTGCGATGCTCGTCCTCCCGCACGTCGTAGGTCCAAAAATCCTTGCCTTGGAAATACAGCAGGTAGCGGCCCGTCGAGCTGCCGCCGTAGAAGTGGCGTACGCGCTCGATGATCCTCCTTCGTTCACCAGTCTTGATGCCAATCAGATAGATGTCGTTATACCGACGTCCGAACATGGTTTCAAAGGCGTACGGCGCATTCCCTGTTTCGGTCGCAAATAAATCGCCCTCCAACACCTGCACACTCTCCATGAAGTCCGTGCCCAACTGGACGAAGCGATTCGAGTCGAGGTGCCATACCGCGAGCAGCGTGCGCCGGAGGTCCCGCTCTTCCTGTGAGCTTTGCATTGGAATGATGCGGAAGTCACGAGCGTGCCAGATTTGAACGTCGGATTTCTTTTCCTTTTTCTTGCTGTCAGCGTCGCTCGCTTGTTCGGTGGCCGTGGTGTCGGCATCGGCTTTCTCTTCGTCCTTCTTGTCTTCCCTCTCAGGAGAGCGTTCACGCGCCCGAAGACCGAAGTAGATCGCCGATCCATCCTCCGCCCACAGCAACGTCCGCTGCTCGGCGACGCGCATGTCATCAGGGAAGCCCTCTATTTCAGAGGGATCGAACTCGCGCTTCGACGACCGTCCCGAGCCGAGGTCGGCCCAAACCAGAATCGCGTGAGTGTCTTCCTCGAACGCTTCGTCCTCGCTATTGCGAAGCACCGCCAGATCGTCTACATCCTCACGCCAAGTCAAACCCCGATAGACCGAAGTGGACGACTCGAGCACGTGGAGCGATCCGGTGGCCGGATCATAAAGGTGCACACCGTTGCCGGTACCAGTCTCCGTTTCGATCGTCATCGCCAGCAGTGTTCCGACCTCGGCCCACGCGAAAGCCGACACGTTACCGAAGTTGGAGATCGTACCGCTTGCGAGATCGCGGATCAGCAAATCAGCTACGCTCCGCTCGCTTCCCTCCGGTTGGTACGCTCGCATAGCGAGGTACTCGCCACCTTCGCTGAAAACGAACGAAGCGACACCGTCTACTACAGTCTCATCGCCAGCAGCCAAGTCTAGGATCCCCAACTTGTTGCGGATCGGTTTTTCCTGTTCGGCCAGCCGCTCGCGCTCATCCGGCGACACGCCGATCGAGTACGCCAGCCAGCGCGAATCTCGCGAGAACCGGGGTGCAGAGCCGTACTCCACCACACGGGTGGTGTCGCGTGTCAGGCTCCGGATGCGCAACTCGTTTTCCTCGTTGACCCGACGGATCGCATATGCAAGCCACTTTCCGTCGGGCGACAAGGTAGGCTGGCCCAGCGACTCCCATTGGCCGTAGTCGGCGGGCTTGACCAGCGGTTTCTGCCGGGCGGCGGCCGCAAGGGGCGATGCGAGAAGCATTGCAGAGAGAATGCACCGGATTGTACGTGTCATGATGGCATGCTCGAATGTGTCGTTTGCACGGGGAATGATCGTGTAAGGATATCGTGGGGTCAGCTGGATAGCCAAGGTATCTCGGTGCCTTTGAGCTCCCGAGCCCGGAGGTCCGGGCAGAGTATCGGGGCGACCCCTTTGGCCCAGGGATACGGCACGTCGGGCTGCCCTAACCACATTCCGCTCACCCACATAACCGGGACGAATCCAGGTGCTGCCCGCGCTCCATTGTATAATTCCCACTGCATAATTCCGACTCGATCACCACTCTTGCCCTTGGAGCACAACACTGCGCCGTTCGGCAAAGTCGATTTTCATCTTCTGGGTACCGCTGGCCGGCACGTGGCTGATGATGGCGTTCGAGGGACCGTTCCTCGCCGCCATCATCGCGCGCCTGCCCGATCCCCTGTACAACCTGGCGGCGCACGGAGTAGCCGTGGCGTTCGCGATCTTGGTGGAGGCACCGGTCATCATGATCATGACGGCGTCCACTGCCCTGGTGACGGATGCAGCCAGCTTCAGGAAGCTGCGCAACTACACGTACGCGATAAACGCGGCGATCACCGCAGCAATGTTGGTGGTTGTGACGCCGGCGGTGTTTCGCTGGTTTTTTCAGGGAATCATCGGTCTCCCCGATGACGTAGCCCGCCTCACGTACGGTGCCCTGTTGATTCTCTTGCCCTGGCCCGCGGCAATAGGGTACCGAAGGTTCTTCCAAGGACTTCTCATCCGGGCCGGCCTCACGCGCCTCGTCGCCTACGGCACCCTGGTGCGACTCGCCGTGATGACATCCACGGCCGCTGTGCTATTCGGGGTGTTAGCACTGCCGGGAGCCTACGTGGGAGCGGCGGCGCTTTCCGCGGGCGTGTGCTTCGAGGCGGTGGTCAGCCGGTTGATGGCGCGTCGGACCGTACGCAAACTAATCGGCACACAGGACAAGAATGCGCCACCTGCCGAGCAACTCGATTACCGGCGCATCACCCACTTCTACTACCCCTTGGCGTTGACGTCCATCGTCGGACTGGCTGTCCATCCCATGCTTACGTTCTTCATGGGCCGGGCGCGCTTTCCCTTAGAATCTCTTGCGGTGTTTCCGGTGGTGCACGCCCTCTCGTTCGTGTTCCGCGCTTTGGGGTTGAGCTATCAGGAAGTCGCGATCGCACTGATGGGCAAGGATTTCGAGCACTACGACGAACTGAGACGCTTCGCTTTCGGACTCGGCATCGCGGCCTCGGCGGCCCTCGCCCTGATCGCGTTCACGCCCCTCGCCGGCTTTTGGTTCGAGACAGTATCGGGATTGAGTCCCGAGCTTGCGTCGTTCGCGATCGTCCCGGTGAGGATCTTGGCCCCGTTTCCGGCCCTGTCGGTGCTGCTCTCGTTCCAACGGGGCATCCTGGTACAGGGACGCCACACAGGCCCGATCACCGGCGCCACGGTCGTGGAGGTGGCTGGCATTGCCATCGCGTTCGTGGCGTTCAGCAATGGCCTGGACCTGGTGGGCGTGACGGCCGCGATGATCGCGTTCGTCGTCGGGCGGACCGCGAGCAACGCCTACCTGGTACCAGCTACCCTGCGTGTGTTGGAGAATTCACGGAGGCAAGCGTCGTAACCGTCACCGCTCCATCTTCCAGAAACGCCTGTCGGCGGAACAGGATAGTGTGGCCTGGATCAGGGGACCCCCCACCAGCGGCTCGCTCATCCCCGTCTCGCACCTTATAATAGAAGCTGGCCTCTGCATGGAGGGGATGGTTCGATGCCAACCGCTGATATCATCATCGACCCCGAGCAGCGAGGAGGGGTTTCCCGACGAACCTTTATCAAGGGTGTCATCGCCACCGGCGCGACCGTTTCCTCCACCGCTTACCTGTTTCGATCCTCAGGCGTGTTTGCCGAGGCCCCTGCCCAGGGGGCGGTCGAGCGCCTCATCACGCTGAACGTCAACGGACAACAGCGTCGGGTGGACGTGGTGCCGCACGAGACCCTGGCAATGACCCTGCGGTACAAGCTGGGTCTGACGGGAACCAAGTTCGGTTGCGACCGGGCCGAATGCGGCGCCTGCACCGTCCTGATCGACGGGGTCAACCGCTATTCGTGCTCCACGCTGACCCACACGGTACGGAGCCAGGAAATCACCACTATCGAAGGATTAGAGGACTCCACGGGGCGGCTCCACCCGGTGCAGCAGGCCGTGGTGGATGAGGGAGGATTCCAGTGCGCGTTTTGCGCTCCCGGCTTCATCATGAGCATGGTGGCCTTGGTCGAGGCCAACCCGAACCCCACCCGTGAAGAGACCGCCCACGCCCTCTCCGGCAACCTCTGCCGCTGTGGGGATTACAACAAGATCCTCAACTCCGCCATGCGGGCAGCCGAGTACGCCCGCCGTCGCGCTTAGCGAGGTGAACTGACATGGCCGAGAAACTGATAGGAAAAGACATCGTTCCGCCCGACCTCGTAGCAAAGGTGACCGGGCGAGCCAAGTATGCCGAAGACTTTCGTGCCCCAGGCATGGTCTTCGCCAAGCTGCTCTTGAGCCCGATGCCGCATGCCCGGGTGCGCAACGTGGACGCGAGCGAGGCCCTCAGCATGCCCGGCGTCTTTGGTATGCTCACGCCCGACGACCTCCCGGAGGCCCCTCCCCGGAGCGAGAGAGCACTCACCTACGAGCCGCTCTACGAGGGCGAGCCCATTCTGGCGGTGGCTGCGGTGGACGAGACGACCGCCGCCGACGCCGTGGAACGGATCAAGGTCGATTTCGAGCCCCTTCCCTTCGTGCTGGATCCGCTAAAGAGCCTGCACCCCAACGGTCCCAACGCGCGAACCGAAGGAAACTACTTCTTCAGATCGCGGGACCCGGAAGAGCAAGGGTTCCGGACGCTGAAATGGACAGAGGCTGATTTCGCGGAAGCCGGCGAGGGTCGCATGCCGATGGGCGAACCCCAGACCGAGTGGACGGTTGGGGACATCGAGGCCGGGTTCGCCGAGGCCGATTTGGTCCTAGATGAGACGATCGTTCACCAATCGCTGTCTCACCATCCGATGGAGCCTCGGACCGCCATGGCGTACTGGCAAAACGGGAAGCTCTATCTACACACCTCGACCCAGAGCGTCGCCCAGACCCGAGTGGGTGTGGCACGGGCGCTGGACCTCGAACCGGATGACGTGGTGCTGATCAGCGAATACTGCGGGGGTGGATTCGGCAGCAAGATTCGGGGAAGCCCGATCCAGTTGGTGCCGGCGCTGCTGTCCAGAAAAATCGGTCGCCCGGTCATGCTTCGCATAACCCGCTACGAGGAGACCTACATCGGCCGGTCACGGCCCGGCTTCCAGGCGCGGGTCAAGATGGGATACCGGGCCGATGGGCGTGTGACCGCGGTGGATCTCTATATCGTGGAGGACGGCGGTGCGTACGGCTCTGGCAATTTCCGTACGGCGGGCACCGTTGCTTCTCTCTCCTACCAGCCGCTCTCGATGCGCCTGCGGGGAGTTTCGCTTTACACGAACACCCCGCCCCGATCGGCTCAGCGAGGGCCGGGCGGCGCCCAGATCGTGGGCATGCTCGAACCCATCATGGACAAGGCAGCCCGCCTGTTGGGCATCGACCGAGTAGCGATTCGGCGCATCAACGCACCCGACAACGACGGCTGGGTAGGGCCTCAGCGGGCTCCCTTGACCAGCGCGTACGTGCGTGAGGCTCTGGACATGGGTAAGGAAATCTTCGGCTGGGAGGAGAAGATCCGGCTCAGCGGACGGCGTAACGGTACGAAGGTGACGGGCATCGGTGTGGGATTGAGTCCGTTCGTGGGAGG
>SMVB01126748.1_pt1 | contig 15198 bp, 11 predicted proteins | sample 2456461 | NCBI WGS metagenome assembly SMVB01 (sample SAMN11095934, study PRJNA526329) | marine sediment metagenome | biome: Marine sediment; feature: Surficial sediment; material: Deep marine sediment; isolation source: Hadal surficial sediment | place: Pacific Ocean | collected 2014-05 | depth... | reverse complement strand
TATTTATACTTCGGTCACTTTTCCAGGGTTCCTTTCCGGTAAAACTTACGCTTCTATATCCAAATTCTGTAAACAATATTTTTTTGTTGGTAGAATTGGAAAGAGTTTGCATCTCATCTTTCCAGGGTTTCCAACCCAGACGTGATTCTTCGATCGTTGGAGTTTCACTTTCAGAAACAGGAAAATAGGCATCTACACCTATATAATCTAGATCGTTCCAAAAAGGGACGCGTTTGTATTCGTCCCAATTGGCTGCATAGGTGAGTTTTCCAATATAAACGGCTTTAATTTCATCGATTAGGTTATGCCAATATTCGGTACGGTTCACTACAAATAATTCTAACTCCGTACCGATGCAAAACAGCTCGCATTCTGTTTCCTGGGCGAGTCTAGCAAAATCTAAAATGAAGTTCCGATAAGAATCTTCCAAGATTCTCCAATCCTCTTCCGAATTCATTTTTAATAATCCGGTAAATTCTCCGTGCCAAATCCAAATATGCGGTTTCAACATTACCTGGATTTTATTTTTATGAAACATCTCAATATACTGTTTTGCCCCTTCTGTGGTTTCTCCGAACCATTGTCTTTTTGTATTGTATGTTATCTCGGGGTAATTTGGGTCTCTTATAAAACCAAAAGGCATTACGGAAGCATAATTTGCGTTTAATTTTAGAACTGGATCTACAAACTTCTGTTCAACAGCCTGCCGAGATGCCACAAAACTTATTCCATTTATTTTAGTTTCTCTCTGGGCACAACTCGTTAAAAAAGTAAGACCTAAAAATATTAATGTAAAAAGTATCTTGATTTTCAATGTAACTATTTAATAATAGCTCTCAAAATACAATTTATTTTTAAGCAGCTTTCGACCCATAACAAAATTCTTAGATATGTTATATTTTGTTATCTGTTGAATTTATATTTTGTTTCACAAGTAAGATGATTAATTTGTTATATATTTTAAGGTATAATTAATTTAATAAAGATTATGTCGAAAACTTTGAAGAACCCAACAACCTATGAAAATATTTATATCCATTAATAATTGTAATACTTTTTTAAGTTCTTACCTTTAATGACGACATAATATACAATACAATTAATTTTTATGGAACATATTGTTATAATTGGTAATGGTATATCGGGAGTAACGGCTGCACGTCATATTCGTAAACTTTCAGACAAAAAGATCACTATTATATCTGCTGAGACAAAATATTTTTTTTCTCGAACTGCATTGATGTATGTGTATATGGGCCATATGAAATTTGAACACACAAAACCATATGAAGACTGGTTTTGGAAGAAAAACAGAATTGATCTGAAAAGTGAATTTGTAAAAACCATCAATCATGATTCTAAAGAACTTGTTTTTTCTACCGGAGAAAAAATGAGTTATGATACATTGATACTGGCTGTTGGCTCTCAACCAAATAAGTTTGGTTGGCCGGGTCAAGATCTGGATGGTGTTCAAGGCTTGTACTTCAAACAAGATTTAGATAAATTAGAGCTGTATGCTCCTAATAATCAGATTTGTAAACGCGCGGTCATTGTAGGTGGTGGTCTTATTGGTATAGAATTAGCCGAGATGTTACGCACTAGAGATATCCCGGTAACATTTTTAATTCGTGAAGATAGTTTTTGGGATATTGTTCTTCCTGAAGGCGAAAGCAATATGATAAACAGACATATAAAAAACCACCATATAGATTTAAAACTAGGATCAAATTTAAAAGAAATACTATCTGATGAAAACGGAAAAGTTAAAGCAGTTGTTGTTGCCGATACAGGAGAAATAATACCCTGTGATTTAGTAGGTCTAACCGCTGGAGTTTCCCCCAACATATCTTTTCTGAAAGACTCAGGAATAGAATTAGGAATAGGTATAAAAGTAAATCGTTTCCTCGAAACAAATATTAAAGATGTGTATGCTATTGGTGATTGCGCCGAACAGCAGGAACCTGCCGGAAATCATAAGCCTATTGAAGCTGTCTGGTACACCGGGCGTATGATGGGAGAAACCATTGCTCAAACTATTTGCGGAAACCGTATCGAATACAAGCCAGGTCATTGGTATAATTCTGCTAAGTTTTTGGATATAGAATACCAAACCTATGGTTGGGTGCATGGTAATATAGGTCGTCCAGATTATGAAGCCCACTTTCATTGGAAACATCAAGACGATACAAAATGTATAACCATTGCATATCATAAAGACACCCGTGAATTTTTAGGTATAAACAATTTTGGGGTACGAATGCGGCATGAAGTTTTTGATCGTTGGCTTACTGAAAAACATAGTGTTGATTATGTTATCGATCATTTATCTGAAGCAAATTTTGATCCTGAATTTTATAAAAAACACGAAAATGAAATTCGTTATGCTTTTAATAATCAAACAATAACTGTTTAAAATCATGAGTACTGTACAACGAAATATGAGTTTAACCGGGCAAGCTCCCGTAGCTCTATCGAATTCACAAAAAACAGCTACCGTAGTTGGAATAGCAGGTCTAATTATAATTTTATTGGCAGGCTTCAATATTGATTTTCCATATAAAGGAATATGGTTAACAAGTGCCCTTTTAGCAATAACAATTTCTATTATTTGGTTTGCTAAAGAATCGTATAGTAATAAATTAGAAGGAATAAGAAATGAAGGAGTTTGGTTCAAATCAATTTCAAATCGAGGCTACATTGGTTGGATTACGGGAATTGCCTTGACTGGCTTTTACATAATATTATATTTTTATGCAGAATATTTGGGACTAAATACCAAGGGTGAAAATACAGGTGTTATATCTTTTTTCGATCCACTAAGCAAAATATTAAGTGGTAATCCGGCCAGCCAATGGTTTGTTTATGGAACACTTTATACCATAGCAATTTTTGCATTTGGAATAAAATTTATATGGAAATATCGCAACAACAGATATGAGGTAATACGAACCTTTAGTGTTATGTTCTTCCAAACTGGTTTTGCTTTTATCATTCCCGAGTTAATGGCCCGATTAAACAATGATTCCTTTAATCTACCTTATTACGATCTTAAAAATATTTGGCCCCTTAACTTTTCTAATTTTGAGCAATATCGTGTTGATGATTTTATTTCGTCTGGTGACATAGGATTGGCTTTGTTACTCTTTGGTGTAATTACCATTTTTATCATTACCCCGATACTAACCTATAAATTCGGGAAACGATGGTATTGTTCTTGGGTTTGTGGCTGTGGAGGATTGGCGGAAACTGCAGGAGATTCGTTTCGTCAGCTATCAGACAAAAGTTTGAACGCATGGAAATTAGAGCGATGGTTAGTACACTCTGTTTTAGTTTTTGTAATTATCATGACCACAGCAGTAATTTATACTTATTTAGGGTATGACCCCTCTAAATATTGGTTGACAAAAGGTGTGTTTTTATCGGGAGTTGCTACTTTATTAACGTTGGTTTTCGCGGGTATTTGGTTTTTTAAACGGGAGGAGCTGAAGAAAGATGCTCGCTACGGTGCAATAGGATATTTGATAATAATTTTAGTATTTATAGGCTTGCATTTCAGTACGGGAAACAACATATTTATATTTGAAGCCGAAACACTTCGGAAAAGTTACGGATTCTTTATTGGTGCTATATTCTCAGGAGTTGTAGGTACAGGGTTCTACCCTATTTTCGGAAATCGGGTTTGGTGTCGTTTTGGATGCCCAATGGCAGCTATTTTAGGAATCCAACAACGATTGTTTTCTAAATTCAGAATTACCACCAATGGTGGGCAATGCATTTCTTGTGGAAATTGTTCCACATACTGCGAAATGGGAATCGATGTGCGTGCCTATGCTCAAAAAGGTGAAAATATTGTTCGAGCAAGTTGTGTCGGCTGTGGAATCTGCTCGGCTGTTTGTCCCCGGGGTGTATTAAAACTCGAAAATGGACCTCTTGAAAATAGAATAGACAGCAACGAAATTCTATTGGGTAATGATGTAGACTTGATGGAATTTGTAAATAATAAATGAGTAACCCGACTATATACGTTATTATTCCGGTTTATAATGAAGAAGCATCGATCGCAAATGTTATTGGTGATATACCTGAAATTGTTTCTGAAATAATTGTAGTTAACAATAACTCTACAGATGAAACGGCTTCAATAGCTGAAAACAATGGTGCTACCGTTTTATCTGAAAAAAATAAAGGATACGGTAATGCTTGCCTTACGGGGTTAGGCTATATTTCAGAAAAACAACAACCTCCGGATATTATCGTTTTTTTAGATGGAGATTATAGTGATTATCCTGAAGAACTCACTAAAATAATATCCCCTATTATTGAAGATAATATAGATTTTGTGTTAGGTGCCAGAACTGCCAAATTAAGGCAAAAAGGGGCGATGACTATCCCGCAAATTTTCGGAAATTGGTTAGCAACAAGTTTAATGCGTCTCTTTTTTGGTTCAAAATTTACAGACTTAGGCCCTTTTAGAGCAATTAAATATGCGAAACTATTAGAACTCCATATGGAAGATAAAACCTACGGATGGACTGTAGAGATGCAATTAAAGGTTATTATGAAAAAATATTCCTACGTTGAAGTGCCTGTAAATTATAGAAAAAGAATAGGTGTTTCAAAAGTTTCAGGAACTGCAAAAGGCGTTATCTTTGCCGGTATTAAAATATTAGGTTGGATTTTTAAATATTCTTTTAAATAATGATACTTGAATTTATTGTCATAATAATTTACTCTATTGCATTATTATTTATTTTCATATATGCTTTGGGGCATTTAAATCTCCTTTTTAATTATTTAAATGCTAGAAAAAATAAGGATACTTGTGAGAAATTTGACTTGTTTAATCCCAAAGAGACACCTTTTGTAACTGTTCAACTTCCTGTTTACAATGAGTTATATGTAATTAAGCGATTACTAAACAACATTGCTAAATTAGAGTATCCAAAAGATAAACTTGAAATACAAGTACTTGATGATTCTACAGACGAATCCTTTCCTATGACTGCTAAGCAAATTCAGGAATTACAAACAAATGGATTAGACATAAAGCATATAACACGTGACAATCGTGAGGGTTTTAAGGCAGGAGCATTAAAAGAAGGATTAAAAATAGCAAAAGGAGAATATATTGCCATATTCGATGCAGATTTTCTTCCCAAGAAAAGTTGGTTACAGGACACAATTCCCTACTTTAAAAACCCAGAAATTGGTGTTGTACAAACACGATGGGGCCACCTTAACCGAGATTATTCCTTACTTACACGTGTGCAAGCTTTTGCCTTGGATATTCACTTTACGTTGGAACAAGTGGGTAGAAATAACAAAGGGCATTTTATAAATTTTAACGGTACTGCAGGTGTCTGGCGAAAGGAATGTATAATAGATGCAGGGAATTGGGAAAACGACACCCTAACAGAAGATCTTGATTTGAGTTACAGAGCACAGTTAAAAAACTGGAAATTTAAATATTTAGAAGAAGTGGAAACTCCTGCAGAACTACCTGTAGTAATTAGTGCTTCAAGAACACAGCAATTTAGGTGGAATAAAGGAGGTGCTGAAAATTTCAAGAAAATGAAGTGGCGTGTTTTAAAAAATAAACAAACTTCTTTTAAAACTAAAGTCCACGGTATTCTTCATTTGCTTAATAGTACTATGTTTTTAAATATTCTTATCGTAGCTGTATTAAGCATTCCAATGCTCTACATAAAAAACGAGTATGCACATTTAAAGATTTACTTTATAGCATTGAGCTTTTTCATAATAAGTACACTAATATTTTTTATCTGTTATTGGTTTACATACAAAAAAATCTATGATAGTGGATTTATACAATTTTTAGAATATACGGGTATGTTTTTTACCTTTTTCTCTATTGCTATGGGGTTTTCACTACACAATTCTATAGCTGTTCTGGAAGGACATTTAGGAAAGAAAAGCGAATTTATACGTACTCCAAAGTTTAATATAAAATCCGTTAATGATAGTTGGAAAGAAAATAAATATTTATCAAAAAAAACGCCAGCTTATGTCATCATTGAAGGATTATTAATGCTGTATTTTGCTTTTGGAATGTATAGTGCTTTTATTGTGGGCGACCAAGGAGGTGACTTTGGACTTTTTCCATTTCACCTGATGCTTTTTATTGGATTTGGTTATGTGTTTTTTAATTCGATTAGAACAAAAAAATTTATATAATTATAACCACATTTGATTTGTGTATATACTTTTAACCGAAACAGAAGTACCTTAGCAACATACTGGTTTAGAAATAAAATAAATATTAATCATTCTAAAAAACTTTGGATACACAATGAAGAATTATACGTACGTATTGGATTCTTTTTTTATTGATTTGTATCAAATTGACCCTTAGTATATTTGTCTATGATAAATTCTGCATTCGACAAGATATTAATTATCATATTTTCGTTATTGTCATTTTTTTGTTATTGCCAAGAGAAATCAGACCTAGTTAATTCAACAAATTTTTTTGAAAATCAATTTGTAGTTTACCATGATAATGACTTCTTTAGTTCTACCGATCGTTATTATACAACAGGTAATTTTATTGGTTATCGACATAATTTGAGTAAAGGTATTGAGGATGGGACCAGACAGCAACTTAGTTACTTTATCGAGCATCAAATATATACACCCACAAATAAAATTTCTTCAAATTTTAAAGATTTTGACAGACCTTATGCAGGTTTTTTAGGATTCAGTACCAGATGGTCAATTGCAAGTAAAGATCAATTATTTAAAGTAAAATTCCTATTTGGTTTTACCGGGCCAGTTTCAGGGGGTTCTGGTTTTCAAAAATTTTTTCACGGTACAGGTGGAATTGGCACCATTCCAAAATGGGTAGACCAGATTGAAAACAGTATGCATTTAAATTTATACCTGAACTATTTTAAGGAATGGACACTGCCTATAACCCCACTCGATGTTCACTTGGCTTTAGGAACCAATTTTGCATTCGGGTCCAAGGATATATTTTCGGATTTACAATTGGCAACGCATATCGGTAAAAAAAACCCATTACTTTCGAGCATGGCCTATGATCAATTTGGAGTCATAAAAACAGAATATTTTTTAACACTAATGGTCAGTTATCGTTATATTTTTCATGATGCCACATTCCAGGGGAATAGATTTGGAGATAGTTCACCTTTTATTATAAAACCAACCAACAAAGTAACCGATTTAACGATTGGATTCAATTATCGTTTTGGACGTAACGATATAAAAATATTCACTATTTATACCTCCTCTAAGGCTATAAGCAATGAACCTCATGTCTTTAATAGATTATACTATGCGAGAAGTTTTTAATTCCCTTATAAATGTTAAAACTCTACGTCAAACTCTAATATTTCTCCATTTCTGTCTATCATTACAATGGTATTTTGGCCTTTTTCAAACTTAGACAACGCTTTCATATAGCTCATCATATCGATGATTTCATGTTCGCCCATCTTTACAACAACATCTCCTTTTTCCATACCGGCTTTTTGTGCCGGTCTATCTTCACTTACTCCATCAATTCGCATACCTTCACCACTAAATAGATAATCCGGTACTACACCTAAAGTTACTTTAAATTTGGGCACCTCATCACTTTCGTTTTTGGTTTTCCTGAATTTCAGTTTAGGACCATCATCCAAATCGGTTATAACGGCTAAAATATATTGGGTTATATCTTCCATCCCTTCAAAATTCAATTTTTCAATATCATCACCAGGCTTGTGATAATCTTCGTGCTGACCCGTAAAAAAATGAAGCACTGGTAGATCCATTAAATAGAAAGAAGTATGATCGCTAGGTCCTACCCCCGATTCTTTTTCAGTGATGCTAAAATCTGTTTTGTTTGAAAAAAGTGTTTGGCTAAATATAGGTGATGTACCCACTCCAAATACGGCTAATACTTTTTCTTCATTAAGTCGGCCAACCATATCCATATTAATCATATAATTAATGTTTTCAAGATTAATAGTTGGATTTTTTACAAAATAATTTGATCCTAACAATCCTAATTCTTCCCCCGAAAATGAAATAAAGAGATAATTGTTATGTGTGTTTTTGTTCTGTAGCTCTTTAACAAGGTTTAACATAACTGCAACACCACTGGCATTGTCATCCGCTCCATTATGTATAGCTTTGGTTTCTCCTCTGTACAATGATCCTTCACCGCCCATGCCCAAATGGTCGTAGTGAGCACCAATAACAATAGTTGTTTCAGCATTGTTATCCATAAAACCAATCACATTGGTTCCTGTAATGGTGCCATCTTCACTCTTATTTACAAATTTAACCTCTCGGTGTGGATCGGACTTATCTGCAAATGAGAATTCCTGAAAATACCCATTAGTACCCTTAGGATCCAATCCTAGATCTTTAAATCTTTTTGCCAGATATTCTGCTGCCATTTGTTCATAAGAAGTCCCTGTTCTTCGGCCTTGTAAACTATCTGATGCCAATATTTTAACATCATCTTTCATTGAAATATCAATGGTTTTCTCTTCTTTACAAGAAAAGAACAATATTACAATCACAAGAATATTAATTACTTTCATCGGTATTTTTATTATGATTTTCGATATAAATAATTAATGATAATTATTTACACACATCTTATATTGATTATTTTTGCTCAAAATTACTTTAATAAATGAAATGCATTCCAATAATACTAATATTTTTATTTGTTGTTTCCTGTAATGAAATGAAAACGGATACCAAAATTGTTGAAAATAGTTCCTCTGCTATAACTATTAAAACAAAAAATGATTCTCTTATATTTTCAGAAGAAAGGCATTTCAAATCGATAAGACAAGTAACATTTGGTGGTGATAACGCTGAAGCTTATTGGAGTTTTGACGATAAACAACTCATTTTTCAATCTAATTATAAAGGTTGGGGACTTGAATGTGACCAGATGTTTTTAATGAATGCAGATGAAATATTTAACGATAGTAAACCCCTTATGATAAGCACGGGAAAAGGACGCACTACTTGTGCCTATTTTCTTCCTGATAATAAACATATAATATATGCATCGACACATTTAGTAGATGAAAAATGTCCCGAAGTACCTCTTCGTAAAAACGGAAAATACGTGTGGCCAGTGTATGATTCTTTCGATATTTTTGTAGCAGATCTTGAAGGGAACATTACCGCACAATTAACAGATGAACCTGGATATGATGCCGAAGCAACTGTTTCACCTAAAGGTGATAAAATAGTTTTTACATCTACAAGAAGTGGAGATCTTGAACTATATACCATGAACCTTGACGGGAGTAACGTAAAGCAAATTACAAATGAATTAGGTTACGATGGCGGTGCTTTCTTTTCTCCTGACGGCACTAAACTAATCTTTCGATCTTCTCGCCCAAAAACTGAGGAAGAAATAACCGAGTATAAAGAACTCTTAGCAAAAGGCCTGGTACAGCCAACAGAAATGGAGCTTTATATCTGTAATGCCGATGGTAGTGATTTACGTCAACTTACCCATTTAGGCAATGCCAATTGGAGTCCGGTTTTTCTGCCCTCAGGTGAAAAAATATTATTCTCATCAAATTTTGAAGCTGAACGTGGGTTTCCTTTCAATCTGTATATGATCGATCTTAATGGGAAAAATTTAGAACGCGTCACTCATAGTGAAACTTTTGATGCTTTCCCGGTTTTCTCAAACGATGGAAAATATTTAGTGTTCTCTTCTAATCGTAATAATGGTGGAAACCACGACACCAACCTATTTATAGTAGAGTGGCAAGATTAATTCCTGAGCAGATAGGAATCTCATTATCTATTACTATTTTTATTGTTAATTAGTATTTTTTTAAGATTTAGAATACCTCTATAAACAAAAGGATAGTAACCTATAATGAAATTTATAAAACACAACCGAATCCTTCTATTGATAACAGTTATAAGTATAGGGTTATATGTTAGTTTTGCTTATGATTTAGTCCGGAGTGATTTTGTAAAACTTTTTTCGCTTTATACCGGATTATTTTTTCTAACGTATAAAATCCTTCAAATCTCCAAGCAAAACTTTTTTTTATTGGCAGGATTAGGAATTCTATTCCGGTTAATTTTTATTGGGGTTTTACCCAATTTATCACAAGATTTTTATAGATTCTTGTGGGATGGAAGTTTGGTATTACAAGGTATTAATCCTTATCTCATTACCCCTGAAACTTATATAGAATCAGGAATAAATATAATTCCAAATACACGAATTTTGTTTGAGGGAATGGGAGCTCTTAATGGGAGTCATTTTAGTAATTACCCTCCTGTAAACCAGCTTTGTTTTACAATTGCTGTTCTTTTTGCGGGAAAAAGTATTATTGGTTCTACCGTTGCATTAAGTATTATTATTATTTTGGCAGATATAGGAATTCTTTATTTTGGAAGAAAACTTTTGAAGGGATTAGGAATAGATCCTTACAACATCTATTGGTATTTTCTCAACCCATTTATTATAATTGAACTAACCGGAAATCTTCATTTTGAGGCTGTGATGCTCTTCTTTCTGGTCTGGTCCTTTTATCTACTCCATAAGGGAAAGTGGTATTGGGCTGCGGTACTGCTAGGGATTTCGGTTTCGGTTAAATTGTTGCCTCTACTGTTTCTTCCTTTATTGTATCAGTGGTTTGTTAAAAAAGAAGTATGGGGTAGAGGAATTCTGAAGCTGAGCACATTTTATCTAATTGTTCTAGCTACCTTTTTACTCAGTTTTGCTCCTTTTTATTCTACAGGGATCGTTTTAAATTTTTTAAAAACCATAGGTCTTTGGTTTCAAGACTTTGAGTTTAATGCAAGTATCTATTACATTATTAGATGGATCGGTTTTAAAACGATAGGATGGAATGTCATTGGAACCACAGGAAAAGTCCTTCCATTGATTGTAGTTGTATTTTTGTTGATCATTACTTTTTTCAGGAATAATAAAGAACTTAATCAACTCTTTACAGTAATGTTAATAGGAGTTTCGTTTTACTTTTTGTTATCTACAACCGTTCATCCCTGGTATGTGGCTACTCTTGTATTACTTTCAGTATTTACAAAATATAAATTTCCTATAGTGTGGAGTTTTATGGTAATGTTAAGTTATTCGGGATATAGTGTAGAAGGATTCACTGAAAATCTGTGGCTTGTGGCTATTGAATATTTTGTTGTTATAGGATTCTTTGTGTGGGAAGTTATTTACCCTCAGAAAAAATTAAGATTTACTTAAATTTTAAAACCATTTCATAACATATTAATAGTATTCATTTCTTGCTCTTTAAGATGTCGCCATCGCCCTCGAGGTAAATCTTTTTTTGTAAGAGGTCCTATAGTTACACAATCTACTTTTACTACATCGTATCCTAAATAGTTAATAATTTTACGGATAACACTATTCCCTATATGTTTTATTTTTAATCCAATTTCCTTTTTAGGCGCATTCTCTACATAACTTACTTCTTCTACTTCAATGGTCTTCTTATCTACTTTAATACCTTTTTGAATTTTTTGAAGATCCTCGTATTTCAAGTTTTTATCCAACTCAATATGAAATAATCTTGTTATACCTTTACGGGTAAATTTTTGCATAAACTCATCATCGTTGGTAAACAATAATAATCCTGTTGCATTACGCCCTAATCTTCCAATGGGATTAATACGTACTGTGGTAGCATTACTCACCAGATCCATAACTGTATTTCCTTTGCCTTCGCTTATAGTTGTAACAAATCCTTTGGGTTTATTAAGTAAAACATAAGCTTTGGGCTCCGGGTTGATTCGTCTGCCGTCAAACTTTACTTCGTCTGAAAGTTTAACTTTATAACCCATCTCATTTATCACCTTTCCATTTACAGATACACTTCCTACTTTTATGTGCATATCGGCTTCACGACGGGAACAAATACCAGAGTTTGCAATGTATTTGTTTAGTCGAATCTTTTCGGAAGGGTCCTTTTGTTTCCCTGACATATCCTTTTTTATAGGAGTATTTATCTGTGAATTATATCCGCGCTGATCGGTTTTATTACTTCTTACCAAATCTTTTCTTTTTCTAATATTTCCCTGTTGCCTACCCATGGTTAATTTTTTGCAAAGATATGAGTTTTCATTTCTGAAAATGATCTCTTAAGAAATAAAATAATTCATAATGAAAGGTCTAAATAAACCTTTTTAGCAAAAGATCTACATTGATTAAAATGATACTGAAAACACCAGCTACTATGATAAATTTAAGAATATTGTGCAATATCACATAGTGCATTTTTTTTACAGATTTCCATAAAATAACAATGAATATTATTAAAGCTATAGTACTTCCGTAGAAAAAAATGTCCATATAGCCTATGTCAAATCTTGTTACAAGCAAATAAGCAGGTAGAAGGGTTAAAATACTAAGTATACTGAGCATTTTTTTAGAAATTATTTCACCATAGACAACAGGTATAGTACGATAATTTTGAACAAGATCTCCTTTTAGGTTTTCCAGATCTTTTACTAACTCACGCATAGAAATAATTAAAAATAAAAAGGTAGCATGTACAAAGATTACTAAATCAAAATTTTTATAATATATAAAAACAGCAAAAAAGGGAATTACGGCAAGTGTTGCAGCTACTATATTTCCAATAAAAGGAAATTTTTTTAATTTATGCGAGTAAAACCAAATTCCAAAAATATACAAAGAGAAAAATACTACAGCCCGAAATGAAACATAACTGGCAAAAATAACAGAAATGAAATTAAGTACAAAATAGGAGCTTAGCTTTGTACGCTGACTTACCAATTTATCCAACATTGATTTTCGTGGTCGGTTTATAAGATCTTTATCCCTATCATAAAAACTATTAATAATATAACCTGCGGCGATAGCTGTAGAAGATGCTAATATCAACATCAGAAGATTTAGATCAAAGAGAACTTTTTTAACCGGTAGTTGTGGTGCCAATATATACACCGAGGTCAAATATTGTGCGAAAACAATAACTAATATATTATATCCTCTTATAATAGAAAACAAACTGAAAAACTTAATAAAGAAGTATTTTTGTTTTCTACTAAGCATAATATTATTTGAATATAAAACTCAATATCATAAAATAAAAATTCCCCCTTTAAAGGGGGTTATGGGATGTTTTCAAATTAAGAAAACATATAATTTCATCTTAAAAATTATAAACTACTTCCAGCTTATACTTTTCGAGTGCTTTTCGGGCTTTCACTATATCTTCAGTAAAACCAAGCATATAACCTCCCCCACCGGAACCACAAAGTTTTAAATAGTACGCATTAGTATCAATTCCTTTTTTCCATAGTGTTTGGAATTCTTTAGGAATCATAGGTTTAAAATTATCAAGCACTACTTTCGAAAGCTGTTTTATATTACTGAAAAGAGATTTAACATCTCCTTTTAAAAAGTCTTCTACACAGGCATCTGTATGCTTAACAAACTGATCTTTCAACATCTTCCTGAATCCCTCATTTTTCATATTTTCCATAAAGATATGAACCATAGGAGCCGTTTCTCCTGTTATGCCACTGTCCAATAAAAATACAGCTCCTTTGCCATATTGGGTTTGTGATGGAATTCCAGCAGGCTCAATATTATCTTTGGAATTAATAAGTATTGGAAGACTTAAATAACTGTTCAGGGGATCTAAACCCGATGATTTCCCATGAAAAAAAGACTCCATTTCAGCAAAGATCGCTTTTAGTATAAGTAATTTTTCTCGAGTTAAATTTTCAAGAATTGTGATTTTATTGTAAGCATACTTATCATAAACAGCTGCTACCAAAGCTCCACTACTGCCCACACCATAGCCCTGAGGAATACTAGAATCAAAATACATACCCTTATCGATGTCTAATTTCAATGCTTTCAAATTAAACGTTACCAACTCGGGATTTTCTTTTTGAATATCTTCAAGATAAGCTAAAAAAAGTTTTAGTTTTTCATTCGATCTAAGGGTAGATTCATTATGGTGGTCGTTAATTTTTAATGCTCCTTTATAAAAATTATATGGGATTGAAAGTCCTTTGGAATCTTTAATAATTCCATACTCTCCAAAGAGTAGTATTTTAGAGTAAAATAAGGGTCCCCGCATGTAGGTGATTAATTTGGTTTGTTAAAATTACATTTTTTTTGCTCCATATCCAATTCGATCACAAATATACTGCCCGTCTTGGCAATATGCAACTAACTCATTTTTAATAAATTTTAAAACAGTATCTTTTTCAATTGTTGGATAAAGTACATGAACATTGGCTCCCGCATCAAGAGTAAAACACAGGTTACTTCCTGTTTCTCTTCTAAATTTCCTAATACCACTAATAATTTTCAACGTATTGGGTTTCATTAATATAAAATTCGGCATAGAGGACATCATCAATCCATGAAGCGTTAAAGCTTCATTTTCTACGATTGCAATAAATGATTTTAAATCTCCTGTTTTAAAAACGTTTTTTAGTTTACTAATATTATCATTCGCTTGTTGAAATCGTGCTTTGGCAAAGGGATGGTTGTTCATTAAATTATGCCCGACAGTACTACTTACCCTCTTTTCACTTCTGTCGACCAATAAGATTGTGTCTTGATAGTTTTTAAAGTTTTTGTGCACCCGGTAAGGATATTTAATTCCGAAGAGATCAGAACTACCCTCAATATTGGAATGTTTCCCCCAAACTATTAAATCACCTTCAATACTTCTACAAGCACTACCCGAGCCCAATCGTGCTATGAATGAAGCTTTTTGGATAAAATCTTTATCGGTACTGTCCGAAAGTAATTGTTTTTCAATACTCATCAGACAAAGTGCCAAGGCACTCATACCACTTGCCGAAGATGCTATCCCACTACTATGGGGAAATGTATTGGAAGTGTGAATCTCAAATCGATATTTCTTTAGAAAAGGAAGATATATTTCTGCTCTATCAAAAAAGATTTCAATTTTAGATCTAAAATCTTCAGATTTATTGCCATCAAAATAAACTTCAAAATCAAAAATATTTGAGGGATCTTCTTTAAGTTGAAATTTTAATTCCGTTGTAGTTTTACTAGCATCCAACGTAAAACTAATCGAAGGATTTAGTGGTAATTGTTCGCCATGTTTACCCCAATACTTTACCAAAGCAATATTACTGGGAGACTGCCAAGTAATGTTTCCTTCTTTAAGAGAATTCGAATAATTT
>SMVB01139078.1_pt1 | contig 15200 bp, 31 predicted proteins | sample 2456461 | NCBI WGS metagenome assembly SMVB01 (sample SAMN11095934, study PRJNA526329) | marine sediment metagenome | biome: Marine sediment; feature: Surficial sediment; material: Deep marine sediment; isolation source: Hadal surficial sediment | place: Pacific Ocean | collected 2014-05 | depth... | reverse complement strand
TGACAGTGAACACACCACTGGCGAGCCACGTGCGTCGGTTGCCGGTACCGATGCGAATCTTCCAAGGGAACTTGCGTCCCATCTCGGCTTTCCACATCGCACGCACAAAACTGATCGCGTGAGTCGGCCAGACGTTTTGCAACTGCTCGAAGGGGATGGGTTTCCAAATCGCTTCAACGACCCGGTTGTAGTCTCTAGCTGTGGGCATAACGTTTACTCCTTTGCCTACCGTGGAATCCACGGTAACGTTAGTATAGCACATCTAGAAAAAAATTGTTTATCGGAAAATCGCGCACCCTCCTCTTTTACGCGGTGGAACTGTTATTGCACTACAAAGTTGATAGGTGGCCCCGGAACTCCCGGAGCGACAATAAAATTTACAGTGTTGCTCGGAGCAGAACGTTCTCCCTCCGTCGTGATGGTGAACGCTTGACACGCATGCGTACCGACAGCGAACGTCCCCGGCGGAGCGATGTACTCTTCGCGATTCAAAGGTATGTTCAGGAGGTTGACCAGCAGTGAGCCGTCGCACTCGATGTCATACGATGCTATCGCAGACTGAGGGAGCGGCGTCCCGTCCTCGTACTCCGTCGGCGGAGTGAACGTGAACGTCTTCTCTCCGACCGCGAATACGAGCGGACTGATGAGCAACAATGCAACGATACGAATTAACACGACGAAGCCTTGTCACCGTCGATCTTGCCAGATCCCATGTACTGGAAAGGTGGGTCCACAAGGGTGCCAGTTTCGCAGTACGTCATCTCGCCGTTCTCGACGTTCTTGTAAATCTCAACGTCAACTTTCGCAGCAAGGAATGGAGCGAGAGCTGCCACCAATAAGATGAAAAGGACTATCCGGTATATCCAAATTTCAGTGACAGTGATGTTTACGGAAATCATATTTTTCTCCAGTCCGATATTTTGAAGTGGTCAAACTCGATACCGATTGTGATCATCGTTAACGCGAAGCAAGTCCATGGTCCCGTTTCGCCTAACACAAATAACCAGATGACGATCAGTTCGAGGAACCATCGAATGACGTAACCTGCCATTTTGTAAGTGTCGTTATTTATTAGATGTCATCCACGAAAGGTTTGCGACTAGCATCGTCAATTTCCCAACGCAACCCACCTGCACGATCAGGTCGTACTTTCATGTCGGTCATGCCCAGCTCGATGTCAGTCGGTTCGATCCACGTCGGATCGATCAACTTGTACTGGTCGATGTATTTCTGCCGCGCTCCTGCCATTGAAAGCCGGGGGGATACTTCGATAATGTTGCCGCCAATTGATTCGACGTACAGGTACTTCGAGATGCCCTGCAGCTCCGTTGGCAATGTCGGAGCCTCGCTCAGATCTTCAATGCCGACCCACCGCTGATTCACAGTATAAGTGTACGGTGCTGCATAGCTGCAGTGCATCGCAACGTCATCGACGAAACCAGTGTACGCGTGTCGTCCGGTAAACTGTTCACACCAGAAGTAACCGGGATTCGCATTCGGGACATTATCCCACGCAGCGAAAGGCCACTCGTCGTATTCGTAGAAACCACCTCGACCCATGCCGAAGATGTTCATTTGCGGTCGCACAATGACAGCTATCGGTGCAGCTGGACGCGTACCGACGGGACCGCACTGGTAGCCTAGTCGCTCAGCCAGCGACAGTTTGTTCATGATCCATCGGTCTGCAACGGGCAGCTGGTGATAACTATCGTAGTCGAAAATATAAGGAGGCAGTGTGATCATCGCGTTCTCTTATGTCTGAATGTTTGTAACGTCCACTTCAAAATCAGTAGAATTACTGTTATCGGCAATCTCTCGAATTCGAAAAGCTCCGATGACGTGGGATGTTCCCGGTGTACGACCTTTTCCGCCCGCCCTCAGAACGTTCCAAATTATGTTGTCTGTATCGAGCGGCGTATAAACGCCAACTGCTGCGGGTTCAGTGCTCCACACTCCCAGCGAGAGTGACAGGCATGAGATCTCAAACAACGAGCCATCAACACTCCCGTTCGGAGTCCACTGGCCTGTATGATCGACCGGAGAACTCGCATCGTCATCCCCCATCAAAAAGTAAGAGAGGTCGTGACGCTTGACCATGCTGTTGACCGCGCCAACACCCTGAGCCACATCGTTGAAAATGATTCCGACGTTGTTCGCTCCCGTGTCGTCACTGTGGAGAATCTCAATGTCAGTGACGAGGGGAGTGACGGTGCCAAGTAAGGCCACCGTTCCGGCAGGGAAGTTACTGAAACTCATGTGATACTGCTGCCCCAGATGATTTAGCGGGTATCTGGGGCAGCAGCTTACCCCTATTTGTCCTCGACTCCCAGCCCTCTAACCAGTAGCAATAATCCAGTCAGTTGCCAGCAGATCCGTTTGTGACGTTAACCAAGGTACGAGATCTCCCTGCACCGTGCGTATGTAAACGTAAGGCAGTGTCATCTTGGAATGCTCATCAGGAGTTTGCAGCTCCAAATATTGATCAGGACCATTCCACCCTTTACGCGTGACGCGCAGACCATTCTCCATTTGCTTAATTGCCCAGCCTATCTGCCCAGTACTGCAGCACTTGTGTTCTTCGTCGTTCACTTTGCTTCTCCTTTTTAGAATTTACCCAACAATCATTTTCGGTTCATGGTCGCCGCCACATTGTAATTTTGGATCCGTAGGATCGTGACGAACGTAAATTCCATCTTGAGTCACATCTCCGCAAAAACAGCAGTGCTCTACCGATGTATTCACCATTCGCTCCGGCGTGCGACCTTCCTTCTGCTGTCGCCAACACCTCATGCAAATGTTGTGTGTCCAGTCGCTCACAACGGACTTGGTGCTTGATCTCTTCTTTCAATCAGTACAATTTGCGATGGAGGGATCCAGTAATGACCTTGGCTCGCTCTGCACAAAACATGTTCTTTGGTGACCCAAAAGCCGTTTTTCAAATCATCCATGAACCAATGTTCGTGATCAGGAGTCGATTGACGCACTGGTCGGCGTGCAACATTGAATGTGACGTAAAAGGGACCTTCTTCAGACATGGTCATCTCCAAATGCTGGGTTAAGCACGTTCGCAGTTACCTGCTCTTTCGTTTGCATCATGCTTCTTGCGAGCGCTCTTGCCATCTGACAACCGAGATCCCTCGTCGGCATCGTTGACGTTCCATACGTTTTGTAGGTGTACTCAGGATGCGCGATTGAGTACAGCTCAACTCCGTCGCCCACGGGGATAGCAGCCACGACCGCAGCAGCGACCGCGCTTTTAATAAATTTACGTCTGTCCATTGAATATCTCTTCCGCGAAACGAGAAGTAGACTTTTTCTTCTTTTTCGATTTCGGCATCGCGCTGGTGTTGCAACGCACGTGGATCATATTGAGAATCCATGCACGCCAGTCGTGACTGTCACCTTGACCCGGAAATTTGGGACGACCGAGGTCAGGCGAGTGTCCATAGCGAGTACCGACGTCCTGCAATTCCTCACGCATGAATTTAGCGATCATTTGCCTGTTCACACCTTCCCCGTTCGCCCACTGGATGATATCGTCCGGAATCTCGACTGTAAACTTCATGCGCGAATCCTACTACAGATACGCTAGTACTTTCTCCGTCACGCACCTTTGAGAGAGCGTTTTGGGCTCTTTCTTCTTCTCCAGCTCAACGCGGAAGGCAGCGACATCGATGGTGCCAATACCTTTGCGTTTTTCGAGTTTTTCGAAGATTTCCAGAGCCTTCGCAAGCTTCGAATTTTTGCTCGGCGTTTTGCCGGTCATCGTCAGCCTCGAATCCGCACGCGAGTGCATTTTGCCGTTCGACTTCTTACGCGGATCGTCCCAACCGGGCACATAGCTCTCCATACTCTCGACAAGGACTTTGTGACCGTGCAAAAGTCGCATCGTTGCCGCCAGCTTCGTGTCGGGCACTTCGATTGTCAATTTAAAACTCATTTTTCATCCTCTTTTTCGGATTTGGTGTTTTTGGACTCACAAGTCGCCTCCAAAGTCATATTTGCCGACCATTCAAGAAAATCGCCCAATTCCATCTTCAAAAATTGCGTTTGGTCGGGATGTTCGATGATGTAACACGCGAAAAGCTCGTCGAGTGATTGATGCAGCTCTCCGTGCCGAGATTTCGTCGATTTGTGATCAGGATCGGTCACCAGTTTCCCCCAGCAGTTGAAGCCTCACCGAACGTGCAGGGTCCGCACATCCCGGTCGCGGGCACAATCGGACTTTCACCGCAATTTTCACATTTCCCAGTCCAATCAGGATCGGTATCGGGATCGGGTACTTTCTTTTTCTCTTTTTCTTCGCTCATAGCACGATATCTCCGTCACGAAATGGCTGCGTCCACTTGTAACCTTCCGTCGTTGTAATTACACGCTTCCAATTATTGCTGCGCATGTTCTGTGCGAGTGTCGCCGACTCAGGACCTTCCGATTCGATGTCTTTTAACGTCTGCACCTTGCAGTTGACGTAGTACATCGGGCTGCGATCAACTTCTTTGGGTTTGAAATCACGCAGGCCTCGACGCATGGTGTAGAACTGAAAACAGTACGGCTTGGCACCGTAGCGTTCCTCAATTTCACCCATCATCTTCAGCGCTTTCGCAACGTTCCAACTCGCCACATCTTTGGTGGTTGACTCGGCGACGAAAGTGCCGGGAGAGAAGAAAGTTACGAAGCGCTTTTTCACGTCAGTGTCCGCCCAGTGCGGTGCCGCAGTTTTTGCACAGCGTGGGCGAGTGCGGTCGCCAATGTGGCATCACGTTGAGATCTTGCAGGATCATGATGCCGCACACGGTTAGGCTAGGGGCTCGATCTCTCTTGATGTGCAGCACCTCGCGGTACTGGCTCAGGCGTACTAGATCTTGGCTCACGTCTCTTCCTCCTCGACTTCATCTTTTTGTGCCATGCCGCCCGGTGGGCAACTGTTGTATTGATTTGGCTCACTCGAATCGAGCGGTGTCATCACGCCTTTGCGAATCACCGAATTACGGAACACAATTTTAAACATTTCTTGGTGATCGATGACGCGCAGATCGGCGCACTCTTTTCGGACTTCTAACTCCATGCACTTATTTTCTCGGTCCATCAGATCCTGCTCACGTCCTGCCCATTCCTCGGCACACGTGACTGCGGCCTGACATTTCGTGCTGAGTGCGTCGCGATTGGTGACGACATTCTCGTGCACCTTTGTCAGGTCTTCCAAATCGGTCTTCAGCGCATCACGTTCAGTAACGAGCGAATGAAACTGTGCAACAGCATCAGCGGTGAGTGCGCCGTCAAGCGCTGCTTTCTGGATCAGTACTTCTAAGCTGTCGGTGAGATCAGTCATTTCGATTCCTCGTCATCGTAAATATCGCCGATCACTGTCGTCGGCATGAAAGACAACTGCACCCATGGACCGTCTTTGGCATCCTGAATGTGCGTCTCTTTGGCATCCTCTTCGGTAGACGAATACTTTTGCGTCAACTCGTATTCGAGTGCCTCGTTATAGGCAGGATCCCCTTGCGGAGTCATCTGATCGACGTCACCGTACAGGATCACTTGTTTGGCTCCATCCCCGTAGTGCGTCGAGATGCAGAGCGATACTTTTGCATCATTTTCGATGTTGCGCAGCTTGTTGCTCCATGGAAAGAACGACATCCAAATTCGCTCGCCATGATAGATCCACCAAACTGTGTTGAGCTGTATCCGAGAGTTGCGACAATCGAACGTGCCCAGCACACCGTATCTCGGCTGTTGCAGGAATTTTTCGATCTCAGCAGTTTCCATTGGTCGGTACATGTACGTCATCGAGTTTTTCTCTGTCTTCTTCTGGATAAGGGATCGGGTGTTGTCCGTACGGGTAGTCCGCGAGAGCATTCTGATCGGCACAACCACCCCAGTGAAAGTTGAAGCGCTTGCACGTCGGGCAAAATGCATCACGGTCATGCGAATGTTTCTCGACGTATTTTACGAACGCGCCTTTGAGATCCCACAACGAATTGCAGGCTGTGCAAACCCAGCCGTGCATGGTGACGCCGCGCCAGTGATAACAAGCATCTCGACGTACCAGTTTGGCTCGGCAAGTGGGACAACTAGACATACCTAATGCTTTCGACGACGAACCTCCGCCGACACATCGGACAGCATTTCGGTTCCTCCCCGCTGGGCACAATGAGGAGAAGTTCCGCTTTGCAATTGTCACACCATGCGCGTACGTGACGTTTCGGATGCGCCTTGGAGTCGATGGCACTCATCCTAATTCCTTTTGCCGCAGTGCTGCGTATTCTAAAAACGCACGCAATTCGAGCCAGACGCCTCCGTTAACGCGCACGCCAAGTTGTTTTTTCGCCAGCTTGCGCCCCTGCCAATCGTGGTCGTAATAATCAACTTCCCAAACGTCGCAGTGCTCTTTGGAGTTGAAATTATTGAGACTCATGTGCATTTCCGATAGACGACTTTGCCGCAGGTATCGCACATGCGACGTTGCGTCATGTAGCCGGTGATAGTTTCACTGGTCGTCTCGTCACCCATCACTTCGCGGTGCGTCCACGTGCCAGTGAAAGGATCGGACCACTTGCCCCATTTGTGCCAGCAAAACGTCCTGATAAATACGTTGCTCATGGTTGCCTCGCTAGATGGTAACCTACTATAAGAGAGAAGATAATCCACGGCAGCGTGTAGTTAATAAGCAGCCCAGTGAGTGATCCAAATGCCAGCCCCACGCAGGTGTAAGCGAAGAAATCGAACCCGCGCCAGCCCAGTTTGGTGGTCATCATGCTATCTCCAGTTTTGGCGTGCCTCTGCGGAAGAAGTGAAATGCCTGCTTCATGGTCATGATCGTGGTGACGTAATCCCAACCTGCAGGGATGTCCTGCTGAGACCCAACGAGCAGAAATTGCGACTCTTCGTGATTGACTACCGTGCCTTCGGGGTGTGACCAGCATTCAGCGAACAGAATGAAGTTGCCGTTGCCATCGACGCAGATGTCGCGGTACGTTGAACCCGTTGGCAGGTCAACGGTAAGTCTGGTCGGCTCGCCCGGTGGTGCAATGCCATCAGGCTGCTCGAAGTTGAAGCCGAATACTCTGCGTGTTTTTGCCATCAGCGACGTCTCTTTTTCTTCGCGTACTCGGCGTGATGTTTCGGATTGTCGAGAATGAAATCCATCCGGCTCGCCAGACGTTTGCATCGGCCCAGCCTGAATCTTTTATCCGACGGGGATCTGCCACGCCACGTCGAGAGACCAGCGTAACAGGCCTTGCAGACAGAGAGGTGAATGTAGTGGACTGCCTCTTCGCAGTCGGGAATGCAGCAATTACTCATTGGCTTTTAAAAACTCCTCTTCGGAAGCGAAACAGGTGGCGATTGCGGTGGCATCTGCACGCGACCACCAACGAGCTTCGAGTTCAGGATCCGCGTCAATCGCGTGTTCCCACGGCACGTTGGCACCCCCATCATGGAGATACATTGCAAGCGCTCCAAAACAATGCTGAGACGATCCGTCATGGCTGAAATGGTAGCCGTCGGATTCACCATCGGGGGACTCTCGGTGTTCCGCATGCAGATGGCAGACAAATCCCTCGCGGTATGCAATCTCCTCAATTTCTTCAGCGCGCTCGCGACATTGGAACGTGATGCGCGTTGGGGTGTTGGAGAACGGGCAGTTTTCGCACGCTTTTTTAAGGTCGAAGCGCATGTCATCAGGAGCCTCCAAACTTCTCGTTCAGTACTCGCGCTGCAATACGCTCTCGACGCTCTAACTCCTCTGCGGAAATTGCCTTGGCTTCTGCTTCAGACTCTCCCTGAAAAGCAAGATAGTTCTTGCCGTCCGAACCACGCCTCATCTCCACCACTTTGAGTGCCATCAGGAATTCCCCAACTGACGAACTGCCGTTTCCAGATTGCTGAGTCGATCCGGCAAGGAAAGCAGCGCATTCGCATCGGAATCCGCAGTCGCACCGAGTGCTGCTTCTATTTTACGAATCTGCTCCCCGTCGGTTACACCTTTCTGGGCAAATCCCTCCACGGCTGCTACCAGCGAGTCCAGCCTATCCTTCAGCTTGGTAATTTGCTCACCGTGATGTGCGATCAAATTGTCTTCCATGATCGGTGTGATGTAGCCCAGCACTTTGCTCAACGCATCGCTCATCTCAGCGAAAAGCTGGTCTTTAATTTTGTCGCGATCCTGCAGCCGCAGCAGCTGACGTTGCATTTTTGAGATCGTGGTGGTCAGAACTTCCTTGTAGAACTCCTCCGGCGTGGCACGCGGATCGGGCAAGGGCAGATCCTGCGCTTTGGAGATCAGCGAGCGCGCTTCCTCCTCGGGCAGCGAATCCATCAGCTCGTTGTGCGGATTCAGGCCGGGATCCCCGACCGCACCGTTGTTCTTGATGTCAGCGAACGACCAAGTCTCGGCACCATCGACGTGCAGAGAGAAAGACACTTCACCAGAGGTGGGAAGTTCGGGATGTGCGGTGGCGCGGAGGATCTTCTGCACCGCGTCGGAGATGTCGCGTTTTTGCTGTACGGAGAACATCGCAAGCTCCTTTATTCTTATGAATTATGCGAGAATGTGATCGGATCCCCGACAGCGGCACGGTGATAGCGACGTTTATGCTTTGCGGGCGTCGCACCCATACACCTAAACCAAAGTCGGGGGTCCTCACCCGCATTCAGACATCTGCCGATCAGACGCCTCACAACACATCCTACACAGCAACGCAGCGGTGTGCAATAGGCAAAATCCTACCGTGCGGCTCAGATATTATTTACGGCTGCGAAGAAGAAGGTGACGAGAAAAGCACCCCAGCCGATCATCAGAACCCAACGGGGGGCGAGCAGACGGGGACGCCAGTCAGACCATTCAGGTAGCTCTCTCATGTGATCCTCCGAGGATGCTCCAGTACCGGGGACATCTGGATGCCGCTCTGGATTCCCTCAGCGTCCTACAGCTGAGTTCAACGCGGTACAGGCATGTCCCCTCGCTTCCCGATAACCAGCTTGAGCATCGCCGGGTCACTATCCAACTTGGGGGATGGATCGCGGAGTCTATCACATCAAGGGGGACGCGATCAAATTTGCAACAGCAACGCTCACGTGTAGAAGAGGCCTATAGGGCTGTTGGCCTAAAATATTCAAGAGGGAGGCGCATTATGTCAAGTCGTTATGTTAAATGGCTGAGGGGTGCCACCGTGCATTATGTTAAGTCAGCGTGCGCGGATTCATTTGCGGATTATGTTAAGTCGGCCTTGACACGGCAACGCACCTGTGGTAGGCAGGCATTATGTTAAGTGGAGGTGCGCACGTCTCAGGCCTTGACACGGGAGCGGATCCGTGGTAGCGTCGCGAGCGTACGTGATCACGTACACATGCGACACCACCTACACTGCAAGCGGAAGCCCGCACGCCACGCGTGCTGGATCCCGCATGCCTGCAGTCACACGCCATGCCATCGCGGCGGGCAATGCCCAGCGCTGTACACGTGGCATGCCAGATTATGTCTACTCTCACTTGACATGCGACGCGCAAGTATGCTAGTCACATTACACGCGAGCGGTGCCGTTTATGTATAGCGAAAACGGTGGTATTGACAGCCGCTGTACGCGGTGGCATGCATCCAGCCTGATCAGCACCCGCGCACCTACGCCGATAGTCCTGAATAGTCCGACCTGACTATCCACGCCAGCCGTTGGTATCATTGACTTGTAACCCTTTGGATAGTCCGATAGTACGATAGTCTATAAGGGAGGGAGGGGTGTATATATAGGGGTAGAGTGAGGGAGTGAGGGAGTATAGCGACTATCCGACTATCCGGGACTATCCTATGCATTTCAATCAGTTGCGAGACTACTCGCCGACTATCCAAAACTATCCGCGAACGCCAGACAAAGAAAAGGCCCACCGAAGCGGGCCAATTCATAGTGCACCGTTGCCGTGTACGCTACCCGTCGGCAACCTCACTCTCGACCGCATCAAAATAGTCGGTATGCTTTTTCAGCATCACATCATACCCGCGCAGTGCGCGCATGATTTCCTCTGCCGCATTATCCTTTGCCTCGGGCGTGTCGCCATGCTTCACGACTTCCAAAAGCATGCGACCAGCCGCTGCCCAACTTGGATTTAACCTGATAACTTTCATGACTTGTGCTCCTGTGTAACGTTGTCAAACTCACCGACTGGCGTGCTGCCGGTGTACTTTTCAAAGTGCGCGAAGGCTGTGATCGGGACCTGAATCACGATCTCACCCGTGCGCGTATCGATAAACTTCTGCGATGTAAATGTCATTTCATTTGCTCCTGATAGTCCGGTCCAAACATCGCGACCATTGCGCGTTCGGTTTCCGCCCAGTTGTTTACGATTGCATCCGCGACGCTGATGCCGAAGCCCTCATCCCGCAAGCCATCGGCGCGGTCTTCGAGCATGCATTCGCGACACTCGCCGCAGATGTCGCCGTCATCCTTGACCTGCACGTCGTCGCATGATTTGCACATTGCCAGCTGGTACATCTTGTCCGCGTTGCCGCCGCAGTCCGGGCAATATCCCTCGTACTCTGGCGGCTCCTCCTGATTGCCTGCGAACGTGCACTCACTGCGGAGGTCGTCATCGTGACCGGTCCAGCCGCACTCGCATTCCCATTGTTGATTGATAGTCATGCCATCACCTCACTGTCGATTACAAATCCGCTCTTGTCCTGCCGTGCTTTACCCTTGGCTTTCAGTGCGACCAGTGAACCAGCCGGATCCAAAAACCTGAGGTCATTTGCGTCGCCATCCACGAAGCGCTTGCCGCACTCCTCCGCGAACATGCGTGCCTGACTGATTGCATCCTTGTCGCGATACACTGTGACTAGCGAGCAGTTGGTTTCCCGGTACGCTTTCCAGCAGCGCTGCGCGTACACTGGCGAGGCCTCGGAATAGCTCAGGCAGAGGTAGTAATTACTCGGCAGCTCGCGGTAAAAACGCTTGGCGATTTTCGTGTAGTCATAAAACTGGATGTCCGGAAACACTGCCATGATGTTTGTGAAGATGCAGTGAATGCCGCGCATATTGTCGCTGACTTTAACCGGGATCTTTTCCCATTGGATGTCGCTGGTACCGTTGAGCCGAATGACTGGCGTCAGGTTCATGCGATCAGCCTTGCGGATAAATGCGCGGATTTCCTGATACAGCCGTCTGAAGAATTCATCCGGATCCGATGAGTAGAGTCGCGTGCGGTCGATGCGTGCGTGCTGGATTGCGTTGTCAGGTAGCAGGCCTGCCGGAGTCCTGAAGCGCTTCGAGCCCTTCGAGATCCCGCCGCGACCGGCAGTGTTTAGGCAACCCTTCCAGCATCCCGCAAGCTCAGCCATCGGGCATACGTTGATGCCTGATGCGAGGTACGGTGCAAGGTACATGACAGCCGTCAGGAAACCTTTGATTTGACCTTTCACGGTCTTCGCGTTCTGGTCGATGTTAAGTAGCTTTTTCATGATTGTGCTCCTGTGGATTTGAACAGCGGGACCAGCATAACTGTGCCCCAATAGATAATGAAGATCAAAGCGCACGCGTCCTGCGCGCTCATGATGTAAGCACCCAGACACCGTACGTGTTGCCGTAGCAGTTGAGGTCGAGGTCGGTGTGCAGTTCCCAGCTGAGCCCGAACTGCGTAGCGAGATTGTGCAGCCTGTAGTCGAGCGGCTCATGTGACGCGGGCAACATGCAGATGCCGTTGATGATTTCCGCAGGCACCGTGATGGGTGCGTATCCGAGTGCCGCAATTGCGCGGACGATGATTTCAGCGGAGAAGATTTTTGCGATTGCTTTCATGGTAGTGCTCCATATTTTTCGATTGAGACCCATTATAGCACACTAGCGCTCCTGTGTCAAATCCGGTGATTATGTTAAGTCCCTGTATTATGTTAAATAGCCTCTCACGGGCGCGAGCGGGTGACAATAAAAAGGAACGCGCCCTCGCGAGCGCGTCCCGTGCGTGCGTACATGTGTACGCGGGTGGATCAGTAGCCGTTAGCCTCGGCCCACTTGATGATCGCGTCGCGGTGCCGCTCGGGCACGTCGTACTCGTCGCCAGTGTTGTAGTCTTCGAGAGTGCCGAAGCCCATCAGCATGCCGAGGGATCCACCGTACTCGATGCCGCGCACCGTGCGCGAGATGCCGCAGTCACTGCGCGGATCACCATCCTCCTCGAACAGCTCCAGCTCTACACGGTAGCCGTAAATTACTTTGACGATGCACTTGTCATCGGTGCCTGTCGAATTGCTTGCGTTGCTCATGGCTTGTTGCTCCTCTTTTATTTGCCGTTGCAAAACTTCGTACGCGTAATCATTTTGATCCATGGTCGTGCTCCTTGAGTTGCTCTTTGAGTTCATTAACTTGTCGCTGCAAATCAGCTATCGCAGTTTTTATATTGGCTTGTATCGTGTTCAGCTCTTGCTGTTGCGCCGGGGTAAACATGTCTCACACTCCTACGATTTCAATGGGCAGGTACACCAGAGTTTCAAGTGCCCGCGTGACTGCGACGTACTGCAGGTTGCGCTCTTGCTCTTGCTGCCAAGCTTGCGTTGCCCAGCGTGATGGCATCAGGTCAGGGTTAAGAATAAATACTCGCGGTGCCTCAAGACCCTTCGCTTTGTGGATGGTTGCAAGTGTCGTACCCTGCGCGCTATCGCTGAACATCGCAGTGATGCCATCGGTCAGCTCTTTGATTGTGTCGAGGCCTGCAGACAGCACGTTGATGCAATCGACCTTGTCCTGTATCGCTGCGATCTTCGCCTCGTTCTTCGCAGCCTTCTTGACCTGCTTCTGCTGCCATGCAGCCAGCTTGGGTCGCAGCTCTTCGATGGTCGTGATGCGTTTGCCGCCTGCCTTCTTGATGACGTTGACCAGACCTTTGCCGATCTCGCGACCCATCACGTGTACCCTGCGACCTTCGCCGATGCACTTGTATGCAAGCTCGATCAGGGGTGCAGTGTTGCGGCAGACCACGAGGTCATCATCGCTGAATGATTCGACCTGCCATTCGGTAGGGTGCAACACCTCGCCATCTTCGGCACTGTCGCTGGCTTCGATGTGCGGCACAAAACCCTGTGCAATTTCGATGACCTTGCGCGGGCACCGGTAGCTGATCGAGAGCGGCAGCGTCTCAGCCTTGAACACTCGACCGATGTTCTTGAGTGAGTCCGAGTCCGCGCCACGGAATCCGTAGATCGCTTGGTGACTGTCGCCGACTGCGATCAGGCGTCCGTTACGTTTGAGGAATTTGCGTAGCAGCGTGCGTTGCACGTGCGACACATCCTGCGCCTCGTCGATGATGATCCAGTCGTAGCCCCATGCCTGCAGGTCAAGTGCGACTGGCATGTACAGCTGGTCATCGAAGTCGAGAACGTTTTGCTCTTCGAGCCCAGCCTTGAGCAGGATGTTGGCCCAAGTGATGAAGGTCGCTGCGCCGCAGCCGTTAGGGTCCACGTCGTACTTATCCATCAGCGTATCCCAGCGCTCGTCAGTTGCCTCGTACGTGCCGCTGGGTATGCGCATGCCCTTGGGCACCAGTCCGTGCGCCTTCGCCTTGCCGATGATGTTGAGCAGCTCAGGCCTGACCTCGCGTGACTCCTCCGGCAGCAGCTTGTCGATCAGGTCAAACGTTTTGTTGCGCTCGACGGTGATGTGCTTGCCGATGCGGTAGCGACACAGTGCCCAGCCCAGTGCGTTGAGTGTCTTCGACTCGACGTGACCGGGAAGCTTGCGACCCAGCTCGACCGAGATGGTTTTGTTGAAGGCGAGGAAGACTGCCTTGTGCGCCTTCGGGATCAGCTGCGCAGCCCTCACGATGGTGAAGGTCTTGCCGCTGCCTGCGACCGCTTCAACGATCAGCGCGCCTGCGGTGTCGATGTGCGCGGTCACCCAGTCGATGACTGCCTGCTGATATTTGGAAAGGGTGATCATTACACTTCCTCCTTGGCAGAGTTGATTGCAGCTTGCAGATCCTGCAGCAGCTGCTGCGCTTCGGTGATGCTCAGGACACACTCCTGACGTGCGGTGATGCGAATCCCAATGGGCCGCGTCTGGCTCCAGTTGTCTGTGCGCCTGTCCTGCGTTTTGATGTGACGTGCTCTCATGTCGTGCTCCTGTGTGTGCTCGGAATAAGCATTAGTGAGTGCACCTCGCGATGCACTCGTAATGATCACTCGCCTCGTGCGATCTCAATTTCGCGTTTGGCATTCTTCAGTTCGTCGAGGGCTTCGTGCAACTGCTTCACTCTGCAGATGTGCACGTCGCCTACGCGGACCTGACTGACGGTCACGGTGAGCGCGCTGATCTGCGCTTCCGTGAGTGAGACTGCGATTCTCTTTTCTTGTGACATGTCGTGCTCCGTTTTTCTGATCGTGAGCGATCAGTATAACACACTAACGCTCCCGTGTCAAATGCCTGTATTATGTTAAATAGCCCTTATTCCATTCTCAGGGCGTGAAATAAAAAAAGCCCCCGTCACCATCTCTGGATCGGGGGGCTACGGAGCGTGACGGTTACGCGGCTAGTGCGTAGTCGGTCGCGTTGCCGATCAGGTCGTGCAGCTTCTGGCTGCGTTCGGTGTAGCTGCTGATCGGGGATCCCTTGAACGCTTCGGTCGCTGCGTTGAACAACGTCCAGTTGGTGCGCTCGCCATTCTCGTTGAGGTGCTCAACGTGGGTGGGCTCGTAGTACTCGTTGACTACGCGCTCAACCTTAGAGCTGACGATGATGCCCTTGCGCAGCATCTGGATGATGCAGTGGTTCGCGGTCGCATCCTTCAGCTGGGCCTGCTTGTAACGTGCCACCTGTATGGCGCGCTCTTCGACAGACTCAGTGAACTGGTTCATGAAACCGTTGACCAGTGTACGCAGGTCCAACATCACCATGGACGTCTGCTTGCGTCGCAGGACAACCGAACCGAAGAGGTCGAGGTTGGTGCAGATCGAGAGTGACTCGCCGCCGCACAACTGCCAGCTCAGGGACTTGTTGATTGAGCTGCGAACGCCGAAGCAGATCTTGCTTTCCTCGGTGCTGAAGTTGACGACTTCGATCAGGCCGAACAGCTGCGTGTTGTCGCGAGCCAGAACGTACTGCTCTTCGCCGAAGCGGAATCCCTTGGACTCGGCGACATCCTGAATCAGGTCAACGCCGGTAGAGAAAGGAACGGGCTTGTGCGAGCGAGTGTGCAGCGCGAGGGCTGCGGAGTCGAAAGCC
>SMVB01072093.1_pt1 | contig 15202 bp, 15 predicted proteins | sample 2456461 | NCBI WGS metagenome assembly SMVB01 (sample SAMN11095934, study PRJNA526329) | marine sediment metagenome | biome: Marine sediment; feature: Surficial sediment; material: Deep marine sediment; isolation source: Hadal surficial sediment | place: Pacific Ocean | collected 2014-05 | depth... | reverse complement strand
GGGGGCAGTGTCCTGCGTCGGTGATGGTGATCAGCTGACTGTTGGGTAATTTAGTGTGCATGTCTTTGCCGGCCTGCAGAAATGGTCTGTCATGCTCGCCGGTGATGATGGTAGTGGGTAACTTCAGACCGGCCAAAGCGTTCAGCACCGATGGTTGGTTTGCCAGGGTATCCGCCAGTTCCACGAATGCCTTGGCATCCATTTGTTCAAGCTTCACCCGTATGCGGCGCCAGTGTTCGGCTTCGCCAAGATAGTCAATGCCTCGTTGCACGACCGAATTTTGTGGTTGGCTCAACATGCCCGGCAGCAGCGCACTACAACCCCCCGCCATCACCATTGAATTGAGTTGAGTGGCTATCTTTTTATCGAATAGCTTAACCGCATAGGGTGCGGTATCCATGAAGATAGCCGAATGGAATCGCTCCGGGTTTGCCAACAATGCGCGCATCACGACCATACCGCCCAGAGAGTGGCCGAGCACATGACATTTGTCGATGTCCAAGGCATTCAGCAGGCCAATCAGATCCGCTGCCAGGCCGTACAGATTATAGGGCCCGATGTTACTGCTCTCCCCATGTCCACGTTGATCGTAAGCAATCACCCGGTGCGAGGCTCCGAGCCAGTCCAGATGATCCTGGAAGTCCAATTTTGAACCGGTAAAGCCGTGCACGAGTAGCAAAGCCTCGCCGTTGCCGAGGTCGTGGTAGGCGGTCTGCAGGCCCGTATTGAGCACCTCTGAGGATATCGGATCATTGGTGACAAAGTGGGTTGTATACATGAGCAGGACTAGTCGAATTCTAGAATCGCCCGTCCTTGTATTTTTCCGGCTGACAACGCATCGGTCGCTTCGTTTATCTGATCGAGACGGTAGCGGGCGGTAATCATTCTTTCCAGATCCAGCGTGCCGTTGTCGTGCCATTCGAGGAATCGCGGGAAATCGCGGTCTGGCGCACAAGAACCGCCAATGCTACCAATAAAATGTTTTTCATTGATCAACAGATCAATGGCGTTCAGCTCCACCGGGGTGGAAGGGACGCCGACCAGAACTGCCGTACCACCAACGCAAGCGCCGAAATGCCCGCTACGACAAGCGGGTACGATTTGTTCCATGGTCTGACGTATGCCGATGCAATCGAAGGCGAAATCCGCGCCTGATACGGGCTGTTTGAGAATAGTAAATTGATCACTTTTAAGGGTCATTTCATGTATCGCTGCCACCGGATCGACATTGTTGGCATTGATGCCATGGGTGGCACCGAAAGCTTTTGCAAACTCGAGTTTCTCGTCGTCGAGGTCAACCGCAATAATGGGGTCCGCACCTACTACCTTGGCTCCGACAACTGCAGATAGACCGACTCCGCCCACACCGAAAATCACCACGCTTTGCCCGGCTTGTACGTTGGCGGTGTTGATCACGGCGCCGGCACCGGTCATAACGGCACAGCCAATTATCGAGGTCACGTCGCGTTTGATATTCGGGTCGACCTTAACGACATATTGCTGATCACAGATGGTGTGGTCAGCCCAGGTGAAGACGTTTTCAGATGTGGCTTGCCCGTCGCTGACATCCAAACTCGCAGTGACCGGCACGCCGTCAGCCGCTTCGGCATTGCGTGGCACCCAGGTGACCAGCACGGTATCGCCTTCTTTGACATGGGTGACATCTTTGCCCACCTTGAGGATGGCACCGGTGGCTTCGTGACCGAGAATGACCGGGCCGGTTCTGGGCCGGTGCATCTGGTGCAGTTGTGAATGACAGATTCCCGACGCGTATTGTTTGACCACGACCTGGCTAGGCCCGGGATCAGGCAACATGATTTCTTCGATGCGCAGAGTGGCTGTATCTTGAGGCAGAATGGCGACGTTTGCTGGTGTGCCCATGATCGATTCCCTTAGTTTGTGCTGAAGATTGCCACAGTGTGGCGCGACTAGGTTTTGAGATCAATCACGTGTAGGCTCGCCGCCATGTCGCAACAATTTCGTCTTGTGTTTTCAGCCGAGCTGGTCGAGGGGCAACATGCCGCGGTGGTCAAAAAACGTCTGGCGGCGGTGCTCAAACTGGACGAGGAGCGCATGGATGTATTGTTCTCGGGTAAGTCGGTGGTGGTTAAAAAGGCGGCCGACGAACAGACCGCAGCGCGATTTTCCGAAGTGTTCAAGAAAGCCGGCGCCAAGTTACGGGTGATCGCTGTGCATGAGGAGAGTGCTGCGAGTGCGCCCGCCGTATCTCCCCAAGATCCGACCCCTGCGACACCAGGTAGCTTAGACGTACTACCGGTGGGGGCAGATATGCTGACCAGCGATGAACGCCCGGAGGCCGTCGAGACGGATGTCGACACCTCGCATCTGTCCGTTCAAGGGGCGGTATTCGCCGTCGACGAACCGGTAGAAGCAGATACCGGTCCGAATGTGGATCACATTTCCTTGGCTGAATTGGGTGCGCAAATCGGCGATGAATCTGAAATTGTGATAGCGGAAATTGATACTGATTTCGACCTGGCCGAAGTTGGCGCCATCCTTGGCGACCTGGAAACGAGCGACACTGTGGCAGAGCCACCCGAGCCGGACTTCGACCTGGCAGAGCCTGGCGCCGACATGGATACCGCGACCAGAGCGGCGCCACCACCGCCACCGGACACCTCGCATCTGAAAATTGATGATGATCAGCAACCTTAAACCGAGATCAGAGCCCTATGAAATTATTTGAAGCGCCTACTCCGAATGCCCGCCGGGTACATATATTCATGGCAGAAAAGGGCATTGAGCTTGAAAGGGTCAGCGTTGATATTCGTGCTGGCGAGAATATACAGGCGGAATACCTGCAAAAAAACCCTGGTGGCAGGGTGCCGATGTTGGAACTGGACGACGGCACCTGTATCGGTGAGTCCATAGCTATCTGCCGATACCTGGAGGGATTGCATCCGGAGCCCAATCTATTTGGTGACTCGCCCTTGGAATGTGCGCAGATTGAAATGTGGCAGCGTCGTGTGGAGTTTAACTTGTTCATGGAAATTGCCGGTGCGTTTCGCAACTTGACCGGTTTTTTCAAAGACCGTGAAACCTGCGTTAAACAATGGGGTGAGGTGTGCGCAGAAAAAGCGCCCAAGGCGCTGTCCATGTTCGATGATCAACTGGCGAACCATCGCTTTCTTGCCGGAGATCGGTTCAGCGTCGCAGATATCACCTTGGTGGTAGCCCTGGACTTCGCTAAGCAAGTCAAAGTTGTAACCTTGCCCGAAATGGAGAGCATCAGTCGCTGGTATGCGGAACTCAGCGGCCGTGCCAGTATCAGCGCCTCCTGAGGCGTGTCAGCTCAACGTCACTTCCAAGGTGCTGTAACCCGCCGCCTGCATGGCCTTTTGAACTGCCTTTTGCGAGTCCGGACACAACGCCACCATTGATCCACCGCCACCGCCGCCGGTCAGTTTGGCCCCCACTGCGCCGTTGGCGCGAGCGATGTGGATCAGTTCTTCAAGTTCGGGCGTGGACACCTGCAATGCATTCAAATAGCCGTGGCAGAGGTTCATCAACTCACCTAGTTCTTGTAAACGGCCACTGGTCAGGGCTTCGACGCCTGCTTCGGTGAGTTGCGCTATCTGATCGAAGATACCATCGTAGCGTTCTGGATAGTTTTGCCAGGACGCTCGCACCCGGGCGACAGTATCGGCTGTCAGACTTTCTTTGCCGGTAATGCCGACGACAATGTCCAGCGGTTGGCCTAGGTTCAAGGTGTCGAATTTAGGACCGCTTGAACCTCTTTCGTAGCGTAGTGGCGTGCCGTAGGTTGCCACGGTGTTGTCTACCCCGGACGGTGTTCCGTGGGCTGCCTTTTCGCACTCAAAGGCGAGCGCGTTAATACGCTCGTCAGTCAAATCCAGTGCGTAGCTATGATTGAGCGCCCGTAAAATGGCAACAGCCAGGGCCGATGACCCACCCAGTCCCATGGCCCTCGGCACGTGCGGAAATACTTCAATGGTCATTGCTTCGTTGGCCAGATCCAGATCGCTGAGAATGCTGGCGAGAATGCCACTCAACCCCTGAGTATTGGCGTGCACTGGCTGTTCTAGTCCCCAGCGGGGGATCACCAGGTTGACGCCGGTTTTTTGTGTACGGCTATCTTTGCGACCGTCTTTGCGCACCACAGCTTCGACCGCGAGAGGTATCGGTAGCGCTATGGCCGGGCGCCCGTAGACTACGGCGTGTTCACCTAACAAGATGATCTTGCCGCAGGCAGATTGTCGCTCACTGGTTTCCGGGCGGGTAATTTTGCGCGCCAGATTGCGAGCAATCTCCTTGGCTTTCCAGACTTTTATTTCGCCGGATTCAATCAGACTTTCCACCACGGTTTCAAAATATTCTTCCGCCACCCCGGCGGTGCTGGCAACGCTGCGGGCGTGTAGATTCATGTGGTTTTGCTGAATGCCGCTGGTAGACAGGGCACGCAATGCTGCAAAATTCTGTGCCAGACCAATGGTGCCCATGATCGTGGCGAGTTCAGGTGCGTTGGGGGAACCGAGCAATCGATGATTAATGCGCACGCTGGGATTATTTTCCAGCGATGCGCCAACGGTACCCACCTTCATAGGCATAGTGATCTCGCCAACGAGATCGCCGGCTTCGCTCTTATACCAATTGGTCAGACCTTTGTATTGTCCATCCCGCGCTGCATAGGCGTGGGCCGCGGCTTCGATAGCCCGCCAGTCATTGCCGGTTGCGATGGCCACAGCGTCCACGCCATTCATGATGCCTTTGTTATGTGTCGCGGCACGATAAGGATCAACAAGGGCAAGATCGTTGGCGAGAATAATGCCGTCGCGCACCTGTTCACCGCTATAGCCCTTGCCCTCAAGGTTGGCGGTGGGAATTTGCACCGATGCGGTGACCAAGGCCCGGTCAGTCAGATTCGACAGTATGCGCAGGAATACTTTGCCACCGGTGAGTGTTTCGACCAGTGAGGCGACGCCTTCGCACATGGTATTGACGAGGTTCGCGCCCATGGCGTCGCAGGTATCGACCAATAGATGCAACACCACCATATGGCGACCATCGCTTTGCGCGAGGTGATGGAATACTTCGATATCGATAGCACCGCCGCCGCGTGCGACCATCTTCGGGTGCAGGCTGTTGGCCAGGGCCAGGATATCGTCTTTGTGGTCATGCAATGCCTGCATGGCCTGTTGAGGATTTTTGTCCAACACCGCCTGAACCTGGCCGATGAGGATTGGTTTGCTGGCGCTGGCCTTGTAGCCACCACTGAGTCTGGCCAGACGGGCGGCACCAGATAGACCGGCCACGATGGAAGGTTCTTCCACCACCAGCGGCACAACATAGTCGCGATTGTTGATGAGAAAATTGAGCGCCACACCCATCGGCAAGCCGAATACACCAACCACATTCTCGATCATTTTGTCGGCGAGATTGATTTGCAGTTGATGACCCGACGAGGCGAGTTGTTGTACATCGTCCTGGTTCAGTAAACCCCGCTCATGCAATGCGGCTATTCGATCCGCGATGCTCATGCGGAAAAAATTCGGTATACGAGAAGAGCTAGGACTATCAGGCGCTGATTTTGACGCCATGGGCAGCAATCTCCAGGTCTAGTGGGACAAATTGTTGTTCTCTGGCGGCCTCTTGAAACGCATCCAACGCAGCGGCATCGAGACCGCAAGCAATGCCGATGTCACCACCGCCAGCACCACAAGGCTTGTATAACAAACCATGGGCAGATGCGATTGTAGCTAAGCGTTCATGCTGTGGGGTAAAAATATTCAGCTTGGCTGCCTCATCCAGATCCCTTAGGCAGGCGATATAACTGGCGAGCAGGTCCAGGTTAAAAGGTCGCGCGCACAAGGCTGCGCTGAATTCTCCCAGGTTACTCAAGATCTCGGTATCGGCACTGTCGCGCCAGGCAGCGAAGGTGCTCAGCGACGCGGGCGTCGCGGCACTTTGTCCGCTCCAGACCACGCGCCACAATGCGTCCGGCGGCAGCGTCAGCACCCCGGCGGAACCTTCTTGAAAGGTAATGGCACCGCCGCACCAACTGGCAGCAACGTCCAGACCGCTACCGGAGCCTCCTTGGAAATCGCGGTGGATGAGAATTGCCTCAGCCAGATTTGCCGGTTTATCCAGCATTTCAGCTAACAGGAAATAAGTTGCCGTGCAGATAGCGGCAGAGGAACCAATACCCAATTTGGCACTGCCGGTGTGATAGAAGGCGCTGCTGTCTGAGCCGAGAGTGAAGCTTTGTGGATATTCGGTGAAACCCCAGTGCGCCAATATTGCCTGGGCGATCTGTGCCGCAGGCGCTGGGCTGAAGCCGGCTTGCCGGGTTTGCATCGCTGGGGTGAGAAACCCGTTGGCGTAAAAATGCCAGCCGTGTTTGCTTGGTTCGAGGTTGACGGTGGCGTATCGATCAACCGCCACTACTGCCGTTGGTGCACCGGCTAGAACCGCATATTCGCCCCACAACACGACTTTGCCGGGTGCGGTACAAATCAAGGTACGGTGACCTGTGCACCAGGGCCCATGCCGCAACTCATTGTGCGTTGCACACCGGCAACGTCTTGCAGCGCCTGCTCGACAGTGGCTACGCTTTGTTTGAGGCAAATGGCTTTGACCTGGGGACCTGCGTCGATGGTGAAGAAAACCGGGGTGCCAGCAGCGCGCAATTGCCTGATGACCTCCATGCAGGCGACGGTTGCGCTGTTCCAATAAGCCAGGGCTGGTTGGCTGGTGAGCATCACGGCGTGCATCTTCAAACAGTTGTGTTCGGCTATCTGCGCGAGTGCATCGAAATCTCGTTGGCCGATGGCATCCGAAGCCTGTGCAAAGTCGTCGCTACCCGAGGTTGCCCAGGTTTTGTAGAAGGGTGAGGTCAGCCGCGATCTCTTCATGCCTTCGGTGCTGCCCACAGATTTTGTTGCGGTGCTGGTAACAGCGACGACGGTGTGCAACGGCCAATGGTCAGGCGGTGCGATGGTTTGGGCACGCCACAGTGGTGGCACCAGTGCGACAAAGCCCGCAAATATGGATCGTGCAGCGCTTGCTGAGCCAACGCGAGCCCACTCGGAAAGAGCAACTGCGTTCAGTCCCAGGTCCGCATGGGCATTGATCGCCGTGATCAGGGCGGCAAAACCAGAGGCCGAGGAAGCCAACCCTGCGCTAGTCGGAAAATTGTTGCTGCTCTGTATCTGCAGATTTTCTATGGCGAACCGTTCGCGCAAGTGGACCAGGAATTGGTCGACTTTTTTATCTTCCACACGGACATCGTTGAGCCAGAATGCATCTTGGTTTCCATCTGCCGCGCTGACGGTAGTCGTGGTGGTCAATTCAGATAGCGTGATCGACAGGTTTGGCGACACCGGCAGATTGCCGGGCTTATCCTGCTTGCCCCAGTATTTGACCAGCGCGATATTTGGATGTGCGGTTGCCGTGGCCATTCTCGAACCCGTTACAGCCTTGTCTAGTCCTCCAGATAATCCGGCGGAGGGGTGAAACTGAAGCCCATGGCTTCGAGTTCCTGGGCCACGCCGATGGTAATCAAGTCGTCGAATTCCTGCCCGACAATCTGGATACCGATGGGTAAGCCCTCACCATTGAGTCCGGTCGGAATGACAGTAGATGGCAGATAGGCGACGCCAGTGAGCCCGGCCCAGAACACCTGCTCGAAGTAGGGCCGTTCCTGATTGTCGACCAGGATCGTCCGTTCGCCGAATGGACGATGATCGTGTGGAAATGCTGCGGTCGGCATCATCGGCGTCAACAGCACATCGTGGTCTTGAAAAAACGCGTGCCAATGCCAGCGCAAGTGATGTCTCAGTTCATTGGCAGCGCCCCAATCCTTAAAGCTTGAGACCTGAGCGCGTAACACCTTAGCGCCCTGAGAGTTGTCATCCGGGCTGAGTTTCGCGACGTAGGCCTTGAGACTTTCATAGTCGGTGTCGGGCATACGGCTTGCCATGGTCGCCTGTAACAAATTGCTGTAGGTATCGTGACTGTGGCCGCTGGTGAAAGCCGGGCGCTGAGTTTCGCTGATGATCGCGCCGGCATCTTTAAGTGCTTGTGCAACAAGGTCAACCCGGGCTTCCACCTCCCGGGCAACCGGTGCTGACTCGTCGTTTTTCCATACTGCGACGCGTAACCCTTTAAGGCTGCGACCCTGCCACTGTGGCAGATTGAGCTGATACCCGCGGCTCATGATCTCATCTGGCCCGGCCATTACACGCAGTGCGGTTTCGAGGTCATGTGCGGAGCGGGCGAGGGGTCCTATGACGGAAATGTCCGATGATGCGCGTATGTCGCCGGGCGGAGTATGTCCGCGCATCCACAGCAGGTTGTAGGTTGGTTTATGCCCGAACACGCCACAAAAATGGGCAGGATTACGGATCGACCCACCGATGTCAGAGCCGGTTTCAATGCCGGTTAAACCGGCCGCGAGGGCGGCGGCAGAACCGCCGGACGAACCACCGGGAATGCGCGTGTGGTCGAATGGATTGTTAGTCGTACCGTACACATCATTGTAGCTCTGGAAGTCAGCTAGAGACAAAGGTACGTTAGTTTTGCCGAAAATATTTACCCCGGCCTGCTTGAGCTTCTTGATCGATTCGGCATCTTCGGTGGGAATGTTTTCCCGCCACTCGGGGTTGCCCCAGGTGGTCGCGGTACCGGCGACGTTGTAGGACTCTTTGACCGTCATGGGTACACCGGCGAGCGGACCAAGGTCCTCGCCACGTGCGATTGCTGCGTCCATAGCGGCTGCTGCGGTGAGTGCCTGTTCGCGAATATCGACGACGATGGCGTTAAGATCCGGGTTGTACTTATCGACCCGGGCCAGGTAGAGCTGCAATAGTTCAACGGCGGAGATCTCCTTGGTCTTGATTTTTTCCGCCAGTTCTGTGGCGGATGCGAACGCGAGGTCGCTCATAGTTGTCTCCGACTGCATATCGATTTTTCAGGGCGTGCAGAGTAGCACTTAATTAACTTTTTCGGCATGCCCTGACCGGGATAGAATGAGCTTTGCTAACTCGACCAAGGGCGGTCCATGATTTATCTACATCACTATCCAGCGTCGTTATTTTCAGAAAAAATCCGGCTTTTGCTCGGCCATTACGAGTTGTCTTGGCAGTCCGTGGAAATTTCCAGCATCATGCCGCGCCCGGAACTCATGCCGCTGTCTGGCGGCTATCGGCGCACGCCGGTTCTACAGATTGGCGCCAACGTGTATGCAGACACCAAAATTATCTGCTCTGCATTAGCTCGGCATGTTGGCGACGACAGCCTATATGCACATGGATTCGCCGCGCACCGCGCTGCAGATTGGGCAGACGCTCAATTGTTCCGAGTTACCGTTGCGTTGAACTTCCGTCCAGAAGCACTCAGCGTCATGATGAGTCAGTTTTCTGCGGCAGAGGCGGCCGCGTTCGCCAAAGACCGCGAGGAGCTCACCGGCGGTCAACCTATTGCCAGCTTGTCTGCTGAAGCGGCGCTGGCTTATTTATCCCATATCCTGGCTGAGCTTGAAGTGGATGTGACCCGCAGTGGCGCATACTTATTTGGCGAGCTACCGAGCATTGCCGACTTTTCGGTGTATCACAACCTGTGGTTTCTCAGTAACAATCCGGTCAACGCCCCGTTGCTGGCGCCCTATGCTGGTGTTAGAAACTGGTTCGATCGTATGACCGCAATCGGTCACGGTGATATGTGTCACAGTGATGGGGCAGCGGCGTTGGCAGCAGCGTTACAGGCGGAACCCGTGTTGCCGCAGTTGGACCTGGATACTGCGCCGGGCTTTGAGTTTAGCTTGGGTGATACGGTGTCGGTAACGCCCGTGGACTATGGTTGTGTGCCAGTAACGGGAACCCTGGTTGGCTATGACCATGCAGAGGTGGTTATCGAACGCGGAACTTCAGCGACGGGCAGTCTCTACAATCACTTTCCCCAAGCGGGCTTTGAGGTTCAATCTGCGTGAGGTGTATCTCTGCTAGGACGATCGAATGCTTTAAGTTTGAGTCGTTCCATCCAATTCTCGATATGATGCCGCGATGATGGAATATCCATCGCCACGAATGCGATACCCAGGGGTAACATCCAAAAGCCGAGAATGGGTAGCCAACCGAATACGCCGCCGATCATGAACAGGACACCAACCACGCTGCGTACGCCTGGTGGGACATGATCACGCCCCCACCTGAGGATGCGGTAGGTTATACCGGCTATGCGTTGACGGAAATCCGGTGCTTCTTTGCTGGCCACTACACCATCACAGGCCGATCACTCGGAGCATCATGGGCGCCAGGATGAGCGCGGCGGGTCAGATCCGGGTCGATAGATAGAAAGCGAAATATGCCATCTTCATGCAGCGTCCGTTCGATATGGTTGCGGTGCATCAGCAAATGCAGGTGCGCGATGGCTTCACCGAGCGCCATCATCATTTGGCCTGAATCGAGTTTGCGGGCAAACAGTACCGGCAGCAAGTCTTTGGCGATTTGTGGTTGCACGCAAACTTCCTCGATGGCCAGCATACGATCATCGTGATGGCTGATGAGGCCTCGCAGGCGCTCACGCACGCCATAAAAAGGCAGGTTGTGCGCGGGTAGAACCAACGTGTCGTTGGGCGTTGACAGAAAACGATCGTGGGAATCCAGCCAATCTTTTAATGGGTTGGCATTGGGCTCGCTCGGATGCACGCTGACATTAGAGGTGATGATCGGCAATATCTGGTCGCCGGATATCATGATTTTAAGCGCGGCGGAATACAGGCAAGCGTGTTCCGGCGAGTGGCCAGAGCCCACCATAATATGCCAATCGTGTTCACCGATAGTCAATGTCTGTCCGTCTTCGAGCCGTTCGTAACCGGATGGCATGGTTGGCATGGACATGCCCTTGGAGGAACGCTGTTCCCACATTTTGGCCAACTCGGTCAAATAGTCTGGTGGCATGCCCGCCTGGGAGTAGAAATCCTGTCCCAACCAGGACGAGTGGTGGGAACCGCCACTGCCGGAGAAGGCACGTGCTTGATAATACTCAGCCCGGGTCATATACAAAGGACAGCGAAAGTGGTCGGTAATCATCGCTGCCTGGCCGATGTGGTCTGGATGCATATGTGTGCATATGACCCCGATGACAGGTTTGCGGCCCAATTCGGTTGCAAAAATTTCGTGCCACAAGGTGGCAACTTCCTCATTCGACAGCCCGGTGTCGATTACCCACCAGCCTTGTTTGTCTTCCAGCAGGTAAAGATTGATATGACCCAGCGAGCCCGGCATCGGCATGCTCAGCCAGCGCACGCCGGGGACGACTTCTACTGTGGTGCCCATGGCAGGGTGATCGTCGTACGGGTATTCCAAATTATCTTTTTTATACATATCGGCTCTATGACTAACAGGGGCAGTATAACGGTAACCGCCGGGCCGTGCTCCCTAGTGCGCGGGGTGTAGATGGGTTAGATTTGAATCCATAGTTATGCTGCAGGGGAAGATCATGGCGATGAATATCAAACCGATTCCGACGTTGGACGATGAGGTCAACGAAATACGATTGGCTACCGCAGACATTGTTAACCAGCACATCCTACCGAACGAAGATAGATTGTGGGGTTGGCTGGCAGACAGTGCTAATGCCACCAATGAGGTCAAGGAAGATGCCAAAGGGCTGCGCCTGGAGATACAGAACACCGTAAAGAAAGCAAATTTGTGGGCGCCACACCTGCCTCCGGAGTTTGGCGGCATGGGTCTTTCGTTCCTGCAGCATGCCTACATGAATGAAATATTGTCCTACAGTCCAGGTGCTTCCTCCCTGTTTGGCGTGGTCGCGCCGAACTCCGGCAATCAGAAAATTCTCCTTAAGTACGGTACGCCTGAGCAGCATGAAAAGTGGCTGAAGCCGCTGACAGAAGGCACCATGCAGTCTGCTTTTTCCATGACAGAGCCGAACACTGCGGGCTCAGACCCTCGTTCTCTGGCGACGCGAGCGGTGTTGGATGGCGACGAGTGGGTCATCAATGGCCACAAGTGGTTTACCTCAAATGGTTATGCGGCAGACTTCTACATTGTCATGTGCCGCACGGCAGATCCTGATAATCCAGGTGGCGCGAACGAAAAAATGACCCAGATCATCGTGCCGAAGAAAACGCCCGGCGTTAATATAGTTCGTGGCGTGCCCGTCTGGGGTAAGGCATCCAGCCATTGTGAAATTATTTACGACAACGTTCGGGTGCCGAAAGAAAACCAACTCGGTCGCACAGGTACAGGTCATCAGGCAGCCCAGGATCGGCTCGGTGCCGGACGTGTTTATCATTGCATGAATTCGATTGGCTCCATGTGGCGGGCTTTTGACTTGATGATTGAGCGTCTCACTACCCGCGAAGTGCATGGTGGTGAAAAGCTGGAAGAAAAGCAGTTCATGCAGGGCTTTATCGCCGAAAGTTACATGGACATTCAGTCCGCCCGATTGATGACCATTCACTGTGCTGAAAAGATGGAAACCGGCGCCGATCCGCGCGCGGATATCTCCGCGATCAAGATATTTGTCCCGGCGGCTTACCACCGGGTGGTTGATCGCGCGATTCAAGTGTGGGGTGCGGCCGGGGTGTCTGGAGATTTGCCGTTGGCAGGCATGTATCTGGGAGCACGCACACTACGCATTGCGGATGGTCCGGATGAAGTGCACAAAATTCTTATCGCAAAACTCGTCTTGCGTCGCTACCACTCGGGCGAGAGTTGGGATTTTGGCAACTAGGTAGGGTTGCTCGTCGACTCTCTACCAGTCGCAGACGCTTTACTGTCAGGTGCGGTGATGGATTTGGCCACTTTTGCAGCCCCTTTGCCGACTTGCTTGGCCACATCACGGGTACCGTGACCGATCTCTCTGGCGACGTCACGCGTGGTGTGACCGACGATTTTTCCAGCTTGTTTGAATTCGACACAAGCACTGCTGAGAAGGCATGCAAGCACGACCATCGAGAGCCTCATAGATTGTCTGTATGCACGAATCATGGTCGGATTTCCGTTTTTGGGTGCGAAAAGCATAGCGGATGATCGAACAATTGACCGTGTTTAGTGCACAAAATGGGTGTTTTCAGCCCAAATACCCCGCACGAAGTGGTGGTGCTAGAATAACTCGCCTATCTATCGAGCGGCCCGTTCTCAATGCCGAAACTTAACGACAACGAACGCGATGAATTTCTGCAGGAACCCGGCGTATTGATGCGGGTGTCTGTGGTTCGTGAAGACGGTAGCCCGCTGGTCACACCGATCTGGTTTCTGGCCGAAGATGGGGCGATCTATTTTACGCCGCGTGAAAAGTCGGAGTGGTTCGCTTGCTTACGCCGAGACCCACGGGTTGCCCTGTGCATAGACGAGCAACCGCTGCCGTATCGCAAAATCATTGTCGAAGGCGCCGCGCAACTGGTCTTTGACGTTGGCAATGATGATGAGTGGCGAGATCAGTATCGGCGTATTGCCGGACGCTATGTCGATACCGAGGGGGTTGAAGCATACGTACGCAATACCATAGACCAACCAAGGGGCTTATTTCGAGTGTCGCTGGCGGACTCTAAAGTAACAAGCTGGCGCATGCCGGTGGCGGGAGAAGAGGGTATGGGGATCTGGCACGAGCGCTATTACGTGCCGGGCACGAAGTTCTAATGCAGTGCCCGAAGTGCCCAGGCACGTTGGAAACGAAGACCTATGGTCGAAAGATCACCCTGCATCGCTGTGATGGTTGTGGCGGGCTGTTTTGCAAACCCGATGTGCTGTTGGAGATGAAGCGCGAGTGGATGTCCGAGATTGTTCTCGATACGGGCAGTGTCAAAGTCGGCCAGCAACATAATGAATTAGGCGACATCAATTGTCCCGAGTGCGGCATTCCCATGGACAAGACCTACGATGCTAATCAGACGCACATCTGGTTTGAGAGTTGCATGCAGTGTGAAGGGATGTACTTCGATGCGGGAGAGTTTTCCGATCTCAAACGCGACACTTTCGTCGACCGGGTTCGCGATTACATTAAAGGGCGTCGTCCCCTGACTTAGCAGGCGTTATTCGCGTGCCACCTGGTTAACGAAAGACTCCATCTGCGCAACATGACGAAAACGGATGAATCTGATATGCCCCCATGTTGGATCCACTATGTAATCTAGTGTCCGGCGGCGCTTGCGTTGATGTTGAGTCACAATCCACCATATCAGAGAATCCTTTCCGCGCCATACTTTCAATTGATCCCAGAAATTTTCGTAATTGGTTCCCCACAGTAGCTCACCGCTGCGCCAGCGTTGCCAGGATCGGCGCAGAACACGCAACAGTAATAACCACATAGGGAAATCCAACCAGATGATGGTTTGCAGCCGGGGCCAGAAGGTCGCCTGAGACTGGGTGGTGTAAGAACCTGCAACTACCCAGCCATCGCCCCAGATTAAGATACGTGTGCCGAGCACCTCAGGCATGATCTACTGTTTGACCGATTGTGCGACACAATGCTATCACCACGATGAATCAACACACGAGAACTCGGTATGAGAAACCTGTGGATTTTAGTTTTACTCCTGGCCTCGCCAGCACAAACTGAAGTGTTGAGTGTTGCCAACGATGGCTTCGTTTCCCAGCATGAACTGGTGCTGAAGGCCACCCCGGCAGAGGCTTACACGGCGCTGACAGATCAGTTGCACAATTGGTGGGATGCTGCGCATTCCTATGGTGGTCAAGCCAGTGCTTTTACCCTGGACGCGCGAGCGGGGGGCTGTTTCTGCGAAGCGTTGCCCAACGGAGGCTCGGTCGAGCATATGCGGGTAGTGAACGCGCAGCCGGGTAAGTCTCTTACGTTGCAAGGGGGACTGGGGCCACTGCAATCTATGGCGGTGAGTGGGAGCATGCTGTTTCGCTTGCAACCGCATGAACAAGGCACCTTGCTGACTTATCGCTATGTCGTTGGCGGTTATCACCCGGGCGGTCTGCAGAGCTTGGCTGGGCCTGTGGATCAGGTGCAGTTGGGACAACTGCAACGCTTAGCGCGATTTATCGCCAGCGGCCAGTATCTCAACCAAAATTAAATTGTAGGACTGCTTGTCCAAAGACATTGACAAAGCAATCAAGTTTCAAGAGTATGCGGTCCGCGACGGAGAAGGTCGCAGATATAATATTGTAATTCTTAGAGGGGATTCCATGTACACACCATCGATTGGACGGTGGGCTATGGCTATTGCTGCCGT
>SMVB01452501.1_pt1 | contig 15208 bp, 10 predicted proteins | sample 2456461 | NCBI WGS metagenome assembly SMVB01 (sample SAMN11095934, study PRJNA526329) | marine sediment metagenome | biome: Marine sediment; feature: Surficial sediment; material: Deep marine sediment; isolation source: Hadal surficial sediment | place: Pacific Ocean | collected 2014-05 | depth... | reverse complement strand
CTGGACAAATTGCTTCTCGATCAGCGGTCCGCCGTCGACCATTCGTTGCTTCGCATACTCGGTGGCTTCCTCGATCAGGCGTGCCCCGGCGCCACAGCTGCGCGCCGCGATCATCAGCCGCTCGCGCCGGAACCAGCTGTGGGCGTAGCCCATGCCGTCGCCCTCGGCACCGATCCGGTTGGCTGCGGGGACGCACACATCGTTGAAGCGCAGCGTCGGGTGGTGATGGTCGAAGGTATGGCTGAACAGCGGCGAGGCGATCTCTTCGATACCCGGCGTATCCTTGTCGACGAAGAACAGAGCGTCCGTGCCGGCATGCGGGCCATCCTGCAGTCGGGCCTGCAGGAAATAGAAATTGGCCCGGTTCGCGCTGGTGACGAACCATTTCTCGCCGTTGATTCGATAACCGTCGTCAGTGCGTTGGGCCGTCGTCTCGATCACGACGTCCGAGCCCGACTCGCGTTCGGTGATTGCATAGCACTCTTTTAACTCACCCCGCATCATCGGCAGTATATAGCGTTGTACCTGATCGTCATTGCAGGCTTCGAACATCCACCGGTGCGGCTCCGGGAAGCACCAGCACAGTGCGTTCGTAACCCGGCCGAGTTGTTCCCAGACGGCCACCTGGTCGATGGTTCGCGCCTGCAGGCCGCCCAGTTCGACCGGTGCGTCCATGGCGCTGAAGCCGAGCTCGATGGCGCGTGTCTTATGCTTGAGCACGACCTCGGCAGGCAATTTGCCCGCATTCATTTCCGCTTCAACTTCACACGGAATCAGTTCTTCTTCCACGAATTTTCGCGACTTGGCCTGCCATTCGGTGGCGATGTTATCCAGGCTGATCTTCACGCACTACGTCTCCGCCGAGGATCGTTCAGTAAGCAAAATGCTTCGGGAACATGCCTGCCAGGTAGACCTGATAGACTCGCATGGCTTTTTCCGGGCTCATGGAATCCGGGTCGACGAGCAGGTCCAGCCACAGGCCCTCGCTCATCGATGCCAGGCCGGTGGCGACGAGAGCGGGGTCGACTCCGGGGTAGGGGCCTTCGGCGATGAGGCCCGCACACAGGTCAGTCAGCATCTCATCGTACTCGCGGTCCCGTTCGGCACAGATCTTCCGATACGTGGGCCGGGACTTGCTCTCGCCCCAGAATGCGAACCAGACCGACAGCTTGTTGCGGTCACACACGGGCTTGGAGAAATCGGCATAGACCAGCGCCTCGAGGCGTTCCGCGTTCGAATTCCCGGCGCCTTGCAGTGCCTTCTCCCAAGTGGCTCGGTATTCGTCCGCGACATAACGCAGCGTCTCGATCAGCAGCCGCTCCTTGCTCTGGAAGTGCAGGTTGATGATGCCTTGGCTCAGTCGCGCCTCGCCCGCGACGGCGGCCATCGTCGTCTCCGACAGGCCCCGCTTCGCTATGCTGCGGATCGTGGCCTTGATCAGCTGCAGACGACGCTCCGCCTTCGATGCGGTGCGTCGCCCGGGGGCCGTCTTGGGTGGACTCACTACCATGCAGTGCTCTCATCAAGCTAATTAAATCAATCACTTGCAATATGGCACTCGCGGCGCCAACGTCCATACTACCGCTAATTGCCCCGCTTGTTAATGAATGAATGATCATTCATTTTCTGGACACGGAAAGATGATTGTGCGAGGCTTCGTCAGTCATCAATCAGGCTCGGCTACCGTAATGCCCCGCTCACTCATCCGCTCCAACCAGCATTTTAAAAAGGCCGTGACCCGGCTGCCGCTCGGCGTCACGTCGAACTTTCGTTACTGGGGTGACGACAAGACAATCTATGTCGATCACGCCAAAGGTGGCAGGATCTGGGACATCGATGGCAATGAATACATCGATTATCGGCTCGGCTACGGTCCCTGCATCCTCGGCTATGCTGATCCGCGTGTGGACGAGGCGGCGCGCGCGGGCATGGAGGTCGGCGGCGTCTTTGCCCTGGCCACCGAGCGTGAATACACGGTGGCCGAGCGAATCTCGAAAATGGTGCCGGCCGCCGAACTCGTGCGGTTCTCGAATTCCGGCACCGAGGCGGTCATGGCGGCCCTGCGCCTCGCCCGCGCCTGGACCGGCAAAGACTCTTACGTCATGGTTGAGGGCGGCTACCACGGTCTGTTTGACGCGGTGCTCTGGGGCACACCGATGGAGGGCTGGGATCCGTCGAAGGGTGATCCGGAGGTGGCTGCGGAAAGCGAGGGTGTGCCGTTGTTGCTAAAGAGCATGCTGCACATGGTGCCCCTGAACGATGCGAATCGGCTTGAATCGCTGCTGCAAAAGCACGGCGATGCGATCGGAGCGTATCTGATCGAGCCGATCATGGGCAACTGCTGTTCCATCAGTGCGACCCGGGAGTACATGCATGATGCGCGGGCCCTGTGCGAGCAACACAACGTCCTGATGATTGTCGACGAGGTCAAGACCGGTTTCCGGGTTGCCCGCGGTGGCGTGCAGGAACTGATGGGTTTCAAGGCGGACCTGTGTACGTTTGCCAAAGCCATTGCAAACGGTTATCCGCTCGCCGTCGTCGCCGGGCGGGAAGACATCATGCGGCGCATCGGCGATGACGTGGTGCATGGCGGGACATTTACCTGCCACTCGGTCGCACTCGCCGCTGCAGAAAAGACGCTGGAGATTCTCGACGAGACGCAGGCTTTGGAGACCGTCAAGAAATATGGTCAGGACCTGCAGCGCGGAATCAGCGAAATTCTGTCGGCGCGCAGTATTCCGCACTCCTATGCCGGGCACCCGTCGATGGGCGGGCTGTTCTTCAGCGATACTCCGCCGACGAACTATCGCGATTGGGCGAGCACGGACTACACGTTCTACGATGCGCTGGCACTCGAACTGCATGAACTGGGTATTCTCGTCGAGCCAGATTCTCGCGAGCCCTGGTTCCTGTGCGAAGCGCATGCCGACGGGTGCCTTGATGAGACCCTGCAAAAGTTCGAGCAGGCGGTCGATACCACCACCAGTCAATTGAACGGTGCAGCGACAAGCAGTGCCGGCTGACAGGGACTACATGCTGTGAAAAAGTACGATGCGATCGTCATTGGTGCCGGCCATAATGGCCTGACCAACGCGGCGTTCCTCGCCAAAGCCGGCCTCAGCGTGTTGCTGCTGGAGCGCAATCCGTATATCGGCGGCGCTACCGTCAGCCGCGAGATTTATCCGGGCTTCAAGTATTCCAATTGCTCGTACGTATGCAGCCTGCTGCGGCCGGAGATCTACCGCGATCTGAACCTGGCGAAGTACGGTTTGCAGATTGTGCCCTACGGCGGCAGCGTGACCCTGTGCGAGAACGGCGACTTCTTCGGTAACTTTACGGATGCCGATGTTGCCCGCCGGGAAATGCAGCGGCACAGCGAGCGTGATGCGGTAGCAGCGGTACGCTTCGACCGGGACATCATGCGCCAGTGCAAGTTCATCCGGCCGTTCCTGATGCGCACGCCGCCGGACCCGACGTCTTTCAAGCCGCGCGACATCCGGGAGCTGATCCATTACGGAAAGGAGTACTACAAGCTCGGCGAGGAAGTGATCTACGACACGATTCGTTTCTACACGATGAGCATTGCCGAGTATCTGGACGAGTACTTCGAGTCGGGCGTGATCAAGGCGGCCTTTGCCGGCTCCGGCATCATCGGTTCCGCGCTCGGCGTCATGTCGCCGGGTACCTCTTATGTGCTGCTGCATCACGCGATGGGCGAGGTCGATGGCAGTATGGGCGCCTGGGGCTTTGCGCGCGGCGGTATGGGCGCGATTGCGGATGCCATGGCCGCGGCTCTGGTGGATCTGGGTGGCGAGATCCGTACCGATGCCGGCGTCGAGCAGATCATCGTCAGGAACGGCCGCGCCGTCGGCGTCGCGCTGGAGAACGGCGACGAGCATTATGCGCAGGTTATCGTCTCCAATCTCGATCCGAAGCGCACGTTCCTGAAGATCATGGACGAAAAAGACCTCGATCCGTCGTTCGTCGAAAAGGCGAAGAATTTCAAGATTCGCGGCTCGTCGGGCAAGCTGAATATCGCGCTCGACGGCGTGCCCGAGTTTCCGGCACTCGGCAAGGATAACGAGTTGATTCGCGGCGACATGCATTTCATGGATTCGATCGAGCGGCTCGAACGCGCCTACGATGACTGGAAGAACGGCACCTGGTCGAAGGACCCGTATGTCGACATGCTGATTCCAACCCTGACCGATCCGACCATGACGCCCGAGGGCAAACATTTCATGTCGGTGTTCGTGCAGTACGTCCCGCCGAAGGTCAATGGTCGCGACTGGACGGACGCAGACCGCGATGCATTCGGCCAGACGGTCCTCGACCAGATCGCAAACTACAGCCCGAACTTCAAGGACCTGATCCTCGATGTCGAGATTCGCACACCGCGTGAAATCGAAGCGGAGGTCGGGCTGACCGAAGGGAATATTTTTCAGGGCGAACTGACGATGGACCAGTTGCTGTTTAATCGCCCATTCCCCGGCTATGCGCAATATCGCGGCCCGGTCAAAGGCATGTATATGTGCGGTTCGGCAACCCACCCGGGCGGCGGCGTCATGGCGGCACCCGGCGCGAATGCAGCCCGTGAGATATTGATGGATCTGAAACGACCGAACAGCGTACCGGAGGGCTGGGTCGATGACTGATTCAAAACGCATTGTCATCGTCGGCGGCGGCCATAACGGCCTGGTCTGTGCGGCTTACCTGGCGAAGAAAGGTCGGGAGGTCATGGTGGTCGAGGCCGCCGAGCAGGTCGGCGGCGCCGCTGTCACGCGCGAGTTTACCCCGGGTTTCAAGGTTTCCAGCTGCGCCCATCTGCTGTACCTGATGGATGCCGGCATCAGCCGCGAGCTCGGGCTCGAGACGCACGGCCTGCGCTTCGCCCGGCAGGATCTGGCCACCGTCGCACTCGCCGCGGACGGCAAGCACCTGACCTATACGACGACCGCGGTCTCCGGGGGTGACGTATCGGCCGACGACCGGGCGGCCTATCCGAAATACCGTCGCCGCATGGAGAAATTTTCCGACGTACTCGCCAAACTCTACACGCGCGAGCCGCCGCGACTCGGTACGCATAACCGCAAAGATCTGATGAGCGCTGCCCGGCTCGCGCTCGATATCCGGCTGCTCGGGCGTGACGATATGCGCGAGTTCCTGCGCATCGCCGGCATCAACATGTTCGACATTCTCGAAGAACAATTCGACAGCGCATTGCTCAAGGGCGCACTCAGCCTCGATGGTATGCTCGGCGGGAGTCTCGGGCCGCGTTCGAACAACGGTGTGTTCGCGGCGTTGCATCGCCTCAGCGGCCAGGTCGGCGGGACCCGCGGTGCACTGGCGTTGCCGGCCGGTGGTATGGGGTCAGTGACCGCGGCGTTGGCTCAGGCCGCGCAAATGAACGGGGCAACGATTCGCACATCGAGTCCCGTCGCAAGCATCCTGATGGACGGCGACCATGTCTGCGGCGTGGAGCTCGAGGGTGGCGAGAAGATCGATGCGGGCATCGTCGTATCGAACGCCGATCCACGCACGACATTGTTCGATCTGCTCGGCGCGCGTCACCTCGAGGCCGGCATCGTGCGACGCGTGAGCAATATTCGCATGAGCGGCAAGGCTGCGAAGCTGAATCTTGCGCTGAACGGCGCGCCGGAATTTACCGGCCTTGGCGCCGATCAGCTCGGCGAGCGCCTGGTCATCGCACCCGATCTCGTCTATGTCGAACACGCGTTCAACCATTCGAAATACGGCGAGCATTCGGTCGAGCCGGTCATGGAGATCACCATACCGACGGTTCATGACACGACCCTCGCACCGTCCGGTCAGCATGTGTTGTCGGCAGTCGTGCAGTATGCGCCGTACGACCTGAAGGGCGGCTGGGACGAAGCGGCGCGCACGGCATTCACCAATCAATGCATGGAGGTGCTGGGGCGTTACGCGCCGAAGATTCGCGAACAAGTAATGCACACGGAACTGATGACGCCAGTCGATATCGAGCGCGAGTTTCGGATTACCGGCGGGCACTGGCATCACGGCGAGCTGACTCTCGATCAGGCGCTGATGCTGCGACCGGTCCCGGGTCTCGCGCAGTACAAGACACCGGTTGGTGGCTTGTACCTGTGCGGCGCGGGCAGCCATCCGGGCGGCGGTGTCATGGGCGCGGCCGGTCGTAATGCAGCGGCCGCGGTATTGAGCGGAGAGTAAAGACATGAGATCCAGAGGCCACTTTCGAAAAAATGTCTACCCGAGCCCGTTCCACTCGCGACTGGAACCGCTTAACAAGCTCAAGGAATGGGGACGCTGGCACGATTACCTGTCGGCCGACACCTATATCTGCGACTCGAAGGAATACTTCGCGGTGCGCAATACCTGCGCCGTGTTCGATCTGACGCCGATGGAGAAAACCCGGGTGACGGGGCCGGATGCGTTCGCTTATCTCGATCGGTTGCTGACGCGCAGTGTCGAGAAGGTTAAACCGGGGCGCGTCGGCTATTGCGTGTGGTGTGACGACAATGGCCGTCTGCTGGACGACGGCACCCTGTTTCATTTGCACGAGGGCGACTACCGGCTCTGTTCGCTGCATCCGCAACTCGACTGGATGCTGACCAGCGCGATTGGCTTCGATGTCGACATCCGGGTAGAAACCCACGAGGTGGCCGCGCTGGCGTTTCAGGGGCCGACCAGTTGCGCAGTTCTCAGGAAGATGGGGCTCGACGATATCGAGAATCTGAAGCCGTTCGGCATCAAGCATTACGCGTTTGCCGGGACCGAACTCATGGTGTCACGTACCGGCTACTCCGGTGATCTCGGTTACGAACTGTGGATCGACCCGTCCGCGGCGGAGGACCTGTGGGACCGGCTGTTCGAGGCCGGCGAATTGCACGGCATCATGCCGTTCGGTGGCAATGCGCTCGACCTGGTGCGGATCGAAGCCGGCCTGCTCCTGTGCGGCAAGGATTTTCTGCCGGCCGACGGCACCGTGCGTCCGGAACGGACTCGCTCGCCGTTCGAGCTTGGTCTCGACTGGCTCGTCGATCTGAGCAAGCCCTGCTTCAATGGTCGTCAGGCGCTGCTCGAGGAGAAGAAGAACGGGTCGCGCTACAACTTTGTGAAACTCGATATCGATGGCAACAAGCCGGCGAATGATTCGTTCATCATGTTGCAGAACAAGACGACCGTCGGTCACGTCACGTCGGCCATGTGGTCGCCGTCGGCGAAGGCCAACATTGCATTCGCTTCGCTCGAAGCACCGTACGGCCAGGTGGGGGAGGAGTTTCTCGCGGAGATCTACTATCAGCGCGAGCTGAAGTGGACGCGCGTACTGGCGCCATGCCGCGTTATCGACCATAACTTCTTCGAGCCGCCGCGCCGTCGCATGACGCCCGCGCCGGACTTCTGAGCCGGCCCAGCGCTGGTTCGGCTTGAGCCCGGAAACATGGCACATCGACTGGATCCATTGCTGAGACCCGGTTCCATCGCCGTGCTGGGGGCGACGGAGCGTGCCGGCGCCGTCGGCCGCCAGACGCTGGAGAACTTGCTCGAAGGCAAGTTCCCCGGCCGCCTGTATGCCATCAATCCCGGCTATCAGGAGGTCCTCGGCGTGGCCTGTTTCCCCTCACTGGAGGCAGTGCCCGAGCCGGTGGAGCATGTGATCTTCGCGATCGGCGACGCGCGCGTGGAGGCGGCGCTGGATGATGTCATCGAACATGGCGCTCGTGCCGCCACCATCATGTCGAGTCTCGTGCTTGCAGACGACACCACGCCGCTGCTACGCGAACGCATCGAGGCACAGCTGCGGCAGTCGGATCTGCTCGTCTGCGGCGCGAACGGCATGGGCTTTTATAACTTCACGGACGGCGTGTGGGCCTGTGGTTTCGATACCCGTCACCATGGTAACGACGGCAACGTTGTTTTGATCAGCCATTCCGGCTCCGGCATGGCCGGCATCACGGATTGCGAGGAGCGTATCCGTTTCAGTCTCGCCGTATCGACCGGGCAGGAACTCGGCGTATCGATGGACGACTACATCGATTTCGCGCTTGACCGCCCTGAGACACGGGTTATCGGTTTGTTCATGGAAACGGTGCGCAAACCCGACGGCATGCGCCGCGCACTGCAGAAAGCAAATGACCGCAATGTGCCGGTCGTCGCGCTGAAAGTCGGGCGCACCGAACTGGCTGCACGGCTTGCTATCTCACATTCGGGGGCAATGGCCGGTCACGATGCCGCGTATGACGCGTTGTTCGATCGCTATGGTGTGCAGCGTGTTGACGACATGGATGAGCTGGCGACGGCGCTGATTATGTTCGCCCAGCCGCACCCGGTCGGCGATGGCGGGCTCGTGACGATTCATGACTCCGGCGGAGAGCGGCAACTGATGATCGATCTGGCACATGACATGGATGTGCCATTGACGCAGGTGTCGGATGCGACCGCCGCGACACTGACCGGTTTGCTGGATGCCGGCCTGCCGCCCGTCAACCCCCTGGATGCCTGGGGTGCCGGCGGTCCGGGTGCCGACAAGATCATGGAAGATTGTCTGGCAGCGATGATGGCCGATGAGGGTGCGGCAATTGGCGCCGTCATACACGATCGCGCGCCGCACGGGCGCATTTATAAAAAGTATCTCGACTACATGGTCGAGGGTCACGACGCATCCGGCAAGCCGACGTTCCTCGTCTCGAACCGGCAGGGCAGTGGCGCCGATCCGCAGGTGGTGAGTGCGACTCACGACGGATTTCCGGTGCTCGACGGCATCCGGTCGTTCCTGCGTGGCGTCAAATGCCTGTTCGATTATCGCGACTTTCGCGCGCGTAAAACAATGACTGCGCAACTCCTGCCGCCGGGTCTCGGCGATCGATGGCGTAGCCGGCTGGCCGCGGGCGAGACACTGGATGAGGCGGATGCTGCAACACTGATGCTCGATGCCGGCTTGCCGATGAATCCGAATCGCATTGCCGAAGACGAGCGAACTGCGCTTGCCGCGGCAGCCGAGCTTGGTTTCCCGGTCGTGCTGAAAACTGCGCAGCCGGGTATTCTGCACAAGACCGATCAGGATGGCGTACGCCTTGGCATCGTGAACGAAGCGGAACTTGTTGTTGCCTGGCGTGATATGAGCAAACGCCTCGGGCCGCGCGTGTTGCTGGCTCCGATGCTCACCGATCCGGGCGTCGAGATGATGCTGGGCTGGATTCACGACGCGCAGTTCGGGCCGTTGGTCATGCTTGGGTTCGGTGGCGTGCATATCAAAATCTTTCGGGATATCGTTTGTGCATTACCGCCGTTCGATGCGGCAACCGCCAGGCGACTGGTCGATGGATTGCGATTGCGAGAGCTGCTCGACGGGCAACGCGGCGGTACACCGGTCGATATCGCCGCTTACTGTGAGGCCGCTGCGCGGTTCTCGTTGCTGGCCGCAAGTCTCGGCGATGTGGTCGCAGAAGCGGATATAAATCCGGTCATTGTGGGTGCGCAAGGCTGTGTTGCGGTCGATGCGCTGGTTGTTGGCCGGTGTGTGACCGGCGAAATGGTCAATGATAAGAGGAAAACAGCATGAGCCAGAATACTGCAGAGAGCTACGATCGCGATCGCTGGCACGGCATTGCCGCCGATGCAAAAGATCACTTCGAGACACGCCTGTTTATCGGCGGGGAGTATTCAGATTCTGCTGATGGCGGTCGCTTCGAAACGATTAACCCGGCGAACGGCGAGATCCTCGCCGCTATGTCGCAGGCCGCCGTGGCCGATGTCGACCGCGCGGTTGCATCCGCCAGGCAGGCGTATCGCTCCGGTGTCTGGTCGCGCATGGCGCCGCGCGAGCGGATGGCGGTGATGTATCGCTTTGCCGATCTGGTCGAGGCCCACACGGTGGAACTCGCGGTGCTCGAGACGCTGGACATGGGCAAGCCGATCAGCGTCGTCGTCAGCGAGGATCTGCCGGCCGTTGTCAATACGATTCGATTCATGGCTGAATGCATCGACAAGATCGAGGGTGCCGTGACGAATACCGCGGACGATGCCATGCATTTCACCCTGCGCGAATCACTCGGCGTGGTCGGAGCGATATCGCCCTGGAATTATCCGTTGCTGATGGCAACCTGGAAACTCGCACCAGCGCTGGCCGCCGGTAACACCGTCGTATTGAAGCCCGCCGAGCAGGCGCCGCTGAGTTGTCTGCGGCTTGCCGAGCTATTCGTCGAGGCCGGCGGTCCGCCCGGCGTCTTTAACGTCATCAACGGGGTTGGCGAAGTGACCGGCAAGGCGCTGGCATTGCACAACGATGTCGCGAAAATCAGCTTCACCGGCTCGACCGAAGTCGGCAAGCTGATTCTTCAATACGCCGGACAGTCGAATATGAAGCGTACCGGTCTCGAATGCGGCGGAAAATCACCGCATATATTCATGGCCGACACGCCGGATCTCGGCGCCGCTGTCGAGGCTGCCTATCACGGTATCTTTGCGAATCAGGGCGAGGTGTGCAGCGCCGGCTCGCGCCTGCTCGTCGACCGCTCGATCTACGGGGAGTTTGTGGAACGCTTCGTGAACGAAGGCAAGGACGCCTACGTGCCCGGCGACCCGCTCGATCCCGCGACCAACATGGGGCCATTGGTGACCCGTGAGGCGCAGGATCGTGTGCTCGGCCTGATCGGGCGCGGCAAGGCGGAGGGTGCGACGCTGCACTTCGGCGGCGGCGTGCCGGCGGGTCTCGAGGCGGGTGCGTATGTCAGTCCGACGTTGTTCTCGGATGTCGATAACAGCATGACGATTGCGCGGCAGGAGATCTTCGGGCCGGTCGCCAGTGTGATCCCGTTCGATGGTGCAGATGAGGCGATTGCGATTGCGAATGACACGATTTACGGGCTTGGAGCCGGGCTCTGGACACGTGATATCGATCAGGCATTCCGAATGATCAAGGAGATCGAGGCCGGCATGGTATGGGTAAATTGTTATGATAGCGGCGACATGACGCAGCCGTTCGGCGGCTACAAGCAGTCCGGTCACGCGCGCGATAACTGCATGGAAAGCATGAAGAGCTACACGCAGTTAAAGTCGGCGTGGATCAAGCTGACGACGGGTTGAGATCGTTGAGCATGGATTTTAAAACGATCGAATACGCAACCGACGGGCTGCTGGCAATTCTGACGTTAAATCGTCCGGACAAGCTGAACGCGATCAACGGGCAGATGGTCGCCGACCTGAATGCGGCACTCGATGCCGCGGAAGCAGACGAGCACGTGCGGGTGATCCTGCTGAACGGAAACGGCCGGGCGTTTTCCGCCGGCTTCGATCTCGACGGCGGTGCAGATGCGGGCGATCATATTGCGCTCCGGAAGGAGTTGCGTGAGGACTTCGACATCATCATGCGCTTCTGGGATTCACCAAAAATTACCATCGCGGCCGTGCATGGCTACTGCCTCGGCAGTGCGATGGAAATGGCGGTTGCCTGTGATCTGACCATCGCGGCCGAGGGCTGCCGGTTCGGCGCGCCGGAGGTGAAGTTCGGCAGCGGAATCATTGCGCTCGTGCTGCCGTGGTTCATCGGGCCGAAGCGCGCGAAGGAATTGCTGCTGACGGGTATCGATGACCTGTCCGCAGAGACTGCCGGGGATTACGGCCTGGTCAATCGAGTCGTGCCGGGGGCTGAGCTCATGGAGTGCGCACGGTCGCTTGCAAACGACATCGCCCGTAACGACTCGCTGGCCGTCAGGCTGACGAAGCAGGCGATAAATCGTGGCTATGATATTGCGGGAATGCGGCAGGCGCTGTTGCAGGCCCTCGAAATCGATACGATTGTCGAGGGCACCGAGACGGATGAATCGCGACAGTTTAACCAGGTACTGGAAAAAGACGGCGTCCGGGCCGCAGTCGCCTGGCGCGATGCCCGCGTGCGCGGCGCGTCGGACGATGCACAGGGAGAGTAGAGGCGAATGACGAGCGAGCAAGGTAAGGATGAACTGGCGGCGTATCTGAAACAGGCGCCCGACACCGAGTTACTCGAGATCCTGGTGCCGGACATGAACGGCATGTTGCGTGGCAAGCGCATCGGGGTCGGCGATTTCGACAAGGCCTTCGGGTCCGGCATCAATTTCTGCGCGAGTTCCTGCGTCATGGATTCAAAGGGCGAGGCGTTCGAAAGCATCCGCTATGGCAATGAGGACGGCGACCCGGACGTGTTGGGCCACGCCGTACCCGGCTCGCTCGCGACCGTGTCCTGGGCCGCACGACCGACGGCACAAGTCCTGCTGGAGTTGTTGGAGAACGACGGCAGCCCGCACTTCCTCGACCCGCGGAACGTGCTGCGCGCCGCGCGTCAGCCGCTGACCGACATGGGCCTGCACCCGGTGATCGCGACCGAACTCGAGTTCTATCTGGTCGAGCATGACGGTGAGGTGTTTCGCCCGCGAACCGCGCGCATCCCCGGTTCCGATCTGCCGCAGGACGGCCTGCAGTTCTCCAGCCTCGACGACCTGCTCGACGTCGATCCGTTCCTGACCAATCTTGCGAACATCTGTCGTGAGCAGAACATCCCGGCCGGGGCCGCGCTTTCCGAGTATGCGCCCGGGCAGTTCGAGGTGAATCTGCATCACGTCGATAGTCCCGAACTCGCCTGTGATCATGCGGTGTTGCTCAAGCGTGCCGTCAAGGGTGCTGCGCGCCGCAACGGCCTTGCGGCGACATTCATGGCCAAGCCGTTCGCCGAGTTTGCGGGTTGTGGCATGCACGTACATATCAGCCTGCTGGATGCGAATGGCGACAATGTGTTTGCAGGCCAGAGCGCCGACGGCGCCTTCTCCGATACGCTGCGGCATGCCATCGGCGGCATGGGCGCGATGATGGAAGAGAGCATGGCGATCTTCGCCCATAACGCGAACTCGTATCGACGTTACGCAAGAAACTCATATGTGCCGAGTACGCCGAACTGGGGGCCGAATCATCGCGATCTGGCGCTGCGGATCCCGTTGTCATCGCCGGAAAACACCCGGGTAGAACACCGGGTGGCGGGTGCGGACGCGAATCCCTACCTCGTCGTCGCCGCGATCCTGGCCGGCATGCATCACGGTATAGCCGGGCAATGCGACCCTGGAGTCATGGTGCGGGAGCGCGAGAAGATCGATGAGATCGTCACCTTACCCGTGCGCTGGGAACTCGCGCTGGATGCATTCGACGCGGGTAAGCGCCTGCCCGCTTATCTCGGAGAGGAGTATCACCGGGTGTTTGCGTCGTGCCGGCGCGAGGAGTGCGAGCGATTTCACTCGCAGATCACCAACCGGGACTACGAGTGGTACCTGCGGGCGGTTTGAATGGAATCGCGGCTGGAAGCCGCTCCTACGGGACGGCTTTGTACCCGAACTTTTGTCCGCTGATGGCGGCTTCATACATCAGCCCGCCCTTCACAAAAACAAACGTGGCCATGCCGCCCTTCCATGTACCCGCCGCCGCCCCGCCCGGCGCCCGATCGCTGGCAGACGACGAGGTTCCCGTGGTGGTCGCCATCGCCTGTGCGCCGGAAGTAATCGCGACGACGGACGCTTCCGCGCCGAACGCGAAACTGCCGGTCGAGAACTCCTCGAATGCGTCCTTGTTCTTGAACATGACGATTTCGCTGAATGCGGTGCCGCCGAGCTGAAAGCCGATGCTGATTTGTCCGAGCGAAGTGTCGCCGACATGCTTGCCGCCCACGTAAACCCGGCCGTTACCGAAGGCTGCACCGATACCGATGCCACCCTTGCCGATGGTCGGGAACAGCGCGTAACCGTAGGACTCGGCCAGCATTGCAGCGATGACAGGCGTCTCCTGAAACTTTTTCAGCGCCCTCGTGTAGGTGTCTCCGTCGTCGGCCCAGCCGGTCAACGGCAGTGTCAGTATCAGCAACAAAAATATCTTTCGGCTCATGTTCGTCTTTTCCTCTGAATCAGGCCCGGGCTCGCCCGGCGTCCGGCAGTATGTCAACGGCTGGATGGTGTGTATGGTACGGGGGTTCTGCGTCAATGTAACGGGCTGACCGAAACCAGTGCCTGGCCGGCCGTGCGACCGCTATTCGAGCCTGATGCCGATTCAGGGAACCATGCCGGTACCACGCATTGTCTGTGCTCCGAAGCTCCACTACACTGCGCTCAATACCAAGCACTGCGCTCTGTCCGGCACAATCGAGTTTCATCGGCAGAGGGTGGAAATCATGAGCACTGAATCGGATAGCGGCTCGGAGAACAAGCAATTCGTCGACAACATGGTCGAGTCGGCCTTGCGGATCGGCTTGATATTCATCCTGTTGTTCTGGTCTTACCAACTCATCAGTCCGTTTGTCATCCCGATTCTCTGGGGCGCGATTATCGCCGTCGCGCTGATGCCCGTGATGCTGAAGCTCAAGGCATTACTGGGCGGCCGCCATGCAACTGCGGCGACGCTGTTGACATTGCTTGGCGTTGCCGCGCTTGTCGTACCGACGATTATTTTGTCCGATTCCATCGTGGGGTCGGTGCAGACGATCGCGGCACACTTTGAGCAAGGCGATATCAATATTCCGAAGCCGCCACCCGAGGTAGCCGGGTGGCCGTTCATCGGTGAGCTGATCAACCAGATCTGGACGCTGGCGTCGAACAATCTCGAGGCAGCATTGCAGCAGATAGAGCCTCAGTTACGGGCGGCAGGTACGTGGCTGTTGTCCCAGGTCGCCAGCACCCTGGTCAGCGTGCTGATGTTCATTATCTCGATCATCATTGCCGGATTGTTCATGGCCAAGGCGGGTGCCGCCGTTCCCGCGATCAAGCACATGGTGACGCGGCTCGTGGGCGAGCAGGGTTCGGAATGGGTCGATCTGAGCGGCGCGACCGTGCGCAGCGTCGTGCAGGGCGTACTCGGTGTCGCGGTGATCCAGGCATTCCTCGCCGGGATCGGGCTGTTCGTCATGGACGTGCCGGCGGCGGGCTTGTGGACCGTGCTCGTCCTGTTGCTGGCAATTATGCAGTTGCCGCCGATCCTGATCCTCGGCCCGATCATCGCGTATGTTTTTTCCTATGCGGATACGACGCCGGCCGTCATATTCGCGGTCTGGTCGGTGATGACGAGCTTCGCCGATACCGTGCTAAAGCCGCTATTGATGGGTCGTGGGCTGGATGTACCGATGCCGGTCATCCTGATGGGCGCGATCGGCGGCATGCTCATGAACGGCATCATCGGCCTGTTCTCGGGCGCGGTCGTGCTG
>SMVB01012588.1_pt1 | contig 15208 bp, 14 predicted proteins | sample 2456461 | NCBI WGS metagenome assembly SMVB01 (sample SAMN11095934, study PRJNA526329) | marine sediment metagenome | biome: Marine sediment; feature: Surficial sediment; material: Deep marine sediment; isolation source: Hadal surficial sediment | place: Pacific Ocean | collected 2014-05 | depth... | reverse complement strand
TGGGCTGGATTCGCTTAAATAATCAATAGCTGAAGGCGAAATCTTAGCGGTTGCATATAGTACAAAAAACGGTGAGACTTTTGGTGATCTTACCAGACCGGATACCGCAACAGGAACAATGATACTTAAATTAATCAAATCACGAAATGCCAACCCAAGAGGTTGCAACAGCAAACCTTGAATGGAAGCACATTTATTCGCTCGGTGGCGAAAACATTCAACGAGAACGGGTCGATGTAAAAGTATTTTTCCAACCGACAACAGGCGTTCCTGAAGAAACAGATCGTTCTGGTCACAAATGGCTACAAACTTTTGGATTGGATCGAAAAGACAAGCATGGCGCTTCAATCCTGATGGTATAATTGATTTAGATTCTAATCTTGTCGATTTGGTCAATGGCGAATTACATTTTCCGGATCTCAGGCCTTTTGATTCCCATCGGATACTTTGTATGTGGTGTGTTGACACAAAGTCTGGCCGATGAAGAAACGAGTACCGGCTATTTATGATACAACAGTCCAACCTGTTATTAATGCACTGAGCAGGTTTTTCATTGAAATCAAACAAGTCGCTGATAAAAATTAAAAAAGAGCTGCGAGGGAGGGAACCAATAGTCAGAAAAATTGCAAATGTTCTTTTGATTTTTCACTTCTTCAGTTTTTTGTCTTGTAGAACCGGTGAACCAAAAGCACCAACCTTTGACGGCGATAAAGCCTACCAATATTTAATCAGACAGTGCGATTTTGGACCCCGCGTTCCAGGGAGTCAGGCCCATCAACGCTGTCTCAACTTTTTGACTTCAGAGCTAAAGAAATTTGATGCCACGGTTACGTCTCAACCTTTTAGACAAAAACTGCCCGGTTTTGAGAACCCGGTAACGATGACAAATATCATCGCCAGTTTTGGTTTGGAAAAAGCTGAGCGGATTCTGCTTTGTGCACACTGGGACAGCCGACCCTGGGCTGACCAGGACCCGGATTCAGAGAATAGAGACAAACCAATAATAGGCGCTAACGACGGCGCATCCGGAGTGGCTGTTTTGCTGGAGGTAGCAAGACACCTGCAATCAGCGGAACCCAAATATGGCGTCGATATTATTCTTTTCGATGGAGAAGATTCCGGATTGCCGGGTCAGGCGGATTCGTACGCTCTTGGTGCGCAACATTTTGCAAAAAATAAAGATTTTCGCTACCGGCCCGCATTCGGCATTTTGCTTGATATGATTGGTGACGGCGACCTGCAGATTTACCAGGAAGAGAATTCGATAAATTATGCGCCAAAGATTGTTAAACGGATCCGGGATCGAGCTGAGGAGCTTGGCTCTGCTTCTTTTCATGCCTCATCAGGATATCAGGTTACAGATGACCACCTGCCTCTTTTAAATGTTGGTATTCCTTGCGTCAACCTCATTGATTTTGATTATGAATATTGGCATACGCTTGCGGACACCCCAGACAAATGCAGCCCTGAAAGCTTAGCAGAAGTTGGCCGCGTCATTTTGAGTCTACTTTATGAATAGTTAATGATCATGCCGGACTGGTTTCAAATTCGCATTAGGGTTACTCGGGATAGTATGGACGCAGTTGCAAACTACTTGTTTGAATTAGGAAGTTGCGGCTGCCAGGAATTGGAAAATGAGATTGTCGCTTTTTTCCCAAATCAAGTCTCAAAATCCGAAATGAAGGAAGAGGTTGAAGCTTATTTAGATAACCTGAGAGATCTTGGATTTAAGCTGGCTACCAATCATTTGGAAATTACTGAAATTGCCGATCGGGACTGGAACAGTGAATGGAAAAAAAGTTTTAAACCAATTCGGATTTCGGAGAAGTTTATTGTCAAGCCGACCTGGGAAAAGTTAGATTCGTCCTCGGATACCTTCGTAATCGAAATGGATCCCAAACAGGCTTTTGGGACCGGGCATCATGCGACGACTCAGATCATGGTGCAGTTTTTAGAAAGGTATCTTACTTCTCCGAAAAGAATCCTCGATGTTGGTACCGGTACTGGGATCCTGGCAATCGCAGCACATAAACTGAACGCCGGGGATATCGTTGCAATCGATGTGGACCCGGTCGCCGTCGATGCCGCGCGCGAGAATTGTCAAATCAACTCAGCCACGTCGGGCTTACTTTTATTTGCTGGCGAAGTGAGTGCACTTTCAACTTATCCCTTCGATCTGGTTTTGGCCAATCTTAATAAGCTAGTTATTTTAAGATCATTGACGCTGTTTAATAATCTTCTAAATCAAAGAGGACATTTAATCCTTTCTGGAATTCTTGTTGAAGAATCGAATGAAGTGAAAGAAGCTTTTTTAAAACTGTCTGATTTGGAATTGTTTGAAGAGGTTATTAAAGAAGAGTGGATTGGCTTTGTTTTAAAAAAGAATCCTTAGAATGCAGAAAATTGCAGCAATAGATATTGGCACAAATACTGCTCTACTTTTGGTAGCTGAAGTGACTCAGGGAAATGAAATTATTCCAATTGTTCAAGAGGAATGGATCGTAAGATTAGGAGAGGGCGTCGATCGAAAGAAAAATCTAAGTTCGGAAGCAATCGCCAGGACGCTGGCGGCAATTCAAGAGCAGATTGAAATCGTAAGAGATTTGGGTGTTGAACAGATTCTGATCTCGGGAACAAGCGCTGTTCGGGATGCTGTAAATCGTGAAATATTGCTCGACGCAATTAAGAATGATTTTGGAATCACCCTGCAAGTTTTATCCGGAGATGAAGAAGCAAAACTGACTTACTTTGGCGCGCTCTCTAATCAAAATTTACCAGGGGATATTTTAGTAGTCGATATTGGCGGCGGCAGCACCGAGTTAATATTCGGCACGCAGCAAAAGATTGAATATGCCACCAGCCTAAACATTGGTTCGGTGAGACTAACCGAAAGGTTTATTGGGACCGATCCAATTACCGATGCCGAATACAACTCCATTCGTCACGCAATTAAAGAGCAATTGACTTCTCTAAAGCACTTTGATGCAGAACAATTGGTGGGCATCGCGGGGACCATTACAACGCTGGCCGCCATGCAGCTGCAAATGGATATTTATGATTCATTAACGATTGATAATTCTCTTATAACAATCTCAAAAGTAGAGAAAATCATAAGCGTTCTTAAAAAGAAAACACTTTCGCAAAGAAAGAAAATGCCAGGGCTGAAACCAAAACGAGCCGATGTGATCTTGGCCGGCGCTTTAATTCTGGTCGAGGTGATGCAACATCTTAAGTTTACAGAAATACTTGTCTCCGATAGAGGAGTTCGATTTGGATTGATACTACAGGAGTTGGGAATGATTAATGTCTGAGGGCTTTGTCTTTTAGTTTTTTCTTGAGCATTTCCCGTGCCCTGAAGATGCGGGCTTTCACGGTTCCCAGTGGGATATTGAGTATCAGTGAAATTTCTTCATAGGATTTTTCTTCCGAATGCCTCATGATGATGGCAGTTTTATAATTTGCAGGTAACTCATCGATAGCAGACTCAATTATATTTGACCGCTCTTCGCTTAAAATCGACTTATCCGGACTCATCGAAGTGTCCGGAAATTCCCTGTCTAACTCACCGTCGTTAGATTGTACCGGTTTGTTAATGGAATAGGTCTTCAGCTTTTTCTTTCTCATATGGTCGATACAATTATTTATTGCTATTTTGTACAACCATGTTGAGAACGCATATTCTTCATTGAAGGAAGGAAGGGCCTTGAAAGCTTTCATGAAGGCTTCCTGCACCAAATCCTCTGTTTCCTCTTTGTTCCTCACCATTTTGAACAGAAGATTATAAATAGCACCGCGATAATTTTCTAAAAGATTGCTGTATGAAGACTCATCTCCTTCGATAGCCTTTTTAATTAATTCCGAATTATCACTTTTCAAATTCGATTCCGGTAAACATTTCTTAATTTTCAAATTGATTGAAAAATTACATTAAAAAAGCTAAACTTGCAAGGAGAAAATGATTGCAACTCCTTCAAAATAATTATACCTTTTGTTGTTTTTGTAACACTAAACCCTTTTAATAAAAATGCGATGAGTTTTAAATATTCAAACAATCTGAAGCCGGTTGTGGCCGCCAAAGAGATGGCTGAGATAGATCGGTTTACTATTGAGAAAGTCGGTATCCCCGGGATGGTTTTAATGGAGAATGCCGGCCGTGAAGTGGTTGCGGTTATCAGGGAAATGCTTGGAACGGTTGAGGGTAAAAATATTTATATCTTCTGCGGTAAAGGGAACAACGGCGGTGACGGGTATGTAGTAGCTCGTTATTTACTCGATATGGGGGCGAATGTAAAAACATACCTCGTTGGAAAAATCGATGAGGTAAAAGGCGATGCAGGGAGTAACCTTAGAATCTTAAGAGGCTTAGGCCATAGTATGCTCCCAATTTCAAGCGTGGAGCACGTTAATTGGAATAATGGAGCACATCTTTTGGTCGACGCGTTGCTTGGAACCGGAGTTCGAGGCGTTCTAACGGGGTTAATGAAAGAGCTTGTGGAGAAAATCAACGAAGATCGTGCTCCGATTATTTCGGTTGACCTCCCGACGGGTGTGGAAGCTGACACCGGAGCTGTTGGTGGCACATGCATTCAAGCAAAGACTACGGTTACAATGGGTTATCTTAAAAACGGTTTGCTCTTGACTCCGGGCAGAAAACATGCCGGCGATGTGATTGTTGCGGACATCGGTATTCCGCGTGCGGTTCTCAAAGAAAAAAATATAAAATGCTTTCAACTGACTGCCGATTACGTTAATATGGTGCTCCCAAAACGAGAGGCTGATACGTTTAAAAATAGATGCGGGCAAGTCTTTTTGCTCGCCGGTTCAATCGGTTTAACAGGAGCGGCTGTTCTAAGTTCTGAAGCAGTGCTCCGAATTGGCGCTGGAATGGCTTTGCTTGGAATTCCGAAAAGCCTAAACGCAACGATGGAAGAAAAGCTTACCGAGGTCATGACCCTGCCTCTTCCTGAAACAGATCAACAAAGTTTAAGTTTTGATGCCAAAAAAATAATTTCCGGGAGATTTCAGTGGGCAAATAGTTTAGCGGTGGGCCCGGGTCTTTCAACTCATTCTCAGAGTGCAAAGCTGGTGAAATGGATTTTGGAGAATTTTGGTAAACCTGTTGTTCTTGATGCGGATGCGATAAACTGCCTCAAAGATGATAAAGAACTGCTCAAGACGGCCAAAAGTGATTTGATTTTGACGCCGCATCCCGGCGAATTGTCTAAATTGGTTGGAATGAGCACCAAGGAGATTTTAGCTAATCCTATCGAGATTGCTCGTGAGCAGGCGAATAAATTAAATGTAATCCTGGTCTTAAAGGGGGCGCCCACAATAATCGCATCTCCGGATGGGTATGTTTTTATTAATTCAACTGGAAATCCGGGGATGGCGACTGCTGGTATGGGTGACGTGCTCACCGGCGCGATTGCAGGATTGATAGCCCAGGGAATGTCACCATTGGACGGCGCCTTAGCTGGTGTTTACTTGCATGGCGTGGCAGGCGATATTTCAAAATCAGAATTGGGTGAAGCCGGATTACTCGCCGGCGATGTTTTACGAAATTTGCCGTTAGCGGTGAAAACATTCGAAGATAACAAATGACAGAAAACAATTGGAATTATAAATTCGTTGCACCTGCAATTTGTTACGCAGGTTTGATTTTTTTCCTATCCTCTCTACCCTCAAGCGTCGTTCCAAACCTGAGAATTTCCTTTGGCGATCTTATCATACATTTTTTTGAGTATTCTGTGTTCGGGTATTTATTAGGGTTGGCAATAATGCAATCGCCCAGCAAGATAAACTGGAAAAACTTTTTGGCGATTTTTATCATCGGAAGTTTATACGCTGCTTCTGACGAATATCATCAATCGTTTGTCGAAGGCCGGTTTTCGGAGGTGAGTGATTTTCTGGCCGACTCAGCCGGTGTTATTTTGGGTTTGGGCGGGTTTGTTATCCGCAAAAAGTAACTCAGATGTTTTTTTATTTTGTCGCGCCTCAGTCTTCTTCGGAAATTTATTGCTATCCTGAATAATTCATGAATCACCATTTCAGTCAAAAAACTTCAATAGTGTCATGCCCGCCTTCGCGGGAATGACGACTTTTATGATTTGTGAATTAATCAGGCTATACATTGTTTATCTTAAATCATGAATATAATTTGTCGCACTTGAAACTTGAATTCACGCAAACAAAATACTCGCTTTTAGAATGACAAACTGATTGGCTGGAAGTATTTGAAAATAAGCAGCCTGATTTGGTTGACTGAATTTTAGTTTAAGATATCGGTCCAGACTCTGAGAAAATTCTCCCCTAAGATTTTTTTAATTCTTTCCGGAGAGTATCCCATGTTTAGCATTCCCTGGGTCAGCACGGGTAAATCAGCGGCATCCTGCATATCTTCGGGGATTCTCGGAATCCAACCATCAAAATCCGAGCCAATGGCAGCGTGGTCTTCGCCTACATTCTGTACGATAGTGTCGATATGTTTTAATATGATTTTGGATGAGGGATTTTTTTTGTCTTTTGAAAGATAATGCATCGCAAAGATGATTCCTACAACCCCGCCCGATTCGGCCACCGCTTTTAGAGCTTCGTCGCTGATATTTCTGGAATGATTATTTATACTTTTTATTCCGGTGTGCGTAACGACGACCGGTTTTTTGCTGACCTTGCAGGCGTCTAAAACCCCCTGATTGTTGGCATGGGCAAGATCGACAATCATACCAACCTCATTCATTTTTTCGATGACCGCATTGCCGAACTCGCTGAGGCCGTCGTTCTTGTGCATTCCAATCCAGGGTGAGGAAGTAGCGGCGTCATTTCTGGTAAAATGTGTTAAGGTGAAGTAGCGCACGGCAAATTTATTAAAAAGCTCATCAATTCGATCCAGACGTTTTTGACAGGTTTCTTTCCCCGGTTTGCCCAGACAATGGACGCCCTCAACAACTGGAAATCCGGCCAGCTTTCCCTGTTCAAAAGCCCGGCGAATATCCGCCGGTTCCGCCGCCAGAATTATTCGCTCGTCTTCAGTAATTAATTCATGAAAGTAAGCCAGTTGTTTTTGAATCGTCTGCCAGCACCTTTCCGACCGAAAGGGCGGGGAGTGAATCCCAAATGCGCCAAAGGTGTAACCCCCTTTGAGCATTCTTGGAATATCGATGTGATTGAAGCAGGGGCAGTGCAGCTTCTGCAATTTTGTAATGCGTTGGACGGAGTTAAAAAGCCAGCGCCTTTTTGGGGGCTGCCAATTGGGATCGTGGGCATCGCTTAAATGATACCCAAAGAGTGCTTGCTGGATGATGGGGTCCACATGAAGATCGATGACGACGCTTTCTTGGTGGAGGTTCCGGGCTTCGGCGGAGATGGGTAGTCCTGAAATTGCTGCCATTTACAAAAGTAAGAAATGACTAAACACAAAGCAAAGAAAAAGGTGGGCTAAAATTATGGTACGATTTTCAAATTCGATCGATTTCTAACTACAACTGCTATTACCAAGAGTAAAGCAGCAGCCATCACAGAGGCCTTGTACCAAAACGTTGATTTTAGCTCTTCACCAGGATCGCCATATTAAAGTGTTCATTGTCCTCAGGTCTGCTCTTGTAGTCCGTGTGTTAAATTATTAATAAAAGATCATGTTGAGCGCAAATTCACCTAAGCTGAGTGCCAAAGTTAAAGTCGACGGGCACGAAACATTTTGTTGTCTTAGATGTTTTTTCCGAAAACTTGTTTAGATATCCTCAACACCGTAAGTTATGTCAGAAAATGACAAATTCAGGACAGGATACTTTAATTACAACGGAATATGTACAAAGGTTCGCTATCAGTTCTTTTAAAAAAACAACCAAAATCTGGCTGGGTTCCCGGAGATGTGGCTCGTTATCGGCTTTCTTAGATTAAGAAGCGCGGAATGATTTTAGATTGTGTATGGGATAATACAGATTTGTGTCAAAAATGTCAAGAAAAAACGAATTTATGTTAATTTGTTGCGAGTGAAAAGTCCTGACTGCGCTCGCGTTTAATTCGAGATTTTGAGCAGACCCGTTGAATTTATTTCGCTGTTTTCCACATTGACTTCAAAAAATTCAATCCACAATTCTTTATCGGTGATATCAAATCTTGTGAAACCATTTGCAGAGTGAGAGAAAATCGTATCTGATTTGTGAGTGACTTCAGATAACTTCGACGCGCTACCGGCAACAATTTGAAAGTTTTTTTTGCCGACTTCAAGGAGCTGCAAGCTATGGTCGTGTCCGGATAAATAAAAGGTAAAAGGTTTCTTCTGCATAATCGCACTTAAATCTTCGATAAATTTTTTGTAATGTTTATTATCCAGATCCTGCAGTGGTTTATAAAATAATTTGTCGATAATGGTAAACAAAATGATTGGCGGCACCCACCAAATTGCTTTCCTGAATCCCGCGTGTTTGCCGTGACTTTTGATAGGATGATGTCCAATAATAAACTTCCATTTTGAATCGTTCTGCAGAAAAGATTCCAGATCATTTAAATGTTTTTGCAGAGCATCAGTGTTATTACTTTCGTATAAATTCAACAAAACTTGTGTGTCGATCGCGATGATAGAAATTTCTCCATTAGATTTAATTGGTATTTCTTGTGGGATGGTGAGTTTATAAATGTCTTCATCCTTTAAAGTTTGATAATTTTCTAAATCATCGGTGTCGGTGTTTTTTTCAGGATCTATCGGGTAATACTTCCAGTTATCGTACAATCTCTCTGCTGTGGTTTCCTGGTGGATAATATCACCGGCGAAATCGATGCCGCCAGCTATGTCGTTGTGATCATGATTGCCCGGCACGATATGGAAAACAACCTTTTGACCATCATATTTAATATCTGAATAAATGTTTCCGAAAGTTCGTTCTAGGAGCCGCGTTGCCACAGGATTGTTCCAACCTTCCGGCAGTCCAACTTCATAAACATTATCGCCTAAACCCAAAACAAACGGTGCCGTATTTCTACCGGATGGTAGTTCTTCAATTTCTTGTTTAAGCCCTGCGGCAACGGCTTTTTGAGTTTCGTCACCTGTTCCCCAGTCTCCCAAAGCAAAGAATGTCAAAACATTTTTATGGTTTGGGCGATCTTCGGGGCGACCCGGCTGGACCAAATCTTCTGGTGCAGATTTTCTGAGAAAAGGGCGTGTATCACCACAACCTGCAAGGAATAGCAGAATATAAATCAGGCAGAATGTTTTTTTCATGTGAGCTTTAGGTTAGGTTTTAAAGCGGTTCGTAATCGGCATCCGACGGTCTTTACCGAATGCTTTGTGAGTTATTTTTATACCGGGGGGCGCTTGACGGCGTTTGTACTCGTTTTTATCAACTAGGCGGGCGATCTCCTTAACAATGTCTCGGGGATAGCCTTGTTCAATAATTTCCTTCACACTTTTATCTTTCTCCACAAATTCTTCTAAGATTGGATCTAGAAGCTCATAAGAAGGGAGAGAGTCTTGGTCCGTTTGCCCTGGCCGTAATTCAGCGGTGGGGGCCTTGGTTAAGATAGAGGATGGAATCAACTCCTTTCCTGCTGTTTGGTTTTTATATTCACAGAGTTTATAAACCCATGTTTTCGGGACGTCTTTTATGACTGCAAATCCGCCGGCCGTATCGCCATAAAGCGTACTGTAGCCAACACTGGTTTCACTTTTGTTGCCGGTTGTAAGCACCAGCCAACCGAATTTATTTGACAAAGCCATCAGCAAATTACCGCGAATTCGCGCCTGGAGATTCTCTTCAGTGATGTCCTGAGGGCTGTCTTTAAAAACCTCTTTGAGCGTTTCCTGGTAGGCATCAAATGCTTTTTTAATGGGTATTGTATCTGAACGGATTTCCAGATTAGCTGCTAACACTTCTGCATCCCTGGTGCTTGTTTCAGAAGTGATTTCGCTTGGCATCATGATGCCGATGACGTTTTTCGAACCCAGGGCGTCCACGGCTAACGCAGCCGTGAGCGCTGAATCTATTCCACCACTCAGCCCGATAACGACTTTTGTAAAACCATTTTTAGACACATAGTCTTTAGTGCCCAGGACAAGCGCCTGGTAGATTTCCTCAAAACCTTCCAAGTGTGAATCGGTCCTTTTAAGAAGGGTTGATTTTTCAGGTTCCTCTAAAGGAGCTTCAAGTGCGATAAATTCCACTTCATATTTAGAGTTGAACTCTTTTTTATCCAATTTGAAAGTTGGATCTTTATGCCGAAAGTCTCTTAATTCATTTACATCCAGGTCAATCAGAATAAAATCTTCTTCGAATTGACGCCCTTCAGCCAGGAGCTCTCCGCGATGATCCACCACAAAACTATTGCCATCGAAAATGAGCTCATCTTGACCGCCAATTAGATTAACATAAACGACGATCGTTCTTGTATGCCGCGCGCGATTCATTCCCATAGCAAGGCGATCTTTTCTTTTGTTTGCGAAGTAGGGGGATGCAGAAAGACTTAGAATGATTTCAGCGCCTCCTCTAAATGCCTGACTTTCCGTGACCCCGTCCGGAACCCAAATATCCTCGCAAATGTTTAGGCCAAACTTAATTTCATTATATTCGAATATGAGGGGACGTTTACCCGGGGTAAAATACCGTTTTTCATCAAAAACGCTGTAGTTGGGGAGGCAAATTTTGTGGTGGGTCGCTGCAATCTTTGCTTGCTGCAAGATGGCCGCCGCGTTATAAATGTCATTATCGAAATCAACAAAGCCGATAATTGTGATCGCTTTTTTATTGGTTTCGGCGAGCCGATTAAGGTAAACTTTGTTATCTGAGATGAACTTTTGTTTCAGAACCAGGTCTTCAGGCGGATATCCCGGGATAGTTAATTCCGGGAAAATGATAATCTCGGCACCGGCTTTTTCCGCTTTGCCGGTATACTCTCGAATTTTGCGGAAATTCCCCTCTAAATCACCGACGATTGTGTTGGTTTGAGCAAGGGCAATACGAATTTGATGATTCATTCGAAAATATTCCGGTAATTTGCTATAAATGAAATAAAACATACATTTTTATGAATACAAAATCAAGCCATAATTCATAAAAAAATTGGGCGTCTGTAAAAGATATGAAAATTAGTTCAACTTTTTTCTTGACTCAGAAGTCTTAATTCTGTTTATTTGTAATAATTCCTTTCTAAACCTCTTCGCTTACTGATATCACCGTAGTTCAAAAAAATAGGGGAATATGACTCGTTTCACAAGGAACGATTATCGCTTCTCGTTATTAATAAAGAGCATTCCATAAAATATATTTTTAGAATAAAAGGAAGGGACCAAAATGAAAAAGTTAATGGTTGGGTTATGCCTTGTTATAACAATTGTGGGGGTCATATATTTGGTCCAGGCCGGAATTATAACCTGGCAACCCTTGACAATGATAATTGCCGCCGTGGCTGCCCCTTTTAAATTTATCATGAGTTTTTTCGGCAACGAGGAAAAAATTCGGGCTAAATTTGCCGATGAAAGGGCGGAGGAGCGGGCCCAGCAGACTGATTTTGACACCAGGATTAAACAAAGAGAAGAAAGGGTCGGTGCTTTACGCAAAGAAGTTGAAGATATCGATGCCGAATTGCAGATACTCAGGAAAAAACGCCAAGCAGGAACCACTGCAGAAAAAAACATTACGGATAAACAACAGGAAAGACAGGATCTTCTTGGTGAGTAGATAAAAGAAAGGATGGTACCTATGAGGAATATTTTAATATTTACAATTATGGTTATACTTGCGCCAAATTTAGTGGAGGGTCAAGAGAAAAAATATCCATACCCGTTAAAGCCAGGGCAGCGATTTACAGGTTCCCGCTCAAGTTGATACTTTATTTTGGGTTTTGAAAAGTTCCCAATATGATAAAGCTATCTCTGATATAAAAAGTTATAAGAAGGAAATTGAACTTCTGGAGATGAAGACAACCAATTTAGATGAGATCTTGGCCATAAATGACAGCACGATCTCGGAATTTAAAATTGAGAAAGTTCGGCTGTTTAATAAATGGGAAGAGACCCATATGAAGTTAGAGGATTCGGAAGTAACAGTTTTGAAGCTGAAAAGATGGACGCTTTTCTCCGGAATACTCGGAGTGGGTGCTGGTGTCCTTCTTGGTGCCCTGGTATTTTAGTGTAAATTACGAATATATTTTAATCATCAGCAAAATTTTTTAACGGAGGAAACAATGAGTGCAAATAGCTGGGTATTTCAGGCAGTTTTTGCAGGAGTAGGAGCTTGGTTGCTCGTAATGGCTCTTGTTTTTGTTAAATTATTAGGAAGATATACTTTTGGTAAGTGGACAGTAGACAATCCGAACCCCTATGCCAAGGAGACGTTTGCCATGCCAAGAGGCGTTTTTCGTGGTATGTTAACTCTTTCATTACTTTATGCGGTGGTACTATTTGAAGTGGCTAATATACAAACAACGGGTCTTGAAACGAAAATAGAGCAGTTGCTGGTAGCATTTCAAATGATGATTGCTTTTTATTTTGGCAGTAAAGTTATGCATCACGTGGCATCAGCAGATAGGGATAAATCTGTAAATAAGTAGGCATAAGCCACTAAATGGTGAGAGTATGGAGGTTTGGGATAATTGCCAACCAAATTCGATTTTAAACCAAAAAATTCAAGTAAAATAACGCTTTTTGCAAACAAAGCCGAAGCAATTGTATTTTGGCTGTCCCTGGCTGGATTAATTTTTTTGGGCATTATCTCGTTGTCCCGGTTTTTAACTAACAAGCAATCTAAATTGGAAGTTGATTTTCGACGGGATTTGGTAACCAGAATTGAAACCTTGGAAGATCAAAGTCGGATGATGAAGAGCCAAAACGATAGTTTGAGGAAGGAGTTAGAAAACTTAGAGCGTCATCTAAACACAGAAAATTGATTCTCCAGAGAATGGATTACATTTAGTAATTTGTTTGATCTACAAATAATTATTTTGAATCCCGCCTGAACGCAGATATAATGACCCCTATCTGATCCTGGATCCTCCGGATTCCAGAAGTCGGACCTACAAAATGCTCCATAATCATTGAAAAAGCTAATGCCTCACCATCTGCCGTAGTTGTGTAACCTGCGAGCGCGCTTGTGCCGCGAAGTGTACCTGTTTTGCCGCGCAGTTTTCCTTCTGCTGGAGTGTTCTTCATGCGATTCCGCAAAGTACCGTCAATGCCGGCGATAGGAAGTGAAGCCTTGAACTCTGCTTGAACATTGAAATCCTGGTGCATTTGTTTCAAAAGTTCGATGATTTGAACCGGCGATATCATGTTATACCTGGAGACCCCGGAACCATCGGCCAGGCCGAAAGATGTCGTATCCACACCAATTTGATGGAAGAATCGCTTGATCGTTGACAACCCCTTTTTAGCAGTACCGGGCGGTCCCAATATTTCTGCGCCGAGGGTTTTGAGAAGAAGCTCGGCATATAAGTTATCGCTGTTTTTGTTAGTGGTGGTGGCTAAAAAGGATAATCGCTGCGACAGATGTTCGACCAAGACTAAATTCGTGTCCGGAGTTTCACCTTTTATGATGTCGCCGGTAAATTCAATTTCTTCAGCCGACAAAAGCTCCGAGAACAGCGTTCCAAAATAGAGTGCAGGTTCGATGATTTCAATGACTCTCATTTTCTGAGGAGACATCGCTGTTACCCCGCCTTCAACGATAATCGTATTTTCGTCTTCCCGCCATTTTCTTTCGATTTTAAAATCTTTTAGAAGGGTCGTATCGGTAGAATCTGTAGTGACGCCAAAATTCTCAATAGTGACATAAGAGGTCTGGGGAACCAGAGTGACGACCAATGTATCTCCAATCGCTGCTCCCGGGCTGACTTTAACGGTCACGCAATTACGGTTGACGCTCAGCGCGCCGATTGGAGCGAAGTCCGACGACGAAGCGTCATCCCACATCCAGCCGGCACCATAATAGTAGTCATCCAGGTAAGTTTCGTCACAAACCAGATCGCCGGTGATTTGTTGGATGCCAAGTTCTTTTAATTTTTGTACGATCTCCCACAAATCCTTGGTCGTTAAGCTCGGGTCGCCAGATCCTTTAATGTAAAGATTGCCCGAGATGGTGCTGTCGGTAATTGCGGAGGTGTCTGCATAAAAAGTTGTTTTGAATTTGAAATTCGATCCGAGTTTGGTTAAAGCAGTTGCTGTTGTCAACAGCTTCATATTCGAGGCCGGATGAAACAGAAGCTCGCTGTCTGTTTCGAAGAGCACCTGGCCAGTTTTTAGGGATACGATTTTTATGCCGGCCCGCGACTGATAAAGAGCGGAGTCGCTCAGCACACTTTCGATTTGCTGTGTGAGTTCAGCAATGGCTTTTTTTGTAAATGAATGTTTTATCCCAAATCGGGAAGGCGCACAGGCTAAGTTGATTAGAACAAATATTAAAAACCAAAATGAAAAATGGAATTTGTTCATTAAAAAATAAAAACAGGATATCTTAAATTTTAAATTCATTGCCTTCAATTGATTTTATACTGTTTGCAAAAGTCTATTGTACTCGATACATTTTAAAAGGCTGTCTAAAAAGTGTGTAAAAGGACGTCTTTGCGAGCGTTTTTCAGCGAAGCAATCTCCTTCGCAAGCATGAGATTGCTTCATCCCGCAAAGAAACCCGGGATTCGCAACGACATTCTGGGCTTTTTGGAAAACCCTGGCTCGAATGGTTAAAAAGTGTTTGCATAGACGCACAAAACCCCCAAAGCCGATGGACTAAAATGATTTGAATTCGCATCTAAAAACTGAGCAAGCGATTTCTTTTGATTTGAAATAGTCATGAATTCTGCAATTTCTTCCGACTGTTTAGCTGAAGCCAACCTGATAATTTCTTCGGCTGTCAGGCCGCTTCTTGCCTTAAAAAGCAATTCCGGTTTTTGGGTGCCCGCGGTTTCAATGAGACCAAAGCAATCGAGAGATTCTTCATCTTTTAAGTCCAGATGGGCTTCTTCTTTTACTTCAGCTTTAATTGCCAAAAACGGATCTGGAATTCCGGAGAGTGTGTTTTCTTGCGGGTGGATGTGGCCGCCTAAAACATCAAGGTCTCCTGGACATTCACCGACGGCTCGGCTTCTTTTAATTAAAACGATTTGCTCATCACTGCTAATCAGAACAACGCTGACGCCCAGAGCTTTGGATAAATAATCAAACCCAAATTGTTTCTCAATATCATTTGTGAATTCATTCGAATAGAGGAGTTCTTTATAATTAGAG
>SMVB01359874.1_pt1 | contig 15210 bp, 16 predicted proteins | sample 2456461 | NCBI WGS metagenome assembly SMVB01 (sample SAMN11095934, study PRJNA526329) | marine sediment metagenome | biome: Marine sediment; feature: Surficial sediment; material: Deep marine sediment; isolation source: Hadal surficial sediment | place: Pacific Ocean | collected 2014-05 | depth... | reverse complement strand
TTCCGATCATAGAAAGCATCCCCCTTCAGCGCCGGCGCCCGCGACGAATCATAGACGTAATCGGGACGGTGACTCAGCGAGGTCCGCCAATCCTGGCGAATCTCCTCTACTGTTGGCCGTCCAACATAATACCAACCATTGTAGATCTTGCGGATTGTCCGATCCTGATCCAGAGAGAAGGAATACGGAATATAGATTTCGCCATGAGCTGGATCCGTAGTATCGACCATCTGCAATTCGTAGAGCAGCCGGCGGTTAGTATCCATCAGAAAGGGCCACTCGGCGGCCAGGGCGTCCCGAGTCTCATTGGTATTCGTTTTGTCATCTACCGAGACAGTGATTAATTTACAGTAATTAATTCGCATCTCTGGCTGCAGATGAGTCACATAATTCGTCAACTGACGACGATCTTTGGGTCAGTAATGGCCTCGACAGAAAATAAGAGTGCCAGGAAGACCTCGCAGCAGGTGCGACAGTTTGCGCAGCGTACCGGCCTGGTCCGGCAATTCGAAGTCCGGGAATCTGCTGCCAATTTTCAACCTGTCGTGCATTGGATAACTCAGATGCTTAAACAGAAGGCACAGGTCAATATTCCACGCCGATTGGCAGACACGCGTCAGGCAGCTGTTCCAGTAGTTCTCCCAAGCTCGAGTCCACTGCCCTCTGAAATCCGTCCACGATCGCAGTCAGGGTTACGCGTGTCACGGGTGCTTTGCTTACGATCCGTACTGGCGTTTGGACCTCCGTGCACTGTAAATATCCTCGGAATTCGATCTCTATTGTCGGCAATGACGATGCCGAGGTCACTACGGCGAAAAACGCGCGTAGCTCAAGATCCAACGTCCAGTCTGTGAGCCCGCCTGATCTGTTAGAAGTTACTCTACTGAAGAGGCCACTGTCTTCGAGTGCGGTCCTTATTAAAGTGTCGAGTACCTCAGGCGCATTATCGGTCCAACGCGCACCCGCGTAGGAATTTAAGATCGCGCCTGGTCCTCTGATCAACAGGCGGTCGGTATCCAAACCAGGAGCAGCGGTAATTCGGACGCGGATACTGCTAGAGCCCGCGGCCTGTGTTGAGCGGGGGACTGCGCTAGGTGCGTCGAGCCAATAAACACTCTCAGGGGGTGTATCACTGGTCAGCATCGACGTGCACGCGGCGGACATCGTCACTAGCATTAGCGCCGAAACCGATGGGATGAACGGGTGCATGTCAGGGCTCCACTTGAACAGCCGTTCGTTGTGGCTGGTAGATGAACTGAGATGGATCTTCGCGAGCATCCGTCAGAAACTTGTCGAGCTCCCTCAAAGCCCCTTGAGTGTCCGCTACTAGTCCGGGGAGTTCACCTAGTCCGATCGCTACAAATGTGTCAAGGGCCTCTTCGTTAGCTTGAAACCACAGGTCGAGGCGGTTGGTTAGCTGTGCAATGTTTGTCGTGGCCTGGTTTAACTGTTCGGTTGCCGCCAGAAGATCCGGCTGCGCCTGATCCAGGAGGCTACGAACCTGGCCCACCATGTCTTGCAGGTCGCCGAGTGCAGCGACTAACCGCTGCGGTAACGCTGCCAGGAACTCGCGTTCACCGACCAAGAGGTCACTCAGTAATTCGACATTGGCCAGCGTGCGAGTCAAGGATATTTGATTCTGATCACCGAGCAGGCTGTTTGCGCGACCGAGAAGTATGCCGACTTCGGTCGTAATATCGCCGCTTTGAGCGAATAAAGCCGCGAGGCCGACATCTCTGCTCGGTATCACCGGATATTCACGGTCGGCTGCGGTCGCAAGCGGTGGGAACTCGCCTGAATCTGCCGCGAGATTGATGAAAGCGACTCCGGTAATGCCCTGGTAGGCGAGGCTCCCGTACGTCCCTTGGTGGATCGGAGTTGCGGCTGCGACCGTCACCTCGACCGAGACACGTGTTCCCTGGTTCATCGTCAAGCTAATGGCGACGACCTCACCCACGTCAACCCCCAGGTAACGGACGGGACTGCCAGGCGTGAGTCCGCTGACTTCGCGGTCAAATATCACCGTGTAGGTCGTCATTGTATCTGCGCTACGTCCGCCAGCGATCCAAACGGTGAACCCCACTGTTATCGCCGCGACCGCTAAGACGAAAACCCCAACGACCAGATAGCTAGTTCGTTCTTCCACGATCTCTCTCCATATTCGCGATCCGAAGCGCCCTCGGGTTGCTAAAGTAACGATGAATCCACGGGTGGGACGACTCCCGCACTTCCTGCAGTGTCCCAACGACGGCCTTGCCGTCCACCAGGACCGCGACTCGATCGCAGACGGTAAACAAGGTGTCCAGGTCATGCGTAATCATCACGATCGTCAGATCTAAGCTCGAGTGCAGATAAGCAGTTAGTTCATCGAACTCGGTTGCGGCGATGGGGTCGAGACCGGCTGTTGGCTCGTCCAGAAAGAGGATCTTTGGCTCCAGTGCCAAGGCTCGAGCCAACGCAGCGCGCTTCCTCATACCGCCTGAGAGCTCAGCGGGGTACTTATTGTAAGCGTCGGGTTGCAGGCCCGCCATTTGAATTTTCAGCTCCGCCAACTCTCTGCGGATCGCGGCGCTCATATTGGAGTGTAGCGCGATCGGTAGCTCGACGTTTTGGCGCACTGTGAGCGCAGACAAGAGCGCACCGTTTTGGAAGAGCACACCCCATTGTTTTTCCAGACCAGTGTTCTTTCGACCGATGCTCTGACCCAATACCTCGATCTCTCCGGACTGCGGTTTGTGCAAGCCTAGAATACTTCTCAGGAGAACCGACTTGCCGGTGCCGGAACCGCCGACGATTCCGAGCACCTCGCCGTGCAAGACTTCGAGATCAAGACCGTCGTGGACACGTTGTGCCCCAAACTGATTGATCAGATTGCTGACACGAATTACGGGTTCCATCAGATACCCAATCTCGAGAAGACGATCGTGAAAATGGCGTCCGCGAAAACAACGAGAACCACTGCCTGAACGACGGCTTTGGTGGTTAATCGACCGAGTTGTTCGGCGGATCCGCTTACCTGTATTCCCCGCAGCGTTCCCACGCCCGCGATCAACAGCGCAAAGACAGGTGCTTTGGCCAACCCCACGAGAAAATCTTGAACATTCGCAATGGCGACGGTTCTCTCAATGTACTGCACAGCAGATATATCGAGGGCCAGTACGCTCAGTGTCAAACCGCCGACCATTCCGGCCATCATTCCAAGGACAGCAAGCAGTGGCAGGGAGATGACCAAGGCTACGACGCGCGGTGCAATGAGCACATGATTCGGATTCAAGCCCATGACCCTAAGGGCATCGATTTCCTCGTTCAGTTTCATCACGCCGATCGAAGCTGCAAACGCGCTACCCGATCGGCCGGCGACCATGATCCCTGCCAGCAGCACGCCCATCTCCCGGAGCATCGAGACTGTCACTAGATCCGCGACGAGAATCTCCGCACCGAACTCCGCCAGTTGATTGGCGCCTTGATAGGCCAAGATGACGCCCATGAAGAATGCGATCAGCATGACGATGGGCGCGGCTCTAGCACCCGTATGTTCGATTTGCCGAATGGTCTCGTCGAACGCCAAGCGAGAAGGGTGCGTAATGCCACTGAGAATGGAGTACGCGATACGGCCAATGTCTTCAATCCCAGCGGTAGCAGAGCGACCAATGGTCTCCAGAATCTGTCTGAGTCGGCCCGGCTCAGTCGATACTGCGGGTTCTGCCGATCGTACCGCTACAGCGGACTCACGGATGTCGGTAATGTTGTGTAGAAACTTGAAGTGAGCAGCCTTGAAACCTAGAAACTGAGTGTCGCGCCCTTCCGCTTCGAATTCTTGGGATTTTCGAAACAACACCCAGGCACCAGTGAGATCGATGTTTTGCAGGCCCCCACACTGGAACGTAATCTGCCGTGCACCGTTTCCTTGAACGTTACGCAGGGCATCGTCCAGCTCCTTAGCGTTGCCGAAGGTCCAGTCGTCCTTGAGGCTGATTGTGAGAGTGTCCGATTCTCTTTGGTATTCGAAATATGGATTCACATGAACGCCGTTGGCGGCTCCACTCTACGCGTTTCTATTACTCTGAAGTAGGGTTCTACCCGAATGTCGCACTGTCAGAGAATACCACGCCATGAGCGAGCGTTTTGTGGACCGGGCATCGCTCTGATACCTCTGCCAGGCGTTTCCGCTGGACTTCGTCGAAATCACCACTGATATGAACGCGGCTTTCGATCTTCTCGATAAATCCCGTCGCAGAATCGTCACAGTCTTCGCAGTCTTTCGCATGTATTCGCGTCAGATCGTAACTGGCAGTGACCGATTCAAGCGCGAGTCCTTTGTGGCGGCAGTAGAGAGCCAGGGTAATACACGTACAGGCCGCCAGAGAGCCTAAGAGTAACTCGTAGGGATTTGGAGCAGTGTCGGTACCGCGAACTTCTATGGGTTCGTCCGCACTCCACGTGTGCCGACCGTTGGTTAGTTCTACTACTGTTCCTGACGATAATGTTGCTGTGACTCGTGACATGGGTTGAGCTCCGTTGTCGATCTTAAATTAGGCTCCTGAAATATTTCGGCTGCGTCAGTGCTACCTACTTTGCATGACGGTAGATTGTAACGCCAGCATGGGCGGCATGGTTTCTCTATTCGGGGCGACTGTCCGTTACGAATGCAGTCAATTCCAGCTGGTCCCTTCGACCCGACCGATACACCTCGACTCTTAAAGAGTCACCGGCCTTGAAGGATTTCAGCGAATCTCTGATCTGCCAGATCGAGTCAGGTGAGTCGACCTGAATCTCATTGACACTCAAAATGATGTCGCCGCCAAGAACCATGTTTTCGTCCTTGAAGATGATCGGTATCTGGCCGGCCCGAAGCCCAAGTTGCGCGGCGGGAGAGGAGGCCACTACCTGCTGAACTAACAGTCCCGTCTCCTGCGGAGTGTTGAGCGCGCGTGCAAGTTGAGGCGGAAGCAGTACCCAACTTACCCCGCTCCAAAAAGATTTCTCATCTATCACTAAGGCTTTAGCCGTATTGATACTAATCGCAAAGCCCAGACCCTCAAATCCGCCGGAGCGCGACGTGATGTGGCTGACGATACCGATCACCTCTCCCCGGCTGTTGAACATTGGCCCGCCGGAGGACCCTATATTGATCGCGGCGTCAGTCTGAATCAGCTCTCCTATGCCGAGTCCTGCCAAAGTACCACTGCGATGCAGACCGCTGACATAGCCCACGGTAAAAGTGTGGCTGACACCATACGGAGCGCCGATCAAAAACACTTGGTCACCCACTTCTACGCGGTCGGAATCGGCTAGCCGTGCGGCTGCTAAACCTTCGACAGGTTCATCCAGTGCCAGTAGCGCGACATCCGCGAATCGTTCTGAGGCAACAATACGGGCAGTGCGAGTACGACCATCCAGGAAAATGACGTCGATCCGGTCGGCCATCTCGACAACGTGACTGGCAGTGAGCACCCGGTCAGGACTGATCAGCACTCCGGAGCCGAGTCCATCGACCATCGTAGGGACCGTTCCCCGCACCTGCGGAGCGGCGCGCTGCACCGTTCTAATCTCGACCACAGACGGGTTGACGTCCTTGAACACATTTCCGAGCGTCTTGCCATTGGCTCCAGTGGCCATGGCTAGAGTCATGCTCAGAACGAGTATCGTGGGTAAGTTCATTCGGCGATTGTTTGAGGTGTTCACTGCTGTATTCCTTCTCGGGAGATCATTGCCTGCTCAATTAAAATCTCTTGGACACCGTGATCCCGGCCCAGGTCAGGTCCCGTGCGCCCACTCCCCTCTTAATTTCCGCGGTCTGATAGCGGAAGGCATATTGGACTCGTAGGTCACCGAAGTCTGTGGTCAGCCCAAGCCAGCCCTCCAGCAGCAAGGGCTCGAGTTCCGAAGACGAAAATGTCACGTCACTGTCTCTGAACTGCCCTTGCAAAAAGGCGTTGTAGGCTCGTGCGCGAAGCTTGATACCAGCGGAGAAGTAGATTTCCTTCGTCTTCGCACCAATGCGACGCGAGGTGCTAGGGGCGGGCTGGGCTGGGTAGTCGGCGTACTCGGATAGGGAACTCCACCAAGGCGAACGTATCCGACCCCATCGCAGCCCAAGGGCGACGGTGCCCTCAGTGAGATAGCCCACACTCGCTTCCAATGCAAGCTTCAAGTCATAGCTCGCGCGACGACCGACGCCCGTTGAGAGCAGCGAATGTAGGGCAACAGAATAGCGTGCGGTTAGTTCGCCGCCGTCAGAGATCTGATGGGCATAGCCTTGTGGGTCATCGCCGTCTGTAAAATTGTGTATCGTGCTTTGAAGTGCCTCACCAACACCCGTGCCCAGCAATCCAATCGTTAACGTAGATTGATATAGTGTGGTTTGGTTAGCGTTCAGAGAATAATGCGAATTGCCCAAGAAGATGAGGTTGGCATAGGGGCGGTCATCGTGAATAGCTTGACTCGTCAGGATATCTTCGGGTGTGAATAGAAGGAACCCGAACTGCATGGCGTGGCCCTCTTCTGAAGATGAGTCGGCATCGAACATCGAAGCAAAACCGGTCGTACGGTCAAACCAGTTTAGGCCGCCGTCAATCGATATGGCACGCTCCCTCGCTTGCCTTCCGTTGAGTGTCAATGTGATGCCGGCCGTGTAGTCACGATCGTGACCGCTTCCCGCGAACAGGTCGTTATCGAGATTGAGCGTCCAACCCGTGTTCCAGGGTTCCATGAGCTCTGGCTTGAGGATTACGATCTCCGGGCCCATTTCCGCATCGACGCTCTCCGCTGCCGATAGAGGCGCTGCCTGACTCGCCAACACTGTACCGACTAGCACGGTGGCTGCGAGTCCGGAAATACGCAGGAATTCGGGTATCGGAAATGCCATTCTGAGGTAGTTTCGTGTGTTCATCTGTCTGCGCTCTGGTAGGTTGGGTTTGATCTAGTCCTAACAAAGCATGATTCGTGCCAACTAAAAAAACGTTAATAAACAACAAGTTAATGTATAAATGTTTACCTCCAATATTTGTGATTCTCAAAATACTGAGATTCGATTCGCGATATTTTGTGGTAGCGCTGGACGCTAGCCGTTGAGGGCTGGCTTCGCGCTCTCAACAGGAGCGTTGGCTTGCTAGCGCGCCTAGTAAGGGGTGCGCTAAGCTAACGAGAGGCGGGGTAGTCGAGGATTGGAAACGGCGCCCTAGGCTTCTGACGAAAGCCGTTGCCACAAAATCTAGACTTGAGTCAGGGTCTCTCGAGGATCATCGCGGAAGCCTGCGCTCCCGCCGCGCAAATGCTCACGAGTCCGTATTTGACGCTACGACGTTTCATCTCGTTCGCCAGGGTGGTGAGGATCCGTGCGCCCGTCGCCGCGAACGGGTGGCCCACGGCAATTGAGCTCCCGAGCTGATTCAGTCTGTCGAGATCAACGCTGCCTATGGCCGGTTCCTTCCATCCCTGTTCCCATGCCCGGAGATTGGATGCAACCTGACCACCGAATGCCTCGTGCATCTCGATCAGATCGATATCGGACAGTGTGAGGCCCGTCTTGCGCAAGAGTCGTGGAACGGCAACTCCGGGAGCCATCAGAAGCCCATCCTTCGGGTCGATGGCCGCGTATTCGAAACCTCGAATGAAGGCTAGCGGCTCGCGGTTCTCCTTTCGGGCTCGCTTTTCAGACATGAGAAGCACTGCTGCCGCACCATCGGTCAGGGGACTCGAGTTTCCTGCCGTGAGGGACCCAGTAGGGCTGCGATCGAATACAGGCGGAAGGTTCGCCAGCTTCTCCATCGAGGTATCCGGCCTGATCGTAAGATCGTGCTCGTAACCGTCGAGAGAATGGATTTCAGCTCCTAGACGGCCGTCCTCAGTCGCCCGGTGTGCGTTCATGTGGCTTCGGTAAGCGATCTCGTCCTGCTCCTCGCGAGAGATCCCCCACTCCTTGACTGTCAGCTCTGTGTGTTCGCCCATCGAGAGACCGGTAGATGGTTCTTTAACGCCGGGCACTGCTGGTTTGAAATTCCGGGGTCGAAGCTGAACAAGAATCTTCAGTCGTTGGCCTAAGGTGTTGGCTGATGCGGCGTCGAGGAAAATCTGACTAGCCTGTCGACTAAAAAGTACTGCCGGATTGGACATCGACTCCACGCCGCCCGCAATACCGATTTCAGTCCGTCCTGCGACTATTGAATCGAAAATCGAAGTTATGGCGGAGGTGGCCGTGATGCAGTTGTTTGCAACCGTCAGTGCGCGAACCGAAGAGGGAAGATCGCTGCAAAAAACGATTTCTCTCGCGAGTTGTGGAAGTCTTGGGTCTAGCACGGTGATGCCATAGACAAGCTCGTCGACGGAGTTCGGCGGGAGCTCCTGCGTTTCAATCAGTCCGTTTACGGCATGGACGCCGAGATCGAGCGCGGAATATTTGCGGAAGACGGTCCCTGCTTTGACGAATGGCGTACGTATACCGCCCATGAGGACGACTCTTGGCGTTGTGGTCACTTGCGCTCTCCATTCACTCGCGTCAGACCAACTCACGCTGGCTAGGAATCAGATCGGCACCCGCTCGCCGGTTGTGGAGTGAAGCATTTCGCCCATTTCAGCCATCTCTGCCTCGGTGAATCGGCGCGTGATATGTTGCGGGCAGTTCCAGTCGAAAGCGCTCACGGCGATTACCACGACACGTTCCACTCTGGCTTGGTAACCTGGGAGCTCGAGTTTCTGTAGCAGTTCCGGCGACGTGTCGCCGGCGTTCTTTACCTGCATGTGACCCAAGATCTTTAGGCGTTTTCGGTTTGGATAGTCCATCATAATTAGCGAACAACGGTCATCTGTCGATGCGTTCCCAGCACTGATCAACTGAGTATTACCGCGAAAGTCCAAGTAGGCGAGCGTGCGCTCATTCAAGACTTTAAGGAAGCCGATGGGTCCACCACGATGCTGTACATACGGCCAGCCTGTCTCGCTTACGGTTGCCAGATAGAAGGTGTCGCGCTTGGCGATAAAATCCGTCTCCCTCGAAGTCAGACGATCATTGGGACCGGCTTTAGTTCGGAGACGTTCGTTGTTTTCTCGGGAACCATATTCGGCCTGAACGGTTTTGACGCTGTCGGTGAATGCGATGTCTGCAAAGCGATGGGTCATGGCGCGTCCATATCATATTCAAGTACGCATAGCTGCGGCACCTTAGTGGGGCCGCAGCAGGTCAGAGCAATGGGCCGCATACCCATTATGTTCCTAACTTCCAACATACCGTCCGAGAAAGTTGCGGATGAGCTGGGCAACTTCGGCACCGTGGGTTTCTAGTACGAAGTGACCCGTATCGATGAGGTGATACTCGAGGTTCTTGAGATCCCGTTTGTAGGGCTCCGCACCCTCAGCCGGGAATATGTGATCCTTCTTACCCCATACGATCAAGGTTGGTGGCTGATATTGCCGGAGATAGTCCTGCCAAGATGGATACAGGGGTAGATTCGTTCGGTAGTCGAAGAATAGATCCAGCTGGATCTCGTCGTTACCGGGACGGTCGAGCAGATATTGGTCTGTGGTCCATGTATCCGGGCTAACGAGTGTCACGTCCTGCACGCCATGCGTGTACTGCCACCGGGTCGCCTCGAGTGTTAATAGGCCACGCAGCGCGTCTCGGTTCTCTTCGGAATCATTCGCCCAGTACTGCTTAATCGGATCCCAGAACTCTCGTAATCCCTCTTCATAAGCATTTCCGTTTTGGATGATGAGCCCCGTCACTCTTTCGGGGTGACGAATAGCCATTCGATAGCCGACCGGTGCACCGTAGTCCATGAGATAGAGGGCATAGTTAGATAAATCGAGAACTTCCGTGAAATCCTCGATCACCTTGGACAAATTGTCGAACGTGTAGGAGAACTCGTCACGGTTCGGCATGCTGCTTTGTCCGAAGCCGGGGAAGTCTGGTGCGACGACGTGGTAATCGTCAGCGAGCTGAGGGATGAGATTTCTGAACATCTGGGACGACGTCGGAAATCCATGTAGTAATAGCACGGTAGGCGCACTGGGGTCGCCGGCTTCCCTGTAGAAGATGTTCAGCTTGTCGACTTCGATGGTTCTGTAGTGAATCTCGCGGGTCTCTGCCGCCGCGACGTTGGTCGTGAGGGTCAATACGACGATAATCATCGATATATAGTGGCTTCTGCTTGCATAGGACATTCGATTACTTCCTCTTTGTTGAGTCGAAACTAAGTTCGGGGTAATTGCATTAATGGTTCCCAATACGTCTCTCGGAAGCACGGATGGAGACATCATTCGCGCTCATGTCGCGGATCCGCATCAGCCCATCGTCATCGAACTCCCAGTGTTCATTGCCGTGGGTGCGGTACCATTGGCCGGACTTCGAGTCCTGCCACTCGTATTCAAAGCGCACTGAGATATGGTTTCCCGTGAACGCCCACATCTCCTTCATCAACCGATAGTGCAGCTCCTTCGCCCACTTTTTGGTCAGAAACTTCTTGATCGCTTCCCGGCCGACGAAAAATTCATTGCGGTTTCTCCAGCGTGAGTTTTCGCTGTAGGCGGTGGCAACGCGCTCTGGATCACGGGAATTCCAAGCGTCCTCCGCGGCCTGAACTTTCGCGCGGGCCGTTTCTGCCGTGAACGGAGGTGTGAGTTGTTTTGTCATGTCAATATCCCTATCGGCGTGTTTGCGGGAACTCATCGCTACGAGCGAGCTGATGCGGTACCCAGAGAGGTTTCGAGAGATCGATTTCCGGTAATAACGAGATACAACGCCACCAGGATCAGCGTCACTTGAAACTGCATGCCACCCATCGGAAAGTTCTCCGCGGGAACGAAATTCCAACGGCCCCAATGCACGAGGGCGATGGCTCCGATCATCACGGGTACCTGTAGAGCCGCTCCAAGACGGGTCGCGATGTCGAAACTCAAACTGCGTCCGAAACCACCTACAACTACCAGAACTCCGCCAACCAACTCGGCTAGCGCAACTAGCACAGTCGCGCCATAGGAAATCGGTAGCATCTGCGCGAACCCTTCCAGGTTGGAGAATTTCAGTAGGCCGTGGTACACGAATACGCTAGCGATGGCCGCTCGAAGGAGCCAATGGGCATAGGGCTCAATACCGTTTAAAAGCTTCATGGATATCTCCTGTTATGAAAACTCTGGTGGCCGGTTGGCCACGAATAAACTGTTTCTTGGAGTCAAACCTGTACGTTTCTCTGATGATCCAGATACGCGTCCAGAGCGAGTGGTGCCTCGTACAACACGCCCTCGTCATAGGCCTGGTAGGCATCGAGCGCGGCCCCGTACTCAGCCGACGAAACTGAGCCATAAGTGGAATCCGGATAGGCTTCCGTCAGAGCCAAGGCGAGCGTCGCCGCGTCTACGAATGTGCTGCTGGGTACCTGAATCATGACCGTTCTCCTAATCGTCTAAGTCCTCGGTACACTGAAGTTGCACAGAGCGTGCCAACTACGACCTTTGATGCGAATCAGACAGTTACGATGAATCACGACCACAATTATTTGTGATTCGCAATTTTTCGTGGTGTAATTCTCAAAAATTCGTGGGGACCAGGGGCGGAGGTGCGACATGGCCGAGCAGGCCAGCATAAAAAGCCATCCTAGAGAAAAGCCGAATATCCCGTTGGGCTTCGGTGAACTCTACGCGGCCAGCGGAGACCATATCGCTCATTTCTATTCGAGCAGACAAGAGTGGAGGGATGTGTTGCTCGGCTTTCTCGGTGCGGGTCTAACCGAGGGGGACAAGTGCGTGTACTTTATGAAAGCCGGATTTGAGAGTGATAACGTCCATCAAGCGCTGGAAGACGCCGACGTTGCTATCAAGGATGCGATTGTCACTGGACAGATGATGTTTCACGAGGGAGCGAACGATCCTCAAGATATGCAAACGATGTTGGCGGACGCTCTCAAACAGGTTCCAGACAAATATCCGAGACTTCGATGGGGTGGCGATATGACGTGGTCGCTCAACAAGTGTTCTACGGAACAGCTGATGACGTGGGAGACCCATTGCAATGGGTTCGAACGGTCGCCGGTCGTGTTCTTGTGCCAGTACGAGCTAAAGTCGTTTTCGGGCAGTGTCGTGATGGATGCGATGAAAACCCATCCGGTCTGTATCGTCGGTAACGCCATTCGTCGAAACCCGTACTACATGGAGCCGGCGCGCTTCCTCGAAGAGCTTCGGTCCGCTACATAAAACCAACGGCCATACCACGATGGGGCAAACGTCGGCGACATCGCCAAAATCTCACGCAGAGAATCGAGACCTCATACACTCGCTGTGGAATCTCCTAGCGACAGTCTCTGGGGGCAGGGACGGCCTCGAGCGAGCGAGGTTAACCGCTACCGCCCTGCCATCTCTGCTTCCTTGCTACTTCGGAGGCATAGCATTACTCGACGAAGAGGAAGACAAGTGGGATTTCGTACTCCAAAAGGATGACCAACTCCTCCCGGCCGAAGAAAGCCAACGATTGCTTTCGGATCTCGAACCTAGTCTTCTGGAGGCGTTCGCAAATCCACCCGTGCTTGTATTGTCGATCGACCCGCCCGAGGGGGAAGTCCGAATCCCTGAAACACTGAGGAAACTGGACATCGGTCGGTTGTGTCTCGCACCGATGATGACTATTGATCGTCGACTTGGAGTCGTAGTGCTCGCAAGATTGGGCCGGAGAAATTTTTCTCAAGAAGAACAGTTATTTATCTCGACGCTGGCTGAGCACTCCGCGATCGGGTTCGAGAACCTTCGCCTGCAACAATCGGTAGAAAAATTTTCCGAGCGCCTTCAAAAAAGACACGAACTGATTTTGGGTGCCGCGGGTGAGGGGATATATGGCATTGATAGTCAGGGGCGCGCCACCTTCGTCAATGATGCTGCGACAAAGATTCTAGGTTGGCAGGATCAAGATATCTTTGATCGTCCGCTGCATGACGTTCACCACCATTCACACGCTGACGGTACACCCTATCCTCGCGAGGAATGTCCCATCTATGCAGCGATCAAGGATGGCAAAGTCCATCGAGTAGACAACGAAGTGTTCTGGCGCAGCGATGGCACATCGGTACCCGTCGAGTACACCAGTACACCGATTATCCGTGATGGCAGCCCCGATGGAGCTGTCGTCATATTTCGTGATATCTCAGAGCGTAAGGAAATCGAAGCACAGCGGGAAGCGGCCTATGAAGAGATAAAACTCCTGAAAGACGAATTGGAGCAAGAGCGTGACTATTTGCGTGATGAAATCAATGTTACCGCCAATTTCGGTGAGATTGTCGGTGCTAGTGCAGCACTGAAGCGCACTTTGGCCCAAGTGGAAGCGGTCGCAACTACAACAGCCAATGTTCTGGTACTGGGGGAGTCCGGTGTAGGAAAAGAAATGATCGCACGGGCTATCCATACCAGTAGTAAGCGATCTGACAAGCCACTCGTCAAAGTCAACTGTGCGTCAATTCCCAAGGAGCTATTCGAAAGTGAGTTTTTTGGTCATGTTCGGGGAGCCTTTACTGGGGCCCACAAGGACCGAATCGGCCGGTTACAGCTCGCTGACGGGGGCACTATTTTTCTGGACGAGGTAGGTGATATCCCACTCGATTTGCAGGGGAAGTTACTGCGCGCGTTACAAGAGCACGAGTTCGAACGGGTAGGCGATGACCGGACAGTAAAAGTAGATGTGCGGGTCGTTGCAGCAACGAATCGTGATTTGGCTGCCGAAGTGAAGGCGGGAACGTTCCGAGAGGATCTTTTCTATCGACTGAGTGTTTTTCCCATCGAAGTGCCTCCGCTTCGAGAACGATCGAATGATATTGTACCGTTGGCGTTACACTTTCTTGCATCCGTATGCAAAGAGCTGGGGCGGGACCCATTGAAGATGACTACGCAACAGGCAACTCGCCTAGAACAGCACAATTGGCCTGGAAATATTCGCGAACTCAAGAACGTCATGGAGCGAGCCGTCATTCTCAGTCAAGGTAAACGACTGAGGTTGGATCTCGCGATGCCCGCTGATGCCTCGGTGATAGACACATCACTCCCATCTCCATCAGACGATTCCACATTTCTCACGCATGCCGAGTTCCGAGAGACAGAAAAGAGAAACATAACTGCTGCCATGCGACATGCGAATTGGCGAATATGGGGGCCGGAAGGAGCGGCTGAACTCTTGGGCGTGAAACCTTCGACGCTTACCTACCGTATTAAAATCCTCGGCGTGCAGAAGGAGAAATGAGTCCTCACGCCTCGTTGAACTTCAGATAATTTCTTGATGCCTTTCTGTCGACTGAAAGAATTCGGTTACCGACTAAATTCCTTGCAGCGCTGACCGAGCCATAGAAGAGGAGGGGGTACGAATGCAACGCCTAAATCTCGCAGCGCTGCGGCAGGAATTCAACAATGCCAGTGAGTTAGTGAGGTTGGTTGCGGTCTTCTCACCTACCTGACGTCAGACACGATGTCAATACCGGGTTGAGACAGTCAGAACTGTGCGGGCTTCGATGGTCTTGGGAAGTCCAAGTGCCGGAGTTGGATAGGTCAGTGTTCATACTCCCGGAGGACCTGACCAAGAATGGAGAGGAGCGAATCGTTGTGCTCAATCGGATTGCCCGAGGTGTGCTGGAATCGCAGCGGGGTAACCACCTCGACTACGTTTTCACGTACGACGGGCGTCCGTTAACCCGTCTGAACAACCACGCGTTTAGAAAGGCGCGGCAACGAGCAGGGCTCCCAGTTAGAGTCCACGATTTGCGGCATACGTTCGGGCATCGCTTGCGTGCCGCAGGCGTGAGTTTTGAGGACCGTCAAGATCTACTTGGACACAAGTCTGGGCGGATCACCACTCACTATAGTGCGCCGGATGTAACTAGACTGCAGGACGCCGTCGAGTCGATCTGTGATCAGAAGCGCGCCACAGTGCTAAGGGTCGTTTCACAGGAATGCGCCAAAATTGCGCCAGTGAATGCGCCAAAAGGGCAGTGCTCTACTAAGGCGTTGGTAACTCGTTGAACGTTGAGGGAAAATTGGTCGGGGTGAGAGGATTCGAACCTCCGGCCCCTGCCTCCCGAAGACAATCGACGAACTCTAACGTATTGATAGTAAAAGCATTCGGAAGGGCGTCCACAGCGCCAAATGCACGTTAGAGCACGTTGAAGCACACTGGTACGGGGCAAAAGTCGGGCAGTCTAGTGAGTGGCTGAACGTCTGCTTCCTGCCAGGCGAACATTCGATTGGATC
>SMVB01088744.1_pt1 | contig 15210 bp, 14 predicted proteins | sample 2456461 | NCBI WGS metagenome assembly SMVB01 (sample SAMN11095934, study PRJNA526329) | marine sediment metagenome | biome: Marine sediment; feature: Surficial sediment; material: Deep marine sediment; isolation source: Hadal surficial sediment | place: Pacific Ocean | collected 2014-05 | depth... | reverse complement strand
GGGGTCTGTACGGACCCACCGTCGGCACCACGACGGTTCAGGCGCGCGCCTACACAGTCGGCACGTTGATCATCGACGTGTTCGACGTGGAGTCGCAGGAGTTAGTGTGGCGCGGCTCCGGCGAGGGTCGGGTGAGCGACGACGACATGTCCCCTGAGCAGCGCCAACGGCGTGTCACAGAGGCCGTAAGCCGGGTCCTCGATCGCTTCCCGCCGAACCGATGATGCCCACTCGTGCTGCGGTGGTCGCCCTACTGGCGGCTCTGACACCGGGCGGTTCGACGTCGGCCCAAGAGATCAGCGAAGTATTCGCTCGCGTGAGCCATGCGGTCGTGGTGATTCATACGTCGAGCACTGCCTACCCGATGATGACCACCGAGATGCCGGTCTCCGTGGGTGGAACCGGGTCCGGGGTGCTGATTTCACCGACCGAGGTCATGACGGCGGCCCACGTCGTCCAGTCTGCGGATGAAGTCCTGGTCGAGTTTCCGAACGGGGAGGTGTCCCGTGCACTCGTCACGGCGTCGAGTCCGACGCACGACGTCGCCTTACTCCAGCTCGTATCCGCGGTATCGGCACAGCCCGTGCCGATCGGTGACTCCGACGCGCTCTCGATCGGCGACCGGGTGTTCGTCGTGGGCGCCCCGCTCGGGCAGGCGCACACGCTGACAGTCGGCTACCTCAGTGCTCGACGCCGTCCTGTGGGACTCCTCGGGAGTAACACGCCGGTCGAGTTCCTACAGACCGACGCGGCGATCAACCCGGGGAACTCCGGCGGCCCGATGTTCAACCTCCGGGGCGAGGTCGTCGGCATCGTCAGCTACATCCTTTCGGTATCGGGTGGATTCCAGGGACTCGGCTATGCCGTCGCTGCGAATACGGCTCGACAGGTCTTGCTCGAGGAGCCTGGGCTCTGGACCGGCCTCGAGGGCGCACCCCTCGCCGGCCCCCTGGCCGCGCTGTTGAACGTGCCGCCTCCAGGTGGGGGCATCCTCGTTCAGTCAGTCGCAGAGAACTCGATCGCCGCCGCGTTCGGTTTGCGGCCGAGCACCGTCCCGATCGTGATTGCGGGCGAAGAAATGCTCATCGGGGGAGATATCATCCTGTCGGTCCAGGGCATCCCCTTCGGAGCGCTTCTAGAGAGGTGGGACGAGGTCCGGGCCCTCGTCGGGTCCTTGCCTCCGGGTTCGAGTCTCACCGTCACCGTGTTGCGAGGGGGTGTGGTCACGGAGCTGACCGGGCGGCTACCGTACTGACCTCTGCGGTAGTGGGTCAGCCCGACGGCCGAGCCGTCAGGTCGGCGTCGATGCCCGTCCATCGGCTTCGTTCCACTTGTCCGCGACGGTTGAGTGATCGGATGAGCGCGCCGAGCTCGGTGTAGAAGCGGAAGTACACGCCCTGGCGTTCTCGATCGCCGGAGATCGGAAGGGTGAGATCGAAGCGAGTCGCTCGGACGGTTCCCCCGGGCAGGCTGACGCGAAGACCCAGGCCGACTGAGGCGCGCCAACCGGAATCGACACCGTATGGCACGTCTCCTGCCCAGACGCGTCCGACATCGGCAAAGAGCGCGAGACCTAGGTCGAGTGCCGCGCGGGTTAGCAAAACCGACCGGTCTTCGACGGTCATCAACAGGCGGCGGCCTCCTGGGTAGGCGTCGCGCGAGTACCCACGGACACCCTCTCTGCCTCCGCCGGTCAACTGGAAGGGCCGATCCATCGACCACGCACCCGCGGCCTTCATGCGTGCGAATACGGTGTGCCCCGACCGGGCCAACGGTTTCCAGTACAGGCGTCCGTCGATCTGGGCCACGACGTCTCGCCACGATCCGGCGGAGGGACCGTCCCCCATCCCCCGCCGCCCCTCGAGGAACGCGTCACCATTCAACACGATCGCTCCTGGGGCGGCGCCCGCGAAGAGGTCGAAACGGGTGTACAGATCGTTCGCGTCTTCGGGCTGACCCAGAAGGCCGATGCTCCGACCCATCGTTAAAACGCCCTCAGCGCCCAGCTTCACGTCTTGGGCAGCCCGGACTCCGTCGAGTCCGTCACGAACCACGAATGAGACCCGCCGAAACCCGATTATCCCATCGACTCGGGTCGCGGAAAGCGGGGCGGTTTGGCTCGCGATCGCCAGTCTTTCCGCGTCGGAGGCCATGACAGGCGCATCGAAGTCGTCGTCGACAACCACTTCGAGGGAAGACAACCCGGGCGCATATTCGAGTGCGTGTCTCGAGAACCCTCCGCCAAAGAGCCAAAGGCCCCCTGGGCCACCGGTTCGAAACGTCACCGTGAGCGAGGCCGCCATGCGCTCGTGTGGCAGAAGGACGTGGGTCGTGCCGTCCGGCTCCCCGAGTGCATACGCGAAGTAGTCTTCGCGGAACAAGAACTCCTGCCGCAACGCGAATCGGCCCAGCTCACTGAGGAACGGTCGCTCGAGACGTTCATCGACGAACGGCCCCACGCGCGTCTCCCCCGACGCGACCGACAGCGTGAAAGGGGTGCCCAGAGTCCGGGTCGCGCCCAATCGGCCTCCAAGCTCCCGAGATTCCCTGTCGGTCGACCTCGTAACGCCCAGCGAGACGCCCCTGCCCAAGAAATTGTTCTCCGAGACGCCGATGCCTTCGAACTTGAACCCTTCGTCGAACGAGATCCCGATGCTCAGGGTCAATGACCAGTCATCCTGTGTACGCACGCGAACGAGCACGGTGTTATCGGCGAGACGCTCCGAGGTGATGGACGCTTCCTTGATGATCGAGCGAGAACGTAGAATCCGCTCCGACTCGGAAGCGAGAAACGGCTGATAGCAGTCACCGACCTCGAAGAGGAGGTCGCCACGAATGAACGACTCCGTCGTGCGCATATGGATCGCGTTGCCCGCTCTGAGAGGAAACGCTTCAGGCGGTGGCTGATCGGGCGTGTCGAAGACGTCGAGTCGCTCGAAGACGATCTGGCTGATCTCGCCGTCTGGGCACACTTGTGCGCGGGCGGGGGCGGCGAACAGGCTGACGATCGCCGCCGCCGCGAGAACTTTCCAAGCTATTGACGAATCAGCTACTATGATCTGACTCCGTATCTCGACCCTCGGCGCACGAGGGTCGTTCGCGTTAATGTCCCCGAGCCTGAGGAACTGTGAATGACTCGCCGGCAGATTGTTGCACGCACCGCCGCGGTGGTGGCTGCGATCAGCGGAATAGTGCTCTCCCCACCCGACCGTACCGCGGCGCAGGCCCCACCTGACACAAACCCCGGCGAGCGTGTGGTCTATCCAGCTAACGACCAAGCGGACGCACAGCAAGCCTCCGACCAGTCGGCATGCTACGAATGGTCCACCACCTCGACCGAGTGGAACCCCCACGACGCGTATGGTGCGCTCGAAGAGGAGCACGCCGATGCGTTCGCCCAATACCAGTCGACGCAGGGAACGGCAGTGCGCGGAGCAGCTCGCGGTGCTCTGGCTGGGCTCGCCATCGGCGCCATCGCCGGAGACGCCGGTAAAGGCGCGGCGATCGGGGCCACAGCGGGCGTCTTGCGGGGTGGACGTCGCGGCGCAGCCCAGCGGCAGGCGGCTCAGGAGCGCTTCGAGGAGGCCCTCGGCGACTTCCGCTCGAGCTACCAATACTGGGATCGGCACTGGAGTGCGTGCATGGACGGGCGGGGGTACGCGGTCCGCTGAGTTCGCCACGGTATGCAGACGTCCAACTGAGGGATTCGACGGGTTCGGTACAGCCGTGGCCTTGCTCGACCCTCGTCCACACCTGACCGAAGTGACTGAATGAACGAACAAGCGAGTCCTCCAAAGAACTCGGCAGGATCGATCGTTGCCGTCGTCACGGTGTTCTCCTTTGGCTACGCCATCGTGCGGTACCACATCGCCGGACCCGTGGCCTGGACCGACTTTCCGTTCTTCATCTTCAACAAAGCGACGTCGCTGGCCGCGTTCATCCTTCTTACGTTGAACTTCGGTTTCGGCCCCCTGAAGAACCTGGGCGTCGCGGTGCCGGAGGGCTGGCTTAACGCCCGCAAGACGCTGGGCATGACCGGCTTCCTGTACGTTGTCATTCACGCGTTGATGAGCTTCATGCTCTTCAGCCCCGCCGTGTACGCAGGCTTCTTCGAGCCCGACGGTACCCTGACGCTCATCGGGGGACTCAGCATGCTCGGAGGGGTCCTGGCCTTCGTTGCGCTGTGGGCCTACACCATGAGCTTCCAGACCAACATGCGTGAGGATAAGGCGTTCATCGGATTCATCACCTCACGCAGGTTCCTGCTGTGGGCGATGCTGCTCGGCGCGGCACACCTGTTCTTCATGGGATACAGGGGCTGGCTCAACCCCTCCGGATGGCACGGTGGGATTCCACCCATCAGCCTCGTCGCGTTCACATTCTTCGTCGTCGGGTACGCGATCAACCTGTTGGGAAGGAAGTAGCGGTGTCGGAGTCCCCAATGGACGTCCGCGTCGTAGGCGTGTGCGGTAGCCTGAGCGTGACGGGGGCGACGAAGAGCGCTCTCTCGACAGCACTCCGGGGCGCGGCCGAGTTCTCAGCCGACACGCATCTCATCGAGCTACGAGACTATGAACTTCCGTTCTACGGAGCCACGAAAGAAAGCGACTACCCGGCGGACGTCCCCCGGCTACGTGCCGAGCTCCGCGAGGCGCACGGAATCATTCTCGGCACCCCGGAATACCACGGCTGCCTGAGCGGCGTGCTCAAGAACATGCTGGACCTCATGGGCGCGGCGGAGTTCGAGGGGAAGGTCGTGGGACTCGTGGGCGTGGCGGGCGGGCATCCCGGGGCGATCAATTCGCTGAACGCCATGCGGTTGATCGGACGAAATCTGCATAGTTGGGTGCTGCCCCAGGAAGTGTCGGTCGGCGACGCCGGCACCGTCTTCGATGAAGACGGAGGCGTGACCGACCCCGCCATCGAGCGACGCCTTCTCAACCTCGGCGCGCAGGTCGTCCGACTCGCCTCGGTACAACAGCAGGTCAAGCAGCACGACTTCATGAAGATGTGGCAGGATCTCCCGACGTGGTGACGACGTTATGAAGGGCTTTGGGAGCTCGGCACGAAACGGAGGGCGGATGCGCGCAACGCTGTTGTTGATCGCGGGCGCCGGGCTGATCGTGCCGGCGGCGATCGGAGTCGCGACGCCAGTCTCGGCCCAAGAAGTGGCCCTCGAAAAGCGGATCCAGAACCCGGTGGCAAGTCTGATCAGCCTCCCGTTTCAAAACAATGTCGACACGGGAATCGGGGCCTTTGATCGGACGCGGAACACACTGAACATTCAGCCCGTGGTTCCAGTCTCCCTGGGCAACGCCACGCTGATCGTCCGGACCATCCTCCCGATCATCACGCTGCCGATTGGAGCCACCGACAGCCGCTCGGGCCTGGGCGACATCAACATGAGCTTGTTCCTCACGCCCGCCCAGCCGGGTAAGGTGATCTACGCCGCCGGGCTCGCGCTGGGCCTGCCCACGGCCACCGACGAAGTACTCGGCACCAAGAAACTCAGTCTCGGCCCCTCGTTTCTCGTCATGGTTCAACCGGGCGCGTGGACCATCGGAGCACTCGTACAGAACACGTGGTCCGTGGCCGGCGATGAGGCTCGGGCCGACGTCAATCTGCTGTTCTCACAGATATTCGTGACCAGAAACCTTTCCGGTGGCTGGTACGTGAACACTGCACCGATCATCACCGCGAATTGGAAAGCCAGCTCGGGCAACAAGTGGACGCTCCCGCTCGGGTTGGGCGCGGGCAAACTCACACGAGTCGGCTCTACCCCGGTTAACTTTCAGGTCGGTGCCTACCGCTACGTGGTCTCGCCCGATGGTGGCCCCGACTGGCAGTTTCGCGCGCAGTTCGTTCTTCTGTTTCCCAAGTGATTGAGAAATCCAAGCGAAAGCGAGGTCCCTAGGATGATGGTCCGAACATTTCCAGCGCTCGTGTTGATCTTGGGCCTCGCACCCGTGGTCCACGCGCAGGACGTCCCCGTTACTCGCGACAACGTGCCCGCGATCGAGCGGCCCTACTCGCCTTATGCAGGCCGAGGCTTCCCAACCCGGGTCTTTTGGGGGGACACGCACCTCCACACGTCCAACTCGCTGGACGCAAGGGCGTTTGGCGCGACGCTGGGGCCGGAGGAGGCTTTCCGTTTTGCTCGCGGCGATGAGGTCACGTCGTCTCATGGTGAGCGAGTGAAGCTCTCTCGGCCCTTGGACTTCCTGGTCGTCGCGGATCACTCCGACGCGATGGGGGCCATGAACGAGATCATAGCCGGGAATCCGGAGCTGATGCGCAACCCCACATTGCGGGATTGGCACAATCGGCTCATCCAGGGGGGTGCAGCGGCCGTGGAAGCCGCCATAGAGGTCATATACGCGTTCACGGGAGTCGCGGGACCCCCGATACCGGAGGAGGTTCTGGACCCCGAGTTCGTGGGGGGGGTCTGGCAGCGTTATCTCGAGACAGCGGAACGGTACAACGATCCCGGCCGCTTCACCGCGCTCATCGGATACGAATGGACCTCGACGGAGAACGGCAACAACCTGCACCGCAACGTTCTCTACCGTGACGGGGCGGAGCTCGCGCGAAGGATGAATCCCTACACCACGGCTGAGAGCTTCAATCCGGAGGATCTCTGGCGCTGGATGGAGACCTACGAGGAAGCCACTGGCGGCCGCGTCCTGACGATTGCCCACAACGGAAACCTCTCGAACGGGACCATGTTCCCGGTGGAGACCAATCCGGCGACAGGGCAGCCCCTGACTGGCGACTACGTAAAAAACCGCATCCGCTGGGAGCCTGTCTACGAGATCACCCAGATCAAGGGCGACGGTGAGGCCCACCCGTTCCTGTCCCCCAACGACGAGTTCGCGGACTACGGGACCTGGGACCAAAGCAACCTCGGTCCGTTCGCAAAGACAGAGGACATGCTCCAGCGCGAATATGCGCGCGAAGCCCTCAAGAACGGGCTGGTTCTGGAAGATCGGCTCGGCACCAACCCCTACAAGTTCGGAGTGATCGGATCGACCGACTCTCACACCGCCCTCGCGACCGCCGAAGAAGAGAACTTCTTCGGGAAGCTGTCGCATGTGGAGCCGAGTCCCGAACGGATGACGGAGCCGCTCGCCGAGCTCTCTGAAGACATAGTATGGGAGGGTTGGTCCTCGGTGGCCTCCGGGTACGCTGGCGTGTGGGCCACGGAGAACACGCGTGAAGCCATCTTCGATGCCATCAATCGCAAGGAGGTCTACGGAACTACTGGGCCACGGATAACGGTGCGGTTCTTCGGTGCCTGGGACTTCGAAGCGGCCGATGCGAGCAGTCGCCTGCCCGGTGATGTCGGGTACTCGAAGGGTGTGCCGATGGGCGGTGATCTATCGGCCGCTCCGGACGGTGACTCCCCCAGCTTCCTCGTAGCAGCGCTCAAGGATCCCTACAGCGGCAATCTCGACCGCATCCAGATCGTGAAGGGTTGGGTGGACGGCTCGGGCGAGACGCATGAGCAGGTCTATGACGTGGTCTGGTCCGGCGACCGCAGGCCGGGCTCGGACGGGCGGCTCCCCGCGGTGGGCAACACGGTCGATACCGAGAACGCGACCTGGACCAACACGATCGGTGCCGCCGAGCTGATCACAGTGTGGGAGGATCCAGACTTCGATGCGACGCAGAGGGCCTTCTACTACGCGCGGGTGCTCGAGATCCCGACCCCGCACTGGACGGCATATGATGCACTTCGCTTCGGCGTCGACCTTCCCGACGAGGCGCCGAGGTCGCATCAGGAACGGGCCTACACGAGCCCGATCTGGTACACTCCGGGGGGCTGATCCCGTCTTTCGAGACGAATGGCGTCGGTCTGGCCTCGCGTGAGGCACGGCCGACTGCGGGATCCCCAACTGACAAACGCAAACACCGATGCACGGGTGGACGAGATGAACAAGCTCGCAGCGATCCTGACCTTGGCCCTACTCTGGCCCGCGACCACTATGGCCCAGGACCGGCCAAACATAGTCCTGATGGTCATGGACAACTTGGGTTGGGGCGAAATCGGAGTGTACGGGGGTGGGGTTCTTCGGGGCGCGGAGACTCCGCGCCTCGATCAGTTGGCAGCGGAAGGCATTCGGTTCCTGAATTTCAATGTTGAAACGCAGTGCACGCCGAGCCGGTCGGCGCTGATGACGGGGCGGCACGCGATCCGGTCGGGCACGTCGAAGGTCGTGTGGGGCATGTTGTACGGCATGACCCAGTGGGAGGTCACGCTCCCTGAGGTTCTGTCGCAGCAGGGGTACGCCACGGGCATGTACGGGAAGTGGCACCTTGGCGACACGCCCGGTCGGTTTCCCACCGATCAGGGGTTCGACGAGTGGTATGGCATTCCCAATACGACCGACGAGTCCCTCTATCTGACCGGATTTCAATTCGATCCGAACGAGGTCGCGGTGCCTTTCATCCTGGAGGCTGAGGCTGGGCAGGAGCCACGCCGAGTGAAGGAGTACGACCTTGCCGCACGACGAGAAATCGATTCGGAGCTGACGGAGCGGGTGATCGATTTCATGGGTCGCAACGTGAGCGCGGACAGGCCTTTCTTCGCTTACGTTCCGTACACGCAAGTGCATCTTCCAACCATTCCTCACCTAGACTTCGAGGGGTCTACTGGCAACGGCCCCTTCGCCGACGTGCTCGCCGAGGTCGACACGCGAGCGGGACAGGTTCTGGACGCGATCGACCGGCTGGGAATCCGCGAGAACACGATAGTGATCTGGATGAGCGAGAATGGACCGGAGGAGATCTTCCCGCACAATGGGACGGCCGGTCCGTGGCGCGGCACGTACTTCACTGCCCTCGAAGGATCACTGCGGACCCCGTTCATCATCCGTTGGCCAGCGCAGATCGAGGCAGGTCAGGTCAACAACGAGATCATGCACATCACGGACTTGATGCCTACGCTAGCGAGCTTCGCCGGCGCCACCGTTCCCACGGACCGCATCATCGATGGTGTGGACCAGTCCGCCTTCATCACCGGCCAAGCGGAGCACTCGGCCCGCGACGGGTTTCCGGTGTACAACGGCGAGAGTCTGATGGCCTACAAGTGGGGAAACTGGAAGCTCCATTTCCTCGAGCAGGCGACGATGGGCTCGCCAGTGGTGACTCCGGGCATGCCCCGGCTTTACAACCTGCTACGGGATCCCAAGGAGGAGTACGACCTCATCCACCACGGAGGAGACTACGGGTTTTGGGTGATGCCTCCAATCATGGAGCGGGTTCTTGCGCACCAGATGACGCTTCGCGATGAGCCGCCAATTCCCCTGGGCACGCCGGACCCGTATGTCCCGAGACTTTGAAGCACGCCGTGGGCCATCGCCCGACGCACCGTTCCGTCGCCGTGAGGGTCCGCCTCGATTCGCCGTCGAGCTTCCCGACGAGGCCCCCAGGTCGTACAAGGAACGGGCGTATACGAGCCCGATCTGGTACACTCCAGGCAACTGATTCCGGCGAGCAACCAACCCGACCCACACACGAGATTTGTAAGAATGACAAGAATGGCACGGATCCTCCCGGCCCTCGCATTGATGCTCGTGCTCGCGCCCGCGGCGTACGCCCAGGACGTCACCCCGACCCGAGAAATCGCAGTGCGGGTCGAGTCCAACTACTCCCCCTTCGTCGATCAGCACTTCCCGACGCGCGTCTTCTGGGGCGATACACACCTGCACACGCGCAACTCCATCGACGCGGGCTTTGTCGGCAACAAGCTCGGCCCGGAAGAGGCGTTCCGGTTCGCCCGGGGCGAAGAGGTGACCTCCAGTACCGGCCTGCGTGTCAGGTTGCACCGGCCGCTGGATTTCCTGGTCGTGGCCGACCACGCCGAATATTACGGCCTGGCGACCATGCTGATAAACGGCGACGCGGGATTGCTCGCCGACACGGTGGGAGCGCGATGGTACAACATGTTCCGTGGTTCTCCGGAGGGCGGATTCGATGTCTTCATGGAGGTTGTGCGGAGCGGATCAGTGGAAAACCCGCGAGAACTCATCGACAACCCGGCTGCAAAGCGTTCGGCGTGGGAGAGCTACACTGCGACAACCGAGCGCTTCAACGAGCCCGGCCGCTTTACGGCCCTCGGGGGGTTCGAGTGGAGCTCGACTCCAAGGGGCGGAAATCTCCACCGCGTGGTGATCTTCCGCGATGGCGCCGACCGCATGAACCAGGTGCTGCCTCTTCCTTTCTATGACAGCCCGGACCCCGAGCACCTCTGGCGGTACATGGCCAGTTATGAAGCGGAGACCAACGGACGAATCCTGGCGATTCCCCACAACGGGAATTGGAGCAATGGCCTGATGTTCCAGCTGGAGACCCTGGATGGTCGTCCGTTCGATCGGGCGTACGCCGAGGCGCGCATGCGGTGGGAGCCCATTTACGAGGTCACGCAAATGAAGGGCGACGGCGAGACCCACCCGTTCCTGTCCTCGAACGACGAGTTCGCGGACTTCGAGCCATGGGACAAGGCAAACGTGCCGGCGACCCTGCCGAAGGAAGACTGGATGTACCAGTTCGAGTACGCTCGTTCGGCGCTGATGCTCGGCCTGGCCCAGGGGGCCGCACTCGGGGCGAACCCCTTCAAGTTCGGCATGATCGGCTCCACCGATGCTCATACGTCGCTCGCGACAACTCGCGAGGACAACAATTTCAGCAAGATGCCTCACGTGGAGCCCAGCAACCATCGGGTCGAGGAAGCCATTATTCGCTCCCCGGTGGACGACAGGCTCTCGTCGCTGGGTGGGGACATCGGAGCCTCGGGTCTGGCCGCAGTGTGGGCACGAGAGAACACACGCGAGGCCCTCTTCGATGCCATGATGCGCAAGGAAGTCTACGCCACCACTGGTTCACGGATCAGCGTGCGGGTGTTTGGTGGCTGGAACTTCGAGGCCGATGAGGTCGAACGGCCCGACTTCGCCGGGCGCGGGTACACGGGCGGTGTCCCCATGGGAGGCGACCTGAGCAACGCACCGAGTGGAGAGGCGCCGAAGTTCATGATCCGCGCACTCCGCGATCCCGACAATGCCAACCTGGATCGGATTCAGGTCATCAAGGGCTGGCTCGATGCTAGTGGTGAGACGCACGAACGCATCTACGACGCGGCCTGCTCGGATGGTCGAGCGATCCGCAACCGCCGCTGCGAGCGCTCTGTTGGCAACACCGTCGATATCGAGAACGCTACGTACACGAACACTATTGGCGATCCTCTGCTCACGGCGTACTGGGAGGATCCGGACTTCGATGCGGCACAGTCGGCGTTCTACTACGTGCGCGTGCTCGAGATTCCGAAGCCACGCTGGACCGCGTACGACGCGAAGTTCTACGACATCGAGATGCCGGAAGGCACCGCGATGGAGGTGCAGGACCGGGCGTACACGAGCCCGATCTGGTACACGCCGGGGGGGTGACGCTCCAGGTGGCCGAAATGAACCACAGAACACTCGTAGAGGAGGATTCGATCACCTCCATGTGCCGCTGCAACTCGGAATGGGGGACATCGTCGAGATCCGATGAGAGGTGAGTCGGCGCAAACTCCATCATCTGGCCACATGAGGACCCTCCTGAAGGAGCCCCTCGTCCACTTCCTCGTGCTCGGCGCTGTACTCTTCGGAATCGGCGCTCTACGGGGGGACGTCGCCGGGCCGTCGGCAGACCGGATCGCGATCACACCGGGAGCCATCGAGCGCCTGATCGAGGGCTTCAGACTGACGTGGCAGCGCCCACCGACAGAGGATGAATTCCGGGGCCTAATGGAAGACTACCTCAAGGAGGAGGTGCTCTATCGTGAGGCGTTGGAGATGGGGCTCGACCGCAACGACCAGATCATTCGGCGGCGTATGCGGCAGAAGCTGGAGTTCCTGACCGCTGACCTGGTCGAATCCTTCGAGCCCACCGAGGAGGAGCTCCAGGCGCACCTCGACGGAGACGTCGATCGGTACCGTCAGGAGGCCATGCTGAGCTTCGTGCAGGTGTACATCGGCGAGCGCGACGGGGCGGAGTCGGACAGAGAACGGGCGCTGTCGATCCTGGCCGACCTCCGGACCAATCCGGACGTCGATCCCCAACAGTTGAGTGACCCCTTCATGTATCCGGCGGCGCATACCGGGATGCGCGAACGAGACCTGCTCAGCGTCTTCGGCGACGAGTTCACAGCGCAGGTTGTCGAACTTCCGGTTGGTGAGTGGAGCGGACCCCTCACGTCGGCGTTCGGCCTCCACGTGGTACGCCTCGACATGCTCGACCTGGGTCGACCATCAGACTTACAGGAGGTACGCGATGCAGTGTACCGCGACCTCGTGAGCGAGCGGACCCGCGAGGCCGAGCAGCTCTACTTCGACGGTCTTCTCGCGCAGTATACCGTCACGATCGAGTGGCCCGAGGGCATGGAGCCCGTCGACCTCCCGGGCGTGGTGCGGTGAACGGATTGAGGTGTCCGAGTCGTGATGTGGCGCGCCTCCATCGCACCCCGTTGCTGGTCGCCCTCCTCGTCGTGTTCGGCACGGCACCCCATTCGTTGCCCGGTGGTCCGGCGCCGGCGTCCGCGCACGAATCCCGCCCCGGCTACCTCGAATTCCGTGAGACGTCGCCTGGCGTCTTCCGAGTCCTTTGGAAAAAGCCCGCCCGCGGCGACATGATCTTGAGCATCGATCCCGTCTTCCCCATTGAGTGCAGCGTGGTGGGCATCGGTTCGGAGGTCATCCGCGGTGGAGCATACGTGGCCCGCGCGACGATCGAGTGCGAGGGTGGCCTCGCGGGGAAAGTCGTCGAAATCGCCGGGCTCGAGGCCACGCTCACGGACGTACTGATCCGCGTATACTACGCGAACGGACTTCAGGAGACGCACCTCGTCCAGCCCAATGAGACATCCGTGGTGATCGGCGGGGCGAGCGGCGTGCTGACACGGATCGGTGCGTATACGCGCCTCGGGGTGGGGCACATCGCCCTGGGGGTGGACCACCTGCTGTTCGTGCTCGGCCTGCTACTCATCGTGTCGAGCACCATGATGCTGCTTAAAACGATCACGGCGTTCACGGTGGCTCACAGCATTACGCTCGGCATTGCGACGCTCGGGTTCGCCCGCGTCCCGGAGCTGCCTCTCAACGCGGTCATCGCGCTGTCGATTCTCTTCTTGGGTCCGGAGATCGTGCGCGTGTGGCGCGGTGAATCGAGCTTCACCATTCGACACCCGTGGGTCGTCGCCTTCGCATTCGGCCTCATGCATGGATTCGGCTTTGCGAGCGGCCTCACCGCAATGGGTCTGCCCACGAACGAGATTCCGCTCGCGCTGCTCTTTTTCAACGTGGGAGTGGAGCTCGGCCAGCTCGCGTTCGTCTTCCTCGTGCTGGGGCTTGCGCGCTCGTTCAACTCGCTCGAGATCCGGTGGCCTCGCTGGGCGGAGCTCATGCCGGGCTACGCTGTCGGCACGCTGGGGGCCATGTGGTTCATCGAGCGCACAGTGATTCTGCTGGGGTGGATGTGAGGCGCTGCCTGACGGCCGCGTGCTTGCTCGCCGCAGCTTTTCCCCTGCCGCTCTTTGCGCACGATGGCGGTTCAGCGGCCGGGTTGCTGAGCGGACTCTACCATCCGATTTCCGGGCTCGATCATGTGCTGGCTATGGTGGCCGTCGGCATCTGGGGCGCCCAACTCGGTCCGCCCGCTATGTGGGTCCTTCCGGTAACCTTTCCGGTCGTGATGGCCTTCGGCGGAATGCTCGGTCTCCTGGGCCTCCAGCTTCCCGGAGCTGAGCTTGGTATTGGCCTTTCGGCCCTCCTACTCGGACTCATGGTCGCGCTCGAGAAGCGACCAGATTTCCGCGCGGCGGCGGCGCTGGTCGGCTTCTTCGCGATCTTTCACGGATATGCCCACGGCACGGAGCTCCCCGAGGGCCAGAATGGCCTGGCGTATTCCATCGGCTTCGTGGTGTCGACCGGAACGCTCCACGCTGCTGGAATCGGCCTCGGGCTGGCGCACCGTTGGGACTGGGGTAAGTCGGCCTTGCGCGTCGCCGGGTTCGGTATCGCCCTGGCTGGTGTGTGGTTCACCCTGAGCGCGTTGGCCCCATGATCCCCATTCGGCTGAACGCGCATCTCGTCAGCACCGGCCTCGGCCCGCTCTTCGACGGGGTCGGTCACCTGGTCGTCACGCCCGAGGATCTACTGCCGGTCATCGCTCTGGCACTTCTGGCCGGCTTGGGCGGCAAAGCGTACGGCCGCCGAGTGCTCTTCGTTCTCCCTGCGGCGTGGTTGGCCGGTGGCCTCATTGGCCTGGCGGTGGGGTGGAGTGCCCCGTTCGCGACAACCGTGCTGTCCTTTCTGGTGCTTGGTAGCCTGGTGGCTGCGGACCGCCCCTTCGACGAGACGGTCGGAGCCGGCCTCGCGGTTGCCCTGGGCGTCGTGCATGGTCAGATGAACGGCGTCGAGATGGCCCAGGCCGGCATTGGATTGACTGGTTTACTGGGGACCGTGGCCGCACTGAGCTTCACGGTATCACTCGTCGCCGGGTTCGTGGTCAGCCTACAGCAGGCGTGGACCCGGATCGCGGTTCGGGTCGTCGGGTCTTGGATCGTCGCAGTCGGGCTCCTATACGTGGGGTGGACGTTCGGAGGAAGATGATCTCGAACACGCTCACAACGGTCATCCAGCCCAAGGCGCATCACCTGCATACCGATCAACTCACTTATCTTGGCGACTTGAACGTTTGAAGACGAAAGTCTTAGGGCTGTTGCGGGTGCCTCGTCCCCTTCATATGCTGTGCGGCCGGTAACGCACGCCTGCCATCAACCCCACTGGAGAAACTGAATGGCTTCGCACTCGATCCCGAAGAGCACACTGGGCGCGCTTGCGCTGCTCGCCGTTAATTCCTTGGGGGTATCCCCCGTGACCGCCCAGAATCAACCGAACATCCTGGTCATCTGGGGCGACGACGTGGGGCAGTCCAACATCAGCGCCTACACGAGGGGCGTGATGGGCTACCGGACGCCGAACATCGATCGCATCGCGCGTGAGGGCATGATCTTCACTGATTATTACGGGGAGCAGAGCTGCACCGCTGGACGATCGTCGTTCATCATGGGGCAGAGTGTGTTTCGCACCGGTCTCAGCAAGGTCGGTCTTCCCGGCGCCGACTTGGGGATGCGGATCGAGGATCCCACCATCGCGGTCCTTCTCAAGGACAGGG
>SMVB01251832.1_pt1 | contig 15212 bp, 11 predicted proteins | sample 2456461 | NCBI WGS metagenome assembly SMVB01 (sample SAMN11095934, study PRJNA526329) | marine sediment metagenome | biome: Marine sediment; feature: Surficial sediment; material: Deep marine sediment; isolation source: Hadal surficial sediment | place: Pacific Ocean | collected 2014-05 | depth... | reverse complement strand
TTGGCGGGCGTCGAGGAAGAGGCCGAGCGGGCGGCTGCGGACTTGGCCGCCACCCGGGAGGAAGCGGACCAGGCACGGGCCGAGGCCGAGCAGGCACGCTCGGAGACCGACCGCATGCGCGACGCCCAGCACAAGAGGCGGCAACGGGCGGAACAGATCCAGGGCGACCTGGAAGGCTCCAAGGTGGAGAACGCCCAGGCCCGGGCCGAGGCCGAGCAAGCGCGGGGCGAGGCCGAGCAGGCGCGGGGCGAGGCGGCGCGCATGGGCGAAGAGCTGCAAGATTCGCAAAAAGCGCTCGGCAGCGCCCAAGAGCAATTGGCGGGCGTCGAGGAAGAGGCCGGGCGGGCGCGGGCCGCGGCCACGCGTGCCGGCGAGGAATTGCTGGAGGCCCGAGCCGAACTGCAGCGCTTGGATGAACGGCGGGCCGGCGCCCAGGTGCAAACCGATCAAGCGGCGAAAGAACTGGTGCGTATCCGCGGCGAGCAGGAAAGCAATCAGCGGAATGCGGAACGGGCAAAGGAAGACGCCAGCCGGGAAATCGGCGACGCCAAGGTGGAAGCGGACCGGGTCCGCGAGGACATGGGACGCGTTCAGGATGAATTATGGCGCGCGCAGAACGGCCTTGAGAAGGCCCAGAACGAAGTGGGGCAGTCTGGGAAGGAGCTGATGCAGGCCCAGAAGGATCTATTGACCGCCCAAAAGGAAGCGCACCAGGCCCGCGAAGAACTGCTGCGCGCCCAAGAAGAGCGCATACGCACCCAGCAGGAGGCCCAGCAGGTCCTCGACGAAAAGGGCAATTCCCAACGCACGCTCGATCAGGCCCACGAAGAGTTGCAACGCAGCCAGCAGGAAGAAAAGGGTGCCCGAAAGGAAGCCTTTGAGGCGCGCGAAGAACTGCTGCAGGTCCAGCAACAACTCATGGAAGCCAGGCAGCAAGCGCGGCGGCCCGCCTCCGAAACGGCAGGGGAACCGCCGGAGCCAGCCCAACCCGCCGGGGAGGCCACGGCGGCAACCGGGGAAGAACCGGCGCAAGCCGTGGAAGCCGAAGAGGAACCGGCGCAGGCCGTGGAAGCCGAAGAGGAGCCGGCGCAGGCCGTGGAAGGCGAGGAGGAACTGGCGCAAGCCGTGGAAGCCGAAGTGGAACCGGCGCAAGCCGTGGAAGGCGAGGAGGAACCGGCGCAAGCCGTGGAAGGCGAGGAGGAACCGGCGCAAGCCGTGGAAGCCGAAGAGGAGCCGTCGCGGGCCGTGGAAGCCGAAGAGGAGCCGGCGCAAGCCGTGGCAGCCGAAGAAGATCCGGCGCGGGCCGTGGAAGGCGAAGAAGAGGACGCGCCCGACCAAGTCGCGCGGGCCGAACAAGCGATCGAAAGCGCCCAACAGGAAGTCGTCCAAATACGCGAGGTGCTGGCCAAGCCAAAGAAAGGTATTTGGCGCGCCTTCAAGAAAAACAAGCCCACCGAGGAAGACCTGGCGATCGCCGAGGACACCCTCACGCGGGCATGGGACGCCCTGGTCGTGGCGCAGAAGGACCGGGTGCGCGCCGAGGAAGAAAGAGCAAGGGACCGCGAATTCCAAGAGATGGCGCGGCGCGCCCAACGCCGCATGGGCGGCGTCAAGTTGGGCGTCAACGGCGCCCGTGCCGGGGCCCAGAACGGCGCCATTGGCGGACCCACCGGCCCCAGGATTCTCCTCGTGGAGGAAGACCCCGAAATCCGCGAGACCACCGCCGCGATTTTGTTCGATGCGGACTACGATGTGGTCGCGGTGGCAAACCAGGACGAGGCGATCAAGGCCATGCAGGCCGAGGACCCGGAATCGATCAAATTGTTGATGACCGATATCGTCGTCAACGGCGCCGTCAACGGTATCGAACTGGAAGCGGCCGCCGAACTCATGACCCGGCATCCGCACCTCAAGACCCTGTTCATCTCCGGCCAACCCGACCTTCGTGCCCTGATCGGCAAAAGCAAGGTCAAGGATGCGGGGTTCCTGCAAAGACCGTTCCTCGGCACGGACCTGGTGAAATCGGCACACGACATACTGGCCAAGAACGTCGCCTAGTCCCCGCGTGTGATGCCTTGGACCGGCATTGCGCCGCCGGGGTTCCTGTATCCAACTTTTGCGGATGAATTCGCAGGACGCCGGGCCGATCCATGGCAAAAGCACCGGGAGCGGTTCCCCTGGGTCTTGGGGACTGATAGCATCCGATCTGCTTAGGGAGTGCTATCGGCCCATGCCCGACGGATCGGACGCAATAGAAATCAAGCTCTTGGCCTCCATGGCGGAAGCCGACAAGGAGCAATGGGACGCCCTCGTGCGCACACGGGATGCCAGCGGCAACCCCTTCCTCAGCCATGATTTCCTCACCGCCCTGGAGGTTTCCGGCTGCACCGCGCGCGACGCCGGATGGCTGCCCCGGCACATCACCGTAAGCGATCCGGCGGGCCGCCTGAAGGCGGCGGCGCCCATGTACCTCAAGGGCCATTCCTACGGCGAATACGTGTTTGACTGGGCCTGGGCCGACGCGTTCGAGCGCGCCGGCGGCCGGTACTACCCCAAACTGCTGGTCGCTGCGCCCTTCTCGCCGGTGACGGGGCCCCGGCTGTTGTGCCCCGAAACCGCCGATGAGCATCTCGCCAAGACGCTGCTTGGGGGCATGGTGGAAGCCGCCAAGCGGCTCGAGGTGTCCTCTCTCCACATCATCTTCCCGACCCGGGTGGAATGGGAATTGGCCGGCCGCTGCGGCTTCCTCCTGCGCGAGGGCAAACAGTTCCATTGGCAAAATCAGGACTACCGAACCTTCGATGACTTCCTCGCCGCGCTCACCTCGCGCAAGCGCAAGACCATCCGCAAGGAACGCGCCCGCGCCCTGGCCGACGATATCGAGGTGCGCCGGCTCACCGGCGCCGATATCGAACCCGCCCACTGGGACGCGTTCTACCAGTTTTACATGGACACGGCGTCGCGCAAATGGGGCCACCCTTACCTCAACCGCGCCTTTTTCGAGGAAATCGGCGCGCGCCTCGCCGACCGCATCCTTCTGGTCATGGCCTTCCGCGGCGGGCGCCCCATAGCCGGCGCGCTCAACCTGTTTTCCGATGACGCGCTGTTCGGGCGCAATTGGGGCTGCCTCGAGGATCACCCCTTCCTTCATTTCGAATGCTGTTATTACCAGGCCATGGATTTCGCCATCGAACGCGGCTTGCAACGCGTCGAGGCGGGCGCCGGCGGGCGCCACAAGGTGACCCGCGGTTACATGCCCGCCGCCACCTATTCGGCCCATTGGATCGCCGATGAAAATTTCCGCGACGCCGTCGCCGGGTTCCTCCGCCAGGAACGCCAAGAGGTGGAATGGGAACGCAAGGCCATGGAACTGAGGGCCCCCTTCCGCAAGGACGAGGGCGCCGGCCCACCGCCGCGCGCGCCCCGCGGCGCGCCGCGCTCCGAGCAGGACGAGGAAGGCTTTTAGCGCGCGCGCCGGCCCAATGGATGCATTTGCCGGGAAAAATCTTTAGGCGCGCCGAGCCGGGCGGCGGGCGGTGCGGAAGGCTACCGCCTGGCGCCGCGCTCGGCTAAGGATCGGCCGGTACCGGCTCAGGCCGCGGCGGAATCGCCTAAGGCCGGGGTGTCAACCTTGGGCGCCCGGCCGACCAGTTCGTAAAGCTCGTCGCGGCAAGTTTCGAGCCGGTTGACGGACATTCTGTCCTGGGTGTCGAAGACCTCGATGCAACTGAGCTTGATCTCGACCAGGTCGATCAATTCTTCCACCAATTTTTGTGTAAGGGCCATGGAATCCCCCTCTCCATAGGTGACCAGTGAAAACCGGCCCACATGGTTGACCAATTAAGCTTAACGAATGGTAAACGCCGCGCCGCGCCTGGCGCGGCCCGATAATTTTAGCGGTGCGGCAATGCCGGAAGCCGCCAGGGATGGCCCGGACGCCGCCGTCAGACCTCCAGCGCCGCGCTCATGGCCGACTGGCGCTTTCGGCCCCAAAGCCAGACAAACAAACAAAGCGCCGCGCTCGTGGCCATCGGCCAGTGCCAACCGAAAACTTCCGAAAGCGCGCCAAGGGCCAGGGCGCCCACGGCGGGGGCGGCGCGGAAGATGACCGCGTAGATGCTGATCACGCGGCCGCGCAACTCCCCCTTGACCGAATTTTGCACCAGAGACTGGCAGGAAATTCCGGTGATGGTGATGGAATAACTGGCGACCGCTATGACCGGGACGGCAATCCAGAACACCGGGGCAAAGGAGAAGACGATGAGAGCCCCCCCGGACAGCATGATGTGGTTCACCGCCAACCGGGTCAGACCCACCATATGTCCGCGCTGGGCGATGGTGAAAGCGCCGATGGTCGACCCCAACCCCATGGCCGAGGTCAACCAGGCGAGGCCGGTCGGGCCGGCATCGAACACCGCGCCGGCAAACCCTGGCAATAGATCGCTCACCGGGCGCACCAGAATCGCCGAGAACAACAAAAGCAGCATCAAGGGCCCTATGCCCGGATGCCCCACCACGTAGGAATAACCTTCGCTCAACTGGTCGAACAGCGACTGCCGCTTTCTCTTTAGGACCTCGGCATAGGGGACCTGCAGGCGCAACAGCACCAGAAGAAAGACCATGAAGGACGCGGTGTTGAGCAAGAACGCATGACCCACACCCCATTGGGCGATCACCACGCCCGCCACCGCCGGCCCGACAAACCGCGCCGTGTTGAACAGCACCGAATTCAGGGCGATGGCCGGCGCCAGATTTTCCTTGGGCACGAGGCTGGGGACCATGGCCTGGCGGGCCGGGTGGCTCCAGGCGTTGAGGCAGCCCCGGGCGCAGGTCAATACCAAGAGACTCCAAATGTCGATCCAACCGCCCAAGGTCAGGGCCGTCAGGGCCGCGGCTTGGACCATCAGCCCGAACAGGGTGGCGATCGATATTTTCAGCCGGTCGGCCTTGTCGGCGAAGGCGCCGCCGAGCGGCGCGAACAGGATCGACGGCGCCAACTCCGCGACGGCGAGAATACCCAGCCAGGTCCCCGATTCCGTCAGCTGCCACACCAGCCAACCGACCGCCACCCGCTGCACCCAATTGCCGATCAACGAGACCAGATCCCCCGCCGCAAAGCGCCGAAATTGAGTGTGCCGCAGGGCCTGCGCTATTCCCCCGCCCTTCAGGTTCTCAAGCATTCCGGTCCATCGGTCTCACTTTGGTCACGGGGTGGCAAATCTCGGGTGGCAAGATCCAAAATGCACCATCTTTCGGTATTGCATTCGCGAATTATTAACCCGCCGGCTGGTATGGAGTAAGGGCCATGGCCGGGCTCATCGAGAGGGCGGAAAGGGTGTCTGAGACAAGGGGTGAGTATACATGACCTTTGGTGTTTTTCTGGCCTCCGCCGGCGCCTTGCTCGTCATTACCGGCTTGGCCGGCCGAATCGTGGTCTGGGTGATCGAGCGCCTGCCCGAGTAATCGAACGCGCGCACCCATCATCGGTTGCCGCCGGCCGAGGTCATCAACCGGCGAAAATTCCGGCTTCCATTCCGCCGCCGCGAAAACCGAAAAGACGCCTGGCACGGAGTTCCCTAACAAGAGATCATCCGCCTACAGGCCGCGACCTGGCCCGGCAATAGGCCGCGCTCGCGGAACAGGTGCTCGGGGTCGGCCGCTTGGTGGCGGCAGGAGAGCGCCCGGGCGATCAGCGCCACGTTGAGGCCATGGGGCGCGTTTTCCGAAAGATAGGCGACCGCGGTATCGTTGGACGCGACATCGCCCGTCATCCAGCTGAAGACCAAGCGCGCGGGATAGAGATGGGCGCGCAAATAGGGCTTGTGATCCGCCGCCGCCAGGAGATCGAGGGTGGCGAAACGCGCCGCCCGTTGGGCCCAAACCTCAAACGGCCGGCCTTGAAGATAGGCGCGCACCTCATCCAGCGTCGGCCGGTCGGGCCGCACCGCTTCGCGCTCCACCAACACCACCGCGTGTTCCAGGTAATCGATGCGGTCGAGCGGCGGGAAGCGTCCCTTGGTGAACCCCCGGTCGCTCCAGAACAGCGAAAGCTTGGGCGCGAGGCCGGGCGCGATGGCCGCGGCATGGGCACCCATGTCCTCGATCATGGCGTCGGTCAGGCCGTTTTCGGAGACCAAGGCCACGTCGATATCGCTGTAGCGCCGGTTGAATCCGTCATGGGCGAGGCTGCCGACAAGGTAAAATCCCAGCAGTTCCCCGCCTAGTGCCGCCTGCCAATAGGCGGCCATGGCGCGGGCGAATTCAAGCGCGGCCGAACGCGCGTCTTCATCCGTGTCGGGCATCCATCTTCCCCTATGGTCACGGTGTCGGCGTTTTACCGCGACTAGATTCCCCCTGCCGGGAGACGCCGCGGCCGTGCCGTGGGTGGTCTTGGCGCCGGCGTGTCGGCCCTGTCCCACGGTGCCTCCGGCGATGATCGAACACTATAATCGATCCTCTCACACTCCGGGACTAAACACCTCGGGTCGTGGGGGAGCCGATTTTTTGACGAAAAGGGTATCGGGCGTCAGTTACTGCTTGTAGGTTTGCGTGAAAGAACCCACCGGTGCTTGGGCCGGTGGCCAAAAACCGGGGAGCAAACCGTTCAATTTTGAAAATCGCAACCGGCCAAGGGTCGGATTGGATGTCACCACGCAGAATAAAAGGGAGACCAACATGCAAAAACTTCTTGTCCTCGTCATAGCAGGGGCCGCCGTCGCTGTCTCCAACCAGGCGGTCGCGAAATGCGACCCCGGTGAAATTGTCATCAAGTTCAGCCACGTCACCAACACCGACCGGCACCCCAAGGGCATCGCGGCGACGCTTCTCGCCAAGCGGGTGAATGCCGAGATGAACGGCACGGCCTGTATGAAGGTCTATCCGAACTCGAGCCTCTATAACGACAACAAGGTGTTGGAGGCATTGCTGCAGGGCGACGTGCAGTTGGCGGCGCCGTCATTGTCGAAATTCGAAAAGTTCACCAAGAAGTTTCGGCTCTTCGATCTGCCCTTCATGTTCCAGGACATCAACGCGGTGGACCGCTTCCAAAACTCCAAGGCCGGCCAGGCGCTCAAGAAATCGATGGTCCGCCGCGGCCTCTTGGGCCTCGCCTTCTGGCATAACGGCATGAAGCAGATGTCGGCGAATCGTCCCCTGATCAAGCCGTCGGACGCCAAGGGCCTCAAGTTCCGTGTCCAGCAGTCCGACGTGCTGGTCGCCCAGTTCATGCAGCTTGGCGCCAACCCGCAGAAAATGGCGTTCAAGGAGGTCTACGGCGCGCTTCAGACCAAGGTGGTCGACGGTCAGGAAAACACCTGGTCGAACATCTACGGCAAGAAATTCTTCGAGGTCCAGGACGGCACCACCGAGACCAACCACGGCATCATCGATTACCTCGTGGTCACTTCCGTGGAATGGTGGAACGGCCTGCCCAAGGGAATGCGCAAGCAGTTCGGCACGATCATCAAAGAGGTCACCGAGCTCCGCAACAAGGAAGCCTACGGGGTGAACCAGCTCAACAGGAAGAAGATCCTGCAAGCGGGCGGCAAGATCCGGACCCTGACCCCGGCGCAACGCGAGGCCTGGGTCAAGGCGTTGAAGCCGGTGTGGAAGAAGTTCGAACGTGACGTAGGAAAAGACATGATCAAGGCCGCCCAAGCGGCGAATGCCGGCAGCTGACCGGGCAACGCTTCGGCGAAGGTTGCTTGAGTTCGTGCGGCCGGCCCACCCCGGCCGCACGAACCCCCCACCGATTTAAGCCGGGACCAACGGCAACGCCAACTTAGGGGGTTTTCAAGGGAAGGGCTTGTTATGGCCGGGAATGGGGGGGGCGCCTTCGGGCGCCTCATGGACCAGATCGAGGAAACGCTGATCGCGGTCTTTCTGGGTCTGATGACGGTGATCACTTTCGCCAATGTCGTCGCCAGATACGTCTTTAACGACAATATTCTTTGGGCGCTGGAGGCGACGGTATTCCTGTTCGCCTGGCTGGTGCTGCTGGGCATGTCCTATGGGGTGAAAAAATCGCTCCATCTGGGCATCGACCTGCTGATCGCCGCAGTGTCCCCCAAAACCCGGAGAATTATTGGCCTTTTCGCGGTAGCGGCCTGTCTCGCCTTCAGCCTTTTGCTTCTCAAGGGGTCTTGGGATTACTGGTATCCCTTCGCCACCAAGCGCGCCTTCCTGGAAGTCAACGACATCCCCATGCCCGATTTCCTGCAATTCCTGTCGACTTGGTTCAACCAGGGCGAACGCTACGAAAAGATCCCGCGATTCATTCCCTATGCGGTTCTTCCGGTGGGCTTGACCCTGCTCACCTACCGTTTTCTCCAGGCCGGTTGGCGCATCTTCAAGGGCCAGCAGGACAGGGTCATCGCCTCCCACGAGGTGGACGACCTTATCCACGATGCCGACAGCCCGACGACGGAGCAGCGCTGAACCATGAAAGTCGCCGTACTTTTCGCCCTGGTCATCGGGCTCATGGCCTTTGGCGTGCCGGTAGCGGTATCGCTGGGGCTGGCCAGCATACTTTTTCTGCTGGTTTATTCCGATGGTTCCCTCGTCTCCATGGCCCAGACCTTGTTCTCCGCCTTCGACGGCCATTACACGTTGTTGGCCATTCCATTTTTCATCCTCGCCTCCTCCTTCATGTCCACCGGTGGCGTGGCGCGGCGCATCATTCGTTTCGCCATCGCCGTGGTCGGCCATGTCAAGGGCGGGCTCGCCATCGCATCGGTTCTCGCCTGCATGATGTTCGCCGCCCTTTCCGGCTCGTCGCCGGCCACCGTGATCGCCATCGGCACCATCGTCATCGCCGGCATGCGCGAGGTCGGCTATTCGAAGGAATTCGCGGCCGGGGTGATTTGTAATGCCGGGACGCTCGGGATTCTCATCCCGCCGTCCATCGTCATGGTGGTCTATGCCGCGGCCACGGACGTATCCGTAGGGCGCATGTTCCTGGCCGGAATCCTGCCGGGCCTGATCGCCGGGGGGATGTTGATGATCGGCATTTATATCGTCGCTCGGGTGCGCGGCCTGCCCACCCAACCCTGGGCGGGTTGGGGTGAATTGCTGCAATCCGCCCGCGACGCGGGTTGGGGATTGCTGCTCATCGTTATTATCCTGGGCGGCATTTATGGCGGCGTGTTCACCCCCACCGAGGCGGCGGCGGTGGCCGCGGTCTACGCCTTTTTAATCGCTAATTTCGTTTATTGCGACATGGGGCCGTTTGCCACGCCGGGCCGCCGCGGCCCCTGGGTGGTGCTCCGCGCCTTGTCGGTGTTCTGGCATCCCGACACCAAGAAGACCCTGTTGGAAGCCGGCAAGCTGACCATCATGCTGATGTTCATCATCGCCAATGCGTTGATCCTGAAACAGGTGCTGACCGAAGAGCGCATCCCCCAGGAAATCACGGAAATCATGCTGGCGGCCGGATTCGGTCCGATCATGTTCCTGGTCATGGTCAACCTGCTGCTTTTGGTGGGCGGCCAGTTCATGGAACCCTCGGGCCTTTTGATCATCATCGCACCCTTGGTTTTTCCCATCGCCATGGAGTTGGGCATCGACCCCATCCATCTCGGCATCATCATGGTGGTGAACATGGAAATCGGCATGATCACGCCACCGGTGGGACTCAATCTTTTCGTGACCGCGGGGGTGGCGTCGATGTCGGTCATGGACGTGGTGAAGGCCGCCCTGCCCTGGGTCGGCATCCTGTTCGTGTTCCTGATCCTGGTGACCTATATTCCCTGGATTTCCACGGTGATCCCCAATGCCCTGATGGGCCCGGAACTGATTATCAAATAGGCGATATTGGTTTACGGGCCGCCTACCGGAGGCGGTTGACGCCGTCGAACGCCGCCGTCTTGTAGCATTCGGCCAGGGTCGGATAGTTGAACACCGTATCGACGAAATAATCGATCCCGCCCTCATGGGCGAGCACCGCCTGGCCGATATGGATAAGGTCCGCCGCGCCCTCCCCCAGGATCGCCACGCCCAGGAGCTTGCGGTTGTCGCGGTGGAACATCAGCTTCAGCATGCCCGTCGAATCGCCGATGATCTGGCCACGGGCGATCTCGCGGTAAAACGCCTTGCCCACCTCGTAAGGCACGCCGTCGCGGGTCAGGTCTTCTTCGTTGCGCCCGACCACGGAGATCTCGGGAATGGTGTAGATGCCGTAAGGGAACAGCGCGGCCAGGCTGCTTGCCTCCTTGGCGAAGGCGTCGCAGGCGGCGAGGCGGCCTTGCTCCATGGAGGTGGAGGCGAGCGATGGGAAGCCGATGACGTCGCCCACGGCATAGATATGGGGCGTCTCGGTCCGGTAATTCTGATCGACGCTCAACAGGCCGCGGGGATCGGCGGTGAGCCCCGCGGCGTCCAGGTTGAGGTCCGCCGTCGCCCCTTGGCGGCCGATACAATAGAGCGCCTTTTCGGTGTTCACCCGCTTGCCCGAGGCCAGGGTGATGCGGACCCGTTGGTCGCCGTCGAGCCGCTCGATTTCCGCCACTTCCTCGCCCAGCCGCATGGTCACGCGGTGCTGGCGCATGTGGTAGACCAGGGCGTCGATGATCTCGTGGTCGACGAAGGGCAGCAGACGGTCGCGCTTGTCGATCAAGGTGACCCGGACACCCAGGGCGGCGAACATGGTCGCGTATTCAAGGCCGATGACCCCGGCGCCGACCACGGCGATGGTCCGGGGCAGGTCCTTCAATTGCAGCACGTCGTCGCTGGTGAAGATGCACTGGCCGTCCACCGGGACCGAGGGGTCGCAGAAGACGTCCGTGCCGACGGCGATGACGATGTTTCGGGCCGTCACGTCGCGCACGGAAGACCCGTCGAAGAATTCAAGGCGCACCTTGTGGTCGCCGATGAACGACGCCTTCGCCGACAGCACGTTGATGCCGTTACGCCTGAGCTGATGGCTGGTGACGTCGATCTCGTTGCGGATCACGTGATCGGCCCGGAACAGCAGATCCGACATGGATATATCGGATTTGACCGTGTACGACGCGCCGTAGATGTTCTTTTCCCGGTACCCCGACAGGTACAGCACCGCTTCGCGCAGCGTCTTCGACGGGATCGTGCCGGTGTTGATGCAGACGCCGCCGATCACCGCCCGCCTCTCCACCACGGCGGTGCGTTTGCCGAGCTTGGCGGCCTGGATGGCGGCGCGCTGGCCCGCCGGGCCCGAGCCCAGCACCAGCATGTCGAAATCGAAGGCGTCGCGCGCCGGGCGGGCGCCTTGTGCCGTGGCTTGGTCGATCAATTCGAGGACGGCGGGGTCGGACACGGTGTTCCCCAATCAGTTGGTCATCGGTGCCCTAATTTCCCCCCTGTGGATTAAGATTTCGTGACCCGGGGGCCTCATTCGCCCTGCCTAGGGCACACTCCGGCCAAATCGACCCGTCGGGCCGGGATCGGTGGACATGGTCGTTAACCTAATGCCCGCTTTTAGGCGAAAGCGGATGGGGTGGCCTACAGCCTGAGCAGCCGGGCCGCGGTGCCGCCGGTGATGCGGCGGCGGTCGGCGGGTTTGAGTCCGGGCACCTTTTTCACGAAAGCGACCGGGTCGGGCTCCTTCAGGAAGACCGGATAATCCGAGCCCATGACGATCCGCCCTACCCCCACCTTGGCCGCCAAAAACTGCACCATGTCGGCGTTATAGACGCAGGTGTCGTAGTAGAATTTGCGCATGTAAGCGCTCGGCTTGCGGTCGATATTGGCGCGCGTCTCCGGCCTGATTTCGAATGCCCGGTCGACCCGCCCGGCGTAGTAGGGCAGGAAACCGCCGCCATGGGCCATGACGATCTTGAGCCGGGGATAGCGGTCCAAAAGCCCAGAATAGATGATCGAGGCCATGGCCATGGCCTCTTCCAACGGCTGGGCGATGGAATTCCACAGGAAATATTCGCCCATGCGTTCGGTACTGGTGAAACCGTGGGGATGGACATAGACCGGCAGGCCCATGGCCTCCGCCGCCTCCCAAAAGGGCTCGAGGGCGGGGTCGCCGAGCTCCTTGTCCTCGGTGCGCGTCGATATCTGGACGCCGCGGTGGCCGAGGCCGACCGCCCGCTCATATTCGCGCACGGCCAGCTTGGGCGCCTGCAGGGGCACATTGGCCAAGCAGACGAAACGGCCGGGATGGGCGGCGGCGATCTCGGCGGCACGGTCGTTGAAGATCTTGGCCACCTCCAGCCCCTTGCGCGCCGGCGCCCAGTAACAGTAATGGGTGAGATGGGCGCTGATCACCTGGATGTCGATGCCCGCCCGGTCCATGTCGCGGATGCGCGCCCGCATGTCGGTGGAGCGCGATTGCACGATCTTGTCCTGGCGTTTCTGGAAGGCGGCCGAGGACCGGCTCACCCGCGGCCTGGGTTTGCTGGGCCCCTTGGCGTTGGCCCTGATCCAGGCCTGCACCTCGGGCAAGTTGATGTGGGTGTGAAAATCGATCACCGGCGCGATGCCGCGCGCCTTGGGCGCCTTGGGCGTCTTGGATGTCTTGGCCATTTAGGGGTCCTCCCTGCTGTCAGGCTCTGGTTACCTTGCCGGGGCCATCATAGCGCAGGATGAACAACCCCCGCTGCTTGTCGCTGATCGGGATGATGCCCCGCGCGGCCACCGCCGCCTGGCCCCGGCCAAGGCCGGGCTTGGCCGGGGGATCGCGCCCACGATATGATATAGTCCTCGCACCCGGCGGGGACAGCCCGGGAACCATAGGGAAGGATGGGCCCAGTGAGTGAAGATCTAACGACCGAAGCCGCCCCGGCGGGTGATTTGGGTGATGTCGATTGGGTGGCGCGGGCGCTTGCCCTGGTTCCCCAGATCGAGGCGGCCGCCGACGATATAGAGAAAGGCCGGCAGGTGACCGACGCGGTCATGGCGGCGCTCCACGACCAAGCCATGTTCAAGATGCTGCTGCCTAGGTCGATCGGCGGCGGCGAGGCGACGCCCATGGAATACACCAAGGTCATGGATGTCCTCGGCGGCGCCGACGCCAGCACCGCCTGGTGCCTGGGCCAGGCGCTCGGCTGTTCCATGGCCTCGGCATATGTCGACCGGGACGTGGCTCTCGACGTGTTCGGGCCCAAGGATGCGGTGCTGGCCTGGGGCCCGGCGCGCGGCGGCGCCAAGGCGATCGCCGTGGACGGCGGCTACCAAGCCTCGGGCCTGTGGATGTTCGCAAGCGGCCTGCCCCACGCCACCTGGGTGGGCGGGCATTCCATCGTCTGTGACAAAGACGGCGAACCCAGCCTCGACAAGGACGGCAAGCCGGTCAACCGCACCATGCTCATGCCGATCTCCGTGGCCGAGACCATCGACGTCTGGCATGTGCTCGGCCTGCGCGGCACCGGCTCCAACAATTACCAGGTCAAGGACGTCTTCGTTGCCGAGGCCTACACCATGTGGCGGGACAATACGCACGAGATCCGCGAACCCGGCGCGCTTTACCGCATTCCCATCCTGACCGCCTATGGCATCGGCTTTACCGGGATTGCGCTCGGCATCGCCCGGGTGATGCTGGACGAATTCATGAAACTGGCGCTGCAAAAGAAGGCCGGGGGCTTTAGCACGACGCTCAGCGAGAACGCCGTCATCCAGTCCGAGGTTTCGCAGTGCTTCGGCCGTCTCAGCGCCGCGCGCGGCTATCTCTTTGAAATGATCGAAAGCTATTGGCAAACGCTGTCGGCCGGGGACGCGCCGTCCCTCAAGCTCCGCGCGCTTCTCCGCACGGCCATTTCGACCGCCATGCTGACCTCGCGGGACGTGGCCGACTTCGCCTATCACGCCTCTGGAACCAATGCCATTTTCGAAGGGAGCCCGTTCGAGCGACGCTTCCGCGACATCCACACCCTGACCCAGCAAGGCCAGGCGCACCTGTCCAACTTCCAGTTCGCGGGCCAGGCGCTGATGGGGATGGTCCCCCCGCGGCGGCTCTAGGTTGGGCGGCGCGAGGCGATCGGGCGCCATGGGCCGCGGGTGTTGCCCGAAAGCGCCGGACTGCTACAATCAAAACCAGCCAATGGCCGGGGTCGGCGAAACGCCGCGCCCCACGAACAAGCGAACCGCTTGGCAACGCGTTCAAAGCGACGGCCATATTTCGAGGAGAGGCACACCATGAATAAAAAATCTATCGGATTTCTTTCGGCGGCCCTGGGCGCAATCGCGCTGATCGGCGCGCCGGCGGAAAGTTACGGCGCCAGCGACATCGCAAATTTTTACAAGGTCAAGGGCTTGCGCATGGTGGTCGGCTCCGGCGCCGGCGGCGGCTACGACACCTATACCCGGACCTTCACCCGCCATTTCACCCGCCACATTCCCGGCCAGCCGCGCATCATCGTCCAGAACATGCCCGGCGCCAGCGGCATCCGCGCCACCAATTTTGGCTACAACAAGGCGCCCCGGGACGGGTCGTGGATGATGGCGACATATCAGTCGCTGATCGACGAGAACCTTCTCGGCAACCGCAAGGTCAAGTTCGACGTCAAGAAATTCAACTGGATCGGCTCCATCGGCAAGACCCACCATCTTTGCGTCACCTGGAAGGGCCGTTCCAAGATCCTCAACCTCAAGCAGGCCATCGGGACACCGCTCACGGTATCGGCCACCGGCCGGGCCGGCAACTCGGCCACGGTGCCGTTGCTGCTGAACCAGACCGTGGGCACCAAGTTCAAGGTGATCGCCGGCTATTCCACCACCGGCGCCCGCCTGGCGCTGGAGCGCGGCGAGGTCGATGCCATTTGCGGGCTGGGCTATTCGACCCTGATGTCGTCGAACCCCGATTGGTTCCTGAAGGACAGGATCAACGTCTTCGCCCAGATCGCCCTGAAGAGGCATAAAGACTTCCCCAACGTGCCCAGCGCCATCGAACTGGTCAGCAAGCAGGACCGCAAGGTCTATGAATTCTTCGGCGTGGCCCAGCAGATGGGCCGCCCCTACGTGGCGCCGCCGAAGGTCCCGGCCGACAAGATCAAGGCGCTGCGCGACGCCTTCAACGCCACCGTGGTGGACAAGGCGTTCCTCAAGGACATGAAGAGGCTGCGGCTTTCGACCGATCCCTTGACCGGCCAGGAAATGGAGAAGCTGATCGACAAGCTCTACCGCTACGACCAAGCGGTCCTCAACCGCGTCGGCGAGCTGTTCGGCATCGCCAAGTCGGAACGCACCTATGCCTGCAAGAAGTTCGCCAAGGACCCCAAGGTCTGCAAGAAAAAGAA
>SMVB01341400.1_pt1 | contig 15215 bp, 9 predicted proteins | sample 2456461 | NCBI WGS metagenome assembly SMVB01 (sample SAMN11095934, study PRJNA526329) | marine sediment metagenome | biome: Marine sediment; feature: Surficial sediment; material: Deep marine sediment; isolation source: Hadal surficial sediment | place: Pacific Ocean | collected 2014-05 | depth 0-1... | reverse complement strand
CCCCGTCGTAGTCGGCGGCGGTGACGCCCATCCCGGCCTGCTCGCGACCGTCCCCGCTGTATCCGACCCCGCCGAACAGAGCCCAGTCTTCGATGCCCCCGTCGCCGGTCCGCCGGTAGAGCAAATTGATGTTGGAGTCGTTGGCGACGTAGATCTCCGGATGCCCGTCGTTGTCGCAATCCACCGCTACAACCGCGAAGCCGTAGGTGGCATCAGGATCGATCTCGGATTCCATCCACGGCACGAACGTCCCGTCCCCGGCGTTCCGGTAGAATCTGTCGCGCGTGCCCGTCAGCCCTTCCGGCCCGCAGAAGACCTCGGCCGTACCATAAAAGCAAGCGCCCTCACCGGGAACCGCGATCTCGTTCTCATCGAACTCGAGGTACTTGGCGACGTAGAGGTCGAGGTATCCGTCGCCGTCCCAATCCGTGAACGTGGCGCTGGTGCTCCAGTCGGTTGCCTCGATGCCGGCCGGCCAGGCGCTGAACGTGCCGTCGCCATTGTTTCGGTACAGGTGATCCGGGCCCAGCGCGGTGACGAGAAGATCGGGGAAACCGTCGTTGTCCACGTCGCCCACGGCCGCCCCGCTACCCCAAACAAGGTCTCGAAGTCCGGCCGCATCAGGGGCTTTCGAGAAACGATCGCCATGACTCCGAAAAAGAGCGTGACCGCTTCCCTGCGAAGTGTCGCCCCAGGTCGGCAGACCATTTACCAGCAAGAGGTCGAGGCGGCCGTCGACATCGTAATCCAACCACGCTCCCCCGGAACCTCCGGATTCCGAGACGTAGTCACCGACTCCGCCGCCGAATTCATGGCTGAAGGCAATACCGACGTCGTCGGTCACAATCACCCATTGGGGCGGATCCAGCGAGGACGAAGATTCGCCTTGCACGGGTGGCCCCGCGGTCGATGCGCTCGAGGCGGCGAGGTTGAAAGCTACCCCGCAGCAGGCCAAAAGAGCCACGGATCGGGCGATCGTTGCGGCCGTCCGGCGACGGTCGGTGTGTGAATCGTTGCGAACGGAGGGCATCTCGATCAAGAAATTCGGTGCCGACGCAGTCGCGTCAGCCTCCATGTTGGCAGCGGTTTGAAAGTATCATAGGTTCTGAGCCGCTCCCGTGACGCCCTTCTTCGGCTCGGTTCCCCAGGCAGCCACGATGAGAAAAAGCCATCTCGTAGCGACCGCAGTCATCGTCACGATCGTGGCGATCGCGGCCGCGGTGTGGCCGTATTTCTTTTCCTCGTCGGGATCGCCCGACTTCGCGCGCTTGCGAGGAGACCGGCGGTTCAACGTCGTCGTCGTCACCCTCGATACGACCCGCGCCGACCGCCTGGGAGCCTACGATTTCGAAGGGGTGCAAACGCCCGCCATCGATTCCCTGGCGGCCGAGGGAATCTTGTTCCGGCGCGCCTACTCGGTCACGCCCTTGACCCTCCCCTCGCACACGTCGCTCTTTTCGGGTACCTATCCGCCGCATCATGGCGTCCGAGACAACGGCGGGTTCATCGTGCCCGACGAGCTCACGACGCTCGCCGAGATCTACAAGTCGAGCGGCTACGAAACCGCCGGGTTCATCGCCGCCTACGTACTCGATTCGCGCTGGGGGCTGGATCAAGGCTTCGACACCTACATCGACAACTTCGACGTCGGCGACCAACGCTTCATCTCGATGGGGGGCGTCCAGCGCCCCGCCAACGAGGTAGTCGACGCGGCGCTCGAGTGGATGGAACAGGAACGGAGCGCACCGTTTTTCCTCTGGGTTCACCTCTACGATCCGCATGCGCCGTACGAGGCCCCGGAGCCCTACAAGAGCCTCTACGCCGACACCCCTTACTTGGCCGAGATCGCCTTTGCCGACAGCCAGGTCGGCCGCTTGATGGAAGGTCTCGAGACAACGGGTGAGAGGGACGAGACATTCGTGGTCGTGGTGGGCGACCATGGCGAGAGCCTCGGTCAACATGGCGAGGTCCAACACGGCTTCTTCATCTACGAGGGCGCCACCCATGTTCCGCTGATCATTGCCACACCCTTCGAGGAGTTCGCCGGCGTCGAGAGCACGGAGGTCGTGTCGCTGGTCGACGTGATGCCGACGATTCTCGAGATGAGCGGGCTGGCGATTCCCGCGGTCGTTCAAGGTGAGAGTTTGACGCCGCTGTTTGTCGAGGGCGCCGATGTGGAGGATCGATTCATCTACTCGGAGACTTTCTACGCCCGCTATCACTACGGCTGGAGCGAGCTCACCGCGATCCAGAACGATCGCTACAAGCTCATCATGTCGCCTGATCCGGAGCTCTACGACCTCGTCGAAGATCCCGACGAGAGAATCAACTTGGTTGCCCGTGAGCCCGATCTCTACGCCAACCTCGAAAGTGTCGCTGCCGTCCTTATCGCCGAGATCAGCAAGGAGAGCGCTGCTGGTGAGTTCATGGCCGTCGATGAGGACACGATGGCGAAGCTCGCCAGCTTGGGGTATATCGGCAGCTTCGCGCCGAGCGACGAGGGGGCCGAAGAGGAGCTTGCCAGTCCAAGAGAAAAGATCGGTATCTACAACAAGTCGATTCAGGCCCGTCATCGGATGCAAGCCGAAAGGTACGACGAGGCCGAGCAGCTGCTGCAAGAGATTCTCGACGAGGATCCGCGAGTTCTCGATGCCTACCAAACGATGGCGCAGCTCTACGACCTCCAGGAGCGGTTCGTCGAGGCCGCCGAGGTGTACAAGCGGGCGATCCCCCTGAAGCCGGATGATCCCCACGCCTACATCAATCTCGCCGAGACACAGATCAAGCTCGGGCTGGTGGAGGAGGCCGAGAAAACGGCGCTCGACGCCTTGAATTTCGTCGAGCCGAACGCCCAGATCTACTATTTGCTGGGCAACGTGAGCCGCATGCAGGGCAGAGTTGAGGAATCGATTGCCTACTACGAGGACTGCCTAGCCGTGAATCCCGAATCGGCAACGGCCTATTCGGGTCTCGCCGGCGCCTACTTCGAGCTGCACGACCTGCAGGCCGCCGAAGACAACGCCCGCCGGGCGCTTGCCCTCAGCGACTCCGTCCCGAGCATGCACTTTACGCTGGCCAGCATCCACGAGGAACGAGGTGAGCTGCAGCAAGCCGCGGCCGAGTACTTGAAGGAAATCGACGTCACCCCGGAGGATGTCGGATCACACTTCAATCTCGCCATGATCTATCGGGTCGCCGAACGGGTCGACGATGAAGAGAGACACCTGCAGCATGTCCTCGACATCGATCCCGAATACCCTCGCGGCCTCCTGTTCATGGCCCGGATTTTCATGAACCGCGGGGAGAGCTACCCCCGCGCCATCGAGATGGTCACCGCCGCGGTCGAACAGCCGCTCGAGGCGCAGGACCTGGCGCTCGGCTACTTCCTCCTCGCCGATCTCCACAGCCGAATGGGTAACCCGGAGAAGGCGCGCGAGTATGCTGCCAAGGCCCAGAGCGTGGTATCAGGCTGACCGAAGGCGCGCCGGCCATTCCGCCGGCGATTTTGCCGTTTCGGGTGCTCGACGCGTTCGCTCGGATTGCGGTAGGGCCAATGCACACGCGGTGGGGTCGATGTACTCGCGGCAGGGTCAATGTACACAATATGCAGCGGCTATCTCGAGCGTCATCGGATGAGTCGTATGTTGCTGCGAATACCCTGTTTGCTCCCATCTCTTGACGATTGCATACAATATATTCTATAAGTGTCTGGTATGAAGGAAGCGTGGCCGCTCCTATCTTCCACGACGCTTACCGATCAAGTGTATGGGGTGTTGAGAGACCGGATACTTTCCGGTGGCTGGGAAGAGGGGCGTTTCATCCGTGAGCAAGACATCAGCGACAAACTGGGAGTCAGCCGGACACCGGTTCGCGAAGCGCTCGGGCGGTTGGCGTCCGAGGGTTTTCTGCAGCGCATTCCGCACCGCGGCTTTCGGCTTCCCGCCCAATCGGCCACGGATCTGCTCGACCTCTATCCGATTCTCGCCAGTCTCGAAGTGCTGGCAGCGCGCCAGTCCTTCCCTCAGATCAGCGAAGCAGAGCTCGAAGAGCTTCGTGCCGTCAACCGCGCCTACCATGCGGCCTACGAGGGCGCCGACATTCGCCAGGGCATCGAGCTCAACAATCGCTTCCACCACCTCCTGTCGGAGGGCTCCCACAATGAACGTCTCTGCGAGATGCTCGACGAGCTTCGCGCCGAGGTTGCACGCCTCGAGGTCTGGGCGTTTTCAAACATTTCCCAATGGGATGTTTCTATCCGCGAGCACGAAGAGATTCTCGAAGCGGTCGAGGCGGGCGATTATGATCGCGCCCTCGCAACGATCGAAGAAAATCGGCTGATGACCTATACCGATTTTGGTGAACACATCGGCGACGGGCGGGGCGAGGCGAAAAACCTCACCGATGCCAGGGCCGAACTATTGGCGGTCGTTGGGTCGGCTGCCCAAAGAAACGGGGAGAACTGAGATGCGCATCACCTACATTCGGGCGATTCCGATCTTCGTATTCTGCGTGATGGTCGCGTTCCCATTGATGGCCTCCGCGCAGGTGGCTCGGACCGGCGTGATCGAAGGGCGCGTCAACGACTTCGAAGGGCTACCGCTGCCCGGCGCCACCGTCGTTATCTCCTCGGCGAACCTGATCGGCGGCGATCAAGTCTCCGTCTCCGGCGCCGGTGGCCGTTTCCGCTTTCCGGCACTGCCCCCCGGCGCGTACTCCATCGCCGTTTCGTTGGACAACTTCACCGGTCAAGTGGAGGAGAATGTCCGCATTTCCATCGGCACCACCGCGGAAATCACATTCTCGTTGGCGTTGGGTGGTACCACCGACACGATCACGGTCCGCGGCACGCCGCCCTTGATCGACATCAAGAGCTCCGGATCCGCTCAAACGGTGATTAGCGCCGAGCTGGCTCAGGGATTGCCCAGCGGCCGCAGCGCCGCCGGTTTGATCAACTTCGTTTCCGGCGTCGTCGGCAACAACGACGGCGGTCCTGGGGGCGGCCGTACGGCGGGTTCCGGTAGGGACTCGTCGGCTTTCGGTGGGACCACACAGGGCACGCAGTTCATCTTCGACGGCATCATGATGAATAGCCCCGAAGGTGGAGAAGTCGAGGTGCGCATGGACTTCGACGATCTCGAAGAGGCGAGCTTCACCGGTGTGGGCGGTGCCGCCGAGGTCGGTGCATACAGCGGCATCGTCGTCAACCTGGTTACCAAGTCGGGCTCCAACGAGCTACACGTCGGCGCCAATTTCTTTTACCGCGGCGACAGCTTCGTCAGCCAGAACTCTACCGACCCCGAGTTCATACGCGATATCAGCAACAACAAGACCTGGCACGCCAATGTGGGCGGCCCGCTGGTTCGCGACCGCGTGTGGGGCTACGGCTCGTACCGGCGAGAGACATCGAACGAGGCGTCGGAGCTTTCCGGCGGTTTCCCAGGGTTCGACAGGAACAATTTCCTCTTCGGCAAGCTCACCTGGCAAATGACTTCGAACGCCAAGCTGTCGGGTCATTTCCAGCGCGAAACCGATTTGGGCCAGGCTCCCGCCGACGCGTTCCGCGCCCCGGAAACGAACCTGCCGGGCTTCAACGACATCAATACCTACAACGTCGACTTTCTGTACATCCTCTCGGACAACACCTTCCTGGACGCCAAGTTCGGCCTCAACGATGGCGCCACGGGCGACTTTCCCGTCGAAGCCAGAAACACGTTGCCCGCCGCGCGTCTCATCCTGGAGGGGTCGGGGCCGCTCGGCGATGAATACCTCACCGGGAGCCCGGGATTCTTCTTCGACGGCTTCCGCGACCGCTACCAGACCAACATCGCGCTCAGCCACTACGCCGATGACTTTCTCAACGGTACGCACGACTTCAAGGTCGGTTTCCAGGGTGACTGGGCGAAGCCCAGTACCAACATCGGGTACACCGGCGAGTGCTGCGGCGGCGCCGCCTACTACGTCGATTTCGCCGAAGGCGAGCCGGGGTACCGATACGAGTTCCAGAGCCTCGAGATTGAACCCCTGGGCCGAACGATCTCCTTCTACGCCCAGGACTCGTGGACGCTCAGCAACGGGAGGGTAACGATCAATCCGGGCATCCGGATCACCGACTACACCGGCAGCGCCAAGGCGCGCATCGGCGCCATCACCGGCTTTCCGACCAACACCCAGGATCTCGGCGACCATTTCCAGCCGGATCTCTCCATCGCCCCGCGGTTCGGCATTGTCGTTGATCCTTCCGGGAACGGCCAGACCGCGATCAAGGCGCATTGGGGACGGTACTTCCCGCAGCTCATCGCCGGCACCTACGCCGGCTTCCAGAGCTTCTCGTCGGCCGAGTTCCAGGAGTCCGAATGGAACCCCGACACGGAGATGTATGACGTCAATTTTACCGACTTCGCCCCCCTGGGCCTGCCGATCAATCCGGATCTTCGGATGACGAACTTCACCGAGTTCAGCGGCGGTATCGAGCAACAGTTGACCCCCGTCGTCTCGATTGAATTTTCGGGGCTGGTCCGCCAGACGCACGATTTCATCGACAAGGTGCGTCTGAACGGCATCTGGGAGGAAGTGCCGGTGCAGGATGCCGCCGGCAACCCGTTCATCGTCTACAACCTGCTGAACCCGGATGAGGCTGTCTTCATCCTCACCAACACCGACAATCTCGACACCTCGACGCTCGGCCCCAACATCGCCGGTTTCGAGCAGACCCGAGACTTCTGGGCGCTTGATGTCAGCATCGAAAAGAGGTTCAGCAATAACTGGCAGATGCAGGGCTCGTACGTCTTCAGCCGCTCCACGGGAACGGACGATACCGATTTCGAAAACGGCCGCGGCTCGTCGCTCGGACCCTCGAGGCTATGGACCGATCCGAACCAGCGGTTCTTTGCCGATGGGGCTCTGAACCACGACGTGCCCCATCAGATCAAGTTCCTGGGCACGGTGATCTTGCCCTACGAGATCAATTTCGGCTGGTACTACAACGGTTCTTCCGGCCGGCCGTACACCAAGGAGGTCCGGTTCAGAAGCGGGTCCGAAACGACGGATGTCGAGCTGGAGACCCGCGTCACGCGATTCGTCGAGCCACGTGGTTCGCGCCGCCTGCCGTGGGTAAACAACGTCGACCTGCGGGCTGAAAAGGCCTTCACCTTCCAGCGGTACACGGTCTCGGTCCTGTTCGACATCTTCAATCTGTTCAACGCCGATACCGTGCGGAGGGTGCGGACTCGGGAGGACGTCAGAAGCGGTACGCCGTTCGAACGGGTCACGAGTATCAAGTATCCGAGGAACTTCCTGCTCGGTTTCAGGTTCGAGTTCTGAGCCGTAGCCTGCTCCAGCCGCACGGCATTCGGCCACGCCGGTGCCGTGCGGTTTTCTCGTCCAGCACCCTGTTAGGGATGAGACGATGACCACAACAGGCTCAGTCTGCGCCGCCCGTCCACACCAGGTCCGAGCGGACCATCATGCCCTGCCGGGCGAATTCCATGACGCGCAGGACATAGGCCGGCCAGGCTCCCGGCGCAATTCCGCCGGCGATGCGGTACGAACGCGGCGGCAGCCTCGAGAAATGCACGTCGAACTCCCCGGCGGCGTTGTTGAAGGCCAGCTGCCGCCCCAACCCGGGGGCAAAGTAGTTCCAGGTCGTGTTTTCGTCTTCGAAATCGGCCCTGATGGTGGTCGGGCGGCCGAACATGACCCAGACGCGACCCCGATCGGTACGCCAGCCGCGCGGCAGCTCGGTGAAGCGCCGGTTGGCCTCGGCGACGCGGGAGTAGAAGCCGAACTTCGCAGGGTTCACGGGATCGCGCAGATCATCGTCGCGCCGGCTCCAGAACCAGGCGATGAACCTCCTCCGCTGCTCGTCGTCGTCGAGCGCTTCCCAGATTTCGTTCTCTTCATCGAGAAGGATGAGCTGGATCGGGCCGTCGGCCCAATTGGCCGCCTCGCTTTCGTCCAGCGCCCTGGCCTCTTCGGCGCCGGTAGGGAACTGTGTCGGCACGGACTCCTCGCCGTGGGGTAGCAAGGCCGTGGACGCCGGAGATACCGTGATGGCCGCGAGAGCCATGAACAAAAACCACGACTGCTTCATCATGATGGGACCTGACCGAACGGGCGGACCTTCGAGCGCTGCGCACGGCGCGGCTTCAACCAACGAGTGTATGCAATGACGGAACGGCAAACCAACCTCGAAGTCCCCGGAGAATCGGCGCCATGATCCATCGGGCCCCTCTGTGCAAAAGCGCTCTGCTGCTGGTCGCGGGTTTCGCGGCCCTGTCGTGCGCCGCGCCGTCGCCATCGTCGGTAACCCCGGAAGACGCCGCGTCGATCCCCTATGGCGCCTTCAATCTCGAGCGCGCGGTTCGCGACTCGCAGGCGCTGATCGACAGGCTCGGCATCGAGGACAACGGCGTTCCGTCCTTCCAGCGGCTCATTGACCGGGGGAGCGAGATGCTCGCTGCTGGCGATGCCTCGGCGGCCGAGATTTCCGAGACCGTTGTCGATCTGATGAGCTGGCAGTATTTCTTCACGCCGTCCGACCAACACATCCCGCCCATCCCGCTGATCGAGACGAATCACCGGATCGTCGCCCCGCCGCCGGGAGTCCATCCGTTCTACACCAAGTACCTGAACGCCTACGAAGACGACTACACGGTCGGAATCGTGATCGTTACGTCCGCTGCCGTACCCGATCGCGCGATCCGTAAGGTCGAACAAACGGTCAACAAGCTGTTGAGCGCCCGACCCGACCTCCGTGAGGCGATGAGCTCCAACAATATTCGGGTCGCCGTTCGCGGCGTCTCGGAGGCGCGCGACAACAGCGATCACCCCGGCAACATCGGCCCGGGAGGGGCGCGTCCGTCGCGACCCACAACGTATATCGAGGAAGAAGGAGTTGCCTGGCGCGACGAAAATGGCGAGATCCACGCCGGTTGGTATCAGTTGAACCGGCACGTCGCCGTGGAGGAGTTCGGCCATTCGATTCACCGCAGCGGACTGCCGTTCATCGACCCCGAGCACGACATTATCTCCGAGATCAACGCTGCCTACGTCCATGCGCTCAGGGAAGGCCTCTACTCGCCGCCGCAATATCTCGACGGCCCCGGATTGACCGATCCGTCGATGGCTGACGAGTTGCAGATGGAGATCGAAGCGTTGCGCGACGGCGAGTACTTCGCTGTCGGCCTCGATTGTTTCTACGGTGTCACCCACGAAAACGAGGAGTACACGCTCAAGACACGAGAAGAGATGCGGCAACGTGACCCGATGCTCTACGAGATCATCACCCGCTATTTTCCCACCGACGAGTGGTCTCCGATGGACTATGCCCCGGAGATCTACGTCGACTCGGGTAGATGAACATTCGCAAGCTGGAAATGGTTTTCAAAGACGGCAAGACGGCGAAATTCGAGCGCGACGAGGGCCTGGCCAGCTTCTGGGAGCTCTTTTTTCTGGATCGCAACGGAAGGTGAGGGGAAAATGACGATCAAACGGTGGGCTGCGACCCTGATCATTGTCTTGGCCGCTGCGGGGCTGGGAGGCTGGGTGCCGCCACCGGCGCCGGCGCAAAAACCTGTTCTCACCGACGAGTTCGATCGCTTCCTGGTCACCCCGGCGACCGCGATCGGTGAGCACGTCGGGACCATCGAGCTCATCTTCCCCAACAGCCAGAAGATCACCTGGAGCCTGGTTCCGCCGGTGCCCGGAGGCGATCGGCGAAACTACCTGAAGGAAGGTCAGCTCGACGCCACGGAGGTCGTCGAGATCGACGCCGATACGGGGCAGCTCAGCCTGAAGGCGCACCCCGCCGAGTATCCGGCCCACTACTACGCCGAAGTTCGCGCCTCCAACGACGACGGCTTCATGGAACAGGTGCTGATCATCATCGCCCTGCCCGAGGTTCCCAGGGCAGAAAACGCGCTGGATATCTTCACCCAACGCATCGAGACTCCGGCGGTCACCTTCTGGGCAACCGAGCGAGTCGATCCCGCCAAGATCGAGTACGCCGCCAACGTCGCCAACGCGCTCCTGTTGAAGGATCGCAACGGTTCGGGCGTCATCACCGAACAGGTCAAGCAACAGCAAGCGGTCATGACGCTGTTCTACACGTTCGAGGAGCGCAACACTTCGATCGGCTACTACATGCACCGCCGCGCCCTGGGCATCCGCAGCCAGGATCTCGAGGACGAGGAGATCATCCCGGACTACCTGCGGCTGGGAGGACCGGAGGGAATCCGCCGCGATGCCTCCGTCGAGGAGATCACCCATCTGATCCACCGTGGCGGCATCATGGCCGCCTATCCGGAGGTACAAGAACGACTGGAGGCGGCCACCGAGGCGGCGGTCGAGCGCGGTTTCTACCGTCCACAAGATGGACTGCCCGCCGACTCGTACGCCGACGAGTACCTGGCGTACGGCCTCGACATCTTCTATGGCGCCCGCCAGCGGCGTAGCTACAACGGCATGCCTCTAACGCCCGAGAACCTGAGGATCATAGACCCGGAGCTGTTCGAGATCCTGTCGTTCTTGTTTCCCTCGCGCGAAGAGTTCTTCCGAGAGATGGGATGGGAAGCGGACCTGAGTGGCGGCGACTCGTCCCCCCGGCGGGGCCGTCTCAACGCCGGTCAGGACATGGCGAACGTCATCCCGATGCGGCAGCGGGTCCAGATCATGCAGGGGTTCTGGGATTGGAAGGTGAAAAACCTCCTGCCGGTGATCCTGCGCGAGCAGGGCATCGACATGTGGATCGTGCGCAACGACGAGCAGCCCGAGTACCGACAGACTTCCTATCGTGAGGGACCGATCTACACGTCGCTGCTGCCCGCGAACCACGAGGGCATGGTCTTCGCGAGCCAGTACGAGGATGGGCTCGAGATCCCCGAGTTCCTGATGTTCTACGACACCGGTGACGAGATCGAGTATGTCCAGCCGCGCGATTATGCGCACCTCGGCGAGCTGGTGCGGGCGCGCGATCCGCAGCGAATCGCCATCAGCGAGACCAACAACGAGCCGATGCTGAATGCCTTGGGCGAGTACGCCGAGCGAACCTCGAGCTCATGGTCGCTCGGCGTGCGCTGGCTGGAGACCATGGGTCCCGAGCAGATCAACGTCTATCGCTACGTGCAGCGCGTTGCCAGCGACATCATCGCCGAAGGCTTCTCCAACGCGGTGATCATTCCCGACGTCACCACCGTGGAGGATCTGAACTGGTGGTTCAGGCAGAAGATGCTCGATCTGGACATCGAGAAGGAAAACCACCCGACGGTCGGGATCCAGAGGACGCCGGCCAACATCCGGAAGTATGCGGCTGAGGATTCACCGGATTTCTTCCGCTACGGGCGCTCCGACAACGGTATGAACCCGACGATTCGCCGGGGTGACATCATCAGCTTGGACTCCGACATCATGCTGCTCGGCATGGTGACCGATTCGCACCAGCACGCCTACGTGCTCGAGGAGGGGGAGACCGACGTCCCGGAGGCCCTCAAGGAGGCGTTGCGGATCGTCAACCGGATGCAGGACCTGTATGCGCAGGAGTTCCAGTACGGGCGCACCGGACTACAGATCGTTGCGGCGACCGATGCAATCCCCCGGGAAGACGGCGTCATAAGCTCCTCACTCGGTTTCCATCCGCCGCCGATGTTTTTGCGTCGCTTCACCGTCAACGGGCTGATGTTCTCGCGCGGCACCTGGGTCGCGGGGTTGACCTCAGGGCCCCGCTACAAGCTCCACAGGGTGGTCAGCAACGAACACACCCTGGAGTACAACACCCTCTACGCCTTCGAGCCCCATACCCGTGTTGCCGTGCCGGGATGGGGCGACAACGGTGTCGAGCTCGGGATCGGCCAGATCGCGGTGTTCACAGAAGACGGACTACGGTATCTAGATCGAGTACAGGACGGCGACGGCTGGCACGTCATTCGCTGATGTCGGCGCTGTGGGCCTGCTAAAGGCTCGCCAGCAGCGCCAGGCCAGCAGGATCGCGGCGATGAACGCCAGCTGGCCGACTTCGACGCCGATGTTGAACCCCAACAACGCCATCGGTATCTCGCCTGCCGGGAGGGCGAGTGCGTTCAGCCCGCCGGCAAAGCCCAACCCGTGCAGCAGCCCGAACGCCCCGCAGACGGCCCAAGGGTTACGGGCGGTGAGAAAATGTTTTCCGCGTCGTGCCTGCACGATCTCGCCGCCGAGAAACACGACGCTCAACGCGATCGCTGCCTCGAGCCCGGCCCCCGAAACCGTCACCGGTCCCAAGGTGGCAAGCGCCAGGCTCAGGCTGTGCCCGATGGTAAAGGCGGTGATCGCCTTGAAGAGCCGCCAGCGGTCGCGAACCAGGACAACGAGTGCGAAGACGAACAACAGATGATCGAACCCGAGCAGGATGTGGCTGATGCCCAGCAATAGATAAATAGTGATACTCACCGTCCTCTTCGTGGTTTTCGCAGCGGAACGATTGTACGCGGTATGGGCCTTGGCATGCGGCTAGCAGGCCGTGGTGAAAGTGTGATGGGTCTGGCGGGTGGGTCTTGCGGGCGCGGGCCGCGGCCTGCTAGGGCCTCTCGTTATTCTTCTCCTCGAGCGGAAGATCACCAAGTTGCGGCGAAGGCGCGTTGCCGACCCAGCGCTCGAGGACTTCGCGGAGCTGCTCGGAGTTCACCGGCTTCGGGATGTAGTCGTCCATTCCCGCGTCCAGACATTTCTCGCGGTCACCCGGCAAGGTGTGCGCCGTCATCGCGACGATCGGTATGTGTGCCGAATCACCCTCCCGGCGGCGGATCTCGGCGGTCGCCTGGTAGCCGTCCATCTCCGGCATCTGGCAATCCATGAAGACGATGTCGAAAGGCGCAGTCTCCAGCATATCGACCGCCTCTTGTCCGTTGGCCACTATCTGAGTTCGGTAACCGAGCTTCTCGAGCAACCGCTGGGCAACTTTTTGGTTCACGATGTTGTCCTCGGCGACGAGCACCAGCCGCTTCATTGTGTGGTCCGTCGACGACACTTTGGTAGGCGCTGCAGCACGTGCGTCCGCAAGGCTGTGCCGCGTGACCAATCCGATGTCAACCTCGCCGGTGTGGGCAGCCCAAACGGTGGCCAATGCATCCATGAGAATGGATTGGCGTGCCGGCTTCAACAGAAAGGCGGCGAATCCCGCTTCGGCGAATCGTTTAGCATCACCCACCTCACCCATTGAGGTGAGTATCAGCAGAACGGTCTCGCGCAGCAGCGGATCGGCCTTGATCGCTTGGGCCATCATTTCGCCGTCGACGTCTGGCATCTGGTGATCGAGAATCGAGATCTGGTAGCGATCACCGTCCGCATGGGCGGCGCGCAACGCCGCAAGCGCTTCCATCGGCGAAGCAACGGCCTCGCTGCGCATCCCCCAACTGCGGAGCTGCTCGTGCAAGATGCAGCGGTTGGCCGCATCGTCGTCGACGATCAGCACACGGACATCCTTCAGGTCGGTGGGTGGCGGCGGCGGTGTGGGCGGTGAAGGACTCAAAGGCAGCTTCAGGGTGAACCAGAAGGTCGACCCCTCGCCGGGCGTGCTCTCCACGCCGATCGCACCGCCCATCAACTCGACGATTTGCTTGCTGATCGCCAGGCCCAATCCGGTACCACCATACTTTCGTGTCGTGGAAGCGTCGGCCTGGGTGAACTCCTCGAAGAGGTCGGCGAGCTTTTCGGGCGGGATGCCGATACCCGTATCTCTTACCCAGAAGCGGAGGCTCGCTTCGCCCTCCTTCAACCCCTCGCAATCGATCTCGATCAGCACGTGACCGTCCTTGGTGAATTTGATGGCGTTGCCAATCAGATTGACCAGCACCTGACGGATGCGCCCCGGGTCGCCGACGACGTAACGAGCGTCACCCGGCGGGTAGCCGACGACGAGCTCCGTACCCTGCTCCCGTCCCTTCACCGCCAACATCTCTACCAGCTGCTCCACTACCCGGTGGAGGTCGAAAGGCACGGGCTCGATGATCATCATCCCCGCTTCGATCTTGGAGAAGTCGAGGATCTGGTTGATCACTGAGAGCAGGGAGTCGGCAGACGAGCTCACCGTTTCGAGGTAGTCACGCTGTAGCGGGTCCAGGTCGGTGGCGAGGGCCAGCTCGGTCATGCCGATGACCCCGTTGATGGGGGTGCGAATCTCGTGACTCATGCTGGCGAGGAACGCGCTCTTGGCTTCGGTGGCCGCCTCCGCCGCCTCTTTGGCCTCGCTCAGCTCAGCGTCACGCTCCTGGATGCGTTCCAGCATTTGGTTGAAGCTGTCGATCAGTAGGCCGATCTCGTCGTTGCTTCGCTTCGCCGCTCTGACCGAGTAATCCTCGTCTTCGGTGATTTTCCTGGTGGTCTGTACCAGGGCAAGGAGCGGATCAGAGACGACGCGCTCGAGTCTCGAAGAGATTGCTCGTGCCAAGAGGATGGAGGCCAGCAGGATGACAACGACGATGCCAGCGTCTCGGCGCATGCGGGAATAGAACGATTCCAAGTCGAGCTGCAGGTAGACGGAGCCGATCCTCTCTTCGTCGAGGAAGATTCCTCGCACCACATCGAGATGGTCGCTTTCGAAGCTGGTGCCGGCCTCGAGCGGCAGCGACGAGGGAGAGGCTGCCGTCTCATCGCGACTGTACTGGGCGAACAACTCACGGTCGTTCGTGTAGATCGCCGCGGAAACGATCTGTTCCTCTGCGACCAAGGCCGCCAAGGTTTCCTCCGCTGCCTCCGAATCGTCGAAGGCCAGCGCGTCCTTGCTGTATTCGCCGATGATGCCGGCCAGGGTCGAGGCCTCGCGCGTAAGCTGGTCCCTGAACGTGATGAACTCGTAGGCGAGGAAGGCCACACTGGCCACCAGCAGGGTAGCCGTGCTGGTGAGCATGATCACCAGCATCTGCTTGCGCTTGATCGACAGGTCGCGAAAGAGGTGCACTGATCTGGACCTATGATCTGGACCTATGCTTCACCCGAGTGTGTGGCCAAGGTCCCCGATTGACCGTGAGCGACTATCGTACTGGTAACGGCTACCAACGATAAACGTCCGAATATGGGAAATCGTTTTTCAGGAGCGACACCCTCGGGAGCCGTTCAGCATCCGTTGGCGACGCCGGGTGGCGCGGGCGGTCCGTCGAGAAATCCCAAGCGATCGTGAGGTCGGTCGGCCTGGATGGCGAGTTTTGGACGTTCGCCGATCGCGAATGAGTGTCGCCTACCGCCGTCGT